>WNGB01011816.1_pt1 | contig 11926 bp, 13 predicted proteins | sample 5400681 | NCBI WGS metagenome assembly WNGB01 (sample SAMN13153367, study PRJNA577476) | soil metagenome | isolation source: 115 cm soil or saprolite under grassland replicate 2 | place: USA:California | collected 2016-06-15 | reverse complement strand
AGGAAAGCCTCGCCGCCCTCGAGCGACAGGTGAAGGCCCGCTTCGAGGCGAAGGATCCTGTCGAGCAGGCTCCTGATCACGCGCCCCCGCGCAACCCCGCGTACCGGCGCCGCCGCTGGGGCGAGATCCTCCGCGCGATTACTCGGCGAGGCGCCGGGCGAGGGCCTCGACTGGGCCGCGCGGCCCCAGCTCTCGCCGCAGGTCGTCAAGGAGCTCCTCACGTGCCGGTTCGTCGAGGAGCACCGCAACGTGATCCTCGTCGGCCGACCCTCCACCGGCAAGACCACCGTGGCCAAGGCCCTCGGCCACGCCGCCTGCGCGCGCGCCCTCAGCGTGTACTACGCCTCGATGGCCGAGGCCCTCCAGACCCTGCATGCCGCGCGGGCCGACGGCACGTACCGCAAAGTGTTCCGTCGCGTCACCGGCCCCGATCTCTTGCTCCTCGACGATGCCGGCTTTTCGGACCTCGGCCGCGATGCCGCCAACGAACTCTTTCGAGTGGTCTGCGCCAGGTATCGGCAGCGCTCAACGATCGTGGTTTCGAATCTCCCCTTCAAGCACTGGGCCGAGTTTCTCCCGTCGCCCGCGCAGGCCGTGGCCATCGCCGACCGCCTCGTCGATGACGCCGCCATCCTCCGCTTCAGCGGCAAGCCCTATCGTCAACCCCGTGAGGTGCACGGCGCGCCGCTCGACAACGAGTAGCCCCCCGCCGCCGGCCGGCTCCCGCAGGGGACCACCGGCCGGCGGGCCCTTCCGCGCGCTGCCCTCGCCCCGGCCGGAAAACTCCCCGTTTCCGCGCGGAGAAGTAGATCCCCTTCGCCCTCTCGATTCACATACTTCCCCCACGGGCATTCCCCGGGAAGTAAATGACTCGCGCCCCCACCGGCCGTGACAGCCAGCGCGCGATGCGGCGCCGCGTCTTCTCCAGTCCGATGGACGTCGAGCGGCCAGTGGTGATCATCCGTCTCCTCCTCCTCGCCCTCGCGAGTCAATGGATGAACGGACGATAGCAGGCGCGGTCAGGTCAATGCACGCACGCTAGCCGAAAGGACACCGACAACGAGCGCCACCGACAGTGCGCAACGAAGACGATCCACGAGACGACGGTTCCAAGTTGACACCTGCGACGGTGGCGTCTGACGAGCGCTCACCGGCTCGTGCCGCCACCCCGTACGTCCGCTACAAGATTGGCCCTGGGCCGTCAGCTCCAGACGGCGAGAAGCTGTCGACGGGGACCGAGATGGGAGACGACATCACGAGTCGATGGAGGCAACGGGGCGAAGATCGCGCTTGCAACGATCCCTCGACACGAGCGCCACGGGCATGACGTCATTTTCGCATCTGTCTCAGGGCCCGACTCAACGCGGGAACTATCTCGTAGAGGTCACCGACCACACGGTAGTCCGCTTCCTGCATGATCGGAGCATTGGGATCCGTGTTGATTGCCACCACCACCGTAGAGCCGCGCATTCCCACAAGATGCTCGATTTGTCCCGAGATACCACACGCGATATACAGCTTCGGCTTAACCGTTGTACCGGACAGGCCTACTTGAACATCCACGGGAAGCCATCGCAGTTCGGCCGTCAGCGGCCGTGAGGCTCCCACAACCGCCCCCAAGGTATTCGCCAATTCCCGAACGATTGCCACGTCTTCGGCGCGTTTCAGCCCGCGGCCTACAGACACGACGATCTCCGCCTTTCCGATCTCCACTCCACTCCTCGTGCGCGACTCTATGCCAAGCACCTTCATCTCGGAATCTCTCAGCGCGACATCCAGTTCCTCGATGTTGCCTTTTCGACCCTCATCCTTTGGCGGCGCCTCAAACCTTCTGGGCGGAATCGTCACTATGCGCGGCCTCGCCACCATCACCCGCCTTGCCACGAACTTTCCCCCGTAGTATCGCTTCTCGACTATGAGGTGCCCGTCCTTTGCTTGCAGCTTGAGGCAGTCGCTCGCGCATCCCACGCCCAGTCGCTGCGCCAACCTCGCGGCCACCTCGATTCCACTCCTCGTGGCGCCCACGATAATGACATCAGGCTTCCGCCGATCAACGGCTTGCGATAGCGCCCCGGCAACGAAGTCTACCTGCGCCCGCTCAAGAAGAGGATTGCGAACAATAAAGACATGGTCTGCGCCGTGGGCGATACGCTCCTCGGCGTCAGCCCGCGCACTCGGGCCAATCGCCAGCGAAGCTACAAACGAGTTTGTCTCGGCGGCCACCAGGCGGCCCACCGACAACAACTCTAGCGCCACATCCTGCCGTTCCGAGAACACGTAGACCCCTGAATGTTGGGTCGTGCTCATCTCAGCTTCTCACCACCCCGTCTTGTAAGAGCATTCTCGCCAGTTTCTCGGCTGTCTCGTCGACGCTCTCCCCCTCGACCGTAATTCGCTTCCGCTGGGAGGGCGGAGCGTACACCTCCAGGTTCCTGGCTGACGCGACCTCCCGAGCCACGTCGGCCGCCACAATCCCCAGATCGTCCAATCGCCATTCAACTGTGGGTTTCCTGGAAGCGCTCATGATCTGGAGAACTGGCGGCAAGCGGGGCTGATTGATTTCCCCACCGACCGTCAGTAACACTGGACACACCGCTTCGACGGTTTCCACGTAGTCTTCCAACGCCCGCTCTGCCACCACCCGGCCATTCTTGATGCTCACCTTCGTCACGTAGGTCATCGCGGGTATCCCAAGCTGGACCGCGATTCTCGGTCCCACCTGCCCGTTGAACTGGTCAATGGAAGCCTCGCCGCAAATCACGACGTCGTACTCGCGAATCTTCTTGATCGCGGCGGCCAGTACCCGCGCCGTCGTGAGGGGCTCGGCGTCCCCGCACGACTCGTCTATGATCAGGTACATACGGTCCACGCCCATCGCCAATGCCTTCAGCACGAGCTCTCGCGGCGGCTGGGCCGCGACGAGGGTAATTCCGACCACCGTTCCTCCATGCTCTGCCTTTATGCGCACTGCCTCCTCGATCGCGTTTTCGTCAAACGTGCTGATCCGCAACGGGGCGGTCTGGACATCAGGCGCCTGCGTGTCCGGCACGGCCTTCAGCTGGTTGGTATCGGGACATATCTTCAGGCAGACGATGCTGTTCACGGTCCCCCCCGAGCGTGATTCCGTGGGTTGCCCTCAGTCGGTGCTATCAGCCGCGATTTCGGCAAGATCCCTGACCTTCAGCGTGTCGCCGAATCCCGCCACCGTGACGGCGTCCTGCAGCATACGCAGGCAGTAGGGACACTCGACCGCGAGCAGCCCGGCCTCAGTGTCGTGCGCCTCGCCAACCCTGACGCTGCTCATCTTCGCCTCCCGAGGTACCTCGTACCAATAGTTGGCCCCGCCCGCTCCACAGCAAAAGCTGTTCTCCCTTGTCCGGCGCATCTCCACGAGGTCAACCCCGCGAATCGAGGCGAGAATGTCCCTCGGCGCGTTGTACTCGCCATGAAACCGTCCGATATAGCACGAGTCGTGCAACGTGACTCTTTCCGCCAGTCCCCGGGTCAGGGTTATCCGCCCCTGCCTGATCAGCTGGTGAATGAACACGGAGTGGTGAACAACCTCCAAACGGCCTCCGAGTGGCTCATATTCCTTCTCGAGCGTGTTGAAACAGTGCGGACAGTGCGTGATGATCTTCTTCACGTTGTACCGATTCAGGGTTTCGAGGTTGTAGAATGCGAGTTCCTGAAATCTGCCTTCTTCTCCCAGCCGCCTGGCCGGATCCCCGACACACCGCTCCTCACCACCCAGAATCGCGAATCGTATCCCGGCCTTCCTCAAAAGGCGCACCATCGCCCGGACGACCTGTTGCGTCCTCGGATCGTACACTCCCGCGCAGCCAATCCAATACACATAGTCGACGGTGGGGCCTTCCCTGAGGAGCGGGACCCCCAGCTGTTTGGCAAATACCTCCCGGTCTGTGTGCGGAAAGCCAAACGGGTTGAAGGTGCCAGCCAGGTTGCTGAGAAGGTCCGTCTTTTTTCGATCTAGCTTGTTACGGGATACGAGCTCTCTCCGCAACTCTATGATGTAGTTCGGGGGATGAATCAGCACCGGGCACGCCTGAATGCATGCGCCGCATACCGTGCAGGCCCAGACTTCATCGTCGGCGACGACGCCGTCGAGGAGATCCTGCGTGCTCCCACGTCGTAACTCACGCGAGAGCTTCTGGACCACCCGCCGCGGCGACAGCGCCGTGCCCGTCGCATAGGCGGGACACGCTTCCTGGCATCGTCCGCAGTCCGTGCATGCCGCAAGACCCAGTTTCCCTCTCCAGTCGAAGTCTTCAACGGATCTGGCCCCGACCTTGACATCGAAGTGGCCGGTTTCGACGAGCTGCATGAGATTAAATGGGGTGTGAAGCGCGCCGTCGGGATGTGCGGGTGACACCATCGTGTTGAGCGGTGACGCGAACATATGAACGAGGCGCGTGTACGGAACGGCGCCGAACAGGCCGAAGGCGACAAGCGCATGAGTCCACCAGAGCGCTCGATAGGTCAGGAGGCCAGAGTCGTGAGACAGGGAGGCTCGAATGAGCTTCGAAAGGCCATACCCCACAATGGCCCACGGCTCGGACGGCTTGAGCTCGAGGGCCATCCGGAGGCCCTCGAGGAAGAAGCCCGTCAGCCCGAGGAACATGAAAACCAGCAGGATGAGCAGGGTCTGTGGGCGCGGCTCGAGGTAGGTGGGTTTGGCGCAGAGCCGGCGGTACAAGGCCAGGCCAAGCCCCAGCACGAACACCAGTCCAAAGGCGTCCAGAATGGCCTGGAAGGCTTGGTACACGCTCCCCTGCAAGAACGGGATCCGCAAGGGCTTGAGCAGGTAAGCGTCGAGCTGTGCAATGACCGAACCGGCCAGCAACACGGCGAACCCGGTGAAGATGGCGAGGTGCATGACGCCCGAGTACCGTCGCGCGATGATCTTCCTGTGAAGCAGGCCATACACTGCCAGCTGTCTCAGCGGCCTCGGCGCTTCGGTCACGATTGTCTCCGCCGAACGAGCTCCTGGATGACATGACGCATGCCGACGCGCTTGAACGTGCGGGACATGCCGAAGATGAATGCGATGGCGAATGGGATGAAGGCGGCGTACAGCGGCACAAAATCCCCCCCGGGCCGCCTATGACAACTCAGGCACGTCTGGTTCGTGTACACGCCGTGATCAGCAGCGATCTTTGGCGCCCCGAGGATTCCGCTCTGGTGGCAGCTCAGGCATTGATCGACGCGTCCTTCCAGGGGATGAAAGATTGGCGGTTGGGCTTGAACCCGCAGCGGGAGAGACAGAGCTAGGGTCAGGCCGAAAGCGGGCACAAGCATACATCCCAGCAGAATCCTCCCCATCATAGCCCCTACATGTCTGCCTGGTTGCACTCTTGGCTCGCCAACAGAGCTACGGTGAGAAGGCAACCGGTGCGCGGTTAGCACTGCCGCGCACCCAATCTAAGCCGCATTACCGTCTATTGCGTGTCGCGTGGCCTCTTCGCTGCATCGCCCGCGGCACTCCCAGTATGACGTCGTGCGCCCGAAGCGAGTCGACAAGGGGCCCTCTGGAATCCGACCATCCAGGGGGCCCCCGCTCCCTATGTTTCCCGGACCACTCTGTCGCCGGTCGTGCGGCGTTTTCCTCGCACGCTGGGCTTACCGCGCCACGAGTTCGGCCAACTCGCCGAGCGAAGGCACCGTGCCCAATCCCTCCATCGACTTCTTGAAGGGGATGGCTTTGCAGTCCATGAATGCCTTTGGATCAAAGTCGGCGTCAGCCATGACGCCCCAGATCTTGCGGCGCTGCATCCCCATGTTGCCGGCGTCGTATAACGGGAAGACGAGCATGTCGCGGAGGTACTTCTCCAGGGGATGCACTTTATCGAGAGCGTTGACGCCCATGACCTGCATACACCTGAAGACCACGTCAAAACCGATCTCACCGCTGAGGATCTTGGCCATTGCTCCGATGGCATGGCCCTCCGAGTTGTACAGGTCGAGGTAGTGGGCCGCTTTCCAGCACAGGGCCCGGCATGCCTCGATCTTCATTGCCACGTCCACCAGCATGTACCCCACATTCTGGTGATACATGATCGGGTGACTGCCGCCGGCGGTGTAGGTCTTTGCCCAATTCAGCGTGTACTCGTAGGCCGCCCGGGCCGTCGCCACCGCGGCGATGCCAGCGACTGGTCCAGACCAGGTAAAGGCCTTGCTGATAATGAGGTCACCGTCGCCTACCGCGAAGACGTTCTCCTCTGGTATCCGGACATTCTCGAAGTACATCTGGTTGTTCTGGTTGAGCCGCTGGCCTATCTTGTCGATCGGCTGCTCGAACCTCATGCCGGGAGTGCCACGGGGGATGATGGCAGCGCCCAGGCCTTGCTTGCCGCCTTTCGTCCGATCGGTCCGTACGATACAGATATTGACGTTAGCGCCCTTCAGGTCCCAGCCGCCGGCGTTCGACGGCCAGTACTTCCGGCCGTTGAGGACGTACTCCCTGCCTTTCCGCTCGCAGGTCAGTCCAATCCCGACAGGATGGGAACCAGGATGGTCGAAATTCGCGGTGCCCCCCGGGCTTCCGGCCGGCTCGCTCACAACCCAGCCAGCCAGGTATGTCCCGGTTGGATCACTTGTCGCTTCCCTCAGCCACTTCTCCTTCTGCTGCTTCGTCCCGAACCAGAGAACGGGCAGCAACGCCAGGCCGTTGACAAGGAGGACGCACGCGAAGCCGGGATCCACCGCGCAGATCTCTTCCGCCGCGATCTGCAGATCCACATTGCTGACGCCCCCACCTCCGTATTCCTTTGGGATGAAGCACATGGCGAAGCCCAGTTTGTAAGCCTCGACGTAGGCCGGCTTGATCATCTGGTACCCCTTTTGCGTGTCGGGTTCCTGATCCGCCGCCTTTACGAGAGGCTTCAGGACATCCTGGGCAAACTGTCGCGCTGTCTGCTGGAGCGCCTTCTGCTCGGGGGTGAGCGTAAAATCGATCGCCATTTCGGTCCCTCCGTTGCAAAACTGACGTTTTTGCGGTGGTTGACCAGGGCTAGCGGTTGCCGCCGCGTTCGTTTCCTCCTTCCTCTTGGGGGAGCATCCGAGGCCCCGGGAGACTGCCGACTGCCCCCTAAGGACTGGAATCGCAGCCTCGTTAGGCTGTTTCCCACCACCCCTTCGACTCGCGTGCTTGCGCTTCCAGCACGCATCGCGGTTACCGTGCGTCGCCCGAGCCTTTCATTGCTCTTCAGCCCGCACCACGCATCGCGAACTCCGTTCCTAGGGTGCGAACGGGTAGCGGATAGACGGGGACGCATGAGTACCTGGGAATAGGTGGAGCCCTACGGGGATAGATGCAGACGCCAAGGTTCACGGCCTTGAAGGCGCCGATGCACGGTCCGGCCGGGATCCGTCATGACCAAGCTCGTTCCTCCGCCTACTCCGCTCGTGGCGTGGATGTCGACAGATCCCCCTTTGCACTTGTCGAGCCGGACCTCGATCGTGTCGCCCTGTCGGACACGAACCTCAGTACCGCGAGCACGCGGTTCGACGAAGCCGCCCATGCCGAACGGGGCCTGATCGCGGACGAGTGAAGCAGTGTAGTGGCTCATGCGGTCACACCCCGGCTGATGTTGTGGGTGGTGAGAACACTCCAGTTTCGCGCGGCGGACTCGGCGGGCGCAGTGTGGTGATCCGAACATTCCAGACGCAGGTGCCGGTCCCCAAAGGCAGCGTCGACAAAGGCGCAATGGTGCGGCCGGTCCTGGTCAGCGTGCACGTTCGGTCGGAAGAACCGGCAGGACACGCACATTCGTGAGATCGGGACCTCGCCGCGCTCCTGCAGACTGCGGATCATCTTGATCAGTCCCCGCAGGAACACGGCCTGCTCGACGGCGGAGAGGGCCTCGATCGCGTCGACGAGGAAGTCAGGCCACCCGGCAACACGGTCGGCCTCGCGTCGCCCCCGGGCGGTCAACGTCACTGACAGCGAGCGCGCATCGGCGCCCGAACGCGCCTTGCGGACCAGCCCCTTGTCGACAAGAACACGGAGTGCCTCACTGGCCGTGGCCGGCATGACGCCCATCCCGGCGGCCAACTCCCTGAGCCGCAATCCGTGTTGAGCCGCTCGAACGCGCAGGAGGGCGAGGATTTGTGCCTGGGTGGGTGTGAGCTTACGCCGTCCAGCCTCCTGCCAGGCCCGGCTCTTGAGCGCCAACCCGATCTTGGTGAGCCCGATCATCACGCGGCGGCCAACCGAATCGGTAGCGAGATCAACCGGAGCGCCGTCGTCGTTGCTTAGGAGTCCTAAGTAATTCATTCGGCGCAATCTTTACCATCCGAGGTTCAAATTGTCAAGCGCTGATTATCACCGACCTGAATCTGTTGTGCTCTACGGCGCCTACTGAAGGCAAAGCGACCTCCGAAAGTGTGCCTAAGAATGTGCCGCGAGCACCCCGATCCGGCCCGCAAGCAGCCATCACCAACCATGCCGAGAAAAGAAAACCCCTCGGCAAGTTCGCGGCTTACCGAGGGGCTCTATTCCTCCCGCTGGATTGTAAGGGCCGTGCTCTCCCAAACTGAGCCATCCGCCCATGTTTGACAAATTAGGAATTTACGCCGCCCCTGTCAACCGAATCCGTCCGACTATGCCCGAAACTATGCCCGTGAATCCGCCGGGCCGCCTCCTGGAGATCCCCCAGGCTCACGATGTGGTACCGATCGAACACGCTGCGTCTTGTGCTCCGTGATCTTCACGATGACTCCTGTCAGGCGCTGGCCGTTGTAGTTGAACATCGTCTCGATCTTGTTGTAGCCACGATCGAGGAGTTCGGTCACGCGTTCGATGTGGTCAACGACGGATGGCGCGAGGGCAAGGCCCGGCACACTCTCTGTCCGCAGCGCCGAGAAGACTCGGCAAGCATCTTCCAGCGCGCTGAGACCAAGAGCGTTGGGTTCCTGCTCCACAAAGTAGGCCAGCTCGAGTTCAGGGGCGACGCTGCCGAACGATAACCCGACCACCTCGAGCTGGCAGCTGCTTCGAACGATCGACTCCGGGACCTCTGCCCCAGCCCGTTGGCGGCCGAAGGCCAGAACGAGAGCCTGGACCTCCTGCAGCAGCAGAACGAGGTCGTCCACCGGAGCCCGATTCTGCTCGGCACGTCCACCTGTCAGAGCTATCCGAAGCTTCGGTCTCATACGCCCCTCACCCATGGGTGGTCAGGTCTCGTCACCGTTCCGTCGACCCGCTCAGAATTCTATCCTAGAGTCAGCGCCTACGATCAGAGGACAATTCGCTGGAGCCGATCACGTCCGGCGCTGAAGCACGCAGAGCGGCGTGGCGACGTCGAGCCCCTTGACGAGTCGGGCGAGCACGACCACGCGGGCCATCCACACCGTCTCCTGCCACACGTGGAGCATCTATATGGACGCCGTGCCACGGTTTTGGCCAGGCCGAGAGCGGTGGTCCGCGCGGGTGAGAGGTCGCCTGGCTGGTTCCTCCGAAGCAAAGAGGACGGCGGCTGCCGGCCCTTGGCTCGTTCAGGATCTCGATTCGCGTGATGGGGGAGCCGGTGAGCCGGGCCGTCGTCCGGGCTCGCCGGGAAGGGCGGTCTTGACGTACATCGACACCAGCCTCCTGGTGCCGTACTACTGCCCTGAAACATCCTTACCAACGTCCCGCTTGACGGCTGATTCGTCGTTGTTGTACCAATAGGGACCGGAGCAGGGGCGGCCGGCCTCCCGGGCAGGAGTTGTCCGCGCTGTCTCTGGGGAAGAAGGGGGGTCGGCCGGCGTTCGAGAAGGGGCTCTCTCGGTCAGGCCCTCCGTATCGGAGGTAGGCCGCAGCAGTGCGAGACCGGTATCGTCAATGACCAATGCCGTGTCGGAGGGAAACACCATGGTGTCTGCGGCGAGCGTGTGCCGTCGAGTCGACCCCCCCGTAACGGTCGCCGCCGCGACCGCGACGGTCGCCTCCTGGGTGTCGCGGTGATCCGACGCTCGCCGTGGGACCCTGGCGCGAACTTCCCGGTGCCGGTCACGGTTGGCTTCCCACGGACCCTTCGCCGCACGGCCATCGTCGTCGTCGCGGTCCTGCTGGGCGGCCTTCTCACCGTCACGGCCAGTTCTTCTCTCCGTCTCTGGCTCGTCCCTTCCTCGTTCCCCGCCGACTCTGGTCGCGAGCTGCAAGCGCTGAGGGATCGCGTCGCTGGGCTTCGCAGCGACCTCAAGCGGCGGGTCGACGAGACGATGGTCGAGCTCGAACAGCTCTGGAAGTCCCTCGCGCGGAGACGGGATCTCGGGTCAACCGGCTCGCGCGCGCCCAGCGTGCCGGCCTCGGCCGCGCCCGCCCAACGTCCGACGGCATCGGTCGCCCCGGACGCCGTCACGACGCCGGAGCCGGCCGCATCCGCGGCACCGGCCGTCCGTGACGTGATGCCTCGAATCGAGACCGGGGCGCACCCGGTCGGCGAGCCAGCTCCGCGGGCCGCTCAGGCAAACCGGGCACGAGCTGCCACCCCGCCCGACGCTTCGCTAGGAGATGTTGGCAGCCCCGCGAACACGCCATCCGCGCTCCTCCGGCCTCCGCCTCCTGATCTCGCGCGGGTCGACCGTTCGCCGGCGAGACTCGTCATCGATGCCATCGGCCCCCCGCTCGACGCGCCGTCGCCGCCACAGCCTGTCACCAGGCAGCCCGCTGCCAACCCGGCTCCCGGCCCGGCTCCTGACGCGGCACGCGTGACCCCCTCGCCACCCCCCGTGGGCGCCGGCTCCCCTCGCCCGTCGGACGACGCACCGAACGGCCAACCGCGTGACGAAGTTCCGCCGAAGCCCGACACCGCAGGGCAGGGGCCCGCAGCAATAGAGCGCCCCGATAATCGAGAGCGCCCCGATGATCGCGGGCAAGACGAGGGGCCCGGGGTTCGCGAGCCGCGTGCGGAGTCCGGGCGCACCGAGGCGGTCCAGCCCCCAGCGCGACCCGAGCCGGTGGACCGCCCCCAGACGAGCGAGCGGGGCGAGCGGCCGAAGGGAGTCGAACGAGCCGACAAGGGCGAGCGCATCGAACGAGCGGAGAAGGCCGACCGCATCGAGCGTCCGGAGCGGGCTGAACGACCGGAGACGGTCGAGCGGATCGACCGGCCCGAACGGGTGGAGCGACTCGAGAAGGTCGAGCGGGTCGAGCGGCCTGAGCGGGTGGAGCGACCCGAGAAGATCGAGCGACCCGCGCGGGTCGAGCGCGTGGAGCGTCCCATCCGGGTCGAGAAGCCTGTGCGACCCGACAAGGTCGAGCGGCCTGTGCGGCGGAACTGAAATGAATCCGACCCTGTGGATGCCCCGATTACGCTCGATCTTTCCAGCGCGCGGCGGTGACGCGGATACGCGCGCGGCGCCGTTGACCTGCCTGGAGTGCTTGTCCGATCTGCCGCCGACCGGGCGCTTCTGCCCCGAGTGCGGCGCCGTCGCCCCCGCACGGCTGTTCTCGCCTCCCCGCGCACCGTGCGAGGCCCAAGGTCTCGACGGGGCCGCTGACACGCCCGACGCCGCCGATCCCGCCTGGCTCACCGGCGCGCCGGCGTTACCCGGACTCGAGGCCAGCCGGTCCCCCAGCCGCCGTGGGCCGTTGCGCGCCACCGCGTACGCGCTGGCCGCCGCGACGGTCGTCCTGATCGGGGTCTTCACCGCGGTCGCGTCGCTGGCGCCGAGCCCGCACGCATCCCCCCCGGCCCGTGCGCCCGCCATGGATGACGACGTCGAGCGCGTGCGCGCAGAGCTCCGGACCCTCGAGCGCCAGGTCGACGAGCAGCTCCGGATGCTCAATGACCAGCTCCGCGCCGCCCGCTCGAGACTCGAGCGGGAGCCGACCCCGAGGCGGGGACCCTGAGCAGGAGTCAGGCCCAAGACGTCCCGTGAACCCGCCCCCGGCCCGCTACCAGCGTCCGAACTTGTAGGAGAG
>WNGB01047851.1_pt1 | contig 11930 bp, 10 predicted proteins | sample 5400681 | NCBI WGS metagenome assembly WNGB01 (sample SAMN13153367, study PRJNA577476) | soil metagenome | isolation source: 115 cm soil or saprolite under grassland replicate 2 | place: USA:California | collected 2016-06-15 | reverse complement strand
CGGGCCCGGGTGCCCTTTGCTTTGCCGGGTTCGTGCTCGGCTATCTCTGGTACGACACGACGCATTACTGGCTGCACGCACGCTCGCCTCGCGGCAAGTGGATGGCGGCGCTCAGGACCTGCTGGCCTTCTACCGGCACGTACATCCCCGCCACCTGCTCGCGTCGTCAAGGCGCTCGACGCCGGTGCGCGACTGAAGACGCGCCCGCCCCTGGTCCTGCGTCCGATCGACATGAACAATCTAGACGCCGAAGCGCTGCGGATCGCGCGTCCGTCTACAACGATGCCTGGAGCGACAACTGGGGGTTCGTGCCGGTCACCGAGGCCGAGGCACGGCATCTCGCGAGAAATCTTCAGCGCGCCCTCCTCCCGGAGTTGAGCTTCCTGGCAGAGACGGATGGACAGCCCATCGCGTGCGCCGTCTGCGTTCCGGACCTCAACCAGATCCTCCGGAAGCTGGACGGCCGCATGACTCCTTGGGGTGTTCTCCGGCTTGCCGTTCAACGCCGCCGCATCGACACCATCCGGGTGGCGTTCCTTGGCGTGAAGAAGGAGTACCGCGGGTTCGGGATCGATCTCAGCCTGTTGATGGAGATCTGGAAGCGCCGGCCGAAGCACGGCGTCCACTGGGAGCTGGCATGGATCCTGGAGGACAACTACTTGATGATCCGAAGCCTCCAGCGAACCGGGGCCGTCGCCTACAAGCGCTACCGGCTATATCAGAAGACCTTCGCCTGAACGGGCGGACGACCTCGAGAAGGCCCTGGCCGTGACAATTCCCGCACAATCGGAGGGGGTCCGGAACCTACCCCCCTCGCAACTGTGCGGATTATTGGTGCGCCCTGAAGGAATCGAACCTCCGACCTTCGGATTCGTAGTCCGACGCTCTATCCAACTGAGCTAAGGGCGCGCATGGCGGAGAGGCAGGGATTCGAACCCTGGACAGAGCTTTTGACCCTGTAACCGCTTAGCAGGCGGCTGCCTTCGGCCGACTCGGCCACCTCTCCGCGATCTGCCACTTGCCGGTTCTGGCGGAGGGGGAGGGATTCGAACCCCCGATCCCCTCGCAGGGATGCCCGCTTTCAAGGCGGGTGCCTTCAACCGTGCTCGGCCACCCCTCCGATCGACGACCCATGGATGCTACCACACGACCTGACTGCTCAGTTCTGGCGCGTGATCCGCGAGAGCCCGCCGAGATACGGCCGGAGCGCCTCCGGCACCGTCACGGTCCCGTCCGCCTCCTGGTAGTTCTCGAGGACGGCAATGATCGTGCGGCCGACGGCCAGGCCCGAACCGTTGAGGGTCGCGACGAACTCCGGCTTCCCCCCCCCGGCCGGCTTGTACCGGATGTCCGCGCGCCGGCCGCCGAAGGCGTCGTAGTTCGAGCAGGACGAGATCTCGGTGTACTTCCCGAGATGCGGACGCCACACCTCGACGTCGTAGCCCTTGGCAGTGCTGAACCCGAGATCGCCCACGCAGCGCTCGACGACCCGGTACGGCAGGCCGAGGCGCCGCAGCACCTCCTCGGCGTTCGCCACCATCGATTCGAGCTCCTCGTAGGCCTGCGCGGGCGTCGCCAGCTTCACCAGCTCGACCTTGTCGAACTGGTGCTGCCGGTAGATACCCTTCATGTCCTTGCCGTACGTGCCCGCCTCGCGGCGGTAGCACGGGGTGAACGCGGTGTAGCGTCGTGGCAGCGACGCCTCGGGAAGTGTCTCGCCCCCGTGCAGGGCGGTGAGGGGAACCTCCGAGGTGGGAATCAGGTACAGCGTGCGGCCCTCGTCCGCCTCGACCGTCTTGAACAGCTGCTCCTCGAACTTCGGGAGCTGCCCGGTGCGCAGCATGGTGTCGCCGCTCACGAGGTGCGGCAGCCAGAGCTCGGTGTAGCCGTGCTCGCGCGTGTGGAGATCGAGCATGAACTGCGCGAGCGCACGTGAGAGCCGCGGTCCCGCACCCCACATCACCGCGAAGCGCGCCTTCGCGAGCTTCACCGCCCGCTCGAAGTCGAGGATCCCGAGCGCCTCGCCGACCTCCTCGTGCGGCTTCGGCGTGAAGTCGAACGCGCGCGGCGTCCCCTGGCGCCGGACCTCGACGTTGTCGGCGTCGGACTTGCCCGGCGGCACCGACGGATGCGGGAGGTTCGGCACCTGCGCGAGCAGCTCGTCGCGCTTCTCGTCGACCGCGCGCAGCTCGCCATCCAGCGCCTTGATGCGGTCGGCGACCTCCCGCATGCGCGCCGTCTCGGCGGCGGCGTCCTCGCCGCGGCGCTTGGCTTGACCGATCGCCTCGGATGCGCGGTTCCGCAGCGCCTTGAGGTCCTCGGTCTCCTTGACGAGCCGGCGACGCTCGGCGTCGACCGCGAGAATGTCGTGGATCAGCTCCGCGCCGCCCTTGTCGGCGAGGGCGCGCGCGACCGCCTCCGGGTCGTCGCGGATCTGCTTGACGTCCAGCACGGGTGGACGGCTACGGGGTCTCGGCCGGCGTCTGCTCGGCCTCGACGCGGGCGATCGACCCGACCTTGTCGTCGGCCTCGAGGTCGATGATCCGGACGCCCATCGTGTTGCGGCCCTGTGACGAGACGTCGTCCGCGTGGAAGCGGATCATCTTGCCCTTGGTGGTGATCACCAGCACGTCATCGCCGGGTCGCACCTGGAGCATGCCCACCACGTTGCCGTTCCGGCCGCCCGTCTTGATGTCGATGATGCCCTTGCCGCCCCGACCGGTCAGCCGGTACTCCTCCAGCGGCGTGCGCTTGCCGTAGCCCCGCTCGCTCACGGTGAGGATGAACGCGCCCTCCTGGACGACGTCGGCGGCGATGACCTCGTCGCCCTCGTCCACGTCGATGCCGCGCACGCCGCCCGCGCCCCGGCTCCTGGCGAGGATCTCGTCCTCGTTGAACCGGATGATCATCCCCTGCTTGGTGGCGATCATCACCTCGCGCGTGCCGTCGGTGCGGCGGGCGCTGATGACCTCGTCGCCCTCCTCGAGATCCATCCCCTGGATGCCGCCGGCGCGGATGTGCGCGTAGGCTTCGAGCTTCGTCTTCTTCACCTCGCCGCGCCGGGTGGCCTGCAGCACGTGGCCGCCGGCGCTGAAGTCGCGGACCGGCACGCACGTCGCCACCGTCTCGCCCTCGCCGAGCGAGAGCAGGTTGACCATGGCCTTGCCCTTGGCCTGGCGTCCGCCTTCCGGGATCTCGTGGATCTTGAGGCGATGCACCTTCCCGCGGGTCGTGAAGAACAGCAGATAGCTGTGGGTGGAGGCCACGAAGAGGTCCGCGACGATGTCCTCTTCCTTGGTCTCCATGCCCGTCACGCCCTTGCCGCCGCGGCGCTGGCTGCGATACGCCTCGACGTGGGTGCGCTTGATGTAGCCCGAGCGGGTGATGGTGACGACCATCTCCTCGTCGGCGAGGAGGTCTTCGATCGTGAGCTCGGTCGTCTCCGCCACGATCTCCGTCCGGCGGTCGTCGCCGTACTCCTTCTTGATCGCCAGCAGCTCCCCCCTGATGATCGTCATGAGCTTGGCGTCCGACCCCAGGATGCCCCTCAGCTCCTCGATCAGCTTGAGCACCTGCTCGTGCTCCTCGACGATCTTGTTTCGCTCGAGCTGGGTCAGCCGCTGCAGCCGCATGTCATGTGCGCGCGCTCCTCGGCGCGCGCGAGCTCGTATCGCGTCCGCCGGGTCACGATCTCGCGGCGGAACGCGACGAACGCCTCCAGGATCTGCTTGAGGGTGCAGATCTGCGGACGTCGATCGACGAGCGCCAGCATGATGATGCCGAACGTCGTCTGCATCTGGGTGTGCTTGTAGAGCTGGTTCAGGATGATGTCGGGAAGCCCCCCGCGCGACAGCTCGAGGACGACCCGCACGCCCTCCCGGTTCGTCTCGTCGCGGATCTCCCCGATCCCGTCGACCTTCTTGTCGCCGGACAACTCCGAGATCTTCTCGATGAGGTTCGCCTTGTTCACCTGGTACGGCAGCTCGGTGATGATGATGGCCTCACGGCCGCCGCGCCCCTTCTCCGTGTGCGCCTTGGCGCGCAGCGTGATGGTCCCGCGGCCGGTCGTGTAGGCCTCCCGGATGCCGCCCTTGCCGTAGATGTAGCCGGAGGTCGGGAAGTCCGGCCCCGTCACCACCTGCATCAGCCGTTCGAGCGGTGTGGTCGGGTCGTCGACCAACAGCACCAGGGCGTCGATGATCTCGGTGAGGTTGTGCGGCGGGATGTTGGTGGCCATGCCGACCGCGATCCCCGTCGACCCGTTGATCAGGAGGTTGGGGATCCGTGTGGGCAGGACGATCGGCTCCTGCTCCGACTCGTCGAAGTTCGGCGAGAAGTCGACCGTGTCCTTGTCGATGTCGGCCAGCATCTCGTGCGCGATCTTGGCGAGCCGCGCCTCCGTGTAGCGCATGGCCGCCGGCGGATCGCCGTCGATCGAGCCGTAGTTCCCCTGCCCGTCCACCAGCGGGTAGCGCAGCGAGAACTCCTGGACCATCCGCACGAGCGCCTCGTAGATGGGCGCGTCCCCGTGCGGATGGTACTTGCCCATGCAGTCGCCGACGATGCGGGCCGCCTTCTTGTAGGCGCGGTTCCAGCTGAGCCCGAGGTCCTGCATCGTGTAGAGCACGCGCCGGTGCACGGGCTTGAGGCCGTCGCGGACGTCCGGCAGGGCGCGCCCGACGATGACGGACATCGCATAGTCCAGGTAGGACTTGCGCATCTCCTCTTCGATCGGTACGGGGACGTTCGGCATGGGTTCTAGCCTGACCTAGACATCGAGGTTGGCGACGTCGAGCGCGTGCCGCTCGATGAACTCGCGACGAGGCTCGACGGCGTCGCCCATGAGCACGGTGAACATCTCGTCGGCGCCGACCGCGTCCTCCATCGTCACCTTGAGCAGCGTGCGCGTCTCGGCGTTCATCGTCGTGTCCCCGAGTTGCTCCGCGTTCATCTCGCCGAGACCCTTGAAGCGCTGGAAGGTCGCGCCGGTCTTGGCCATCTCGAGCGCCGTGCGGTGGAGCGTGTCCAATCCGGTCACCGGCGTCTCTTTTTCATCCTCGATGATCGACGTCGGGCCCTTCGCCACCGCCGCCACCTTCTCCCACAGCTCGTAGAGCATGGCGTAGTCGGGGGACTTCAGGAGGTCGGTGCTGAACGAGACCGTCGGGGGACCGGCGATGGTGACGACGTGCCCTTCCGCGCCCTCGCTCGGCGTCACCGTGATGTTGTAGCCGTTCACGGCCGCGGCGGCCGCGACGATCGCCTCGCCGATCTCGGCGTGGCCGATCCCTCGCTTGTTGCCGCGGAATTTCTGTCGCAGGAGCTCGGCCAGAATTCCCCACGGAATGCCCCGACGCGTGATCTTGCCGAACAGGCTCCGGTACTCGGAGACCTGCCGCATCATCTCGAGCAAGGGGGCGCCGGTGAGGGGGGTTCGGGTGCCGGCGACCTTCACCGCGGCGCCCTCGACCCACGCGCCCAGGAAGAACTCCTCGAATTCCCGCTCGTTCATCAGGTACTTCTCGACCTTCCCCTTCTTCACCTTGAAGAGCGGCGGCTGGGCGATGTAGAGGTGCCCGGCCTCGATCACCTGCATCATGTGGCGGAAGAAGAACGTCAAGAGCAGCGTCCGGATGTGCGCGCCGTCGACGTCCGCGTCCGTCATCAGGATGATCTTGTGGTACCGGAGCTTGGCGAGGTCGAACTCTTCCGGCCCGATCCCCGTGCCGAGAGCCGAGATCAGCAGCCGGATTTCATTGTGGGAGAGGACCTTGTCGTAGCGCGCCTTCTCGGCGTTGATGATCTTGCCCCGCAGTGGCAACACCGCCTGGGTGCGACGCTCGCGCCCCTCCTTGGCCGACCCGCCCGCGGATGCGCCCTCCACCAGGAACAGCTCGCGGTACTGCGGGTCGCGCTCGGAGCACTCGGCCAGCTTCGCGGCGAGCCCCTCGTCGTCGAAGCCCTTCTTGCGCGTCAGCTCGCGTGCCTTGCGCGCGGCCTCGCGCGCCTGCGCCGCTCGCACGCACTTGTCGACGATCTTGCGCGCGGTCGTCGGGTCCTCTTCGAAGGTCTCGCCGAGCTTGTCGTTGACGACCTGCTGGACCAGCCCCCTGATGTCGCTGTTGCCGAGCTTGGCCTTGGTCTGCCCCTCGAACTGCGGGTCCGGCATCCGCACGGACACCACGGCGGTGAGGCCCTCGCGCACGTCGTCGCCGGTGATCGCGCCCTTGAAGCCCTTCAGGTACCCGTTGGCCTGCGCGTAGTTCGAGAGGGTGCCGGTGAGCGCGGCCCGGAATCCGGTCAGGTGGGTGCCGCCCTCGCGCGTGTTGATGTTGTTGGCGAACGAGAAGACGTTCTCCTGGTAGCCGTCGTTGTACTGGAGCGCCACCTCGACCTGGATGTCGCCCTTCGACCCCTCGAAGAACAGCACCTTCGGGTGGACCGGCGTCTTGTTCTGGTTGAGGTGCTTGATGAACTCGATGATGCCGCCCTTGTAGAGGAAGGTATGGCTCCGCTCGTCGCGCTCGTCCTCGATGACGATCTTCAGCCCGCGATTGAGGAACGCCAGCTCGCGCAGCCGGTTCGACAGGGTGTCGAACGAGAACGTCGTCTCCTCGAAGATCTTCGCGTCGGGCTTGAACTTGATGATCGTGCCGTGCTTCTTCGTCGTTTCACCCGGCGTCAGCGGCGCTCGCGGCACGCCGCGCTCGTAGGTCTGCGTCCACTCCCGACCCTCGCGCCGGATCACCAGCTCGAGCCACTCGCTGAGCGCGTTGACCACCGAGATGCCCACTCCGTGCAGCCCACCGGACACCTTGTAGGCGGAGTGCTCGAACTTGCCGCCCGCGTGCAGCACCGTCAGCACGACCTCGGCCGCCGACCTCTTGCTCTCCTTGTGGATGTCCACCGGGATACCACGGCCGTTGTCGCCCACGGAGCACGAGCCGTCGGAGTGCAGGATGACCTTGATGCTGTCGCAGTAACCGGCGAGCGCCTCGTCGACCGAGTTGTCGACCGCCTCGTAGACAAGGTGATGAAGGCCGTATGCGCTCGTGTCGCCGATGTACATCGCCGGGCGCTTGCGGACGGCTTCCAGGCCCTCGAGCACCTTGATGTCGCTGGCGGTATACGTCTCCGCGGTCATACGGCTACGAGTCCTCCTCCCTGTACCTGCAGCCGTTGCTGGCCGCGCGACGCGAACACCCGTGCGTCGATCCCATCGAGCTCGATCACCAGATCATCGCGGTGCGGACCGACCATCGTCTGCTTGCGTCGCAACTCTTCCCCGCGACGACGCTCGAGTGCCGCCACGAACTCCGCCGGCTCCGTGGCCTCGCCGAGCGTGCTGCGGTAGCGGATCTCGACCTTGCGCCATTCCCCCGCGAGCATCGGATAGATCCGGGCGAGCTCGGTCTGCAGCGCGCCCGCCGCCGCCCGCCGGCGCTTCAGGAGCTCGATCCCGACGCCGGCAAGCGCCTCGTCCCACGGCGCGAGCCGATCCGCTTCACCGCGTTTCAACAAGACACTGCGACGCTCGAGGAGTTGCCGATAGCGGACCAGCGCGGCGATATGGCCAGGATGCACACGGCCCGTGAAGCCATCGAGAAACGCGCGGCGCGCGGCCGGGCCACCCGTGAGGATCGCGAGGTCGTGCCAACCGAACGGGATCGCACGCGCCCAATCACACCCGTCGGCCGAGACCTGCCAGGTTCCGTCTTCGAGCTGTTGAATCGTCCGCCTGAGTTTCCGAGTCCCATCACCGCGACGGAGCTCGCCCTCGACCAACGACGAGTTGACACCCCAGCGCGGAAGCTCGGCGAGTCTGGGCGTGCGGAACGAGCGCCCGGCGATCAGGAAGCCGATACTCTCGAGCAGGTTCGACTTTCCCTGGGCGTTTCGCCCGGTCAGGACATTCAGTTGCTCTGAGGGATGATAGGAAAGGGCTCGATAGTTCCGAAAATCGAGCAACCGAAGACTGCGAATCTGCACCCGGTCATGCTCCTCATCTATCTGTAAAACATCACTAAAAACCTCACTAAATGCGCATGGGCATTATAACACAGAGGTATCCTTCTTCCTCGAAGCTTCTGACCACTCCAGGGCTCAGCCCGTCCTTGAGCTCGAGTACTACCTGGTCGGCCTGGAGCGGTGCCAGGGCGTCGAGGAGGTATCTCGAGTTGAAGCCGATTGTAATTTCTTCTCCGGCGTACGTCACCTCCAGGCTCTCCTCGGCCTCCCCGAGCTCAGGGTTGTAGGCGGCGATCTTGAGACTGCCTGGACTGAGGGTCACCTTCACTGGTTTGGTCCGGTCTTCCGCCATCACAGACACCCGTCGCAGCGTCGACACCAGCGCGGCCCTGGACAACGTGAGCTTGATCGGGTGCGCCCTCGGCAGCACCTGGTCGTAGTTGGGGAACTGTCCCTCGATCAACCTGGCAGTCAGGACGAAGTTCGGCATCCGCAGCACGAACTGGTTCTCGGCCAGCGAGCACTCGACCTCCTCGCCGGCGCCGAGGACCCGGGCGATCTCGTGCACGGCCTTCCTCGGCACGATGCCGGTCCCGATGGACGTCGTCTCCGCCAGCGTGCGCGCCGCCAGCGCCAGACGGTGGCCATCCGTGGCGACCAGCTTGATGTCCTTCCCCTGGAGGGAGAGAAGCACCCCGTTGAGCGCGTAGCGGCTCTCGTCGTGCGAGATCGCAAAGCTGGTCTGCGACAGCATCTCGCGAAGCATCGCGGCGTCCAGGCGCACCCACGCGCTCGCCGAGCCCGGCACCACCTTCGGGAAGTCGTCCGGCGCCAGGCCCACCAGCTTGTACGCGACACCGCCACAGCGGAGCGCCACCCAGGAGTTCTCCTGGACCTTCATCGCGAGCGTCGCGGGCGGCAGCTCGCGCACGATCTCCGTCAGCTTCTTGGCGGCCAGCGTGATCGCCCCGGCGGTGACGACCTTCGCCGGCAGCGAGACACGAGAGGCGACTTCCAGATCCGTGGCCGTCAGACGGACGGCATCTCCCTCGGCCTCGAGGAGGATGTTCGCCAGGATCGGCATCGCCTGCCGCGCCTCGACGATGTTCTGGACCATCTGCAGGCCCTTGAGGAACGCCTCACGGTCGAGCTGCACTTCCATGACGATTCTCCGGTTGTATTGAGCAGAGGAGAAAAACTCGTAGTCGACGTCGACGTCGGAGGTGTGGATGGAGTGGACGACGCGAATCGTGCCTGCAGTGGCGCGTGGGGGTCGAGGGCGAGTCGTGGACAGGCCGGTGTGCCGCGTGGGCGGCGCGGTGGATCACAGCGTGATCCCCTGGATAAGCCCGTCGACGGTCTTGCGGAGCTTGGGATCTTCCTCGAGGAGCTTCTGCAGCTTGTCGACAGCGTGGAGCACGGTCGTGTGGTCCTTGCCGCCGAAGGCGCGACCGATCTCGGCGAGGGACGAGTGCGTCAGCTGGCGCGCGAGATACATCGCGATCTGGCGGGGGAAGGCGACGGCGCGCGTGCGGTTCTTCGCCTTGAAGTCGGAGAACTTCACGCCGAAGAACTCGGAGACCTTTCGCTGGATCTGGTCGATGGTGACGACCTTCTCCTCGGTGCCCCACAGCTCCGCGAGGACCTCCTGGGCGAGGTCGAGGGTCATGTCACGGCCGGTCAGGGCGCAGAACGCGATGATGCGCGTCAGCGAGCCCTCGAGCTCGCGGATGTTGGACTTGACGCGGCCGCCGATGAGGTAGGCCACGTCGTCGGCGAGGCGAACGCGCTCGGCGGCGGCCTTTTTCTTGAGGATCGCGACGCGGGTCTCGAAGTCGGGCGGCTGGATGTCGGCGATCAGGCCCCATTCGAACCGTGAGCGGAGGCGCTCCTCGATCTCGGGGATCTCCTTCGGCGAGCGATCGCTCGAGACGACGATCTGCTTCCGCGACTCGTAGAGGTCGTTGAAGGTGTGGAAGAACTCTTCCTGGGTTCGCTCCTTGCCGGAGATGAACTGGATGTCGTCCATGAGGAGCAGGTCCATCGTGCGGTACTTGGCGCGGAACTCTGCGGTCCGGTCGTAGCGGATCGCGTTGATCAGCTCGTTGGTGAAGCGCTCCGAGGAGAGGTAGAGGATCGTCATGCCGGGGAAGTGGCGCGCGATCTGGTGGCCGATCGCGTGAAGGAGATGCGTCTTGCCGAGACCCACGCCGCCGTAGATGAACAGCGGGTTGTAGGCGCGCGAGGGAAGCTCGCCCACCGCCTGGCAGGCCGCGGACGCGAACTGATTCGACGAGCCGACGACGAAGGTCTCGAACGTGTACCGCGGGTTGAGGCCGTTGGCGAGCGTCTCGGCGCGCGCCCCGGCGAGCTCGGCCGGCGGCGTCACGCGTTCCGGCGCAAACGGCTCATCGGCGGCGGCCTCGTCCACGACGATCTCGACGCGCGGCTGCCCGCCGAGGCGCTCGCGCGCCGCGGCCTGTAGCGCCGCGAGGTGATGCTCGACGAGCCAGTCGCGAGAGAACTTGTTGGGGGCACCGATGCGGATGAGGTCCCCCTCTACCGCGAGGAGCCGACTCGGACGGATCCAGGTGTCCAGGGCAGCCCCTGGAAGCTTTGCCTCGAGGGACTCGAGCAGACGGGCCCAGAGAGTGTCACGCACGGCTCCGAACCTCACTTACGCACACACTTATCCACACATGTGGATAGTCGATAGCGCCTTTGATGACAGGGAGTTGAAGGCCAGTAGGGAAGGGCATCCGAACCCGACCACCTCGTTCGCGCAGGGCGCGCCGGACGGGAGCTCCGGAAACCGGGATGGCGCACCTTAGCACACGCTGAAACAGCGAGGCAAGCCCGGTTGACCGGTGGCCAGGAAGGCGCGTCGGAGGGCCATGATGGCGCCGGTTCGAGGCGCGCCGGCGCTGGCGAAGGGAGCCACCTTTAGGGGCAACGATATGCACCGTTAGTTCCTCTCAGCGCCAGCGATCGATTGACTTGCCGCGACGGCCCGCCTAGACTATGGCGTCCCGACGACCGACAGGAGAGACGCGATCCGATGAAGCGCACGTTCCAGCCGAATGTACGCCGCCGCAAGAAAACCCACGGCTTCCGCGAGCGGATGAAGACGCAGGGAGGCCGGAAAGTCCTGAAGCGGCGCCGCGCGAAGGGGCGGAAGCGTCTCACGGTTTAGTGGCGGCCCGGCAGCGGCTGGGTCGGATGGATCGGCTCACCGACAAGCAGAACTTCCAGGCGGTATTCCGGTACGGCAAGCGAATCGAGCGGCACACCCTGATTGCCATCTGGCGCGACAGTGCTGACGCAGTCCGCGCGGGCTTCGCGGTCACCCGACACATTCGAGGTGCGGTCGATCGCAACCGGGCCCGCCGCAGGCTCCGGGAGGCGTATCGCCGGGCGGAGGTCGCACGCCCGGAGAGCGTCGACGTCATATTCGTCGCGCGGCCTCCTCTGCTGACCAGTCCGTTCGCGGTGGTCCAGCGAGAGGTCGGCAGCGTGCTGTCCACCATCCGGGCGCGGGGTAGAGGATGACGGCGACTGGCCGCGTCGCGGTGATCGCCATTCGCGTCTACCAAGTCGTCATCTCTCCGCTGCTGCCTCCAGCGTGCCGCTTCGCGCCGACGTGCTCGGAGTACGCCCGCCAGGCCTTCGCGGACCACGGGTTCGCCCGCGGATTGCGACTCACCGCCCGCCGGTTGCTCCGCTGTCACCCGTTTCACCCCGGGGGATACGATCCGCCCCCGATCGCCAGCGTGGGCCGACGACCGTGACGATGGAGACCCGCGCGATCCTCGCCACCGTCCTGGCGGTGGCGCTCTTCGTCATCTACCAGACGCTGTTGGTGCCGCCGCAGGAGCCCCAGCGCATCGAGAAGCCTCAGGAGCAGGCCCCCACCGCGCCCTCAGCTCCGCCGCCGGCCCAGCCGGCGAAGGCCGCGCCGGCGC
>WNGB01015822.1_pt1 | contig 11930 bp, 8 predicted proteins | sample 5400681 | NCBI WGS metagenome assembly WNGB01 (sample SAMN13153367, study PRJNA577476) | soil metagenome | isolation source: 115 cm soil or saprolite under grassland replicate 2 | place: USA:California | collected 2016-06-15 | reverse complement strand
CGAGGCAGCAGTTTGCGGTTCCGCAGGCCCCCGCGCCATACTCCTTAACGCGCTAGAAGCAGCAAGGGGAATGCCGGCGTCGACCAAGACGGCGCCGGCATTCTCATCCCAAAGCGGTGACGGCGCCAGCGCCGCCGGGGCTACTCCTTATGCATGGCGCCTCGTGGCGCACGTAGATCTCGATCTGGTTGAGCCAGCTGGCGTGCACCGGCAGATGGACGAGGACGAGGTTGGGCCAGCGCCGCTCGAGCCGCTCGACCGACTTGCGGCCGCGGTGGGAGGAGCCGTTGTCGACGATCCAGAAGACGCGGCGCGCGGAAGCGTAGGGCTGCTTCGTCATTACCTGCCAGACGAGCCGGTCGAAGGGAGCGATTCCGCCTCTCGGCTCGGAGCGACCGAAGACGCGCGGGCGCCGGCCGCCGCGGCGTCCGATGTCGAGCGCGGCCAGATAGGTGAGCGCCCCTCCGCGCTGGTAGGTGTGCTCAACGTGGTGGCCGCGCGAGCGCGGAGCCGGCGGCAGCGTCCCGTGGATCCGCCGGCGCGCCTGGATCGACGGCTTCTCATCCGCGCAGATCACGAACTCGCCCGGGTGCAGCAGCTTGCCCTGCCAGCGGCCCTGATAGAGGTCGAGCACGGGACCTGCCTTCTCCAGGAAGCCCGCGTCGGTGGGAAAGATCCAGGAGCGGTGCTGCCACGGCTTCAACGCGTCCTCGGCCAGCCAGCGGGCGACCGTCGAGGCCCAGAGCCAGCGGCGGCGGGCCAGTCGCCTGGGCGGCCGGGCTTGTCTGGCCGCCCGCCGCGCCTGCTTCGCCGTCCGCTGGCTCATCGCACCGTTTGATGCGAGGAACCGCACCGAAGATTCGCGCCGCCGCATCTAAGTTCGTGATGAGGGTCGCGGTGCCAGTCCTGCTTGCGGTAGCGCTGCTCGCCGGCTGCTCGGCAAACGCCTCGCAGAAGACGGCAGAGCCGCGCGCCGCGCCGCCGCCGAGCGAGCTGACGGCAGGGTGGCGCACCAACTTCAGCCGGCACAGCGTCCCTTCAGCAATCGAGCGCGCAGGCCACGCGTCGCGATAGTGCGCTCGCCGATTTTCCGCGCTGGAATGCCCCCGGTTTCGTGGACACCTGAGCGCTTGGTCAGCATTGTCCGGCCTGGCGGGAAGGATGCGCCACCATGCCAAGGGGATCGAATTTCCGGAAGCCGTATCCGCCGGAGTTTCGGTGTGAGACGGTCGCGCTGTGGTCACGTCCCGCGATGCTTTCGTTCCCCGGGGTTGCAACCAAGTCGCTTCGTGGAGGGTGCCCGAAGGTTCTTTGCGCCTAATGCCGCGACTGATCTCGATCGGCGCCCTGTAGGTCACGCCGGGGGCGGCGGCTCGTCTGCAGACTGGGAACCTGGCGCGGGGACGAGTGCGGGCGCAGCCGAAGTCCCGCGCCGGAGTGCGCCACGCGCCTCTCGCCAGAGCGCAGCGAGGTCGCGCGGGCGCGGGACGAAGTTGCTGAGCCGACCCCCGAGAGCGCGCGTGGAGATGAGAGCGATGAAGATGCCGCCAGTCGAATAGGCGAGACTTGACGCGACCGCCGCGCCGAACCCGCCGGACCGGGGAATCAGAAGAACGTCGAGGACGATCGTGGCGATGAATGCCGCGCCGATGCCTGCCGTCTCGACCAGGGGCATCCGCTGCGCCGTGAGCGCGTTGCCGAGGATCTTGATGGCCAGGATGCCGAAGGCGCCCCCGGCGAGGACTCGTAGCTCGCCGATCGAGCCTCCGAAGTCGGCGCCGAAGATCGTCACGCAGAGAATTGGAGCGGCCGCCACCATGACACCGGCGATTGGAAGCGTGATGAGGACGGCTGCCCGAAAAACCAGGGCGGTGGTCTGGGCGGTCTCACGGCGTGAAGCGCGAACGAGATCCGGACGTTGCACTGCGGCGAGGGCGGTCGGAAGGTGGAAGAGCGCCTCGGCCCACGCGACCGCAACGCTGTAGACACTCCCGAGCATCATGATGCGGCCACCGTGAGCCCGGAGCCCAAACCCGAGCGTCTGCCTTGCGAGTCCGAGATCTGGGCGGCCGAAGCCGGCGATGCGGTACTGGACACACCAGGCGAACAACAGCGTGCCGAGTGCCTGGCCACCGACCCAGGCTCCGAATGCAGTGCCGACGCTGATCGCGCCGAGCGAGGCGAGAAGGCCGTTCGCACCCACGCTGACGATGGGTGCGACCATCGAGCCGGCATTCGCGAAGGCGAAGCGGTAGTCCGCGCGAACGAGGAGAAGAAGATAGGTCTGGAAGATCAGCAACGGAATCGAGGCGAGCGACAGCCACCGAAGCCCGATCGCGAGACCGCCGCCGACGCCCGGGAAGATCGCGATCAAACCCGCGAGGAAGCCGATGGCGCAGGCGCCGAACGCCATTGCGAGGATCAACGAGTTCGTTGCGAGCGCCGGCCTCAACCGGGGTTGGATCCCGGCGAGATTGATGTTCGCCTGCTCCACGCCGAAGAGGGAAACCTGCGAGGACAGATAGGCGATCGTCGTCAGAAGTGCGATTTGCCCGCGACCAGTTGGACCCAACGCCCTTGCGACAATCAGGACGTTCACAAGCGAGAGCATGGCGACGGCAATCTGGGTGCCGAACGTGAAGAGCGCCGACGAGACGAAGGACGGGGGTTGAAAGTCTGCCGGCCTTTTGGTCACACCGCTGGACCCCGGCGAGCGGAGTCACGAGCGTGCAGCAGTGCCGCGAGGAGCAAGGCCCGATTGGCCTTCTCGCGGCGTCCTCCGTCGAGCGCTCCGAGCGCGGCGAGGAGGATCCGTGTTTCCTTCGAGCGAGGCCGGGGCTGGCTGCACACGTCGCACCTTTCTGGCCGGTGCCCGAGGAACGTCGACACAGCAAGCAGCAGACCGGCCTGATACGGGCGTGCGACGAAGTCGATGCCGTGCGAGCCAAGCGCGCTCAACTCGCGGAGCTTCGGGTCGGCATTCGATGGAGCGAATGCACGGCTTGCGAGAACGCACATCGGCAGATCGGAAACGGTGTCGCCCATCGCGAACGCGAATTGCGACTTGCTCCGCTCGCTCGTGGTGCGGTCGAGTTCGTCCGCAAGGATTCGAAGCCCAGCACCCTTGTCGACATGCGCAACGGTGAAGTCGGTTTGCGAGTACGCCGGGATCGGCCGAATGCGCTTCGGATCACCGGTTCGCGTGAGCACATCCTGGATGGTCGCCGCGTCTAGGCCAGAGGGTCGACCGTGCGAGTCGAGGCGATAGGCGCGTATCCCATGTTCGTGAAGCGGATCGAGCTGGACACCGGGCGTCCTGAGCAGGATCGCGCGGAGCGCGGCGAGCTCGTCCTGATCGGCTGAAGTCAGGAGAGTCCGCACACGACCGGAGAGATGGTCGTAGACGACGGCGCCGTATTCTGCGACCCCGCCGGGAAGGCGGAACGCGATGCACCGGGCGCGTACTTCGGCGAGCGAGCGCCCGGTCGCCAGCACGGGGCGATAGCCGTGGCTGGCGAGCGCTCGCAGTGCCATAGCCCCTGCCGACGAGATCGCCGGGAAGGAGAGCCACCTCGTCTCGAGGACACCGTCCACGTCGATCGCACACAGCGGACCTGAGTCCGGCGTCGCCCGGTCCGCGAAGAAAAGGTCCCCGAAGTAACGCTGGTGGGCAAGCGCCATCGCCTGCTGCCCGGCCAAGAACCGTGCGAACAGCGGAGTCGGCGAGTGCTCCGTCTCCTCCTCGGCACCCCGAACCGCAGTATGGTAATCGCGGCGACCGATCCGATGGTGGTAGAGAAGCTGGTAGAGCAACCACCGCTCTCCGGTGATCGTTTCTCCCGCGGCGCGCTCATATTGCGTTCGGAGACGGTCGCCGAACTCGAGTGCCGCGGGCTGCGCGGGAGACAGAGCGGCGTAGTCGGCTGCCGCGCAAGCGAGATCGAAGACGGCGTCGTAGCAATACGTGTCTTCGTTCGAGAACGCGCGCGAGGCGAAATCGACCTTTCGGATCGTCCCTTCGACGATCGGTTCCGTCGAAGGTCTGAACCAGCGAGAGAGAGCCATGCTCCCGTCCACGACGGAGGGACGAGCCGTTCTCACGAGCCGGATGGCTATCCGGTTCGTCAGGGGGCGGACAACGTACCTTGCTTTACCGAAGGCGTCCCCAAGCATGGAGGCAACGACCTCCCATACAGGCTCGCGGTGAACGAGTCGGCGGCTGACATCTTCGGCGACGGCGAGAGCGTCTCGACGGGCGACGACGTACGACGCTACGCGCGCCGCGACCGTCTCCTCTTCCGCAGGCGACGGCGGAGAAAGCCGCCAATCCTCCGGAAGCCACGTCCGGTACAGCAATCCATCGTCGAAGCCGTAGACCTCCGGAACGAAGCATGCGAGCCGGGACGCGACCGTGAGTGCATGCCTCCCCAGATAGCCGAGGCCAACGCCTTGAACGTAGATGTCCTGCTCCGCCTGCTCGCCTGAGCCCTCCTCAACGATCCGTGCTCGAAAGACCGCGCTCGCGTGCCCGCGATGAGCGGGCGAGACCCGCGTCGCCCAGGTGTTGAGCCGCTTCACGTCCTCGATCTCGCCGACCACGACCTCCCGTGAGCCGGTGCCGGTAGAGATCGCGATCGTCTGCCCGCGCACCAGTCGAACGAGGGTCTGCCGGACGGCGCGCTCCGAGAGCATGTCGCGAATCGACGAACGCTCCCACGGAAGCACGATCGACTCGTACTCCGTGAGGCGCGAAGGAAGCGACGCAGGCGTACCGAAGAGCTGCACGAGGAGTACGAGCGACTCCGGGCGTATGCCGAGTCGTCGGAGCTGTTCCGCTGCTTGCGCGAGTTGTGTTCCCGTTCGAGGTGGGTCGTCGACCACGCACACGAGGCCGTCGGCCAGAACGGTCTCGGCGATGCGTTCGAGCTCATGCGAGAGCAGACCGTGGTCTGGACGCAACGTCAGGAACGCCACGTCCGCATATCCGTCCAGTTTCAGGAAGGCCAGATGAAGCGGTGCCAGGTAGCTGCCCGAGGTCCGCAAGCCGACGACGAGAATCGGCCTGGCGCGATCCGGGAACCGGGTCGAGAGCAGGCGGGCGAGCCGGCGGCAGTCTTCCGGTCGCTGATCGAAGCTGCGGAAACACTGAGCAAGACGGGCGACGCTCGTCCGCAGGGACTCCGGGAAACGTGCTACGGGCTCGATTATGTCTCGCACGGCCAGCAGCAGGTCCGGCTCGACCTCAGCCGTCTGGTCTCCTCGTGTCTCGGTACCGGACCGCTCGACCTCAGCGGCGACATTCTCCGCCAGGCGCCCGACGAGGGAGGCGAGCTCTCCCTGCCAGTGGACGAGACTTCGCTGGCGCGCGCTACGCGCGCGAACTGCCAGTCCCGCTGAGCGAGCCAGACGAGCGGTCGCCGATGCCAGCGAGCCGGCAGGGGAGTGGACAAACTCTCCGATCCGGACGGCTCCCCTGCCGAGCGAATAGACGTCGCGGTGTAGGTAGTCCTCGACGATCTGGTTCATCCCCGCGGCGAGGAGAAAGGCGTCGAGGGCGTGCTCCTTCCTCGACGATCGCGCGCAGTTACCGCCCGCAAGCTCGTCCGCGAGCAGACCCGAGATCTCATCGAGATCGAGCAGCAGATCGAGCATGTCAAACGATCCCGCGAGCGGCCCGAGTCAAGGAATCGGAGATCAGGTCAGGTTTGTACCAGGTACTTCGGGAAACCAGCGTCGATGGCGGATGTGCGTTACAGCGTAAACAGCGCTGTCTCCGACGTTGCGGATGTTTGGCTTTTGTAAGCACATTATGGAATGCTTCCCTCCTGCCCAGGGCTCCCTCGGTCGTGCCCGAGCCCTCCCCCGGGCGCAGGCTGCCGAGCTGCGGTGTGAACGGAAAGACGCCGCCCCTGGGCACTTATCTCGCAGCGCATCGCAAGATTCGCTCTCGCGTCGCGTCTGTTCAGTGGAGGCCCGGAGTTGGTCGTCGGGAGCTGCGGATTGCCCCTGGGGAGGAGACGGCCAGCTCGGGTCCCAAGTCCTCGTGCGCTTCCGCTCGCGGAACGGACTTTCGGGTTTGAGCGGCTAAACGACGAAGCGGCCGGGCGTAACGCCGGCAGTTTCGACCGCCGCAACCCAGACTGCATCGTCCGCCTGGCGGCTGCAGCGATCAAACACCGCGAGACAGAGCCCGACGACGCGCCGCGCCGCGAAGACCGCGAAGGCCCAAGCGCGAGACGCGGCTAGAGGAGACGTGCAGGGGTTGCAGACGCAATGCCCGATGCAGAGCCGGCGACGAACGCGTGCGCCACGCGGATTGTCAGGGCGCGACCAGATCGCGCAGCTGGTCGAGGCGCTTCGGGCCGATTCCGGGGATCGCATCGAGTTCGTCGACGCGTGCGAACGCACCGTGCTGCTGCCGGTAGTCGAGGATCTTCTGCGCAGTCACCGGGCCGATACCGGGCAACATCTCGAGATCTTCGAGCGTTGCCGTGTTCAAGTGCACCAGGCCCGCAGGCGCAGCCCACGCGCCGCCGCCCACGGCCGCCCCCGGCGCCGCGCGTGCCGGCACGACGATCTGCGTTCCATCGGCCACCGGTGCGGCAAGGTGGACGAGCGCGAGATCGGTCTTCCTCGTCGCTCCGTCGGCGGCCGCGACCGCATCGGCGATGCTCGAGCCCGCAGGGCGCTCCTTCCGGATCAGCTTTGGAAGCGCCAGTGAGACGCCGATCAGCACCCACAGCGAGCGGGAGCTCTCCGTGGACAAGAAGATCGATGCGACCGACCAGCCCAGGAGACTCAGCAGCAGCGCGTTTGCGATCCGCGCGACGAAGGCGGCTCCGGCCTCCCGGGCTCTCTTCGAGGTGCGGATGAGCTGTCGGGTCGTCGCGAGCAGGACAGACATGAAGAGCACAAGACCCGGAAGCCCGAGTTCCGCCAGCGCACCGAGGTAGACGTTGTGCGTCTCGCGCGCCTTCCCGGTCGCGTGTAGCTCGATGTGGCGAAAATCGACACCCTCAGTCTCGTGCAACAACCGAGGGGCAGCGGCGGGAAAAGCGCCGTAGCCGAGGCCGAGCACGGGACGTTGCTTAATCGAAGTCCAGGCGGCGTCCCAGAGGAAGACCCGGGTGGACCCGGTCGGATCGCTCGTCTCGAGCGATCCGACGCGTTCGATGAGCGACGCGCCCGTCACGGCGAAAGCCACGCCGCTCGCGAGGACGACGGAGATCAGGATTGCCGCCTTCTGGGGGCGAGAGCGGAAGATCGCACGTGCAGGGAGGACGACGATCAGGAGCATGACGGTGGCAAGGGCGAGGAGCCCTCCGCGTGACTCGGAGGCGAAGATCGACGCGAGGATGCCGAGCACCGCACAGACGAGAAGGAAACGCAGCCAGCGCCTACGGGTCGAAGCGGCGAGGGCGATGGCGGGCGGAATGGCGAGCACCTGATACACCGCGAAGAGGTTGGGATCGCCAACTCCTCCGTTCGGGCGCCCGTCCTGGAGCTGGCTCGAGATTGCGAGCGCGTCTGTTGCAATTCCGAACAGTCCGATCAAGAGCGAGGCGGCTGCGATTGCTACTAGAACGCTGCGAAGCTCGCGTACTGACTCGATGAGGGTCGCGGCCGCGAGCAGGTAGACGAGGGCAAGCGTCAGCGAGCCAAGCTTGAAGCGGGTGTCCGCGCTGTTGATCGTCCACGAGAAGCTCGCGAGCGCCCACAGGAAGTAGGCGGCGACCCAGACGAGAGGTGAGGACGCGCCGATTGTCAACCGCCTCCGCATCGCAATACCGATAACCACGCAGAGCGCCAGCGGAGCGAGGAGTCGACTGATAGTGATCCCGCCGACGCTCACTGCCTCGACGAACACCGAGGCGGCGAGGATCGGCAGGATGACCTTGGGCCGGAGGACGATCCCGACGGCGAGTGTCAGTGAGAACGCGAGGACGACTCCGAGCTTGTTATCAAAGACGGTGCCGACGCCGAGAAGCGCCGCGGCGAGCAGGCCGGCGCCCCCCCACGCGAGAGCATCGGCCTCCCTCGCACGTGTGCCCGTGCCGGCTAGCACATTCACGTCAGGTCTTGCTGCGGCGAGCGCCCTCGACGTGGGAGGGTGCCTCGGTGAACTCGATCAGCCTCGCCGTGTGCACCCTAGCGCGGCCTAGTCCGCGGAACAACAGGCGGCGACGTGTGGAGCGCGGATGGCAGAGGACGACGCCGATCCTCGTCCGCTCGACCGTCGCGAGGATCTTCCGCACCGCTTCCGCATTAGCCTTGGTTGTCGAACCCTTTCGCGCTGCGACGAGGATCGTGTCGCTCGCCATAGCAAGCGGAAGGGCGTGAGGCGAGAGCAGCAGCGGCGGCGCGTCGACGATAACGTAGCGACCGACGGAGGAGAGCGTGGTCGTGAGCGAGATGAGGTCCGAGGTGAGCAGAGCGGCCCCACTCGAGCGCGATGGTCCCGCCTGGAGCAGCCCGAGACCATGCCGTTCCTGCGGCGAGTCGGGGAGGCGAGAGGCATCAGCCTGCCCTGTTCCATCGGCATAATCGTGACTCGTTTCGGCGGGGATAGGCCGAACCGCGTGGAGTGCATCCTCAACCTCGACGCGACGGTGGACGACGTCGACCAGGCCGTACGATTCGGGGCCTTCGGAGTTGGCTTGCACTCCGAGGTAGTTGCTCACCGTCGGAGTACGGCCGTCCGCCTCGACGCAGATGACTTCTTCGCCTGCGGCGGCCAAGGCTGCCCCGAGATGAGCGACGAGCACGCTCTTACCCTCGTTGTCTTCTGCGCTCGTGACGACGATCACTCTCTCGCGGGTCACATGCATTGCTTGAAGCCAGCCGGTCAGCGGCGCGAGCGCGCGGACGAGTTGCGCATCCACTCGTCCACGCTGGGCCGAAAGCCCAAGCGGCGGCGTGCGCCCTGATCTTTTCGGCAGCGTTCCGACGACCGGAGCTCCGAACGATTCCTCGGCCTGATCGCCACTGTCGATCCGCGGCTTCAGGCTCTCGCGGGCAAGAGCCAGGCTGACGCCGATCAAGAGCGCGAGCGCGCCGGCAAGGCCCATCGTTCTGACGGGCCGCGGCGAAATGCGCCCGGGTTCGAGATGCGCCGGGTCGAAGACGCTCGCGCTGACCGGGACCGTCTCCGCGCCGCGCGGCGGAGCCAAACGGTTCTGTCCGCCAAGCCGCTCTCTAACGAGAGTCGTGAACACGGCACCGGTCACGCGCAGGATCTCGACGGCGCCGGCCTTGTCACGCGAGTCGTAGCGGACCGAGAGCACCGCGGTCTGTGGCTTCGTCGAGACAGCAAGGTGGTCGAGGAGCTGACGAGGCGTGAGCGAGAGGTTGAGCTTCGTGACAACCCTGCTCGCGACGATGTCGCTCTGAAGGAGGTTGGTCATCGTCTGCGCGAGGGGGTCGACGGCACCGGCGTCAGCGGGTTGAAAGATTCCGCCGCCCTGTCCAATGACGATCTTCATCGACGCGCGATAGACAGAGTGCTGGGTCGAGAGGAAGATCGCTGCCGAGACTAGGGCGCCTGCCAGGCAGAGCGCGATCAGCCACGCGTCACGACGAAGGGTGCGCAGATGGCGGAGTAGAGAGAGGTCCTCGGACACGTTATGAGAACGACGAGTGCACGAATCGTAGCCAGGGCGTCTTGCGCCTGCTTCGGTCGGGTCTAATCGAACTGCGGCGAGGGCCTGGAGCACGTGGGGCACGTTCGGCCGTTACTTCAGACCTGATGCCCATCATTCAGCAGGAGGCGGGGTTCGAGGACGAACGTGGCGACCAGGGCGAGGAAGCTGACGCGCTCCGGCAGCGACGGCCGCGAGTCCGCGGAGCATGCCACCACCGTAACCGAGGTGAAGCACAGGAAAAACGGCGGCGACGGCCGGCAGAAGGCGTAACGGTTCCCTCCGGCGAGCGATCGCTCGGAGCCCGAAACCGAAGGCGCAGCCGCCGTAGACGGCGACCTCGGCGGTAAGGAGCGCACGAGCGCGGCGAGAACGGATCGAGATGAGGGTGAGCGCCGCGAGAGAGCCGACGAAGGTGAGAGGAAGGAGACTGCGCAGGCTCATCGGCTGCCTGTGCTTCATCATCAGGTCGACCTTGCCTCGCCCGTAGCCGGCGTACTGCGAGAACAGCGCGGCCGCCGACTCCCTGGGCGAATAGAAGACTTTGATCTGTGTGTCGAGAATCACCCGACCGCCAGCCCGACGCAGGCGGAAGTTGAAGTCTTCGTCCTCATTGCGCGGAAGCGACACGTCGAACAGCCCGACCTGCTCGAAGGCGTGGCGGCGAAACGCACCGCCGTAGACGGTGTCCACCTCGTCGCGCCCGCCCGCCGCATGGCGCGTCCAGCCGATGCCGCCGAACGGGCTGTCTGTGGCGCAAGCGGCAGCGCGCCCCATCCGGCCTCGCCCCACCGGCACCGTCAAGCCCCCTACGTTCCAGGCGCCGGTCTCTTCGGCCGCCGCTATGCAACGTCGGAGGTAATCGCGCGGATAGTGGGCGCGGCAATCCATGCGAACGATGAGATCACCCCGAGCGCGGCGGATACAGGCGTTGAGCCCGTGGGGGATGAGCCGGTCGCGGTTCTCGATCAGCGTCAGCGCTACGCTATGCCGGCTCGCCGCCGCTCGTAGTCGCTCGACGGAGCGGTCCCTCGAGCCTCCGTCGGCGACCAAAAGCTCGAGCTCGCCAGCGAATTCTTGAGCCGCGATATCGGCGAGGAGTCCGTCGACTCGCGTTTCCTCGTCGAGCATCGGCACGATGATCGACACGTGCTCGATCCGGCTTGCTTGCGACCGTGGAACCCGGCCGCCGGCGACCGGCTGTCCCTCCACGCTGCTCACCCGACGTCTTCCCGCCCGTGCGGCGGACCGAGCGGCGCGGAGCCAGCCATTCTCACGACTCAGTGCTCGTTGTTCATTTGCGAGCCCGCCGCCGTTGTGGTCGACGTCCAGCTTGCGACTGCTTGCTCGTAGTCGTCCCGCCGGCCGATGTCGAACCAGAGCCCATCGTACAAGTAGGCTCCGACCGGTTGCTCCGCCGCGAGTAGCGCCTGAACGAGATCGGGGAAGTCGAAATACTCGCCTTCCGGGATGAAGTCGATTGCGCGGGGCTCGACGGCATAGATGCCCATGCTGACCAGCGAAACGATCTCGGGCTTCTCCTCCCACGCGTGCACTCGGTCGACCTCGTTCTCGACGCGGACGACGCCGTAATCGAGCTTCATGGTCCGCCGCACCGTAGCGACCGTCAACACGTTGCCGGTCTCACGGTGCCGGCGAAGCAGATCGCGGTAGTCGAGTGTTGTGAGCACGTCTCCGTTCATGAGTATGAACGAGTCGTCGAGCCCCTCGACCAGGCGAACCGGGGCGGCCGTGCCGAGTGGAATTTCCTCCTGGACGTAGCTGATGTTCACGTTCCGATCCGGGCGGCTGTCGAAGATAGCTCGGATCAGATGCGAGAGATAGCCGACGCAGAACGTGATGTCCGTGATGCCGTAACTGGCGAGCTGTTGTACGACGATCTCGAGGACTGCGCGGTTGCCGATCGGCATCAACGGCTTCGGTAGCACCGACGTGTAGGGAGCGAGCCTGCGACCTTGCCCGCCGGCGAGGATGACTGCCCGGTGCTTCGTGCGATGCGGGTTCTTGGCTTGCACCTTCCGTTCCTCTCAGCTTTCGGCGGTCAGCACCCGCACCGACGGGTCATGGTTTTCTTGACGAGGCGTCTGCGGCGTCACGCCGGCGGCGGCCGCGAGTTGTGTGACGATCTCGTAGGGACGACCTGGGTTCGTCCAAGGTTCTCCTCGACTGCGAACAAGAGACGCGCGGCGAGGCTTCCCGGCCGAATCTCGAGATAGCGGCCAAACGTGTCGCTGCAGTGGACGGCGACCCTTTGCGCGCGGATCGACGCCT
>WNGB01011809.1_pt1 | contig 11931 bp, 9 predicted proteins | sample 5400681 | NCBI WGS metagenome assembly WNGB01 (sample SAMN13153367, study PRJNA577476) | soil metagenome | isolation source: 115 cm soil or saprolite under grassland replicate 2 | place: USA:California | collected 2016-06-15 | reverse complement strand
TCCCAGCGGCGTACAGCCCGCCGGCGAACCCCTTATATGTCTCACTGCCGAGCTCGGTGAGCGGAATCCGTCCCGGCGGCGGCGCGGGCGGGAGCGGGGGCGGGGGCGGGGGCGGACCCGTTCCCGATCCGTCACCGCGACACGCACTGACGGTCGTCAGAATCAGAGCGAGGAGCACGAATCGAGGAGGACGAGCCATGACGACAGACGATATGGACGGCGGCCCGGTTAACCAGTGACGATGGTCACTCGTGGCTCGGGTTAACCAGTGGTGATCGTCCCATCGACGATCCGCACACGCCGTGTGGCGAACGGTTCGAGTCGGGCATCGTGTGTCGCCACGAGAACGGCCGCGCCGCGTTCAGCGGCCAGGCCTGCCAAACTCTCAGCCACGGCCTTTCCCGAGCGGCCGTCGAGATTGCCCGTGGGCTCATCGGCCAGCACGACCGCGGGCCGGTGCACGAGCGCGCGGGCGACGGCTGCCCGTTGCTCCTCGCCGCCGGACAGTTCCCGGGGACGCCGGCGCGCCAGGCCCGCGATGCCCAGCGCTACGAGCAGGCGCGTCGTCTCACGTTCTCCCTCCTCGAGGGACCCGCCGCTGATCGACGTCATGAGCAGCACGTTCTCCCGCAGAGTCAGCTGCGGGAGCAGATTCGAGCGCTGGAAGACGAACCCCACGCGGGTGGCACGCTGTCGCCGGCATTCGGCGAGGCTCATCGCGGCCAAGCGTTGTCCCGCGAGTCTGACTTCTCCCGCCGTGGGTGTGAGCAGGCCGGCGGCGACCGCTAGCAACGTCGTCTTTCCGGCGCCGCTCGGCCCTTCCAGGAGGACGAACTCGCCCTCGGCGATGGACAGCGAGACATCACGGAGCGCCTGGACGGCGCGCGGTCCCGCGCCTCTGGTTTGCGACACCCGGTCCAACTCCAACACGATCACGGACGGAACGCCTCGAGCGGATCGATCCGTCGCAGGCGCGCAAGCGGAAAGACGCTCGCGCCGATCGCGGCGGCCACGAACACGATCAGGACTCGCGCGGCGTCCCCACCCTGCAACGCAAGCGGAATTATCGGTAGCGTGCGGTCGAGGACTGCGCCGAGTGTGGCCGCTGCGGCGATCCCCAGGAGCGCGCCCACCAAGGCGAGCGATACCGCCTCGCGAATCACGGCGTTGGCCAGCACTTTCGCGCTTGCTCCCAGAGCCAGCAGAACGGCCAGGTCTTCTCGTCGTTCTTCCACCACCGCGTGCACCAACAGGGTCACGAGTACCGTCGCAGCCACGAGTCCCAGGAGCGCGATGAGCGTCAGCAGTGGAACAAATCCAGCGGCGACTTCTCGTGTGTTGTTTGTGATGAATTCTTCACGCGAATACACGGAGAGCCGTGGGAACCGCGCCCGGATGATCGCGAGCAGCTCGGCGGGCTGCATTTCGGACGCGCGGCGCACGACGGCGAATGATGCGCGACCCCGCAGCGCGCTCGCTTCCGCCACCGTGGACAGGTTTGCAAACAGAAATTGTGTCGACAGGAGATTCGTGCCTTCCGTAAGTCCGACGACGACTCCGGCGCGACCGTTGACCCATACGGTATCGAGAAGCGTCACGCGGAGCCGAGTCGCCGCTGCCCGGTCCAGGGTGAGGTCGCTGCTGTCGAGGGGCGGCCGGCCCCGGGCGATGCGTGGTGGACCGCCACTTCCGGCTGGCGCCGCGTACCCGATCGCAATGAGCGCGAGCCGCCGGCCCGCGGGGCTGGGACTCGCTTCGTCGCGGACGGTCACATAGGATCGCACGATCGCACTCGCCGCGGCTACGCCGCGAATCGTCGCGAGCGACTCCGGCAGGTGCGCGGGAAGAAACGCCGACGACCGCATCAGGTTATCCACGCCGCCCGGTGCGACCCACACGTCCATGCCGGGTTGCCCGGTGTATGCGGCGACGCTGGACGACACCGCGTGATACGCTGCGCCGAGCACCATGACGAGCAGCGCAGTAACGCCGATACCACCCGCCGTCAGCCAGAACCGCGCGGGCCGGCTGCGGAGAGCTCTGCGCATGAGGATCATCAGGCGCGGCGCAGGAGATGGATCTCGCCGGTGCTACCGTCCATCTCGATCTCATCGCCGGATGCGATCCGCTGCGTCGCGCGCTCCACCCCTACGACCGTGGGAAGATCAAGCTCGCGCCCGAGGATCGCAGTATGGGAGAGGATGCTGCCTCGCTCGACGACTAATCCGGCTGCTCCCAGCATCAAGAAGATCCAGCCGGGGTCAGTCACGGGCGCAACCAGAATCTCCCCATCCACCCGCTCACCTGGGGACGGCGAGAGCAGGACGCGCGCGATCCCGCGCACCCGACCGGGGGAGCAGGGCACGCCATGCAGCACGCCGTTCTCGCCGGCGACGGGGCGGGGATCGCGGCGCGCGAAACGGTCCGCGGGCACTGGCCCACGGCAGACGATGCGGTGGGGTGGCGTTTCAGTCGCGAAGCGCTCGTAGTCCGCTTTGCGTTGCTCCACCATTGCGCTCAGCTCGCGCTTCGCCTCCAGATCCTCCAGTGTGAGAAAAAAGACGTCCTTCGGTTGTGGCAGCTCTCCCACGCGCGCTAACGCTTCGCCCATAGCCCGGAACAGACGGCGCAGCACTCCATAGGCGCGCGCGCGCGCGTACGACATACTCTCGCGGTCAGCGATCGCTCTCCGCGTCCATCGCAGGAGCCAGCGTGCGTACATTCGCTTGAGCGGATGGCCCCGGAGCAGGCGCTCGAGTGCTCGATCAGCAACCGTGGCGTCAGGCCGTCCCCGGTGCAGCGGGGCCACGAAGTCGAGGTGATTGCGGACCACAGCGACAATGACCCACGGGGTCTGCGCGAGCGACGGTGTCTCCAACTTCAGCTCATCGATGGTGCGGTCACCATGAAGGCGCAGATGCCGCTCGGCGTGCTCGCGAAATCGTACGGCCGACTCACCCAGCTTCTTCCAGACGTCCTCCGCCGATCGGTCGGACCGAAGTAGTGCCATGACCTGGGGCTCAGCTCGCGCCGCTTCGACCAGTGCCAGCACGGACTGGAGGGGCGCCAGACTGTGGAGCTCGCCGGAGCCCGCGAGCAGCTGCTGGTGCAGGTGAGCGCTTCCGATATCCCGGCACAACCGTGCCAACCGGTCGTCGAGGAGAAACGCGAAGAAGTCGTTCAGAATCAAGACGACCCAGTCGTCGAGAAACTCAACCGTGATCTGCTGAAAGACTCGCCACAGCTCTTTAGGCTGCGAAGCGCTGAAGTTGGATTGTCCGTAGCGGCGTAACATTTCCGTGGCGCTCGCCTGGAAGCGGCGCACATCACCGTGCAACCGGATCAGGCGGAACGCGACGCAGGCCGCGGTGCGCGCGGTCAGCAGTCCATTCCAAATGCGAGACCAGCGCCGGCGCTTCTGCAGCGTCGTCGGGTCGATGTGCTGAGTAATGCCCAGCGCATTCTCCCACTTCGGGGCCGTGCGCTCGAGACCGGGAATCAGGAGGAAGAGCCGGTAATAGTTGACCAGGTTGAAATACAGCCGTCCCCGGATGGAGCCGACGAGGTTGGCCAAGTTCGGCCGCGCTCGTTCCACGTGGCGCCGGGGGACTCCCGCGAGCCGGAGCGCACGACTGAAGAGCCGCTCGTACGCGAGGCGGACGTACGAAGCGGTGAGCGGGAGCGTGAGTCCGGGATAACTCTCGCCGATGTTGCTGTCGTCCCAGATCGCCAGCTCGCCATCCGGCTGTGCGGTCATCGGACGGGCCTGCAAGATCCACAGCACGCCTGCGCCATCGAAGGCCCATTCGACATCCTGCGGACAACCGGCTGCCTGCTCGATCCGTCCCAGGGCGGTAGCGAGGGTATCGAGCAGACCTTCGCTCAGGATTCGATGATCGCGCCCGACCACCTGCCATTGCTTGGCGCCGAGCTCGCGCACATAGGATGTCGTTTCGACTGCATCCGTGACGACGCCCTCACCGAGGCCAACTCCAGCCGTGATAACCAGTGCGGGTACTCCGGTGAGCGGATCGGCGGTGACCGCCACCCCGGACACCCGCGCGTCGACCATCTCTTGTATCACGACTGCCATGTGGATCGGCGTCGCGTCCAACCCTCGAGCCTGCCGGTACAGCATCGCACGTTCTGCGAAGGCCCCGTCCCAACATTCTCGAACAGCCGAGAAGACATTCTGTGCATCCACGTTGAGCGTTGTTTTCAGTTGGCCGGCATAGCTGTCGGCTTTGCTGTCCTCGCCGACGGCGCTCGAGCGGACCGCGAGCTTCCGATCGACTCGCAGTGTTTGTAGGCCCCCCTCGAGTTCACGGGTGAGCCGTGGCCGCCAGGGCAGCTGCTCCATGGCTTCGGTTGTCACGGTGATCCACCTGGGCACGTTGAGACCCAGTCCGGCCAGCTGCTGGAGACCGTGCGCTTTGCCGCCCACCAATTCTTGCGCACCGCTCTGGCCCGGTAGGAGAATGAACCGACTCACCGCGACACTCCACGCTCAACGGCGAGAGCGACAACGAGTCCGACGTACGCGACGGCCCCGAAGACTTCGACGTAGCGGCGCAGATTCGCGCGAGCCCGCGTGGGACTGAAGCGAAAGCGCACACACGCGCCAATGGCGATCGCAGCCGCGATGCCGAGCGCGATGAGGTACCACCAGCTCAGCCGCGCCGCGGCTGTGACGGTCGCGAGACATGCGACGGCTGCCGCGACGAACAGGGCGGGCAAGAGCGCCGCTCGGCGCCAGCCCAGTTGCTTCGAGTACGTTCCGTACTCCGTCTCGTCTTCGGGCATGCGGATCTTGCGCGCCGTCTCCCAGGCGGCGACGCTCGCCACCGGGGCGAGCAGCAGCAGCAAGACCCATCGCGTCGGTGACAGTGGTCCGAATTCGTCCCAGTACACGGCACAGGCGTAGAATCCAAACAGGATCGTGAGCACCTTGCGGCCGAGATACGCGAGCGGGGACGGGTTCCGCGCCAGCGCGGGGATGAAGAACCACTTGAAGCCGAGCCAGGTGACGGCCAACCCCATGAGCAGCGTCATCGACATCGCCGACTGACCAGGTAGGGCGTTGAGCGCGACGAGCGTCACCACCGTTGCAGCGGCCATGTGACGCAGCTCGGTGATCGTGATCTCACCTCGTACGATGGGGCGGCTCTGGTAGCGCGCGTCACCCGCCTGTCCCAGACGGATGTCGTCCGGGGCGTCGGTGATGTCGTCCTGCAACCGGATCAGCAGCATCCAGAGGACGGTGGTTAGCGCACCGATCGCGGCGCGCCAGCCGAGCCGCAGCGGCGCCGCTCCTGCGAGGGCCTGAAGGCCGAGGTACAGCGACAGGAATTGCGCCGTCCCGATAGGCCCCAGGATCGCCGGTGGAAACATCGCGTTGATATAGTGGATCCAGCGCGCGATTCGCGTCATCGAATCGTCTCCGCAGCCGGTCGTGATCGTCGAGCGGCACGTCGCGCTGGTCCGGTGCCAAAGACGTAGTCCCACCACGGGGTCGTGAAACCGTAGCAGCGCTCGTCGTCGGCGTAATGATGGTAGAAGTGGTGCCGCCGCCAGAACCGAACGAGCCGGTTTCCTGCACGGTCCGAGTGGACGCGGTAATGCACGAGCTCATAGGCGACGTAGCCAAGGATTACCCCGGCCGTCATCAATGCAGCGCCCGGCCAGGATCCGAGCAGCGCATGCAGTCCCGCCCACGTTGCGCCGGCGAGTGGCAACGAGAGCCAGAGTGGCACGACGTAGTAGGCCGGCTCCTCGGGCGTCTGGTGGTGCAAGAGGTGTTGCTGCCGCTCACGCAGCCACGCTGACGACGGAACGATGTGAAACAGGAAGCGGTGAAACAGGTACTCGAGCAGAGTCCAGAGAATTACTCCCCCTGCTACCTCGGTCAGCGCCGCGCCTGCGGCAAACTGTCCCGGCACCACATTCCATATGAGTGCGCCAACAACGAGAGGAGCGAATGCGAAGAGTGCCCGGCGCGACGGCCCGCTGCTCACGATTCCGCGCATAACGCCGTTCCATTCGATTGAGAGTTCGGGGGCGCCTGTCCATGGACGCCGGCCCGAAGCGCGTCCCAGAGGAACACCGCATACGAGCGGTATACGGACGCGCCCGCGCGGCGGTATTCGGCCTGCAGCAGCAGGTGGACCTGCGGCAGGTTGTACCAGGGGATCCCCGGGAAAAGATGGTGCTCGAGGTGGTAGTTGAGATTGCAAAGCATGAATCGCACGACGCGGTTGCTCGTGACGGTACGCGTGTGCTTCAGGGGATGACCGGGCTGCGTCAGCATGTGCTCCGACCACCCGCGCAGGTTGACGATTGCGCTGGAAACGGCCATGGGGATCAGCCACACGTGCAGGAGCACGGGCAGGAGATGCAGGCGTCCCGCCGCAACCATGCCGCCCATATACAGCAACGCGATCGCGGCGTACTCGAGCGCCACCGCGATACGCTCGCGCTCCGTGCCTCGGCGCCAGGCGTTGATGGGCACATGGACGAGGAAGACCAAGAGCCCGACGATGCCCCAGAGGTAGAAAAACAGCGCCAGCCGGTTTCGCTGCGGGAAATAGTTCGCAAACTCGTCGGGATCCCGCTCCCCGCGCGTGAACCGGTGGTGCAGCAGGTGGGTCACTCTGTAGGCAGCACCCGAGACGAGGATCGGAAGCCCCAGGAGGAATGCGGCCCAGCGGTCCCAGTTCTTTTGCCGGAAGAAGTTTCCGTGCACCGCCTCATGCATCAGAATGCCGAGCGCGTGCAGCGACGCGCCCATGGCGACGTAGCCCGCGAGCCGCACCGGCCAGTACGGCAGCGCCAGCACCAACGCCGCGCTCCCGGCCCACAGGGCCACAAAAATCAGGACGACCAGATTCCGGAGGGGGCGGACGAGGTACAGGTTCCGGATGGCTGCGCGCTGTTCGGGTGCGAGAGTGGCGAACCAGGCAGTCGATGTCATGCGACGGCGTCGGCACTTTGCGTCCGGACGCGGTCGAACGCATCCAGGGCCGCACCGATGTCTGCGTCGGTCTGGGCCGCCGTGGCGCAGAGTCGCAGCCGTGCTTCGCCGCGCGGCACGGCTGGAGCAACGACGGCCGTGGCAAGCACGCCATGATCGAGGAGCCGCCGCGCCAGGTAGTAGGCCGCGCGGTCCTCGCCTACGATCACCGGCACGATCGGCGCCGGACCATCGCCCACGCGATAGCCGAGCTCGCGCAGGCCGCTCCGCAGGGCGGCGGCGTTGCGGCGCATCTGCACGAGGCGCTCGGGCTCGGCTGCCAAGACCTGCAGAGTGGCGCGCACCGCGCCTGCCGCTGCGGGACAAAGGGCCGCGGAGAAGAAGAAAGGCGCGGCCTCATGCTGCAGGAACGTGATCAATCGCCGCGAACCGGCGATGAACCCACCGCTGCCGGCCATCGCCTTCGAGAGCGATCCCGTCCAGATGTCGACACAGTCGGCCGGCAGATTCCAGTGCTCGTCCACGCCGCGGCCGCTCGCGCCGAGCACGCCGATCGAGTGGGCTTCGTCGACGAGCAGGAAGGCACCGTATCGGTCGCGCAGCTCGACCAGCTCCGGCAACGGACAGGTGTCGCCGTCCATCGAGTAGGCGCCTTCGGCGATGATCAGCGTGCGCTGGCCGGGCGGTCCCTCCTGCAGCTCGCACTCGAGCGAGGCGGCGTCGTTGTGCCGGAACCGTTTCACGGGAACGCGCGCCAGCACGCAAGCATCGAGCAGGCTGCGGTGGGCGAGCGCGTCCGCCAGCACGCGATCGCCGGGACCGAACAGCGACGCGACGGCCGCCAGATTCGCCGCGTAACCTGAGCCGAACGTGAGCGCGGCCTCGGTCCTCTTGAAGGACGCCAGGTCGCGCTCCAGCGCGCGATGCAGCGCCACAGTGCCGGTGAGCAGGCGGACGCCCCCGGTGCTTGTGCCATGCAGCCGGATCGCGTCGATGGCCGCCGCCTCGATCGCCGGATGGCCGATCAGACCGAGGTAGTCGTAAGAGGAGAGCATCAGCAGCGAGCGGCCGCGCACCTGCACGCGCGGTCCGGAATGGCCATCGAGGGCTTGCTGGTAGGTGTAGAGATCCTTTCCGACACCCCAGCGCAGCAACGAGAACCAGCGCTGCGCCTTCGGCAGGTCGAGTAATGTGGAGCGCAATTCTCGAGGCTGCTCGGGTTCGAGCAGATGCGCGACTGGCGCAGCGAGTGAATCGGAGGACCGGGGCTTCATCACGGGACATGATGTGGCCCGGGGGGTCAAGGGATCGTCAAGCGAGGCGATTCAATACCGAAGCCTCGACCGCCGGGGCGTGCCGCCGCCAACGGTGTGGCGCCGGCACACGAATTGCGCCACCTCAAAGCCAGAAGGGAGCTCTGATGAGGCGTAGGCCGTTCGCGTGGTGGGAAGAGCCGATAATCGCCCTCGGGTTCTGGCTGGCGGCGGTGCTCGCCTTGAGCGCACGTCGTCGCGGTTGACGTCGCCCCGCTCGTCCACCTAGCTATGCGTGGGGGGCTTCGGAGGCGCGAGCATGCCCGAGGTACCGCAATGGGCCCGCGTGCGCGGCGACATGAACTGCCATGTGCGGCGGGGTGCGTGGTACGAAGTCCTTCGCCTCACCCCAGACCAAGCCACGCTCGACGTAGACAATCGGCCCTTCAGTGTGGGCCTACGTGGGCTCCGCTCCCGTAAGCAACCGGTACGCCCCTTTGAGCTGTTGCGGCGGCCCTACAACCACCAGCACATCGCCGGCCGCGAGGCGGAAGTCGGGTCCCGGTGTCGCCAAATCGCTCTCCCCACGCCGCACGGCGAGAATCAGCGCCCCGGTCTTCGAGCGGAGCCCCGTGTCGGCGATCGTCTGACCCACTGCCGGCGCCGTGTCGCCAAGGATGATGCGCTCGACGTGCATCTGGGGCATGGCGCCCAGCGTCCCGCTCAACGTGAGCCGGGGCCTGGTGCCAGGGCGCAACACCTGGTAATGCGACGCACGGATCTCACTCACCAGCCGTTCGATCTCGTCGCGCGGGACGTTGTAATGCGCCAGCACCCGTGAGAAGATCTCGATCGAGGTCTCGAACTCTTCGGGGATGACGACGTTCGAGCCGAGCCGCGTGAGCTCGGGGATCTCGATGACGTATCGCGTTCGGGCGATGATATGGAGCTTGGGATTGAGCTCCCGGGCCACGCGCACCATCCGCCGGGTCGCCGCCGGGTCGGAAATCGCGATGACAAAGAGGCGCGCGCGCTCGATACCGAGGGCGCGCAGGATCTCTTCACGTGTCGCGTCGCCATAGAACGCCGGCTCCCCCTCGGCGCGTGCCTTGCGCACCGTCTGCGCGTTCAACTCCACGATGAGATACGGCGCGCTGATCGACCGCAGCGCCGCCGCGAGGTTACGGCCGTTGAGCCCGTAGCCCGCGATCACGACGTGATTCTTGACCTGCTCGTGCACGGGCGACAGATCGCGCGGCCGGAATCCGGGCAACAGCCGGTCGAGCGGGATGACCTTCTCGAGCGCATCGAGGATGGCCGGCCCGCCCTGGAGCAGGAACGGCGTCACCAGCATCGTCATCACCGCCACACCGAGGAACTGTTGGTATAAGGGGTTCGGCAGCAGTCCGGCGACACGCCCCTCCTTCGCCAGCACAAACGAGAACTCGCCGATCTGGGACACCGCGACCCCGGCGAGTAACGCGACGCGGCCGGAATACCCCAGCAACGCCGGTCCCACGGCCGCGGCGAGCGTCTTGCCACCCATGATCACCGCGACGGCGATGACGGTGAGGACGATATGGTCGCGGATGATGTCGAGCTGGACGAGCATGCCCACGGCGACAAAGAACAGTGAGATGAAGATGTCGCGGAACGGCATCAGCTCCGCGAGCGCCTGGTGGCCGTAGTCCGATTCGGAGATGATCAGTCCGGCGAGGAACGCGCCCAGCGCGAGCGATGCGCCGGCTGCGGCCGTCCCGAGCGCCGTCAGCGTGCCGATCAGAATCACCGCGATCAGGAACAGCTCACGGCTGCGCGTCTTGAGAATCTCTGCTAGCGCGCGTGGCACGACGGTGCGTGCCGCGATAATCACTCCGACGATGACGAGCGCGGCCTTGCCCAACGCGATCAGGAGGCCGGCCACGCCTCCCTCAGCCTTTCCCGCCAGGAAGGGGAGCACGAGCATGATCGGCACCACGCAGAGGTCCTGGAAGATCAGGACCCCCGTGGCCAGGCGGCCGTGGGGCGCGTCGATCTCGCCTTTGTCCGTCATCACCTTGAGCACGATGGCCGTGCTCGACAGCGCGATCAGGAATCCGAGGAACAGCGCGACGCGCCACCCGCCCAAAAATGCGAGTCCCGCGGCGAGTGTCGCGAGGATCGTGAATCCCATCTGCGCGAATCCGCCCACGAGGATCTGGCGACCCATCTCCTTCAGCCGGCTCAAGGAGAATTCGATGCCGATCGTGAACAACAGCAGGATCACGCCGACTTCCGCGAGCCCTTCGACGTCCTGCGGATCGGACACGAGTCCGAGGGCATTGGGGCCGAGCAGAATTCCGGCGACGATGAAGCCGGGGAGCGCAGGGAGCTTGAGGCGGTAGAAAACCAGAATGACCAGCAGTGAGCCGGCGAAGATGACGGCGAGGTCGCGCAGGATATATAGCTGTGCCACGGTGGCCTAAAACTAGGAGGCCCCATAACTTTGGCCACCGTGCGCGACTGGCTTCAGAACCGCTTGGGACTGAGTCCCGCGGTGCAGATGCACCTGCTGGTCACGGTCATCGTGATCGCGGGGCTGTGGATCATCGAGCGGCTCGTGCTGGCGGTCGTTTATCGGCGGGTCACCGACCCGTGGAAGCGCTATCGCTGGCGCAAGACGATTACGTACCTGACTCTCGCGATCGCCGTGCTCGTGATCGGCCGCGAGTGGCTCGAAGGTTTCACATCGCTCGCCACATTCCTCGGCCTCGCCTCGGCGGGGATCGCGATTGCGCTCAAGGATCCGCTGACGAATCTCGCGGGGTGGGCGTTCATCGTCTGGCGGCGACCGTTCGAGGTCGGCGATCGCATCGAAATCGCCAAACACCGGGGCGATGTCATCGACGTCCATCTGTTCCAGTTCACGCTCAACGAGATCGGCGTCTGGGTCGACGCGGATCAAAGCACCGGCCGCATCGTGCATATCCCGAATCAGCTAATCTTCACCGAGCCGGTCGCGAACTACGACAAAGGCTTCAGGTACATCTGGAACGAAGTGCCGGTCTTGGTGACCTACGAGAGCAACTGGAAAAAGGCGAAGGAGATTCTGACGGCGATCGCCTTCAAACATGCGGAGCATCTGACGGCGGAGGCGGAGCGCGATCTGCTGGCCGCCTCGCAGCAGTTTCTGATCAACTACAAGAAGCTGACGCCGATCGTCTATACCAGCTCTGTGGCCTCCGGCATTCTGCTCACGATTCGTTATCTGATCGAGCCCCGCCGTCGCCGCGGCACCGTCTCGGCCATCTGGGACGACATCCTGACGGAGTTCGGGAAGACCAAGGACATCGATCTCGCGTATCACACCGTGCGGTCGTTCAGCAACCCGATCGAAGGGAAGATCGTCGGCTCACCCGACCCGCAAAGCTGAGCCGATCTCGACGACGGCCTTCACCAGCAGATCGAAATCCTCGCGGCGGCTGCGGTGATTGGTCACGGCCACCCGGATCGCGAACGTGCCGTTGAGCATGGTCTGTGAAGGAATGGCCAGCCCGCTTTCTTGAATCCGCAGCAAGATCTCGGTATTCAGCGCGTTCAGCCTCGCGTCGTCCGCGCCCGGCACGACAAACCGGAAACAGACGACGTTCAGCGGCGCCGGCGCGAGCAATTCGAGCCGCGGATGCTTCGTCACGAGCCCGGCGAGATAGTGGGCCTGGCGCACGTTCT
>WNGB01013593.1_pt1 | contig 11932 bp, 11 predicted proteins | sample 5400681 | NCBI WGS metagenome assembly WNGB01 (sample SAMN13153367, study PRJNA577476) | soil metagenome | isolation source: 115 cm soil or saprolite under grassland replicate 2 | place: USA:California | collected 2016-06-15 | reverse complement strand
GGCCTTCGGCCAGCTGGAGTACCTCTCGCGCCGCTACTTCTCCGCCGGGTGGCGAATCCCGCGCAAGATCTGCCTGGAGCAGCTCACCGAGTCCTGGTACCACCTGCTCGTCGCGGAGGAGTGACGGGCCGGTCCGCTCGACCCCCGCACCACGGGCCCCGGTCTCCCCTGATGGGCGGCAGGGCCGTTCGTACTCTCGAACAACCTGTTGACAGATGTGACAATCAGGACATTCACTTGTCATCATGTCAACCAACTCGACCACTGCCGCTCAGGCGGACCTCGATCTCTTCGCCGACGAGATCCTGCTCGACCCCTACCCGACCTACCGCACGCTGCGCGAGGCCGCGGGCGTGGTCTACCTTCCGACGAACGACGTCTACGCGCTGACCAGGTACGACGTCATCCGCGGCGCTCTAGCCGACTGGGAGTCCTTCTCGTCGTCGTCGATCGGCTTCAACCCGATGGTCAACGAGGCCTTGCAGGGCACGTCCTTGGCTTCCGACCCGCCGGTGCACACGCAGCTGCGGGCCACCCTCAACAGAAACCTCACTCCGCGCGCCCTGCGCGGTCTGAAGGACACGATCGACGCCAAGGCCGACGCGCTCGTCGCCGACCTGGTCTCAAAGGGCTCCTTCGACGCGATCGACTCCCTGGCGCGGGCGTTCCCGCTCGAGGTCGTCGCCGACCTGATCGGGTTCACCGGCGAAGTTCGCGACAACATGCTTCGGTGGGGCCAGGCGGCGATGCAGGTCATCGGCCCCATGAACCAGCGCACAGCCGAGAGCTTCCCGATCGCCGGAGAGCTTTACGCCTGGTGCTCCCAGGTCACCGCCTCCGACCTGTCCCCCGACTCGGTTGGCCGCGGGATCTTCGACGCCGAGGCTCGAGGCGACATCCCTCCCAACACCGCGGGGCACATCATCCACCAGTACCTCGGCGCCGGCGTCGACACCACCATTGCCGCCATCGGCAACATCATCGCGCTCTTCGCCGCCCACCCCGACCAGCTCGAGCTCGTCCGCAAGGACCGGGAGCTGCTGCCCGCGGCGTTCAGCGAGGTGCTCAGGTTCTGGGCACCCGTGCATGCCTGGGGACGCAGAGTGACGAAGGACGTGGAGGTCGACGGCACCGTGATCCCAGCCGGTGCCCAGGTCGCCATCCTCTTCGGCGCCGGCAACCGCGACCCGCGCAAGTACGACGGGCCCGACGCGTTCCTCGTCGAGCGCAACCCCGTCGACCATCTCTCGTTCGGCTACGGACCTCACGGGTGCGCCGGGCAAGGCCTGGCGCGCCTCGAGGCGCACGCCATCATCGACGCGCTGGCGCGACGGGTGGAGCGCTTGGTTGTCGGCGAGGAGAGGCGAGTGCCCAGCAACATCACCCGGAGCATCGAGGAGCTCCCCGTCCTGGAGGTGGTGCCCCGATGAGGATCGTCCTGGACCGGCCACGATGCGAGGGCCACGGCCTGTGCGAAGAGGCCGCACCCCACCTGCTGCACCTCGACGACGAGGGTGAGCTCGTCATTGACGTCGACGAGATCGGGGAGCAAAGCGCCGATGCGGCCGCGGCGAGCGTCGCGATGCGCGTGTGCCCTGTGGCCGCGCTAAGACTCGCATGAGGACACCGCGGCGCATCGTGATCGTCGGCAACGGCATCGCCGGCGTCACTGCCGCCGACACGCTGCGGACCGCGGGGTTCGACGGGGAGATCACCCTGGTTGGCGACGAGCCGCACCCGGCGTACAGCCGGCCGGCGCTGTCCAAGGCACTGCTGCGCGACAGCGAGGACCTCACCAGCCACCTCCTGCCCCCGCCGACGCACGAGGCGGTCGAGCTGCGCGGCGTCAAGGCCACCGAGCTCGACCGCGACTCATGCAGGGTGCTGCTCGATGACGGAGAGCGACTGCCGTACGACGGGCTCGTAGTGGCCACCGGCTGCCGCGCTCGCCCCCTGGGCGACGGGCAGGCGGACCGAGCAGGCGAGCTCACCCTGCGCACCGTCGACGACGCCTGGCAGATCAGCCGGCGGCTGGCCGAGCGCCCTGCCGCCGTTGTCGTGGGCGGCGGCCCCCTCGGCATGGAGATCGCCTCCGCGTGCCTCGATGCCGGCTGCGAGGTGACCCTGGTCTCTCAGGGCCCACCGATGGCAAAGCAGCTGGGCAGCCACCTGTCCGGGATCTTCGTCGCGGCCGCGCAGTCACGTGGTCTGCGCATCGTCGCCACGCCAGCAGTCCGACTGGTCACAACAGGTGGTGCCACCCGCGTGGTGCTGGCCGACGACTCGGCACTGGAAGCCGAGCTGGTGGTGACTGCTGTAGGTGACCTGCCGAACGTGGAGTGGCTCGCGACCAGCGGGCTACTGCGCGCCGGGGCCCTGGTGGTCGATGGAAGCGGCCGGGTGCGACCCGACATCGTGGCGGCTGGGGACGTGGCTGCCGTCCCGACCCCGCACGGTGTCCGCAGAGTTCCTTTGTGGAGCGCGGCCATCGATCAGAGCCGGATCGCGGCCACGGCGCTGCTCCAGGGTGACGCCGTGCCGCTGGACCCTCGGCCCTACTTCTGGACCGAGCAGTTCGGGCTGTCGCTCAAGGCCGTCGGCCACCTGCCTCTCACGGGTGCACCCACGCTGCTGGACGGCGAACTCGACGAAGGTCGGTCACTCCTCCGCTGGGAGGGGACCGGACTCACTGGCGGAGGTGCGGTCGCGGCCATCAACTACCGCATCCCGATCCCCCGGCTTCGGCGCCTGTGCGACCCGGCCGCGTAGCGCCGACGCCATGGCGACCTCCGGTCTGTCCCGCACCCTGGTCATAGAGACAACTTACTAGACATTGTGTCAAGTAAATGCTACAACTGTTCACCACTGTGAGCCCCATCACCTTCCGTTACGCCCCGTTGGAGAGCATGCGATGAGCCCCGCTGAGACCCCCGCCGTCGCCGCGCCGGCGCCAGGCGCCGCGCGTCCGAGGGAGACCGGCCGGCCCCGGCTCGAGGTCCGAGGGCTCTCGAAGACGTTCGCGGGCGTCACCGTCCTCGATGACGCCCACCTCTCGCTCATGCCCGGTGAGATCCACGCCCTTGTGGGGCAGAACGGGTCCGGCAAGTCCACGCTGATCAAGCTGATCAGCGGCGTCTACCACGCCGACCGGGGCGGGGAGATCCTGGTGGGCGGCAAGCACCTCGGGCCGCCCGTCCACGCCGGCCGGCTGCATCACGACGGGCTGGCGTTCGTGCACCAAGACCTCGGCCTCGTGGGCGACCTGAGCGTGCGCGAGAACGTCCGAGTCGGGCGACATGCCACCAGGCGCATCGCGTTCATCGACAAGGCCGCCGACCGCGAGGCCTGCCGTCGCACCTTCGACTTCCTGGGCGTGGCCATCGACCCCGAGGCCCGGGTCGCCGACCTGCTGCCGAGCGAGAAGGTCGCCGTCGCCGTCGCCCGCGCTCTGCAGGAGCGGGCCCAAGGCAGCGGGCTGATCGTCTTCGACGAGTCCTCGCGGGCGATCCCACACGAGGCGCTGCCGGCGTTCTACGACATGGTCCGGCTCCTGGCCGCGCAGGGGACCGCGGTCCTCTTCGTGAGCCACGACCTCAAGGAGGTCCTGTCTCTGAGCGACCGTGTCACTGCGCTGCGCAACGGTCGGGTCGTCGAGACCGGGGTGCCGACCGAGTCGCTGGACGAGGCTGCTCTGACCCGGCTGGTGCTCGGCCGCGACGGCGCCGTCGGTGACCTGGTCGCCAAGATCCCGGCCCGGCTCGGCGAGGACGTGATCGAGCTGCAGGGCCTGGCCGGTGGCCGAGTCCGCGACGTCACGGCCACGCTGCGGGCGGGCGAGGTGGTCGGCTTCACCGGCACGGTCAACTCCGGACTGCTCGACCTCGCGGGGCTGCTGGGCGGCACCGGCCGGGGCTCGGGCCGGATCGTCGTCGGCGGCAACACCCTCGAACTCGCTGCCGCGAGGGTCATCGACTGGCTGCACGCCAAGGTGGCGCTGATCCCTCAGGACCGGCACCACGCCGGTCTGGCCACCGGACTGACCGTCGAGGAGAACGTCACCACGCCGCACGTCCGGCTGCGTGGAAAGCCGTGGTGGATCGGTCGCGGCTGGCAGCGCGAGGACACGGATGGCGTCCTCACCACGTTCGACGTGCGCCCCCCGCGCCGCGATGCCGTCGTCGCCACGATGAGCGGCGGCAACCAGCAGAAGGTGCTCTTCGGCAAGTGGCTGCTGGGGAAGCCAAGGCTGCTGACCATGGACGAGCCCACCCAGGCGGTCGACGTCGGCGCCCGGGCTGCCCTCCTGGCAGCGACTCGTCGGGCCGCCCAGCAGGGCACCGCGATCGCCATCTGCTCCAGCGAGGTCGAGGACCTGGCCGCCGTCTGCGACCGGGTGCTTGTCCTGCAGGACGGGGTGATCGCCCACGAGCTGGTCGCGCCGCTCACTCCCGAAGCCATCCTCACGACCACCTTCACTCCGCCCGGCACACCCGTAGGAGGGGCATCATGACGTCCACCACCGCCGAACCGACGACCCCGGCCGCCCCGGCCACCCCGGTCGAGCCGGCCGAGCCGGGGGCCCGATGTTCACTCCTGCGAGCGCTGCTGGAGCGCTACGGGCTGATGCTGATCTGGCTCGTGATGGGCGTCGCCTTCTTCCTCGCGGCAGACGTGCCGCTCTCCAACTTCCTGCAGGGCATCTTCGCCCGACAGACCCCGCTGGTTTTCCTCGGCATCGCGCTGGTCGGCACGATGGCGGTCGGCGAGTTCGACCTGTCCTTCCCCTCGGTCTACGGTCTGGCCGGTACATCCGTGCCTGCGCTCGTCGTACTCCACGGGTGGTCCTTCCCGGCGGCCGCTCTGGCCGCCGTCGGCCTCGGACTGCTGTTCGGCGCCGTCAACGCCATCCTGGTCGTCCGCGCCGGCATCAACTCGGTGATCGTCACCCTCGGCGTCGGCAGCGTCGCCGCCGGACTGGCCGGCCGGCTCTCACACGAGACGTCGATCAGCGGCCTGGACTTCCACCTGTCCAACATCGCCCTGGCCCGGGTTGCCGGCCTGCCGATGATCTTCTGGTACGGCGTGGTCCTGGTCGCCGGATTCGGCTACATGATGAGCTTCACACCCCTGGGCCGGCACATCCTGTTCGTCGGCTCCAACCGCGAGGTGGCCCGGCTGGCCGGCATCCCCGTGACCTACGTCCGGTTCGGCGCCTACCTCACCTCCGGGGTGCTGTGCGGCGTCGCCGGCGTGATCAGCGCCGCTGGCTTGGGTGGGTTCAACGCCACCTCGGCTCGCGAGTTCTTCCTGCCCGCCTTCGCCGCTGTTTTCCTGGGGACCGTCGCGGTGACGCCGGGACGCTTCAACCCCGTCGGCCTGTTCATCGCCGTCTACTTCCTCATCACCGGCGTCTTCGGGCTACAGCTTCTGGGCTACCAGGGCTGGGTCACCGACGTCTTCTACGGCGGGGTTCTCGTGGCGGCCGTTGCCGCCTCGGCTTTCCTCCAGCGACGGAAGACCGGCTGAGGCCACCACACCCAATCCCACCGCACGAAGATCGGAGCAACCCACATGAGCCCCACCATCACGAGGTCCTGGGTCGCGGCCGCGGCCGTCGGCCTGCTGCTCCTCACCGGCTGCAGCTCGGTCGAGCAGCAGAAGGCCGACGCGTCCCCGGGCAGCGGCGAGAGCAGCACCGCTGCCGCCCCTGGGGCCGAGGCCGCGCAGGGGGCGGTCGACGCCGCATCCCAGCCCGCCCCCGCGTTCACCGCGCCGGGTCCGGAGGTGACCGGTGTCGCCGACTTGAAGGGCAAGACCGTCTACTTCGTGCCGGCGACCTACCAAGTCCCGGTGTTCCAGGCGGTCCAGGGCTCGCTCGAGGCGGCTCTTGGCACTGCCGGCATCAAGCTCGAGGTCTGCGACGGCAAGTCCAACCCGGCCAACATGGCCAGCTGCATCCAGCAGGGCATCGACGCCGAGGCAGGCGCCATCGTCACCGGCTCGATCCCTGAGGACCTCGTCCCTGTCGCGTTCGAGAGCGCCCGCAAGGCCGGCATCCCTGTCGTCAACCTGATGACGGCGCCCGCCGGCCCCGGGAAGCCCACCGAGCAGGCCTACCTCACGCCTGACTACATCGCGCTGCAGGGGCTGTCCGCCAAGTGGGTCATCGCCGACAGCGGGGCCGCGGCCAATGTGCTGTATGTCGAGATCACCGACACACCGGCGACCCAGATCTGGGCCGACCAGGGTGCGCTGGCGACGTACGAGAAGCAGTGCCCCAACTGCAAGGTGACCGTCATCAAGGCCAACACCGGCCAGTTCGACAAACTGCCCAGCCTGGTCACCAGCGAGCTCACCAAGAACCCAGACATCGACTACGTCCAGACCGAGGTCGACTTCGCGGTCCAGCCGACCGTCGAGGGGCTGCAGGCCGCCAACGCGACACGCGTCAAGATCGCGAGCATGGACGGCGTCCTTGCCACGCTCCAGCTGTTGAAGGGTGGCCAGTTCATCAACAGCGAAGTGGGCTTCAATGCTGACGCACTCGCGTGGTACGCCGCCGACGACGCGCTGCGGATGATCACCGGGAAGCCGGCGAACACGAACGTGGCGTTCCCCTACCAGCGGATGTTCACCGCTGACAACATCGGTGAGCTGGGCCTCTCGCCGGACGGCGAGAAGTCGGGCGAGTGGTACGGCTCGACCGACTACCGTGACGGTTTCCTCGAGCTGTGGGGACTCAAGGGCTGAGCCGCACCTTCTGAGAACCTGATGACCGGCTGCCCGTGGCGCCGGTCATCAGGTTCTTGATGCGGCACCCACAGGCAGCTCTGCCTCGATGGCCCTGGCGGCGAAGCCGATGGCGGCAACGAAAGAGCGAAGCTGATGGGGGTCGTAACGCACGCTCGGCATCGAGATGGACAAGCCGGCGACAGCCTCTCCGTCGGCGTTGCGCACAGGCCGCCCGACGGCGACCACTCCACGTTCGGACCGGCCTTGGTTGAGAGCGAATCCAGCGGCTCGGATCTTCTTCAGCTCCCGGTGCAACCGGCCCATGTCCGGACGTTCGTCGGCACGGTCGACGTACCTGTCCGGTGCGTAGATGGCCTCGACCTGCTCCCGGCGAAGCTCGGCGAGCAGGATGAGGCCGGCGGTCACCCGATGCGCCGGAAACACCATCCCCTCGCGGGTGCCGACGCGGAGCGCCTGCGAACATTCCACCGACCCGATGAACCGAGCGGTGTCGCCGGTACGGATGATCAGGTTGGCCGACTCCCCGACCACCTGGACCAGTTCTGCGAGGTGCGGAAGCGAAACCGCGCGCAGTCGGGAGGTCGCCGACTGCGAATGTGCGGCGAGCTCCAACACAGGCCCGGCCTCGTAGGCACGTCCGTCGGTCTGCATCGCGAAGTCGCGGTAGACCAGCATCGCGAGCAGCCGGTGCGCCGTGGAGCGCGCCACGCCCAGCCGGGCGGCCACCTCGGAGACGGTGAGTCGGCCCTCGAGCTGCAGCATGGTGGCGATGCGAAGTGCATGGTCGACGCTGCCGATCGCGTAGGGAGGCCGCTCCTTGGGTTCGCGGTCCATGAGGAGACGCTAGCAGGGAATTCTGCATAGCAGAAACTTGCGTTCTCTATAAGCGACACACCGCACGATGGAGCCATGACGCAGAACCCCTCGCCCGTGCATCTCGCAACCGTGGAGGCAGCCGGTCAGCCAATGCTGTCGCCCCAGCTGGAAGAGCTCTACCGCGGCTTCGAGAAGGAACTGTTGGTGCCGCTGTGGACCGAGATCGGTGACCTGATGCCCGCTCACCCGCAGTCCAAGGCGCAACCTCACCTGTGGCGCTGGGCCGACCTGCTGCCGCTTGCCGCACGTGCGGGTGAGCTGGTGCCGGTGGGCAGGGGCGGTGAGCGGCGCGCGATCGCGCTGGCCAACCCGGCGCTGGGCGGTCGTCCGTTCATCTCCCCCACCCTGTGGGCGGCGATCCAGTACCTCATGCCCGGGGAGGATGCCCCCGAGCACCGGCACACGCAGCACGCCTTCCGCTTCGTCGTCGAGGGCGAGGGTGTCTGGACGGTCGTGGGACGAGACCCCGTGCCCATGCGACGCGGTGACTTCCTGCCGCAGGCCGGCTGGAACTGGCACGCCCACCACAACGCCACCAACAAGCCGATGGCCTGGATCGACGGCCTCGACATCCCGTTCCAGTACGCCTCGGAGAGCCAGTTCTTCGAGTTCGGCCGCGAGGAGATCAGCGACGAGGAGCACATCACGCCGGACCGTTCACGCTCGGAGCGCCTGTGGGGCCACCCAGGACTCACCCCGATCGGCGCCCCGGACGGCGGTCCCGGCACACCGCTGCTTTGCTACAAGCGGGAGCACACCGACCGCGCGCTGGCCGACCAGCTCGAGCTCGAGGCAGAGGGGTACGACGGTGTGGTCGAGCCGGGGCACGCCGCCGTGCGGTTCAGCGACCCACGCACCGCCGCTGACGTGCTCCCGACGATCCGTGCCGAGATGCACCGGATCCGACGCGGCGCCGAGACCGCACCCGTGCGCGAGGTCGGCTCCGCGGTCTACCAGGTCTTCGACGGATCCGGCACCGTCACCGTCGGCTCGGAAGAGTGGGCGGTCACCAGAGGCGACTTGTTCGTCGTGCCGTCCTGGCAGCCGTTCAGCGTCCGCTCCGAGGCGGGCTCCACGGACTCCGACTCCGGAGCGCTCGACCTGTTCCGTTTCAGCGACACCCCGGTCTTCGAGGCCCTCCAACTCCACCGAAGGAACCCGGCATGAAGCTCGCCACCGCCCGCATCGAGGGCTCGACCCGCGCCGTCAGGCTCGAGGACGACCTCCTCGTCGACCTCGGCTACGCCGACCTCGGCCTCCTCCTCGCGCAACCGGACTGGAAGGAGTTGGCCCAGGCGGCCGCCGGAACGACGTACCCCGTCGACGGCGTGGAGTTCGCCACACTGATCGCCCAGCCCTCCAAGGTGGTCTGCGTCGGGCTCAACTACCGCAACCACATCCAGGAGATGGGCCGCGACCTACCGGAGTATCCGACGCTGTTCTCGAAGTTCGCCGACACCCTGATCGGCGCCACCGACGACATCCTCCGCCCGGCCGAGACCGACGCCTTCGACTGGGAGGTGGAGCTGGCCGTGGTGGTCGGCAAGCAGGTACGACGCGCGACCGCTGGCGAGGCCGCGGAGGCCATCGCCGGCTTCACCGTGCTCAACGACATCACTTGCCGTGACTGGCAGTTCCGCACCCGCGAGTGGCTCCAGGGCAAGAACTGGGACGCGACCACGCCGGTGGGTCCCTACCTGGTCACGCCCGACGACCTCCCCGGAGGCGTCCGCCCGACCGTCGACGTACGCCTGCTCGTCGACGGCGAGCGAATGCAGGCCGACAACACCGGCGACCTGCTGTTCGACCCGGTGGCACTCGTCGAGTACGTCTCCACCATGGTGCGTCTCAACCCCGGCGACATCATCGCCACGGGAACGCCCGGCGGCGTGGGCCACGCCCGCAAGCCGGAGCGCTACCTCGCGGGCGGGGAGACCGTGGTCGCCGAGATCGACGGCATCGGTCGCCTGGAGAACCGCGTCGTCAAGGACGGCGCGTGATGGCTCGCACGCGGGCCGACTCGCGTCGCTGGACGCAACAGGGCACGAAACTCGTCGCCGATGCCCTCGCCGAGCTGGACGAGGAGGCGTTCAGCGCGCCGACGGGACTGCCTGGCTGGACCCGCGCCCACCTGCTCGCGCACCTGGCTGCCAACGCCGAAGCCGTCGGCAACCTGGTGCACTGGGCGGCCACCGGGGAGCGCACGCCGATGTACTCCTCCCCGGACCAGCGCAACGCCGACATCGAGGCGGGCACCCGCAGGTCCGGCAGGGATCTTGCGGAGTGGTTCGCCGGCTCGGCGGCCCGGCTCGACGCGGCGATGGACGACCTGACCGAACCGCAGTGGGAGGCTGAAGTGGTCACCGCGCAAGGCCGCACGGTGCCGGCCTCGGAGACACCGTGGATGCGAGCGCGCGAGGTGATGGTGCACGCCGTCGACCTCGGGGCGGGCGTCGCCTTCGACGACCTTCCGACAGACTTCCTTGCCGCGCTGTGCGACGACATCGCCGGCAAGCGCAGTGCGGCTGCGGGCACGCCTGCGGCAGGTCCGGCGCTGAGCGTCGAGGCGCCGGACGCTGGCGCTCGGTGGGACATCGCCGGCACCGGAGACCCAGTGCTCGTTACCGGCGCTCTCGCCGATGTCTCGTCGTACCTCTCCGGCCGTGGCGCCGACGGCGTCACCGCATCCCACCGCCCTGACGTCCCCGCCCTGCCGCCCTGGCTCTGACCAGATGCTCGCAAAGGAGAACCCCGATGACCATCCAGACCACCCGGCACGAACACCCTGACGTCATCGTCGTCGGCGGCGGCATCGGCGGCCTGAGCGCTGCGTATGCGTTGAGCCGCAAGGGACTCCGCGTGCGCGTCCTCGAGAGCGCGGCGGAGTTCGGGGAGGTCGGCGCCGGTATGCAGATCGCCCCCAACTGCACGCGCATCCTCGACGAGTACGGCCTGCTCAACGAGGCCAGGCAGCTGGGCGTGCTGCCCGAGGCCATGGTCATGAAGGACGCCGTCGACGGCAGCGAGCTGACGCGCCTGGACCTGAAGGACCTCGAGCGCAAGTACGGCTTCCCGTACATGGTGATCCACCGCAGCGACCTGCACGGCATCTTCCTCCACGCGTGCGAGCGCGCGGGGGTCGACCTGGTCAACAGCCAGCGCGCCGTCGGCTTCGAGAACACAGGCCGGGGCGCTGCGGTGACGTTCGAGGACGGCCACGTCGAGGAGGACCGTGCCGCGGTCCCCATCGAGGAGGTCTGCCGAAACGACATCTCCGAGGCCGACGTGGTGCTCTACGTGGGACCACGCTGCCACTTCGTGCAGTACCCGCTGCGCGGCGGCCGGATGTTCAACCAGGTCGCCGTCTTCCAGTCCCCGAAGGCGCTGGCCGGCCAGGAGGACTGGGGCACGCCGGACGAGCTCGACGCCGCGTTCGAGGGCACATGTGAGCAGGTCCAGCAGGGCCTGCCGCTGATGTGGCGCGACAAGTGGTGGCGGATGTTCGACCGCGACCCGATCATGACCTGGGTTCACGGCCGCACCGTGCTGCTCGGGGATGCCGCGCACCCCCCGCTGCAGTACATGGCGCAGGGCGCGATCATGGCGATCGAGGATGGCTGGGTACTGGCCGAGCACGTCGGTGGCCAGCTCGACGCCGGCGCTCCAGACGTCGACTGGGACCATGCCCTCGCGGCGTACAACGCAGTCCGCCCCGAGCACTGCCGGCGCGTCCTCAGCACGGGAAGGGCCTGGGGCGAACTGTGGCACCACGACGGCCTGAAGCGCCTGCAGCGCAACGCGATCCTGCGGGCCCGCGACACCCGCGACTACACCTACACCGAGTGGATCTACGGCCCCACGGCTCTGACCCCCGAGGAGGAGCCGGAGATGTATCCCGTCATCCCGCTTGGCTCCGTCGACGTCAACTCCGACGCCTCAACAGGCCGCCGACCGGGCCTGGTCACGGCCGGCTGAGACAACTCACGTCCCTTCGCAAGCAGAATCATCCTCACGAAAGACTGCTTGGCGCCGATGGCGAGGTCCATCGCGCCGCCGACGACCGGGTCGCGCTTCGGCACCGCCCAGTCAGGCTCCGCAGGACAAGGCACTGGCCTCGACCCCGCGCGGTCTCGCGCCCTCGCTTGCCGCGGTCAGACATGCCCCATGGGTACAGAATCTGGGTACAGACGCAGCGCGGCAGTGAGATTCGAGTCCAAGTGGCGAGATCGTTCACCATGACACTGACCGGCCTTCATGGGACTCGGCGCAGACAAGACCGCAGGGTCAGGGCACGATTCATGCC
>WNGB01044642.1_pt1 | contig 11934 bp, 10 predicted proteins | sample 5400681 | NCBI WGS metagenome assembly WNGB01 (sample SAMN13153367, study PRJNA577476) | soil metagenome | isolation source: 115 cm soil or saprolite under grassland replicate 2 | place: USA:California | collected 2016-06-15 | reverse complement strand
CGGCACGACCATGTATCAGGTCCGGGGCCTGAAGCTGTGGGACACGCCCTGGTGGCGGGGGACCACGGAGGAGCAGCGTGAGCGCCTGCGCCGGGCCTGTGCCGACGCGCTCCAGGGACGGACCGTGCGATATGAGATCGAATGGACTGGCAGGGCGGGTCCGGCGCTGATCGACTTTTCGATCAAGCCGATCCTGGACGGCGAAGGGCGGGTCTCACAGCTGCTCGCCGAGGGCCGGGACGTCACCGACCGCTGGCGGACCGAGAACGCGATGCGCGAAATGGAAACCCTGAGCTCCATGGGCCGACTGGCCGCCCGGGTGGCGCACGAGGTGAACAACCCGCTCGCAGGCATTCAAAACTCGTTCCTGCTCATCAAGGACGCGGTGCCGGAGTCCCATCCCTACCATTCGTACGTGGGTGCAATCGAGCGGGAGATTGCTCGGATCTCGGCCGTAACCCGGCAGCTCTATGAGACCTACCGGCCCGACCCCGACGGGCGGCGGGAGTCCTCGGTCCAGACCATTCTGTCGGACGCGGCGACCCTGCTCCGCCAGGTGAATCGGGGTGCCAAGGTGAACGTCGAAGTCGATACGGCGGGAGTTCCGCCCAAGCTTCCGGTGCCAGGCGCTCTGCTGCGCCAGGCCGCCTACAATCTGGTGCAGAATGCGATCGAGGCCTCGCCGCCCGGCGGCGTGGTCAAGGTGGTCGCAAAGGTCAATGAAGCCGTGTTCTCACTGTCAGTATGCGATCAGGGGCCGGGCGTACCGGCCCACCTGCGGGAGCAGATCTTCGCGCCGTTCTTCACCACCAAGAGCGGTGCGCGCACCAGCGGCATGGGGCTCGATCTTGCCCTGGTGCGCCGCTCGGTAGACGCGCTGGGCGACCGGATCGACCTGCGGGACCGGCCCAGCGGCGGCACCGAATTCCGAATCCAGATCCCTTTGCCCAGCGGAGAGGAGTCGTCATGACGACACGCGGCCGCATCCTCCTCGCCGACGACGAGGAAACCTTTCTCCACGCGACGGCGGACCTGCTCCGGCGCGAAGGCTACGAGTGCGAGACCGTGCCGGACGCCCCCAGTGCCCTGGCCAAGGTCAAGAGCTCAGCCTACGATCTCCTGATCAGCGATCTGGAGATGCCCGGAAACGAAAACCTCTCGCTGATCCGGGAGGTCGGCGACGTCGCAGGGGGATTGCCGGTGATCATCATCACCGGATTCCCCTCGACCACGTCGGCTATCGCGGCGATCGAATTACCGGTCTCGGCCTATCTGCTCAAACCGGTCGCGCTGCCGGAGCTGCTCGATCGGGTGGCGGCCGCGGTGGCCCGTTTCCGGAGTTATCAGGTGATGCGCCGGACCGAGGACCGGCTGCGGCAGTGGAACGTCGACTTCGAGCGGATTTCTTCGGTGCAGGCGGACGACGCTGCGCGGACGGGAAGAGAGGTGGACGCATTCCTCGCGCTCACGCTCCGCAACGTGATGGGCTCGCTCAGCGATCTGCAGCAGCTCGGCCGGGCCCTCTCCAGCTCGGCCCAGCACGAGCACGCGTGTCAGATCCTCAACTGCCCCCGCGGAACCCAGCTGCAGGAAGCCGTCCGGGAGACGGTCCGGGTGCTGGAAGAGACCAAGAACGCGTTCAAATCGAAGGCCCTGGGCGATCTGCGCCACAAGCTGGAGCTGCTGCTGGATCACAACTGACGGGCTCAATTCGCCTTGACCAGCCCCCGCTCGAGCGCGATGCAGAGCGCCTGGGTTCGGTCGCGCGCGCCCAGCTTCTCCAGGATGCTCTTCACGTGCGCTTTGACGGTGCCCTCGACGATGTTGAGCTGCTGCCCGATCTCCTGGTTGGTCATTCCCCGCGCGATCAGCTGAAGCACCTCATCCTGACGACCGGTGAGCCGCGGGCGCCCGACGTGGCTGGCCAGCTTGGTCGCGACCCGCGGGGGCAGAGCGGTTTGTCCCCGATGCACTTGAGCGATGGCATCCGCCAGCTCGGTGGGCGACGCCATCTTGAGCAGGTACCCCGCCGCGCCGGCCTGGATGGCTCGCAGCACGTCGTCGTCCGCGTCGAAGGCGGAGAGCACGATCACTCGCGCCGTGGGGGACACCGCCCGCAGGGCTTCGACCACCGCGACCCCATCGTCCGGCGGCATCCGCAGATCGACCAGCACGACGTCAGGTTGGAGCGCCTGGAACAGCTTGACGGTTTCCTGACCGTCCCCCGCCGACCCCACGACCGCGATCGAGGGCTGCTGCTGGAGCAGCGCCGCCAGCCCGTCGCGAAACAGGGGATGGTCGTCGGCGATCAGAATGCGAATGGGTGTGGAGTCCGTCATTCCCGAACCTCCTTGGCTGCTCGGTCCGGGCTGCCGGACTGAGAAAAAGGCGCACCGATCGCTCCGGGCGGGAGCTTCGTTACGCCTTCGCCTTGCGAGTCCGTGGCCTCATCCGGCAAGGACCGTGGTGTAGTCGACCGGCTCAGTCGGGTCCGGCACCCACTGAAAGAGGTTAGCGCGAGGAGGCCGGGCTCGATGTGACAGTCCTCACGGGACGTACTTCTGTAACTCATTGCGGCGCGGTCGGTGCTCGGCGGCGCCAGTAGCCGTACACCGGGATTCCGAGTGCCAAGAGCCCGGCACCAATCAACGCGTTCCGCGGACTGGCCAGCACCGAGCTCACCACCACGTATGCAGCCGCAGCCACGAACAACGCGGGTGTCCAGGGATAACCTGGCGCCCGAAACGAGCCCGCCGGATCGGTGATTCCCTGCGCCCGGTCACGAGCCCGGTACCTGAACAAGCCCGCAACCGTCAGTCCAAAGAAGATCCAGTCGCCAAAGGCAACATAGTCGACCAACTGCCCGAATGTGCCGGTGAGCGTCAGTACCGCCGCCCAGATGGCCTGCAGCAGGATGGCTCCCGAGGGAGTGCGATAGACCGGGTGCAGCGCCGCCAGCCGGGGCAGGAACAGACCGTCGGCCGCCATAGCCTGCAATACCCGCGGCGTCACCAGGATCACCAGGTTGAGGAAGCCAAAGGTCGACACCGCAATGCCCGCGGCAATCAGTCCGCTGCCCACGGGACCGAGCACCGCGCGCATCATGTCGGCCGCGGGCGCGGTGCTCGCGGCCAGGCGAGCATGCCCGAGCACCCGCAGGTAGGCCAGGTTGGCGAGCAGGTAGACGATGACCACCCCGACCACCCCGATCACGAGTGCCCGGGGCAGGTTTCTCTCCGGCTCGATGATCTCCTCGGCGATGAAGTTGGTCTGCTGCCACCCCCCGTAAGTAAAGAGGATGGGGACCAGGGCAGCGCCCAGACTCGACACCACCCTCGCCGGCGCTCCGGCCGGCGGGCTTGGCGGGAGGCCCGCCGTCGCCGGGAGCGCGGCAGACAGGCCGGTCACGATCAGGGCGGCCAGGGCAGCCAGCTTGAGCAGCGTGAAGACGTTCTGGGTCAGCGCGGCCGGCTTCACGCCGAGGTAGTTCACCCCGGATAGGAACGCGATCGCGCCGATCCCCACCGGCACAGTCAGGCGGGGAGGAAGGCCGGTGAGGGCCAGAGCGTAGCTCGCAAAGGTCACCGCCACTGCCGCAATGGCGCCCGTGGCAATCACCAGCAGGAGCGCCCAGCCGTAGAGAAAGGCGAAGAGCACCCCCAGGTCTCCCGGAGGTACACGTACCCGCCGCCCGCCTTCGGCCGGCGCTGTCCCAGCTCGCCGAAGCAGAATGCCCCGGCGAGAGCTATTACGCCGCCGAGAATCCAGGCCGCGAGCGCGAGGCCGGGCGATGGGACGCGCTCCGCGACCGCGGCCGGCGTCCGGAAGATGCCGGCGCCGATGATACCCCCGATCACGGCCATGGTGCCGGAGAAGAGGCCGAGTTTGCGGGCGTAGGTGGTGATGCCAGCCATTAGCGGGTTAGCGTATCGGGAACTGTACCCAAAAGGCAAACCGCAGAGGCGCAGAGGACGCTGAGACCAACAACACTCTAGTGTCTTTCCTCCGCGTTCTCTGCGCCTCTGCGGTGAAATCATTGCCGAAACCGTGCGAGTGAGCTGAGGCAGCGGGGGTGCTTGACGGAAGCAGATAATTAGTTGACATTAGCAATGACCTGAGCCGGCCCGTTCTGCTATGACCCCCGCCGCCCCCACCCCTGCTGCCGACCAGCGCAGCGCCGCCCTCCGCCGCTTCAACCGCTTCTACACCCGACAGATCGGAGTCCTCGACGAAGGATTCCTGCAGAGCCCGTTCTCGCTCACCGAAGGGCGAGTGCTCTACGAGCTCGCCCACCAGGAGCGACCCACCGCCACCGAGGTGAGCGCGGCGCTCGGGGTGGATACCGGCTACCTCAGCCGGATACTCCGCCGGTTCGAGCGGCACGGCCTGCTCAAGCGCGAGCGCTCCCGGGCCGACGGGCGCCGCAGCCATCTGGGCCTCACTGCGAAGGGGCGCGCTGGCCTCGCGGCTCTCGACGCCCGCTCGCAGGACGAGGTCCGCAGGATGCTGAGCTACCTGAGCGAGCCGGATCAGCGCCGCCTGCTCGAGTCGATGCGCACCATCGAGCGACTGCTGGGGGCGCCGGCAGAGCCGGCGCCCGGGTACCTCCTGCGGCTGCATCAGCCGGGCGATATGGGGTGGGTGGTTCACCGGCATGCAGTGCTCTACACGCAGGAGTACGGCTGGGACGAGCAGTTCGAGGCGCTGGTCGCCGACATTGTCGCACAATTCATCCGCCGCTTCGACCCCAAGCGGGAGCGGTGCTGGATCGCCGAGCGCGAGGGCGACATCCTGGGGTCGGTCTTTCTGGTGAAGGAGTCCGATGCTGTCGCCAAGCTCCGGCTCCTCCTGGTGGAGCCGAGCGCGCGAGGGCTGGGCATCGGAACCCGGCTGGTGGCCGAGTGCGTGCGAACCGCGCGGCGACTGGGCTACCGCAAGCTCACCCTGTGGACCCAGCAGTCATTGCACGCCGCGCGCCGGATCTACGAGCAGGCGGGCTTTCGCCTGGTACGCTCCGAGCCGCATCACAGCTTCGGGCACGACCTCGTCGGGGAGACCTGGGACCTCGATCTGTAAACTGCAAACCACAGAGGCGCAGAGGCACAGAGGGTTCCTTGGCCAATCGGGGCTCCGCTCCCACAAGCACTACATATTTCGTGGTCGCGGATGCGGAGCTCTGTTTGCTCGATACGCCCTCCGTGCCTCCGTGCCTCTGTGGTTTGCGGTTTAGTCTTGGCGCGCGAAGCCGGGCCCAACAAACCACCATAAATTGCTGTTCTCTGCGTCCTCTGCGCCTCTGCGGTGAATAACCGATGAACCAGCCTGCAAGCCTGGAGCGAATCAGGACCGTCGTGGTCGACGACTACGACGAGATTGGCCGGCTCGTGGCCCGCCGCGTCGCCGACGTGATCCACGCCAGAACCGGGGCGGGCAGCCGGGCGGTGCTCGGGCTCGCTACCGGCTCGACCCCCATCGGTGTCTATCGGGAGCTCATTCGCCTGCACCGCGAGGAGGGACTCAGCTTTGCCCGAGTGGTGACGTTCAATCTCGACGAGTACTATCCGATGGACCCGGGCAGCGTCCACTCCTACCATCGGTTCATGTGGGAGAATCTCTTCTCCCAGCTCGACATCCCGCCGGCGAACGTCCACATCCCCCGGGGCGACGTACCGCGTCACGAGCTGGACGCCGAGTGCCGCCGCTACGAGGAGGCGATCCGCGCAGCCGGCGGAATCGACCTCCAGCTCCTGGGCATCGGGCGCACCGGGCACATCGGCTTCAACGAGCCCGGGTCCGGCGCCGAAAGCCGCACCCGGGCCGTGACCCTGGACCTGGTCACCCGACAGGACGCCGCCGCCGACTTCTTCGGCGAAGACAACGTGCCCCGCGAGGCTATCACGATGGGCGTGGCCACCATTCTGGAGGCCCGCGAGATCCTGATCCTCGCGACCGGGGAGCACAAGGCCGAGATCGTTTGTCGGGCGGTCGAGGGCGACATCGACCACGAGATCGCGGCCACCTTCCTGCAGCAGCATCCCCACACGACCTGCTACCTGGACCGGCCCGCGGCGGCGGCGCTCACCCGGTTTGCCACCCCCTGGGTGCTCGGCCCGGTGGAGTGGACCCCGGATCTGATCGTGCGCGCGACCTGCTGGCTGTCGCACCAGACCGGCAAGGCGATTCTCAAGCTGACCCGGCGCGACTACGCCGAGCATCGCCTCTCGTCGCTGGTTGCGAAGGTGGGCTCGGCGGGCGTGCTCAACGGTCAGGTGTTCAACGCCCTGGGCGCAAAGATCCGGGGTCGCTCCAAATTGCCGTCGAACCAGCGCATCATCTGCTTTTCGCCCCATCCCGACGACGACGTCATCTCGATGGGGGGGGTCCTTCACAAGCTGGTCGAGAACGGGAACAGCATTACCGTCGCCTACATGACCAGCGGCAACATCGCGGTGTTCGACCATGACGTCCGCCGCCACGTCGACTTCCTGCGCCGGCTCGCCTGCGAGCGGCGCATCGCTGAGGACGCCGTGGCCGAGCTGTGCCGGCGGGTGGAGCAGTTCCTTGTGCAGAAGCAGCCGGGCGAGGTGGACACGCCGGAGGTGCAGGACACCAAGCGCATGATCCGGGAGTCGGAGGCCGTGGCCGGCATCCGGACCCTGGGGCTCGATGCCGGCGCGGCCCGGTTCCTGAACCTGCCGTTCTATCAGACGGGACAGGTCCGCAAGGACCCGATCGGACCGGCCGACGTCTCGATCGTGCGCGCCCTGATGGAGGAGATCCGGCCCGACCTGGTGTTCGTGGCGGGCGACCTGTCGGATCCGCACGGCACGCACCGGATGTGCAAGGAGGCGATCGACCGGGCGCTGTCGGGGTACATCAAGGCGGACCGGCTGCGGCCCGAGGTCTGGCTCTATCGCGGCGCCTGGCAGGAATGGCCGGTCACCGAGGCGACCTGGCTGGTGCCACTCTCGCAGGAGGAGCTGCGGCTCAAGATTCAGGCGATCTTCAAGCACCAGTCCCAGAAAGATTCGGCGCCGTTTCCCGGGCCCGACGAGCGCGAGTTCTGGCAGCGAGTGGAGGCGCGCAATACCGGCACCGCCGCGGAGCTCGACCGGCTGGGGCTGGCCGAGTATTTCGCGATGGAAGCTTTTGTGGTAGAGTAGGCGCTGTGCGCCGCCTCCTGGTCGCAGTCGCGCTCGTGCTGCTCCGCACGGCCCTGTCCACGCGCAGCATCTGCGGGATCAGCTCTCGCAGCTCTTCATCTTCGGGGGCGGTGACGAGCCGTTGTTCCTCGGCGGTGGTGCAGGGATCCACGGGTCGCACTTCATCCCCTCGGCGGTGGCCAGCAACGCTACGGTCATCTCGTTCCTCATCGATGCTATCGGCAGCAACGTCGCCAACCTACCGGTGAGCGCGGCGAGCGGCGGCTCGACCTTCAGCTTTCAGGGCGGCGCGCCGGTGCGGACCTCTACCTCCACCGGTCCGATCTTTGCCGAGCGGGCGCAGACCCTGGGCCGCGGCCGGGTATTGGCGACGGTCACCCGGAGTGGGGTGCACTTCAAGACCTTCCGCGGGGTGGATCTCGACAACGCGAAGTTCACTTTCACCCACTCCAACGTCGATTTCCCCGGGTGCGATGCTGCGTTCGGCGGCGACTGCTCGATTCTCGATGTTCCTGCCTTCGAGAACGAGACGATCGACTTGACCTCGCGCTCAACGTAGACCTCAGCGTCACCTCCTTCCTGCTCACCTACGGCATCACGGACCGGATCGACATCGGCGTCGTGGTCCCGCTGGTCCAAACGTCGTTGAAGAGCACCAGCAACGCGCAAATCAACCCGTTCGGCCCGCCTCCGGCGTTGCATTTCTTCGTCGCCCAGGGTGGCTTGGAGCTGTTCGAAGAGGTTGCTCACCAGGTTCCGCGATCGACCCAGGCCCAAAATCTAGGACCGCGCTGCATGGAAGGCCACCGGCGCCGCTGGGCTCAGGCTCCCTCAGTAGTCGCAGACGTGGTCTACTTGAGCCCCAGCTTCTGCCCGGCGGCCAGCAACCCGACGGCTTCGCCGATGCGTCGGGCCCGGGTTGTCTCCCGCTTGGCTGCTGTGATCCACTTTACGTAGAGCCGCCGATATGAGGGTGCAAGACCCTCGAACGCCCGCCAGGCAGCCGGGTTGGCGCGGAGCGCCCGGCGAAACTCCGCCGGCACGGCCGCCGACCGCGGCGCGCGGTCTCCCATCTCGCGCTCGACCGGCTCGACCGGCGGCGCCTGGGCCAGGCCGGCCTTCGTCACCCGACCCTCTTGCAGCAGCCTGGCGAACCGGGCCCGGTTGAGGGCCGACCACTTACTTCCCGGGCGCCTGGGTGTGAAGCGCTGCGCGTAGTAGAACTGGTCTACGGTGCGGACCAGGCCGTCGATCCAGCCGAAACAGAGCGCCTCTTCCACGGCAGCGGCGTACTCCACCCGGGGCTCACCGGTGTGGCGCTTGGCGTAGCGCAGCCACACCTCGCTGGCGGTCGCGTGGTGGGCGGAGAGCCAGGCGCGCCACGCCTCGCGAGTGGTCACGTGCAGTGTCTGCGGCACGGGCTCAGGGTCCCTTCGGCAAGTAGAGCCACTCACCGTCGGGCGAGACGCTCTGGTTGAAGTCGAGCGCCGCCGAGTTGACCCCGTGCCCCAGCGCCGTAGCCTGCTGCCAGATGCCATCGATGCGGCGGCTCAGGTAGAGATCGTAGCCTCCGACGCTGTCCTCCCGTCCCCTCGCACTGAAGATGAGATAGCTCCCGTCCGGTGCGATCCAGCGCTCGACTTCGTGCCCCGCCGTATTGATGGAGTCGCCCAGATTCTGCGGCTCCGCGTACCGGCCGCCGGTCCGGTGGGCGACCCACAGGTCCATGCCGCCGCGGGTACCCGGTCGCTCGGCCCCAAAGTACAGGTCGCCGTTCGCCGCGATGGACGGGGACCACTCGTCGGTGTGGGCGAGATTGATCGAGTCTGGCAAGCGCCGTGGTTCGCCCCAGGTGCCGTCCGGCTCGAGCGACGCGGTCCAGATGTCATAGGTGCCCTGCGGACTAGTTTCACCGTCGCCGGGACGATTCGAGATGAAGTACACGGTGCCGCCATCACCCGAAAGATGGGGGTCGGCGTTGCTCCATTGCCGCGCGAAGGCCGGCCTGGCGGGCGCGCTCCAGCGGCCGTCGCGACCTCGCCTCGTCTCGTAGATGTCGTATGCGGTGAAGGTGTCGTTGGCCCGGCAAAAGAGTACCCGTTGCTGATCCGGCGTGAACGCCAGGAAGAAATCCCAAGCGGTGGTGGTGAACAGGCCCGCTCCGAAAAGTTGCGGCCCCGCCGCCGGCGGGGGCTGGGGCAGGGGAGGCGCCGGATGTTGCGCGGGGCCGCACCCGACCAGCGCGGCAGTCAGCAGGACGAGTGCACGCATCAGCCCTTCAGGGCGTGGCCGATGTACTGGACTGACGTATCGGGACTCTCTCCGATCTTCATCCGGGCCATCGTTTCCCGGTAGCTCAGGGATCCGCGCTTACGCGCGCGGAGCGCGCGGATAATCTCGAAAGCATTGCCCCTGGCCTTCAAGCCCACAAGGCGCTGGGGGATCAGACCGTGGCGCTCCAGCAGCCCGCAGAGCTCCGCGGGACGGATGAACCGGTGCCACTCATGCAGGTCCGGCGGCATGAGGCTGGTCCAGTGCAGCTCCTGGAGGAGAAAGATGACAGTTAGCCGGCTCGCGAGAGTGCGATTGATGGTGTCATAGAGGTAGACGCCTCCCGGCCGCAGAACCCGAGCCGACTCGACGATGACGCGGCCTACATCGATCACGTGCTCCAACACGTCACAACAATAGACGACATCGAAGCTGGCGTTCGCAAAGGGCAGCGCCTCGCCCTCGGCTCGCTGGTAGGTAAGCCGCAGCTGCTGGCTCTCCGCATGACTCCGGGCGATGGCGAGAGAGGCACGGGAGGGATCCACGCCGGTGACCGCGAAACCCAGCCGGGCAAACTCCTCGGCCAGGAGACCGCCGCCGCAGCCGACGTCCAGGACGCTGAGTCCGGTCGGCGTCAGCCGAAGCTCCTCCAGCAGGACCCGCTTCATGTATCCGAAGCGAGCCGGATTGAGCGCTTCGAGCATGAAGAGGACGCCGTGCTCGTCCCACCAGCTTTGGGCAAGCCGGTCATAAATCGTGTTGTCGATCGCCATCGCGACTCTCTGGCACCGCTGCATTCTGCGGCGATGCTCTTGGGGCTTGCGCGACGTCTCCGGCTGCCAGCCGGCGGCCGAGCCCTGGCCGCGGCCAAAGTTCTCTCTTGGCTGAATCGCACAAGGTACTGATCTTCAATGTCTTAGGATGGTAGCCCTCAACCAACGTGTCAGGCTGGGCCAGGCGTCCCTCAACCGCGGTCCGCGGAGTGCCAGAACCTCCAGTACACACGTGCGTTCCCCCGCCGGCGGTGTCGTAGTTCCGAAACGATCAGGAGGCAGGATGTCCGGTGGTACCGAGCCGCACAGATCGTACGCGCTGTGCCTGGCGGTCCTCGCCCTGTCGGGGTGCTCGTCGTTCGCGCCGGCGGGGGACCATCCGATGAGCGCACCATCGCAATACCGGACGTGGTTCGAGAAGACCCGCGCCTGTTCGGGGCTCAACGGTGACTTCGATCGGATCAAATGGTTCGTGGTGGATGGCGACGAGTTCGACTGCCCGAGCGGCAAGTGCGTCGGCCGCTGGAACGACGACCACAGCATCTTCATCGCGCGGGCGTACACTGAGAACGAGATGGTCGTCCGGCACGAGATGCTTCACGACCTGATCGGACATCCCGGCCACCCCGACCCGCCGTTCGGCAACCCCTGCCCGCTCACTTGGGCGACCTGGCACGGGGGCGATACCACGGCCGCGGGGCCGGCAGGGCCGGCGGGGCGGGTGGTGGCGGTCAAACGGCCGAATATCGATTGAGAACAGCGTAAACGGTAAACGGTAAACGGTGAACGGTGAACGGGGGCTCCGTTGCGCGTCGGAGCCCCCGTTTACCGTTTACCGTTCACCGCTCACCGCAGTCCCTCTCTTCCTCATCTCCTTCTGCACCGCTCTCGCCACTGAATCGACCCGCACCGCGAGCGCGGTGTCGCCCTTCTGCCGCATCGCATCGGCGGTCCCCGCGTAGACGATCGCATACAGCGAGAGAATCGAGGAGGACGGTGCGTCGACCCATCCGAACGGCCGGTCGCGCGCGGCCGCTCGCCAATGATAGACCTCCCACAGCAGGCGCCGGGTTCGCGGGAGATCAACGTAGCCGAGGCCGGAGCTCAGCACGATAGTGTCATTGGCCACCACCGGCTTGGGCAGGAGCTTGCGAACCATGCCCTGGCCCACCAGGTAGGCCGAGAGTCCGAGGGTCTGGTCGGGATAGCCGCCGTCGCTGAGGCTGAAATAGATCGGGCGCTTGCCGAGGTTCTGCTTGATCAGAAAGATGGTCGCGAGATCCTGCAGCAGCAGGTAGTCCTGCCCGAACGCGACCGTGACGCTGTCGATCTGAATGCCGCCCTTTTCCGGCACCCGCATCGCTTCGGGCAGGCTGTCCAGCTCGTTCAGGCTCAAGGCCAATACGGGGTCGGGTGGCTTGGGCCAGGCGGCGACCGGGCCTCGGGTGGAGTCGCCGTTCACCGCGGAAGGGGTGCGCCAAAGCGCCGCGGCCCTGGACGGATCGAAGGTGGGGGTCTGGCGGCGCCGCAGCTGGCGCAGGTGCCAGCGGGTGTTCATGAGGGAGAGGTTCGCCAGGGTCACGTCCCGGCGCACCCCCTCGACCTCCTGAGCATACCAGAGCGGGAAGGTGTCGTTGTCGCCGGCAGTGATCAGAATGCCGTAGGGCTCGACCGATTCCAGCAGGTCGATCGCGAAATCCCGGGCGAGGGTCTCGTGGGCCCGGCTG
>WNGB01032318.1_pt1 | contig 11935 bp, 7 predicted proteins | sample 5400681 | NCBI WGS metagenome assembly WNGB01 (sample SAMN13153367, study PRJNA577476) | soil metagenome | isolation source: 115 cm soil or saprolite under grassland replicate 2 | place: USA:California | collected 2016-06-15 | reverse complement strand
TATCAATCTGTATTATTTGAGATGCGTCCCCTTTCCGGCAATCGTCAGGGTTGTCCCCAATTGCCCCCTCGGCGAGGAGGAGGCGCCAGATCACCTGGCGTTCTTTATTATCGCGTCAATATCCCAGAAGTTAATCGTTCGATCGGAACTTCCGGATGCGAGGATTTTCCCGTCCGGGTTGAACGCGATCGAGTAGACGTGGTCGGTGTGCCCCTTCAACTGTGCTTTCTCATTGCCGCTCGCCACGTCCCATAACCTCACCACGTTGTCGGAGGCCCACGCAAGTACTTTGCCGTCCGGACTGAACGCGAGAGCACCGCACCGGTTCCCCTGGAGCACAGACACGAGCTTCTTGGCCGCCACGTCCCAGACTTTCACGCCCTCGTCATTTCCCGAGGCCAGCCATTTCCCATCCGGGCTGAAAGCCACCGCGAAGACCCCTCTTCCAGGTCCGACTGCTTCCTCTGCTTCGAGAGTCGCTTTTTCCTTCTTGGTCGCCACGTCCCACAACCTCACAATCTCATCGTAACCGCCCGAGGCCAAAGTCTTCCCATCCGGACTGAAAGCGACGCAGTTGAGGAGCTTCTGGTGTCCTTGAAGGATTGCGGTGGACTTGCCAGTGGCCAAGTTCCAGAGCGTCATGGCGTTGCCGAAACTTCCCGATGCCAGGGTGCTGCCGTCGGGGCTGAATGCCGCGCAGGTCGCGATACGCTCGTGATCGAGGCGGAGTTTTTCTTTGCCCGTATGACTGTCCCAGACCTTCACGACACCCGGAAGGAAATTACCTCCCTCCTTGGTCTCATCGGCGCCACAGGATACGAATGTCTTACCGTCGGGGCTAAAACACAAACCAGTGGCCGGCGGATTTTTCCCGATGGTGAACTTCTCCTTCCCGGTTGCCACGTCCCACAATTTGATCTCACTGGGAAAGCGGCTTACCGTGCCTCCCAGAGCCGTGCGACCGACTTCACGGGCTTGGTCGATTCTGCCGACCCCTGCGACCAGTGTCTTGCCGTCCGGGCTGAATCCAAGGGCAAAGACGTAGCCGCCCGCTTTCCATACGTTTCGTGGTTTGATTTCTTCGGCCGATATGTGATGGGAGACCATGTAGCCGCTGGCCAACAACGACGCGAAAGCAACTACGACCGGACACAAGACGTCCCGTTTCACTGCCCTACCCTCCTTGAGATTCCCGCCGAACTATGGGATTGGTCTCGAAAGGGGACGCATCTGAACGCCATGAAGATAGGGCACAAATCCTATCTTCATGGCGTTCAGATGCGTCCCCTTTTCGCCGCCTTTTCGCCGCTCCCTCGTTCCCAAACTCTGTTTGGGAACGCACGTTCGCGAAACTCTGTTTCGCGCCCCGTCTGGCTGGGGGTATGGCGCGCGAAACGGAGTTTCGCCCAAGCCCGTTCCCAAACAGAGTTTGGGAACGAGAAGCGAGAAGATGAGAAGAGCGCTACCGCACCGGCACGGCGATGGCGAAATCGCCTTCGCGCACTACGCCGTTGCCCTTGGTGATAATCCGTTCCTGCCCGGTCAGCCCGTACCGAACCTCGGCCACGCGGCCGTCGTCCTGACCGACCTCGACGACAGCCCGCCGCACCACCCCACGCTCGCCCTCGGCCTTGGCCTCGGCGATGTGATACACGCAGGTCTTGCCTTCCTGCCGCACCAGGGCCGACGAGGGGACGGTGAACACATCCTTGCGCTCGTCGAGGACAACCTGGGCCGTCCCCGTCATCTGCGGTTTGAGGTGGCGGTCCGGGTTCGGCACGTGGATCTCGACGCGCATCGTCCGTGTCACCGGGTCGAGCGCCTCCGCCGTGTAGGTCACCTCGCCGGGGAACTCGCTGCCGGGAACCTTCTCGTGCAGCGCCGGCACGCGCAGCAGCACGTTATTTCCCGGGGCGCCTTTGGCCCGCGCGCGGAAGTAAGGCACGTCGCGCTCCGGCACGTCGATCAGCACCCGAACCACGTCGGTGCGCATCACCTGCAGCAGCGGCGTGATCGAGTCCTTGACCACGGTGCCGCGGTCCACCCAGCGCTTTGTGACCACGCCATCGAAGGGGGCGCGGATCGTCGCGAAGGCGACCAGCGCATTGAGCCGCGCCAGCTCGGTCTGGGCCACCTTGATCTTGCTCTCGGCCACCTTGACATCGCCCTCCGCCGCGCGCAACTTGGCCTCCCGCGTCAGCACCTGGGCCACGGCGGCCTCGACCGCGGCCAGGGCCGTCTTGTGCTGCAGTCGCGCCTCCTCGGCGAGTTGCTTCTGCACGGTGTCCTGACTGACCAGGCGCACCGCACGCTGATGTTGCAGATCGCGATACTCGACATCAGCCTGATGGCGCTTCTTCTGGGCCTCTGCCTCCTTGACCTCCTCGGCAGCCACGTTGCGCAGCTTGATGGCCTGCTCGTGAGCCGCGACAGCCAACTCCTGCAGGGCTTGCTTGTTGTCGCGTTCGGCGACCAGGTCGGGGATGTCGAGGACGATCAGCACCTCGCCGCCCGGGCCGCCCGCCACGCCCCCGCGCACGGAGCGGCCGATCTCGGCGTTCGGCCCCAGCGTCTGCACCATGCCGCGCACCTGGGCATACAGGTCGGCTTTCTCGAATGGCTCGACCGTCGCGGTGTACTCACGCCGCACCGCCAGGCTCGCCTGTTTCTCGGGCGTGATCGTCTCCAGACGCGGCACGCGCTCGATCTCGCCGAGGTTGGGCTTCTTCGCCGCCCGCGCACCGCAGCCCATCAGCGATAGTGTCATGCCCACAAGAAGCCACACGGGTATCAGCTTGTGCATCGGAAGATCTCCTCGCCATCGAACTCTCTCCTCGCCCCTTGCGGGAGAGGGGTCGGGGGTGAGGGGTAAAGCCGAGGACTGTTCCCTGGCTATTCCCCTCACCCCCAACCCCTCTCCCGCAAGGGGAGAGGGGAGAAAGACTGGGACGGCACCTCACGATTGAGCGGCCTGCCGTGGCTTGAACAGCAGGTACAGCACGGGCACGACGAACAGCGTCAGTACCGTCGAGCCGAGCAGGCCGCCGATCACTGCCCGCGCCAGCGGTAAGTTCATCTCGTCGCCCGGATGACGATGCAGCGCCAGCGGCAACAAGCCGACAATAGTCGCCAGCGTCGTCATCAGGATCGGCCGCAGCCGCGTCCGCGCCGCCGTGACGATCGCCTCCAGCGGCCCACGCCCCTCGGCACGCTGACGGTTGGCAAACTCCACCACCAGCACCGAGTTCGACACCGAGATGCCCACCATCAGCAGCACGCCCATCAGCGATTGGATGTTCAGCGACGTGCCCGTCGCCCACAGGACGAGGACCACGCCGATCAGGCCCAGCGGGGCCGCTACAATCATGATTAGCGGATCCAGCCACGAGGAGAACTGCGCCGCCATCACCAGGTACACCAGCAGCACCGCCAGCACCAGGTTGAACGCCATCTCCCGAAACGACTCGCGCATGCTCGCAATCTCGCCGCGCACCTCCACGCGCACATTGCGCGGCAGCCGCAAAGGCTCGGGGTCCAGGCCGTACGCCTTCTGAATTTCCTCGCGCCCGTGCGGCCGCGGCTTCTTCAGGAACGCCATCATCTTCTGCCGGAAAGCCTCGTCCTGGAACAGACTCAGACTTTCCGGATCGACTTCATAGTAATCGGTGAGCGCGGCCCGTCCCGCGGGGGTCGGCCGCATGAAATAGGTCGTGAGCAGTTCCTTGAACTCCTCGTCGTCGTGGAGCTTTGGATGCTCCTTCGCCAGCACCTTGACGGCGTGGTTCATCAGCCTGTCCGCGGGCGCCAGCCCGCGCGCGTACTCCAGTGGCAGCTCGGCAATAATGCGGTCCACCCGGGCCGCCACGCCCGCCAGGTCATTGTTGCCGACGCTGACGAACAGCTGGCTGACGCGGCCGCTGCCGTAGCGATAGACCTCGACCGGCGCCTCCGTCGCCACCACGCGGGCCACGTCACGCACCAGCGGCACACGATCCTGGCTCCGGAGCCGCGCCGCCGACAGCGGGATGTTCTCCAGGGTCTGCACATTCTCGACGACGTGCTCGGGATACTGCACCCCAATGACGTACGGGTTGCCCGATTGCGGATCGATCCAGAAGTTCGGCGCCAGCTGAGCGCTGGACATCAGGGCGGCAATGATATTGCGCACCACGTCGGTCTGCGTGAGCTTCAAGCGCGCCGCCGCCGTCCGGTCCACCTCGATTTTCAGTTGCGGCAGGTCCATCGCCTGCGGCAGATACGTCTCCTTGACCTGGCGGATCCGGCCGATGCGCGCGTCGAGGAACCGCGCCACCTTGCGCTGCCCGGCATCGTCGAGGCCCTGAACCTGCACCTCGATCGGCGCGACGGCGCCGCCGTTGAGAATGCGCCGAATCATGCCGCCCGTCTCGAAAAAGAAATCGTCGCCGGGGAAGCGCTCGTTGAGCTTGCGCCGCAGCCGGTCCACGTACTCGAGCGTCGGCGTGTGCCGTCCCTCGAAGCCGCTGCGCAGTTGCACGCGCAGAAACGCCGCGTGCGGGCCGTTGTTCGAGGTGTAGACCGCGGACCAACGCGACGAGATGCCGATATTTGCCATCGTCAATTGGAGATCCTCCGGCGGCACTGTTTCGCGCACCATCTTGTCGATCTGCAGCACCTGCTCCTCGGTCGTCTCGACGCGCGGCCCGCCCTTGGCCCGCAGATGGACGGTGAACTCGCTGGCGTCCACCTCGGGGAACAACTCCTGGCCGATGACATTGAAGCACAGGACGGCGGGCACGACCGCTGCCACGATCAGCCCGAACACCGCCGCCGGCCAGCGCAGGCACAGCCGCAGCGCCCTCTCGTAGCCGTGCGTCAGCGCCTCGAAGAATCGGTTGAACACCGGCGCCACCCAGAAGGTCAAGGCAACGAGTACGATCAAGGCCGCCAGCGCGCCGACGCCGATGATCCCCTGTTGCCCCAGCAGCGGCAGGCCCAGGAACGGCGCGGCCAGGGTATTGGCGGCGTCCTCCGGGAGTACGTCGGGCAGCCAGTGAGCCAGCGCCGGCACGCCCAGGCCGAGGACAGCCAGGGGCAGCGCCAGGAAAAACAGCCAGCGCGGGAAATGCTCCGTCTCGCCGTGCGGCTTGAGGTACTGCGAGCAATACAGCGGCGAGACGGTGCGCGACACCACGTAGGAGGCGGCCATCGCCAGCGTGGCGCTGACCGCCAGCGGCGCGAACAGGTACTTGCCGACACCCGTGATGAAGACCAGCGGAAAGAAGACGACCACCGTGGTAACCGTCGCCATCAGCACCGGGACGGAGATCTCGGCAGCGCTGTCGCGGGCGGCGTCCAGCGGGCTCTTGCCCATGTTGAGATGGCGCACCGTGTTCTCGACATCGACAATCGAGTCGTCAACGACACGGCCCAGGATCAGCGCCAGGCCCCCCAGGGTCATGATGTTCAGCGTGTGGCCGGTGAAGTACAGCCCCAGAAAGGCCGCGAGGATCGAGAGCGGAATTGCCAGGGCCACGATCACCGTGCTGCGCAGGCTGCCCAGGAACAGCAGCACCACGAGCGACGCCAGGATCGCTCCCAGGACGCCTTCGAGGCGCAGGTTCGCCAGGGCGTCTCGGACGTACTGCGACTGGTCGAAGACGACCTCGACCTCGACGTCCTCGGGGACGAGGCCGCGCTTGTGCAGCAGGGGCAGAAACGCCTGAACATTATCGACGACGCGCACGGCGCTGGCGCCGGCCTGGCGCAGCAAGGGCATGTAGACGGCGCGTTTGCCGTTGGCGAGAACGGTGTTGGTGCGCCAGCGGCTGCCGTCAACCACGTTGGCCACGTCGCCGAGGTAGACGATCTTGCGACCGTCGTTGAAGAGTGGGAGCTTCTCGAAGTCGCGGGTCGTGACCGCCATGCTGTTCGAGCCGACATAATAGGTCTGGCCCTTGGTGGGCGGTCCGATGCGGATCTCGCCGGTGGGGATGACCTGGCTTTGCGTGTTGACGATGCGGGCGACGTCCATCGGCGACAGTTTCAGGGCTTCGAGCTGGCGCGGGTGGACATAGATCTGGACGGGGATGGCGCTGGCGTCGAACTTGAGGATGCTGGGCGGCAGCATGCCCGGCGGCATGAACTGCATTTCGCCGTTGACGAACGAAATGACCTGGCTGGTGGCCACGTCGGGATCGACCTGCGGGCGGAAAAAGACCTTGATGATGCCGATGCCCAGCAGCGAGCGCGACTCGATATGGTCGAGGTGATCGCAGCGGGTCAGGGCACGTTCGAGGACGGCGGTGACGCTGCGCTCCATGTCCGGCGCGGGCATGCCGCGGTAGGAGGCGAAGACGACGACGACCGGCATTTTGATCTGTGGCAGGATGTCGGTCGGCGTACGCCAGTAGCTGACGAGGCCGAGGACGGCAACGAGGAGCATGCCGACATAGACGCTGTAGGGATTGCGCAGGGCGGCGTTGACGAGCCACATGGGGGATCACTCCTTGACAAAACCCAGGGCGGGGAGCGGATCCGGGATGAACTTCCCGCCAGCTTACCAGGTTCTCGGCAAGCATGCTGCGCCGCTTCGATGCGGGCGCCCTCGTGATGTTGGCGAACGGGCGGCGGGAGCCCAATGCCGTGGACTTAGAACTGGCGGACAAAACGCGCGTGCGGCGAGCGGCGCGGCGTCAGCCCGCCGGTGGTAGCGAGTTACCGGCGGGCTGACGCCGCGCCGCTCGCCTTCTGTCCGCGAGCTCTTAAGGGGGCAGCAAGGCATGCGGTCCCTTGCTCGAACAGGAGGTAGCACCCAACGCTGTGCCAGGCTCGGAGCCGCCTGCCCTGGTCGATTCTAGCACCGCGCTGCCGCACCGTCAGTTCCTCGCCGCCCGCAGGAGGTGTCCGGGCTGTTGCTGAGCGCCGACGCGGTGCGGCGGTTGCTGCTGGCGGTGTCGTTCACGCGGAGTGTGCGTGGCAAGAAGGGTTGGCAGAGTTGGGACAGCAGCGGTTGGGACGGCGGCGAAAAACCCCTCCCCCGGCCCCTCCCCGCCACGGAGAGGGGAGAGTTTTCTGTCTTGCCCCCCTCGCCGCTGCGGGGAGGGGCCGGGGGAGGGGTTTTGCAACGGGCTGGTAGGTCCACGGCATTGGGCTCACGCCCGCCGTTCGCCGGTGGCTCTCAGACCTGGACTGGCTCGGGCAGATCATCGAGCGGGAGTGGAACGACGTCATCGCCGACGACACGGGCACGCCAATTCTGCTGGCAGTGCGGGCACTCGAACACGGCGATGGGGGTGGTCGGGACGGACCCGCGCCAGGAATCCGTATCGCGGGAGGGGAGCAAACTCCCGAACCAGCCGCAGTTGAAGTGGGGGCATTTCACCAAATAGCTGGTCAGCATTGTTGGACCTCCGTGAGGTGAAAAGGAGAGACGAAAGATCAAGTAAACTCTAACAGGGTCTACGCAGGGTCGCAAGGAAAATTTCGGAAAATTTCCCGGCGCAATCGTTACCCGGTTCGGAGGTCAGCGCGGGAGCGAAAGGCGAGCGGCGCGGCGTCAGCCGGTAGCGAAAACACATCCCTACCGGCGGGCTGACGCCGCGCCGCTCGCCCTCCGTGCGCGTTTTCTCCGCTCGCTCTCCGTCAGTTCGGCTCCGAGGAAATGCGGACCTGGTAGGAACCGTCGGCCCGGACGTTGTTGGCGTGCTCGATGGTCACGATACGCAGGTACAGTTTGCCCTCGCGCGGGGCCGGGGCGTCGTACTTGCTGCCGACCACGAACGTCGGCCCATCGGTGCCGATCCGTCCGAGCAGTTGGCCCGGCATGAAGCCCTCGCCGGAGGTCAGCCGCTGGGTGCCGGCGGGGGTAATGTTACGAGTGGCGGTGTTGCCGATCTGGTTCAAGGGATCGAGGTTGATCTCCCCGGTGGCGACGATCTGCAGCCGCGTCCCCATGCTCACCTCAAATTCGGTCTCCATCCAGGTCGCCTTGTTCCCGTACTTGGACGCCGCCACCGCCACCATGATGTCGCCGCCCGGCAGCAGCGAACGCAGCTCGCGTAGTTGCACCACCGGGATCTTGACCTCGCCGAAGAGATCGCAGCGGACGCGCAGGACCGCCCCGGTAATCTGGCCGGCGACGGCGCAATCGCTCGTGCGGACGACGTCGGTGCGGCGCGTCGCGAGGCGATCGGCCGGGACGCGCGACTTGATGTCCTTGAGGATGATTTCGACCCGCTTGGCCATCTCCAGGTCGGCGTTTTTGCTGTTCTCGACCACGGCGGGATAGGCGAGCCGGCCCATGCTGATCAGGGTCTTGGTGGCCGCCTCGCGTGTCTGGAACTTGTCACTGTTCAGGTCGCGCAGCGCCTTCTCCAGTTTTTTTGTGTCCTCGTCGGAGAGCCGAAAACCGAAGTCGATGCGGCGCACTTCGTTCGCCGGGATGGCAATTTTACCGAGCTTCGTTTCCATCTCCAGGGCGTCGAGGAGGACCGCCGGTTGGACGACGGAGCCGTTGTGGAAGCGCAGGACCACGTTGGGGGTACTCGGCGTGGGGCCCGACTGCGCGTGGCCGGGGCAGACCGCCACGGTCAGGGCCAGCAGGGGCAGCCAGGCCAGTCGAGGGGGAGCGTACCTCATCGGGAAACCTCCTTGGCAGTGCCAGGCCATTGCGGCCGATTGCAAGACAGCCATTGTCGATATTTCAGAGCGCCATCATCCAGAGGCGCCCTTGAGATGGTTTCACTTGCTCCGAACCGCTTCAAACTATCAGCGCAACCCGCGCAGGGGAAGGAGAAACTCTCGCGGTCCCGCTGGCGGGTGTTGGGGATGCGAACCCCTCCCCCCAACCCCCTCCCCTGCGAGGAGAGGGGGAGAAGAAGAGACGTGTCTGTCGTGCTCCCCCTCTCCGTTGCGGGGAGGGGGTTGGGGGGAGGGGTTCTCCCACCGCTGGTTCCGCTGGCACGGTGGCCCGGATACAATGCAGAGGTCAGCGAGCGTTCTCTTTCCCCGAGGTGGATCATGATGTTCCTCGCCGGCGCCGGGCCTGCGATTGTGTTCTTCTTCCTCATGGCGGCCCTGGCAGTTCTTGGCATCCCCATACTCGCCTATGCCGCGCATTGTTTCCTCACCGTCGTCGAGTTCACCGCGGCCGGTCAGGACGAGATCCGCTGGCCCGACGAACCGCTGACCGACTGGCTCTGGAAACCGCTCTATCTCCTCTGGCTGCTGGCGTTCTGGCTGATCCCGGCGTGGCTGGTCGTCGCTGTCGTCCTCACGCGCGGCCTGGGTCTGCCGCTCGGCGGCTTCTACGGGGCGCTGCTCGCGGCCGCCTGGCTGCTGTTTCCGCTCGGCCTGTTTTCCTCGCTGAGCGCCAACCATCGCATGGTCGTCTTCCGTCCCGCGATTCTGCGTGCCCTCGTGCGGCAGCCGCTTGCGGTCGGTGTTGTCTATCTCGCCTCGGGCGTTCTGGTGGTCGGCTGGGGAGCCTTGTTCTACTACGCGATGGTCGCGCCGTCCTGGTGGTGGCTGCCGGTCGCGTCGACAACAGGAGCGGTGGTTCTGCTGCTGTATGCGCGGCTGCTGGGGCGGCTCGCCTGGGTGATGACTCATGGCGCTTCGGGGCAATCTGGCAAGGGCGGCAAGCGGCGCAAGCGGCGAGCAGTGCGTGTCCGCAAGGATTTGCCGCTGCCCACGGCATCACCGCCGGAGGCGGCGCCTGTGGCAAGTCCTCTGCCGGTCGCCGGCGTCGCCTCCGAAGAAGACGATGAATGGGCTCCTCCCCAACCCTACGTCGTCCAGGAGGCTCAACAGCCCGTCACGGTTCGGGCCGACCCGGCGGCGCAGTCCCGTGAAGACGACCCGGAGCCCGAGGATGCGAGCGAGGAAGAACTGCCACCGCGGCGCGGCTACAGCGCTGCGGTGCCGGAGCCGCCATCTGCGGACGCACGGCCTTCGCGACCGATCTCCCTCTCACAATGGGCGGAGAAGCAACCGCTGGATGAAGAGCCGCCACCGCCGGCGTCGCCCTTGTGGGGCGGGGTCTACACGTTCCCGTTCTATCCCTCATCGGTCAAGGCGTGGATTTGCCTCTCGCTGGCGGGGCTCGTGGTGTTGTTGATCCTGCGCGGGATGCTGGCGTGGTGGGTATTCGGGGACTGAGCGATTGATCCGTCTTGCAATGATCGCGGGATTGACCGACAATCCCTCGGCTCGCCCGGCATGGAGGCCGCAGTGCTCTCGCACAACCGCCTGTCCGCGTTTGCCCGCTTTGTGCGCCGGCTGCTGGTCGGCTTCCTCTTCTGCTACGTCGCCGTCGCGCTCAGCCTGGGCGGCGCTCCGGCTGCACGGCCGGTGTTTCACGGCCTCGCGGTTCTCTGGATTCTCGTCCTGTGCGTGGGCTCCGGGCTCCGCGCACGGCGGCACACTCCACCGAATCGAGGTATCCGGACATTGGAGATCGTGTTTGCCAACGTCGCGCTGACCGTCGTGCTGGCGGAAGTGGCCCTGCAGGCGTTCGCCGCCTGCACGGGACGTTCCCTGCTGTTCGGCAACACCCTCGACGATCACCGCCTCGTGCCCGGTCGCGACTACGGCGACGGCCTGCGCGGCAACAGTCGCGGTTACCCTGGCCCCGATATCGCGCCGGTCAAGCCGCCCGGTGTCTATCGCATCGCGGCGCTGGGGGACTCCTTCGCGGTCGGCCCCGCGGTGCCGTTCGCCGAGAACTACCTGACGCTCCTGCAGACCGCTTTGCCCGGCGTCGAGGTGTGCAACTTCGGCGTCTCCGGCGCTGGGCCGCACGAGTACCTTGCCGTCCTGCAGCGCGACGTCTGGGGCATTCAGCCGGATCTGGTGCTCGTGTCGATTTTCGTCGGCAACGACATCACCGAGACGCTGCCGACGCCGCGCGGCCTCGACCCGCGCCGACATGCGCTCTATGTGCTGGGCGAGCGCGCCTGGCGGTTGCTGCGCGAGGGGCAACGCCGTCCGTCCGTGCCGCCCGCTGCCGCACCCCAGCGACTCGGGGCACCGGCGCTATCCGTGGAGACGTTCCGCGAGATCGAGGCGCGGCGGTTGGCAGTGTGTCTGACGCAGGCGCCGCCTGGCCTGGAAAAGAAATGGCAGCAGGCCCTTGGGTATCTCAATGAGATCGTGCGCGCGTGCTCCGCGCGGCGCGTGAAGGTCGCTTTTGTCCTCATTCCGGATGAATTTCAGGTCAATGGCGACGTTCTCGCCGATGCCGTTGGCGACGCGCAAGTGAGTCGTAGCGACATCGATCTGGAGCGGCCGCAGCGCAGGCTCCGGGCGTTCTGTGCCGAGCGCGGTGTGCCGTGTCTCGACCTGCTCGATACGCTCCGGGGTGTCCCAGACACGTACGCACCGCACGACACGCACTGGAACGTCCGCGGCAACCGCCTGGCGGCGGCGCGGCTGGCCGAGTGGCTGCGCGGGCAGGTCGCGCGCTGATTGCATAGACTCTCCTCAGAGGCACGAACAAAACCCCTCCCCCCGACCCCCTCCCCGCAACGGAGAGGGGGAGAAGAAAGCGCTATCTGGCTTGCTCCCCCTCTCCTTGCAGGGGAGGGGGTCGGGGGGAGGGGTTTTGTTCGTGCCTCCGAGGAATCAGCCAGCGCGGAGAAATCCCCCCATGCACCACCTCAAAAGTCTGCGAGACTACGTCAACGAGTTGAAGGCACTCGGCGAGATCCAGGAGATCGACGTCGAGGTCGATTGGAACCTGGAGATGGGCGCTATCATCCGCCGCTCCTATGAGCTGCGTGCGCCCGCCCCGCTGTTCAATCGCATCAAGGGAATCGAACGCGGCTTTCGTGTGCTGGGCGCCCCGGCCGGCGTCAGCCGCAAGCACGGCCTGGCCCGCATCGCCCTGTCGCTGGGCCTGCCTGCCACCGCCAGCGCTGCCGCGATGGTCGAGGCGCTGGCCGACGCTCACAGC
>WNGB01011803.1_pt1 | contig 11935 bp, 12 predicted proteins | sample 5400681 | NCBI WGS metagenome assembly WNGB01 (sample SAMN13153367, study PRJNA577476) | soil metagenome | isolation source: 115 cm soil or saprolite under grassland replicate 2 | place: USA:California | collected 2016-06-15 | reverse complement strand
CCGTGCCGGAGATGCTTTACGTCGCCAACCAGATCTGGTCGGACGAGTCGAACGTGCCGGAAATGATGAACGTGCTCCTGATCATCTACGTCTCGCTCGTCGGCATCCTGGTTTTCGTGATGGGGAGGTGGGAGCGCGCAATGCGTGTTCCCGGCTACATGCCGTGAGTATCGCGAGCCGCACCGATCTGCCCGTGTTGCTGCCGTTCCGCCTGGGACGGGCGGAGGCCCCGTGGCGGCCGAACGCCCGTCACGGCGCGTTTCTTATCGCGGCGCTCACGTTGTCGATCGGCTTTGCGGAGGCGCAGGCCGGGCCGGGCGACCGCTCCATCCTGGCGACGATCCTCACGTGGACGCCGCTGCTGGCGCAGGGCTTCGCGCTCAATATCGCGATGAGCTTCCTTGCCATGGCGATCGGCACCGTGTTGGGACTGCCGCTCGGCCTCGGCCAGGTGTCGCTCCGTGCGCCGGTGCGCGGCGTGTCCTGGTTCGTAACGCAGTTCTTCCGCAACTCGCCGTGGCTGGTGCTCTTGTTCTACTGCATGCTGCTGATGCCGTTCGAGGTCCGCATCGGCGATACGATCGTTCCGCTGCCCGGTTGGCTCAAATCGACCATTGGGCTTTCGCTGCCGGTCATGGCCAACGTGGCGGAGCTGGTGCGCGGCGCCGTGCGGTCGATCCCCTACGGGCAGTGGGAAGCCTCCGAGGCGATTGCGTTCACGCGGATGCAGACGCTGCGCATGGTCATCCTGCCGCAATGCATCAAACGGATGACCCCGCCGTGGATGAACCTCTACGCCATCCTCACGGTCGCGACCCCGTTGACCTCGGTGGTGGGCGTGAGCGAGGCGATGACGCTCACCGGCGACATCCTGTCGGCGGAAGGACGCACCGAGCTGCTGGTGCCGCTCTATCTCTACCTGCTCACCTGGTTCTTTCTCTATTGCTATCCGATTGCGCGCGCGACGCTGATGCTCGAGCGCCGTTTTCAGGTGCGATGATGACTGCGTGGACGCCCGACCAGCCGCTGGTCCGCCTCACCGACGTGCACAAATCGTTCCGCGGCGTCGTGGTGCTGCAGCGTATCTCGTTCGACGTGACGAAGGGCGAGGTCGTTTGCGTCATCGGCCCGTCCGGCGCGGGAAAGTCCACGCTGCTCCGCTGCATCAACGCGCTGGTGCCGATCGAGCGCGGCTCGATCCTGGTCGAAGGGCAGGAGGTCAACGACCCGAAGCTCGACAAGCTGGCGCTGCGGCGCAAGGTCGGCATGGTGTTCCAGCAGTACAACCTGTTCCCGCATCGCACCGCGCTGCAGAACGTGATGATGGCGCCGATCCACGTGCTCAAGCGCGACCGCCGCGAGGTGGAGGCAGAGGCGCGCAAGCTGATCCGCAAGGTCCGCCTCGAAGGCAAGGAGGACGCCTATCCCGGCGAATTGTCCGGCGGGCAGCAGCAGCGCATCGCAATCGCGCGAAGCCTCGCGATGAATCCGGACGTCATGCTGTTCGACGAGGTCACCGCCGCGCTCGATCCGGAGACGGTGAAGGAGGTGCTGGTCACCATCCGCGAGCTCGCGGAGGAAGGCATGACCTGCGTGATCGTCACCCACGAGATGGGCTTCGCCCGCGAAGTCGCCGATGAGATCTATTTTACCGACGGCGGCCTGCTGGTGGAGCACGGCCCGCCGAAGGATTTCTTCGCCAACCCCCGCGACCCACGCACGCGCCAGTTCCTGGACCAGATTCTTTGAGTTCGCGTTGCTCGCGCGCAATTGCGGCGGCGTGGTCCCGGCAGAATGTCCAGCCGCCTTCGCGCGTCTCGCGGCTGGAGCCGGGCGAAATGTGCCCCTCGCCCCAGCCGGTCCGGCCGTCGCCGTCGCGCACCTCCACGATGATGGGCTCGAATTCGGTAAATGTGCGGTAGGAGAGGACGTATGGCCGGATCAGGGGAAGGCGGACCTTCCGCAGCGTGATCTCTTGCAGCTTCATGTCTTTCTCGTTCCGGGTGATCAGTTCGGCCTCATGCCGAGGAGCCCCTTAAGCCTCTCCTTCGAGACGGCCGCCCCATCCTGAGCAGTCACCCTCATCCTTCGAGACGCCCGCTTCGCGGGCTCCTCAGGATGAGGGTGACTGTCGAAGGACGCGGCCTCCTCAGGATGAGGCTTAAGGGGCGTCTCGAAGCAGCGGCCGAACTGAATCACCCGGATTCCGTATCAGGCGATCCGCTCGTGCCCCTTGATTTGGGTGCGATGCATGATGCGTCGCGAGTTGGGGTCGAACGGGTCACGCCGATGCAGCACGGAGAGATTGTTCCACATCAGGAGGTCGCCGACCTGCCATTCATGGCACATGGCGAAACGCTTCTGCGTCGCATGGGCCCAGAGCGCATCGAGCAATGCCTCGCTGTCCGCCACGTCCAGGCCGACGATGTAGGCGTTTGGCCGGCGGCCGAGAAAGAGCGCCTTGCGGCCGGTTGCCGGATCGCTACGAACCAGCGGATGCCGCGCGCCCACGGTTTCGCGGACGTCGGTGACCTCCTTGTACCCCTTGCGGAGGAAACCTGCGCTGTTGCGCGATGCATCGTGCACCGCGATTTTTCCTTCGGCGGTCCTTTTCATGTCCGCCGGTAACGTCTCGTAGGCGGTGAGCATATCGGCAAAATACGTGTTGCCGCCGCCGGGCGGCACCTCGAGCGAATGCAGGATTGCGGCTTTGGGCGGCACGTCGATATAGGTCATGTCGGCATGCCAGACAGCCTCGCCGTCGCCGAGATTGCCGATCGGCTTGCCGTTTTCCACGACGTTGGAGATGACGTTGATTTCCGGAAATTCCTTGTTGAAAGGCTCGCCATAGGGGTTCGGCCCCGGCGGATCGAGCTCTCCGAAGTATTTGCTGAACGCAAGGAGCTGCGGGTCCGAAAGGCTCTGCCCGTGCACTACGACGACCAGCCGCGTCCGCCACGCCTCCTCGATTGCATCCACGTCATTGTCGGGCAGCGGCTTTGCCAGGTCGATGCCGCGGACTTCCGCGCCAAGCGGGGCATCCAGGTTTCTGATCGATATCGCCATCGCTGCTCTTCGCTGTCCCGTCGCCTAACGATTCCGCTCGGCGGCAGCCGATGAATTGGCCGCCGCCACGGCACCTTTCCCGCGGAGATCTACATCTCGCTTGAGTGACAGTAGCGAGCGTACGCGATCTCCTGCGTCTTAGAAAGAGCTCCGCCGCGGTATGTCCAAATGTGCCGCGGGGCCGATATCGCGGAGATGGTTATCCTGCCTCGGAGGAACTGCTATCGCGACGCGGTCGGTGCGGACGTCGATCTGCTCCTCGAAATCCACCGGCGCCTGGCGCCGATGCATGCCATCGATCTCGCCGCCGCGCTCGCGGAGTTCGAGCCCTATTGGTTCGAGGAACCGTGTCAATCCGAAAACGTGGAGGCGCTCGCGGAAGTCCGCCGGGCGAGCCGCATTCCCGTCGTGACCGGGGAAACTCTTCTCACGCGCGCGGGCTTCCGCCCGATCCTTCGCGCGCGCGCCGTCGACATCATCAATCCCGACGTCTCGAATTGCGGCGGGATTCTCGAGCTCATGTATATTTCGGCAGTCGCGGAATCCGAAGCAATCGCCGTTTCGCCGCATAATTACAATTCGACGACCTTGGCGCTTTCCGCCACCGTGCACGCTTCCGCCTGCATGCCCAACTTCATCATCACCGAATACTTCCTTCCGTTCGAGGAGCTCGGTCGGCGCCTGTGTCCGAATGCGCTCAAGCCTGTTGACGGATACATCGCGCTTCCTGAAGGCCCCGGCCTCGGCTTGGACGTCGATGAAAAAGCCGTGCGGGCAGCGAAAGGAAAGCAGTTCCCGGCCAGAGCCTTCAGGTCGCTCGAAGACGAAGGTCCATAGCGAAATACGGACTGGTGCGGTGGATGTGAAGTTCCTACCCGGCTTCGTTGCAACACGACTGGGCGGCGAGTAGGATTCCCTTGAGCGGAGTCTCAGTGGGAATGTGGCTAAGAAAGGCGCGCTTCGCCTCGTCAGGTTTGGAGAGCATCATGAAGGGAACCATCCGATCGCGGCTGCCGCTCCTTTCCGCCTGTGCGGCGGTCCTTGGCGGCGCAACTTTGCTCGCGTCGCTCATCGTCGACATGTCGCGCGTTCCCGACGGCGCGGGGCTTACGCCGGCGAGCGCGGCCGCAGGGAGTGCCACTCTCGCCTCGCCACCGACCGAATCGGAATTCGGCCTCTGCCACACGCCGGCGGCCGGTAACGCGACCGTGATCCGCCTGGCTGCGGCGCGGACCGAGGTGCCGCCGGCGGAAATGCAAGCAGCGACGCCTGCGCCTGCCTTCGCCGATATCGATCCGCCGCTGTGGGGCGGGCTCGGCTCGGTGACCTACAAGATTACGACGTCGAGCGCGGAAGCGCAGACCTATTTCGACCAGGGGCTCCGGCTCACCTACGCGTTCAATCACGGCGAGGCGCAGCGCGCCTTCCGCAAAGCGCAGAAGCTCGATCCCGCGTGCGCCATGTGCTTCTGGGGCGAGGCGCTGGTGCTCGGCCCCAACATCAACCTTCCCATGCAGGAGGATGCCGTGGCGCCCGCCTTTGCCGCGGCGCAGAAGGCGCGTGCGCTCGCCGGCGGCGCGAGCCCGCGCGAGCAGGCGCTGATCGCGGGGCTGGCGGCGCGCTACGGTGAGGACGCAAAGGCGGACCGCGCCCCGCTCGATGCCGCCTATGCGGCGGCCATGGGCAAGGTCGCGGCGCAGTTCCCGGACGACCTCGAGATCGCGGTGCTCTACGCCGAGTCGGTGATGGATCTTTCTCCCTGGAACTACTGGCAGCCGGGCGGACGCGAGCCGAATCCCCAAAGCGCGCCCATCGTCCCGACGCTCGAGCGCGTGCTCGCCAAGGACCCGAGCCACCCGGGCGCAATCCACTACTATATCCACGCGGTGGAGGCCTCGGATCGGCCGCAACGCGCCGAGCCGCATGCCGACCGGTTGCGCGGCGCCGTTCCCGGCGCGGGCCATCTCGTGCACATGCCGAGCCACATCTATTATCGCGTGGGCCGTTACCTCGACGCGCTTGCCGACAACAAGGCGGCGGCCGCGGTGGACGAGAAATACCTGGCGGAGACCGACGCGCCGATGGGCGTCTATCGGCTCGGCTATTACCCGCACAATGTTCACTTCGTCATGGCCTCGGCGCAGATGTCCGGCGACGGCGTCACCGTGATCGCTGCGGCGGAGAAGCTGCGCGGCCTCATCCCCGACGAGATCGCGCGGGGCATCGCGATGGTCCAGCCCGTCAAGGCGGCGCCCTACTTCGCCCATGCGCAGTTCAGCACCGCCGACACGATCTTGGCTCTGGCCGATCCGGGCGATGCCATGCCCTACGTGAAAGCCATGTGGCATTACGCGCGCGGCGTCGCCCACGCGGCGCGGCGCGATTTCGCCGCGGCCACGGCCGAGGGCAAGGCGATCGAAACGTTCGAGCGCACGGCGGACTTCTCGCTGCTCAACGCGTCGGGCGTTCCGGCGCAAGCGGTGATGAAGCTCGCGCGCACCGTCATCGCGGGCCGCATCGCTCAAGGTCAGGGAAATTTAAACGCCGCGGTCGAGCGTTTCGAGGAGGCGGCGACGCTGCAGGACGCGCTCGCCTACACCGAGCCGCCCTACTGGTACTATCCGGTGCGCCAGTCGCTCGCCGCGGCGTTGCTGCAGGCGGGCCGGTTGGCCGACGCGGAGAGGGAGTTCCTCGCTGCGCTCAAGCGTGCGCCCGCCAACGGCTGGTCCTATTACGGGCTCTCCCAGCTCTACAAGGCGCGCGGCGACGGCGCGGCCGCAAGCAAGGCGGAAGCGGATCTCGCCAAGACCTGGATCGGCGATCGGGCGTTGCTGCAAGTGTCCAACCTGTAGCTAATCCGCTCGCGCCGTCATCGTCGTGCGGTACCAACCTCTCGGAAGATGGAGGACATCCATGCTGAGGATTATTTCGATCCCAGCCTTTTGCCTGTTTGCGACGGTCGTCGCTTGGGCTGACGACAAGGCCGAAATCGAGAAGCTCAATGCCCGATTTGCAGAACTCTTCAACAACGGCGACGCAGCAGGTGTCGCAGCGATGTACACCGAAGACGCCGTCGTCCTGCCTCCAGGGGCCGGCATCATCAAAGGTCGGAATGACATCCAGGCATTCTGGAAAAAAGCCGCCGAGACTCTTGGAGACGCGAAACTCATCACTCTGGACGTGAAGCCGCTTGGGGGAACGGCCGCCCGGGAAATCGGGTATTTCAGCCTGCGAAGCAAGGCCACCAATTCCCAAGAGGTTACCGGCAAATACGTCGTCGTTTGGGAAAAGGTTGCGACCGAGTGGAAGCTCAGCGCCGACATTTGGAATGAGGGGAAGTGAACCGCCATCAGTGGGTCATCGTGATCCACCTCTATGCAAATCGGTCTCTCGCCCTCGCTCGCGCTTTCATCGCTTCTGTTTCGCGATCACGCGCCGGTCTCGCGGTCTCCAGCGATTCCAGAAGCCGGCGGGCAGCGTCCGACACCTCGTCGACGGCCCGACCGAACGCCGCCTCGTTGACCCTCGACGGGTTCGTGAATCCGCTGAGCTTGCGAACGAACTGCAGCGCGGATGCGCGGATTTCTTGCTCGCTCGCGGGCGGCTCGAAATTGAAGAGCGTTCGAATATTCCGGCACATCGATCCCTCCTGTCGGCTCAGCGCAAGGGGCAACATCGGCGATCCACCCGGTTGCCGCACCTCGCCTTATCGTCCCGAAGCTTGTCGATGGTCGGGAATGTAGGCGAAACCGCGGTCGGTGCCCACCGCTCACCGAGCGGTTCGCTTGGGAGACGATGCCCGCGGGGTTAAGTTGACGGAGTGCGGGCAACTTTTCCGTTTCTAGGAGCGGCTGGTGTCGTCTTCTGATGCAGCGCCTGTCACCGTAACCGTCAGTGATGCGGCTCGCGTCTCCGGCTTGCTGCAAGCCCCGCCGCGGGCGCGGGCTTGCTACGTGCTGGCGCATGGTGCCGGGGCAGGGATGGCCCATCCATTCATGGCCGCCGTCGCGGCAGAACTCGGGGAGCGCAGCATTGCCACGTTGCGCTATCAATTCCCCTACATGGAGCAAGGCGGCAGGCGGCCCGACCCGCCCAAGCTGGCCCAGGCGACCGTCCGCGCCGCCGTCGCCGCGGCGTTCCGCCTGCTGCCGGAACTGCCGCTCGTCGCCGGCGGCAAATCGTTCGGCGGCCGAATGACGTCGCAGGCCCAGGCCGCGGCTCCCCTTCCCGGCGTCCGCGGACTGGCATTCCTCGGATTTCCGCTGCATCCGGCAGGACGCCCCTCGCAGGAGCGTGCCAAACATCTGTTCGACGTGCACATCCCCATGCTGTTCCTGCAGGGGACCCGCGACCCGCTGGCGATGCTGGATCAGCTCGAGCCGCTATGCACGGCACTCGGCGCAGGCGCGATGTTGAAGCTCGTTCAGGATGCCGATCATTCATTCCACGTGCCGGGGCGGACCGGCCGAAAGGATAAGCAAGTCCGGAGCGACATGCTGGACACGCTCGCGGCCTGGATCGATGGCGTGATCGCCGGTGCCGGGTCGGCGAAGAGATGAATGATTGTCGACGCGCAGGCTCGACGATCCCCGCGACCGATGAGAGAAAACAACAGATCGCGACGATTCATCCTCTTGGCCAGAGCACGCCCTGATAGCCGCGCGGCATGGAGCCGATGCCCTTATAGACGAACTTCTGCACGCGCTTACCCTCGTAGGTTTCGGTCGTGTAGAGATTGCCCTTGGAATCGGACGCAAGGCTGTGCACGCCGTAGAACTGGCCCGGCTGGCGTCCGCCGTCGCCGAACGAGGCTATTTCCTCGAGCGTGTCGCGCACAATGATGCGGACACGCGAATTTTGGCCGTCCGCCAGCATGATGAATCTCTGATCGGGATCCTTGGAGAACGCGATGTCCCATACCGATCCTGAGCCGCGCGTGTTCTTGGCGTAAAACTCCTCCTTCACGAAGGATCCGTCCGCCCGGAAGACCTGCAGCCGGTCGTTGGCACGGTCGCAAACATAGACGAGCCCGTCGTTCGAACGCTCGACGCAATGGACCGGATTACGGAACTGCTGCGCCGGCGGCGCCATGGGATCGTAAGGACCGAGGGCGGTGTCGTCCGGCTTGTTCCCGTAGGCGCCCCAGTAGCGCTTCATCTTTCCGGTATCGGCGTCGATCACCGCCACGCGCTTGTTGAGATAGCCGTCCGCAATGTAGGCCTCGTTCGTCCTCGGATCGACCCAGATCTTGGCGACGCGGCCGAAGTTCTCCTGGTCGTTGCTGCCGGCGTTCTTACCGAACCCGCCGACCTGCATCAGGAACTTGCCGTCCTTGGTGAATTTGAGAATGTGGGCGTCCTTCTCGCCATTGCCGCCGATCCAGACGTTGCCTTTGTAGTCGACATGGATGCCGTGGTTGGACTGCGGCCACTCATAGCCTTGGCCGGGACCGCCCCAGGACCGAACGAGGCTGCCCTCCTGATCGAACACGAGGATGGGCGGGGCCGTTCGGCAGCACTCGGCAATCGGCGGATTGAGCTCGGCACCTCGCTCATTGTTGTGGAGCCCGCCAGCGCCACGATGGATGATCCAGACGTGGTCCTGCTCGTCGACCCAAATGCCGATCGTCCAGCCAAGCAGCCAATTGTTGGGAAGCGGCTTCGGCCAAAGCGGATTGACCTCGAACTTCGGGGCCTGCACGCTCGCGCCTTGCGCCTCGGCCTTGTGCTGCAAAACCGACTGACCGAGGCCGAGACCGACCATGCCCGCGGCGAGCACCGCGGCGGAAACAAGCTTGCGCTTTTGCCTGAGCTCGATCATCGAGGCCTCCCGACTGAAGTACACGGACAGCGTGTCGGAAATTCCGGGGACGCTTTGGCATCGGTTCAGGGGATTATAGGCGAACGGATCGGGCTTGTAAGCGCAGTCGAAGCTCCCCTAACGTGAAGTGCGGCCCGGGAGAACAAATCCGTGCGTTATCACGGACTTATCAAGCCGACACGGCGCAACGCCATAGCGATCGTCGCAACGCTCGCCGGCGCGGTCGCGTCGAGCGCCGCCGCGCACGACATTCCGACCGACGTCAAGATCAACGCTTTCGTCAAGCCGGCGGGTCACCGGCTCGAGCTGTTGATCCGTGTGCCGCTGGCCGCGATGATCGAAGTGGATTTTCCTATACGCGGTGGCGGCTTTCTCGATGTATCACGCGCCGCCGAAGCGCTCCGCAACGCCGCCAAGCTCTATCTGATCGATAACATTTCGGTCTACGAAAACGATGCCCCCCTTCCACCGCCGCGTATCGTGCAAGCCCGGGTGTCGCTGGCGTCGGATCGATCATTCACCTCGTACGAGCAGGCGCGCACGCACGTGGAGGGGCCCCGGCTCGCCGACGATCTGGAGCTCTACTGGAATCAGCAGTTGCTCGATGTCCTGCTCGAATACCCGATCCGGTCCGACACCTCCGAATTCGCAATCCGCCCCCGCGTTGATCGGTTCGCCCGCCAAGTCGCTACGGCATTGCGCTTCCTGCCGCCCGGCGGCGCCATCCGCGCGTTCGAATTGCACGGTGACCCCGGCTTGGTGCGCCTCGACCCGCGCTGGCATCACGCCGCGCTGCGGTTTGTCGTGTCTGGATTCTGGCACATCCTGGACGGCAACGACCACCTGCTGTTCCTGTGCTGCCTGGTGATCCCATTCCGGCGGCTGCGGCCGCTTGTCATCATTGTCACATCGTTCACCGTCGGACATTCGATTTCTCTGATCGCCTCCGCCTTTGGCTTCGTGCCGGACGCCCTCTGGTTCCCCCCGCTCATCGAAACCCTGATCGCCGTCACCATCGTCTATATGGCGCTGGAAAACATCGTGTACGCGGCTCTGGGACATGGCGGCGACCTTTCGGGACGCTGGATCATCGCCTTTGCGTTCGGGATCGTGCATGGCTTCGGTTTTTCGTTCGCCCTGCGTGAATCGCTTCAGTTCGCGGGCGATCATTTTCTCACCGCGCTGTTCGCCTTCAACATCGGCGTCGAAATCGGTCAACTTGCGGTCATCCTCGTCCTGATACCGACGACCGCCCTGCTGTTCAGGTACGTGGTCGCCGAGTGGCTCGGCATCATCATCCTGTCGGCGCTCGTGGCTCACACCGGCTGGCACTGGATGCTCGATCGGGGAGAGCAGCTCGCGAAATTCCCGTTTCCGAAGCTCGACGCCGCGTTCCTCGCCAGCGCGATGCGCGGGATGATCGCCGCGTTGATCCTCGTCGCAGTGGTGTCGCTGGCGAACAGCTTTCTAAAGCGCTGGATACGGGGAGAAAAAATCTCGCCGGCAAATGATATCGCGGCAAAACCACATTCCCAACACGGGTCAGCGGAGAGATGAATGATTGTCGATGTGCATGCTCACGCCGTGAGCGAACGGTTCTTGGCCGATCTGCAGCGACAGCCGATTGCCGGCATTTCGGCCAGCCGGGACGATCACGGGACCTATTCCATGCGGGGCGGGGGTTGGGATCGTCCCTCCTCGATCGACGTCAACCTGCACGACTTGCCGCGCCGGCTGGAGAGCCTCAAGCGACGCAAGGTGGAGCTGCAATTGTTCGCGCCGCCTCCGGGCTTCTTCTCCTGGGCCGGCGGCGCAGCCGGCCGGGAATGGGTCCGGGCCTTGCATGCGCAGGAGATCGAGCTTGCGGCGCAATCGGAAGGCCTGATGGAGCCGATGGTCGTGTTTTCCCTGGGCGAACCCGAGCACGTCGTGGACGAGGTCCGGCGCGCCATGGACCTCCATCCGTTCCGCGCCGGGATGCTGCCGAGCACCGCGGGCGGGCGCCCGCTCGACGATCCGATCTTCGCGCCCATGTGGTCGTTGATCGAGGAGCTCGGATTGTTGATTTTTCTGCATCCGACCTCGGCCGTCGGCTCCGAGCGGTTCGGCCTCTATGGCGTGCATGTCCTCGTGGGCTGGCCGTTCGAGACTACGCTCGCCGTCACGCGTTTGATCTTCGAAGGCGTGCTCGAGCGGCATCCGGGGCTCAAGCTCATCCTGTCGCACGGGGGCGGAAACCTCGTGTTCCTCCGCGGTCGGCTCGATTCTGCGTACAATGCGGAGGGCTGGGAGGCGAACCCCTATTACCGCAAGAACATCAGCCGTCCCCCATCCGCATATCTGGATCGTCTCTACTACGACACGTGCGCGCTCAGCGTCGAAAGCAATCGCTTCGTGGTCGATACGATGGGCGCAGACCGGGTCATGTTCGGCACCGACTACCCCTTCGACATCGGCGATCCCGAAGGCAAGCGCGCCGTTCCGGTGATCGACGCCTTGCCGGAAGCGGCGCGCGAAAAGATCTACCGCGCCAACGCCTACGCCGCGCTGCCGTCTCGACGCTGAGCTGCGAGGACTGGCGCGTATTCCGCCTCACGTTGGCGCGGCGGGTTCGCTCATTCCCGCGCAAGACCCCCACCCGCCGCGCCCCACTGCCTTGAGGCGCAGCGCCGCGCCAGCGGCTTGCTCTTCCCTCTCCCTGAAAGGGGGAGGGATAGGGTGGGGGTCCGCCTTCGCGAGGCGAAGCGCTGCCGCTACTCGATCGCCCCGGCGCTGTTGAGGTGCCGGCGCACCTGCCGCGTGAGGCGGGCGAATTCAGGTTGTTCCGTCGACGCGACGGTGCGCGGCCGGGCCAGGTCCACCTTGATCTCGCCGACGATACGGCCGGGACGCGGCGACATGACCAGAACACGGTCGGCGAGATAGACGGCTTCCGAAATGCTGTGCGTGATGAATAGAACGGTCTTGCGGCGCTCCATCCAGATGCGTTGCAGCTCGGCGTTCATCTGCTCCCGCGTCAGGGCGTCGAGCGCGCCGAACGGCTCGTCCA
>WNGB01014380.1_pt1 | contig 11936 bp, 11 predicted proteins | sample 5400681 | NCBI WGS metagenome assembly WNGB01 (sample SAMN13153367, study PRJNA577476) | soil metagenome | isolation source: 115 cm soil or saprolite under grassland replicate 2 | place: USA:California | collected 2016-06-15 | reverse complement strand
AAACGCAGGGCGAGCCCGTAACCGATTGGCAACGCAATAAGGAGCGGGCGCCGGAAGGCGGAGAATTCGCCCATCTGGACCGTAGCGAGTAGCCAGAACGTCCACACGAGACAAATGGTGAGCAAGACAACTCCCGCGACGCGAGAGCGCGGGAAGCGTTGCACAACACTGGCGAAGTGCGGTCTTACCAATCCGAGCAGACCGATTAAAACAAGAAATGCGCCCGCGATGATGCCGGCGGTGTGCAGAGAGAGATGGTAAATCATGCGTCGAACTTCGCTGCTGGCGTGTGAGTTTGGATAAGGTGGCGCAAGTTTTCAACTTGCGATTGAGCCGGCACAACTTAAGAAGTTGCCAAAGTGGCGCATGCCTCCGGCTTGCAGTCGAAGGTAGGGAAGCCAGAGGCTGGCTCTGCTCTGACCGCCGGACCGTACAAGCTGAATCCGTTCGCTTGTTGCACTTGCACGTGAACAATTTCGCCAATCAGCTCCTCGTTGCCTTCAAACACGACAATCTTGTTGGTGCGCGTTCGGCCCATTAACCGCGCAGGATTTGTTTTGCTCGGGCCTTCGCAAAGAACTTCCACATCGCATCCGACCAGACGTTCGAGACTCAGTCGATTCGATTCGTTCACGACTCGGAGCAAATCCTGATTGCGCTCTTCCTTGGTGCGGTCGTCGATTTGGTCGGGCATCTCTGCGGCCGGAGTAGCGCGCCGCGGCGAATAGCGAAAGACAAACGCGTTATCAAACTGGATTTCCTCGACCAGACCGCGCGTCTGTTTGTAATCGGCTTCTGTCTCGCCAGGAAATCCCACGATAATGTCGGTGGTAATCGCGATTCCATTGCGCGCCCGCCGGATGCGTCGGACAAGATCGACATATTTCTCTGCCGTGTAGGCGCGATGCATCGCTTTGAGAATTTTGTTCGAGCCGGATTGCAACGGCAGATGAACGTGTTCAGCCACTTTCGGCAAACGCGAGATCGCGTCGATTAAGTCGTCGCGGAAACCGATTGGGTGTGGCGAAGTGAAGCGTAATCGCTCGAGCCCATCGACTGCGTGTACGGCTTCAAGCAGCTGCACGAACGGAGATTTGTTGTCGATCTTCGGAAATTCGTGCCGACCGTAAAGATTCACGATTTGTCCAAGCAACGTGATTTCTTTGACGCCGCGCGAAACGAGATCGCGTACTTCGTTCACGATTTCGTTGATGGAGCGGCTACGTTCCGCCCCGCGGGTCTGCGGTACGATGCAAAATGTGCAGTGCATGTTGCATCCCTGCATGATTGAGACAAACGCCGTGGCCTGGCTCGGCGCGAGTTGCTGGTCGCGAATCGTCGATTGCGACCCGGCTTCCTCCGCGACATCAACAATCGAGAAACGCAGATCATCCATCGCGCGATTCTCGTGCGGCGGGACCGCCCGGCGCGCCGCCTTTCTTGCGATCAATTGATCAACGTAATCTGCAACGCGGTGAAACTTTTGCGTGCCCACGACAAGATCGACATGCGGCAAATTTTTCAACACCGATTCGCCGCGCGCCTGGGCCATACAGCCGAGAAAACCGAACACCACGTGCGGCCGCTCTTTTGCCATGCGACCGAGCATTCCCATTTTGCCCAGCGCCTTCTGGTCGGCCATATCGCGAACGCTGCACGTGTTCAGGAGCACGACGTCAGCTTCTGATTCTTTTGAGACCGGTTCGTAACCTCGTGCCATGAGCGAATGCGCGACCTGTTCCGAGTCGCGCTCGTTCATCTGGCAACCGTAGGTCTTGATGAAAAATTTCGGCATGAACGGGCGAAAACAATACACGGCGCAGCCGCGTTCGCCACGGCGAGATTATCCGCTTTTCATCAAGTCGACCTTTAGGATTAAATCGCAGCGCGCATGAAGGAACAAATTCCAGCAATCGGCGTCATCGGCGGCAGCGGGCTGTATCAAATGGAGGAAGTCCAAGACGTCACAGAACATCAGATCAATACGCCGTTTGGGTCGCCCTCCGACACGCTCGTTGGCGGAACGCTCAGCGGTCGCCAGGTTTATTTCCTGCCACGCCACGGGCGTGGCCATCGGATTCTGCCGCACGAAATAAATCATCGGGCGAATATCTACGCGCTGCGTTTACTCAACGTTCGCTGGATCATCTCAGTGGCCGCAGTAGGCAGCCTTCAGGAGAAATACGCGCCGCGGGATGTGGTCTTGCCTTCGCAGTTTTATGATCGCACGAGCAACCGCGCTGCCCATACATTCTTTGGCGAGGGTATTGCCGCGCACATTGCGTTTGCGGAGCCGATCAGCGCGAATCTGCGCAATCTTCTGGCCGAATCAGCCAGGTCTCTCGGAGTTACGATTCATAACGGCGGCACTTATGTAAACATGGATGGGCCGGCGTTTTCCACGCGTGCAGAATCGGAATTGAATCGGCGCAACGGCTTTGACGTCATCGCGATGACGAATCTTCCGGAAGCGAAATTGGCGCGCGAAGCCGAGATCGCCTTTGCCACGATGGCAATGATTACCGATTACGATTGCTGGAAGGTAGAGGAAGAACCCGTCTCGGCGCAGACTGTCCTCGGTCATCTAATGGCGAACGCCGAGACAGCGAGAAGAGTGATTGTGGACGTGATCCCGCGAATACCGACGGAGCCGAATTGGCCGGAACATTTCGCGTTGGACACAGCGCTGGTTACCGATCGAAAGCTCTGGCCAAAGTCCACCGTCGCAAAGCTGAAACCGATCCTGGCGCGGTTCCTGGCTGAATGACAAATGACAAATGACGAATGTCTAATGACGAAGGAATGACGAAATCCCAATGACAAAAACTTGTGCGCGAGGGATCCTCGTCATTTAGGCATTTGGGATTGCTTCGTCGTTCGTGCTTCGTCATTTTCCTTATCGCCTCGCAAAGTGCTCGGATTTGATCTTCGCGATGTGCCGCGGTCACTGTGATGCGCAAACGCGCGGAGCCCTTTGCTACGGTCGGATAACGAATCGCCGGGACGAGAAATCCTTCGCTTTTGAGCGCAGCCGCCAAATCGAGCGCTGCTTGCTCGTCTCCCACGATCCACGGGAAGAAGCCGCGCGGAGCGCCTTCAATTGCTCTGCGAAGAGATCCTGCATGATGTGTCTTTACCATTAACGTCTCGAGAACCTCCTATAAGATAATCTCGGATGGAGATCGACTATAGCCCAGCGTTTTAACGCTGGGTTATAGTTAAGAAAAACGGGAAAGTCCCGGCAGGGACGGAAGAAACGGTTCTGTCGTCCCTGCCGGGACTCGCTTCTCTGGGCTTCTTTTCCCCAGCGTTAAAACGCTGGGCTATTCTCAGGCCGGTGCACAAACGATTGAATTGCGACGGGAAGCAATTGAGAATCACAAAATGACAACTCGTTGCTTTGATCATATCGACCTACGGGTAAAAAACATGGAGGAGGCAAGAAAGTTCTACCGAAAATTTTTGCCGCAGCTTGGATTTGTTCACGAAAGAGCTGAGCCAGCGCCCGCTACACCGTCGAGCGATCAGGTTGGCGGAGATTTCCATACGTTTTATTCTGCCGGTGGCGACAGGCCGTCAGAATTTTTCGGTTTCACGGAGGATAAGAACCATCAGCCAAACGGAACGCGGATCGCGTTTTGGGCGGATACGCGCGACGAAGTGGATCGGCTGGCGGAGTTGGTGCGCGAAGCGGGCGGCAAGGCGCTCGAAGGGCCGGAAATCTGTGTCGACTACAGTCCGGGCTACTATGCGTTTTTCTTCGAGGACCCGGATGGCAACAAGCTGGAAATTTGCTGCCGGGAAAGTCCGGTCATTGCTGGTTGAGATGACCACGAGACAACGAGACCACGGGCAACAAGGGTAGGGCGTGTCACTCAGTGCGTGCCGATTTTTGTGAATCCGAATCGGCGCGCCGAGGACTGCGCGCCGTACCTTTTGGCCAGTGGTCTTGTAGTCTGTGATTAGTGATCTTCGGGTTGCGAGACACGGAAAGATCGGCGAGCAGTGAAACCAATGAGTCATCTGGCGCATCACGAGCCTGCCATTTTGCAGGAGCCGCGTCGCCATCGCTATCTTAAGCTCATCGCGCTCTTCAAAATCGGTAAAGGCGTGTTGCTGCTCTTGCTTGGTGTTTCGCTGCTTTTCCTAAACGCGCGCACTCGCTGGATGGATGCCCTGTCGAATTGGACTGCCGACGAAATCCTGTTGGAGCACAGCAAGGCAGCGGACTATCTGCTCAACAAACTACAGGCTGTGCTCTCCGGCGGCACGTTGCGTGCGACCGGTTTTCTGGCGCTTTTTTACACGGCGGTACTCTTTACCGAAGGAATCGGCGTTTACATGGAGCAACGCTGGGCGGAACTACTGATGGTATTTGCGACAGCGGCGTTGATTCCACTCGAGGTGCGTCACATTTGGCATCACCCTGGAGTTGTCGGCACGCTCATTCTGCTGGCGAACTGTTTCATTGTCTGGTTCCTTTATCGTGTGCTTAGACGCGACAAAGCGGAGACGCACGTCGCGCGGTCGCGCGAACTAGTCGAGACACGTATAGATGGATGATTTCTTTGTGAGCGCGGACACGCTCGGCAGCGGAGCGAGCAGCGATTACTTCTAGCGGGAACCTGGCCGCTGTTGTCCATGCAAAGGCCGAAAATTGATGACAAACTGACTTTGCAGGCGGACTTCGGAAAGACCGATGCAATCTGCGTCGAGGTGCTCGATAATCCGGCGGCCGAAGAGGGCATTTTGCTCAAGGTGATGGCCCGCGGCCCATTCGAACAAGGCCAGCAAGTCTGGATAGTTGATCGCGACGGATCAAAAGTCGGCGCCACTGTAGAAAATGTCGTTCAACAAACCATCGATAGCGAAGTGACGCTCTCCACAGTCCTGCCGACGTAATCGGCACAAGGTAGAGCCAACACCTGCTCCGTTACATGCAGGCTTGCTTTCGGCACGCATTTTTACTGTGATTACGCTGTGAGCGCCGCCCCCGATGATGTGACTTCACTGAGCACGACCGGTCCGGCGTCTGCTGGCGCGGCGGCGTTTACGACCACACACTGGAGCTTGGTGCTCGAGGCACAAGGTGAATCGCCAGCCGCACAGGAGGCGCTCGAAAATCTTTGCCGCACTTACTGGCGACCTATTTATGGCTTCGTCAGGCGAGAGGGTAATAGACCAGAGGAGGCGAAAGATATCACCCAGGGGTTTTTCGCGCTGATTTTAGAGCGCAAAGATTTCCAGTCCGTGCGACAGGAAAAGGGCCGCTTGCGTTCTTTTCTTCTGGCTTCGCTCAAGCATTTCATGGCGAACGAGCGCCGTGATGCCGCGACGATCAAACGGGGTGGCGGGCGAACGCTGATTCCGCTCGACGGGATCGGATCCTACGATTCTAGCGAGTCCAATCGCAGCGACATGCTGAGCGCCGATCTGCTTTATGATCGCCGCTGGGCGTTCACTGTACTCGACCGGGTGTTCGCGCGCTTGCGCGAGGAATCTCAGGGATCAGCCAGCGCACCGCTGCTGGAGCGGTTGAACACATTGCTGTCTGACGAACCGGATCGACCGTCGCAAGCGGAGATCGCGCGCGAGTTTGGCATGACCGAGAACGCCGTCAAACAAGCCTTCCATCGACTGCGACAGCGTTACCGACAGCGGTTGCGTGAGGAAGTGGCGCACACAGTGGCAACGCCGGCCGAGATTGAGGACGAACTACGCCACCTCATAGCCGCGTTGCGCTCATAACCTTCTGGGAATTTCCGTGCATTATTAGAGTGAGAGGAATGGCGCGCGATGAGAATCACCACCGCTAAAAGATTTTGCCGCAAATGTGGAGCAGCCATTCCACCCGACTCTCCGCAGCACTCCTGCGGCGCCTGTTTGCTGGAGACGGGTCTCGGCTCAGTCGAGTCCGAGGGTGAAATAAATGTCGATCCTGCGCCCTCACCGATGTTGATGGACTTCGGCGATTACGAATTGCTCGAGCAAATTGGCCGCGGCGGACAGGGCGTGGTGTTTCGGGCGCGGCAAAAAAGTCTCAACCGCAGCGTCGCATTAAAGGTCATTAGTCTTGGTCAGTGGGCGAGCACAGCGCACTTGAAGCGATTCCGCCTCGAAGCAGAAGCCGCAGCCAGTCTGCATCATCCGGGCATCGTCCCAATCCACGAAGTCGGCGAGCGCGACGGCTGCTGCTACTTCAGCATGAACCTGATCGAAGGCGGACAACTCGATGCCGTCGCGAAGCGCGAACCGATGTCCCCTCGACGAGCAGCGGAATTAATCGCGAGGGTCGCGCGGACCGTTCACTACGCGCATGAGCACGGCATTCTGCATCGAGACATTAAACCTGGAAACATTCTGCTTGATCGAGAAGGCGAACCGCATCTCACGGACTTCGGTTTGGCGCGATTAGTCGAATCAGAGAGCACGGTCACGCGTACGTTGGAAGTGCTGGGAACGCCCAGTTATATGGCGCCAGAGCAAGCAGTGGGAAACAACGCGGCTGTCAGCAGCGTCACAGATGTCTATGGACTTGGCGCAGTGCTTTACCAATTGCTGACAGGTCAGCCGCCCTTTGCCGGTGGAACAACCTACGAGACGATCAAGCTACTCTTGGATACCGAGCCGCGGCAACCCCGTCTCGTTAATCCGAAGATAGATCGCGATCTCAGCACAATTTGTCTCAAATGCCTCGAGAAAGATCCGAAGCGCCGTTATTCTTCCGCTCTCGCGCTGGCCGAAGACCTCGAGCGCTGGCTAAAACATGAACCCATTCAGGGGCGTCGCACCGGAATTTTCGCGCGAGGGAAAAAATGGGTGCGGCGAAATCCAAGTATCGCCGTCATGGCAGCAATGTTGCTCGCCCTGGCAGTGCCGTTAGGAGTCATCGTTTGGAAAAGCGAATTTCCCCGGCAGCCCGTAACAACTGGAATCGCCGTTCTGCCGTTTGAAAATTTAAGCGGGCAGAAGGAAACCGGGGCATTCGTCGATGGTGTGCAGGACGACATTTTGACCAAGCTTGCGAAAATCGCCGACCTGAAAGTGATCAGCCGAACCAGCGTGATGGGCTATCGCGACAAGCAGAATATGCGTCAAATCGGTGACGAGCTGGGAGTCTCCCATGTGCTGGAGGGCAGCGTCCGGAGAGTCGGCGTCCGGCTTCATATGAACACGCAGTTGATCGACACGCGCACCGACACTCACATCTGGGCGGAACAATACGATCGCGATTTGAACGACTTGTTTGCGATCCAGAGCGAGGTTGCGCAGAAAGTCGCTCAGCGGCTTCGCGCCAAAATCACGGCTGCTGAGAGATTGGCGATTGAGCGCAGGCCGACCGGCGATCTCGTCGCTTTCGATCTCTATTCGCGCGCCAGTCATATGTTTCCGGGGGCATCCTTTGGCGGCGGGATGGCGAATTTCGGTCAGGCAATCGATCTGCTGAACCAGGCCGTGGCGCGCGATCCATCGTTTTTCGATGCATATTGTCAACTCGCCTGGGCTCATGACGAGCTTTACCATGGTGGCTTGGACCATACTCCTGCGCGGTTGTCGTTAGCAGAAGCAGCCATTCAGGCCGCATTTCGCCTTCGTCCAGATGATGGTGAAACGCATCTCGCGCGGGCGTGGAATCTTTATCATGGCCGCCTCGATTACGACGGCGCTCTGGCTGAACTGGAAGTTGCTCGCCAAACTTTGCCGAATGATTCTGGACTATTCGAGACGATGGGTTTCGTCCTGAGGCGTCAGGGACACTGGGAAGAATCTACACGAAGCCTCGAGCGAGCAATTGAGCTCGACCCGCGCAACGTTAACACGCTCTACCAGATCGGACTTAGTTACGGAGGCTTCCGGCGTTATGCTGAACAAAAATCGAAGTTCGATCGCATATTGACTATGGAGCCAGACAATCTCGGGGCAAAAGCAGAGCGAGCATTCGTGGACGTGAATTGGAAAGCCGATACAGGACCATTGCATCAATTGATCGATGAAATCCGGGCAACAAATCCTGCTGCCATGCCGAAGATCGCCGATTCCAATGCGCGGCTAGTTTGCGCGCTGGCCGAACGCGACGTCGCTGCCGCCCAAGAGGCCTTGATCGCGTCTGACGGAATCCCGTTAGGTAGCGACCCTGTTCATTTCACGCGTCCTTTCGTCGAAGGCATTATCGCCCGCATGACCAATGACGAGCACAAGGCGCAATTGGCTTTTACTGCTGCACGCGCGGAGCAGGAGAAAACCGTCCAGGCTCAAGCAGATTACGGCCCGGCGTGGTGCGTGCTCGGTGTAATCGATGCCGCTCTCGGGCAGAAGGAGGAGGCCTTGCGCGAAGGACGACGCGCCGTTGAGCTGCTTCCCGTGGGAAAGGACCCATTCAATGGTATGCTCATGATCAAATATTTAGCGATGATTGCTGCGTGGGTTGGTGAAAAAGATCTCGCCTGCGAACAGATTATTACTGTCGTCCGTTCCCCCACTGGCGGTCTTGACCTCAGCTATGGCGAATTAAAACTAATGCCGTTCTGGGATCCCTTGCGCGGCGAGCCGTGCTTCGAAAAAATCGTCGCCTCCCTCGCGCCGCAAGCGAACTAGCGAGCGATGGACGCAGTGAACACCAATTGCTTTGCACATGGTTTCTGCCTTCTTCTCCGTACGAAGTCGCGTGTGGAAGGCTTTTGCGCGCCGATCCCGCTTTCTAAAAACTCTGCAAGGAAAAGCAGCCGTGAAGACACGAATTTCACGAATTATCACGAATTCGTTGAGAACGTCGTACCGCCTAGTGCCAGGAGAGCCGAGTAAGACCCGGCACTGCGTCAAAGTGCATATCGCGGCTTAGAACCGGCAGATCGTGCTGTCGCGCAAGCGCGGCGATCCAAACATCGTTTGCGGGCAAGGGTGCGCCCGCTCTCTTGAGTTGCTCCCGAATCATCGCGTAATGCGTGGCAGTCTCCTCCACGACGGGAAGCAGGTTCCAAAACGCGCGGCCACGCGCCAGCCATGCTTCGTACTCACGCCGACGACGGGAAGTCGCGATGCCGAAGCGGTACTCTCCGATTACGATTACGGGAATGTGGAGTTCATCCGCAGCGGCGATCTGTTGGACAACTGGAGGCGCGCCGTCGGCAAACGCCGATACCGCATTGGTATCGAGAATCATTGCCGGTCTTCCGGTTCAATGTTTTCGAACTCCGCCTCGATCACCCGTTCGATTCGACGGTTTTCACTGTGGAGATGCTTCAAGCCGCCGGCCAAGAGCATCCACGGCTTTTGCTCTCTGCTCACGCCATCTACGCGTGCGATCTTCTCCGACAACGCCTCTTGGACCAGTTGCTTGAGCGTGCGGCCCTGCCGTGCCGCGATGGCTTTTGCTTTGCGGAAGAGTGGCCCCGGAATTTCGAGTGTCGTTTTCACGAGGCAACAGTCTCACCCATATTTATGGGCGAGTCAAAACCGGTCATAAAGAGACAACGGAAGGCCGGCAATCCTTCCCGCGTTCGCTCGCGCCGCAGTAATTGAACCGCGGATTACACGGATAACACGGATGGTAAGAGCGCAGCGGTCGCGTGTCGAATTCGTTTCTTCACAAACAGGCAACGGGATGAAAGGCGATTTCCAAACTGACCTGATCACGAAAACACGTTTCCTTGCGCTTCCTTCTGTTTTCCCGGTTTCCCCTTATCCGTGGACATCCGTGTCATCCGTGGTTTTTTAAAATCCTCCGCTTTTTTCTGAAACGCTCCGCATTTTTTTCCTTTGTAAGGGAGCGATGAACACAATGAACGGCCGGATATGACCTCCCACGGTGGGAAGCCAAGGACGGCCAAAACAATGAAAGAAAATAACACTTATGAAAACAAAATTAGTTAAGAGTATGATGAGCTCCTTACTCTTGGCATGTGCGTTGGCCACCTTGGTTCCCGCTGCAATACCGCCCCGGGGAGGGACGGAAGGCGGAAGACTTCAAGGGACCTGGGAGATGCAGATAACTCTAACCGATTGCGCAGGTCACGTGATAAGGAGCTTCCCGTCACTAATAGAATTCGTGGCGGGAGGCACGATCGTGGAGTCGAACGGGGGGACACCGCAGGCTCTGAAGACGCCTGGAGAAGGTGTTTGGCGCCATACCATTGACAATGACTATGCGTTTCGCTTCAAGTTCTTCACGTTTAATGCCCAGAACGTCTTTACGGGCTGGACGATCATTGCAGGGGAAACGACTGTGGATGAGACAGGAGACGCCAATGTTGGGTCGGCAACCGTCGAGGTCTATAACCCAAACGGCGTTTTAGTCGCAACTGCATGTGCTGAGACTGCTGGCACGAGATTCGGCCTCTGACCGATTACGGGGTTTGGCGCGCCACATGCGCGCCAAATCCATTTTTACTGCCGAATAATATCGTAAGAAGCCATCTCATAATACAAAATCGGGATGGTACGGCGCCACCGAGCCTGCCCTGAGCGAAGCCGAAACGATTCGATGGTACGGCGCCACCGAGCCTGCCCTGAGCGAAGCCGAAACGATTCGCTCAGTCGCTCCTAGACCGCCCCTAGAGTTCAATTCTCGGGAACAAGGGCACTGGTTTGCCGACGACATGCCCATCCGGCAGTCTCCCCCACTCCGCGTCTGCAAGTGAGAAACGCGCTTCTTTTCCGCTCAACTCAGGCTCCGTCTTCCAATTCAGTTGATCGAAAATTCCATGCGCTGCTTTCGGTAATACCGGCGAAATCAAAATAGCAATAATGCGTAGTGCATCGAGGAGATTAAAGAGCACTGCTTCAAGACGGGCGGAGTTTTCCTTGGACAGCTTCCAGGGTGCTTCGGTTTCAATGTAGATATTACAAAATCCAGCAGCTTCGCCTAGCCACCGTGTCGCTTGGTCGATGGCGAACAGATCCACCAAATACTTTGTATTCGAGATCCAAGCGCCAACTTCCTGACGGAAGAATTCGTCGACTTGTGCGTCCAACTTCTTCCGTCGCACTTCACCGTGCAAATAGCGTTGCGTCATGTTCAGAACTCGATTCAGGAGATTGCCGAGATCGTTAGCCAAGTCACTGTTAAATCGGACAATTAGACCTTCTTCCGAAAAATCTGCATCGCGTCCGACAACGATATCGCTCATCAAATAATATCGAAGCGCGTCGGAGCCGTATTTATCGGCAAGCACGAAAGGATCAACGATGTTGCCTGCGCTCTTGCTCATCTTCGCGCCGCCGAGATTCCACCACCCGTGGACGAGTAACTGCGGCATTTTATTGTCGGGGAATCCGATCGCGTGTAGCATGATGAGCCAGTAAATGCCGTGCGCCGGAACGAGAATGTCCTTTCCAATAATTTGCAGGGCAGGCCATTTGTCGCGGAAAGTTGATGGTTGGGCGTTGTAGGGGAAGCTGTCAGCTTCCCCTACAGTGTAACCGGCGAAACTGATGTAGTTCGTCAGGGCGTCGAACCAAACATAGGTCACAAAATCTTTATCGAACGGCAGCTCGATTCCCCAGTCGAGTCTTGATCTCGGCCGCGAAATGCAAAGATCGCCGCTGATTCTCTCCACGGCGTTGCGCAGTTCAGTCTGACGGAAATCAGGAACGACCGCGTCTGCTCGGTTGTCGAGATACTGAAGTAGCCACTCTCTGTGCTGGCTTAGCTTGAAGTAATAATTTTCTTCCTCACGAAATTCGACCTCCCCCCACTCAGGTCCAAACTTCCCATCTGGGCCACGTTCCTTGTCCGTGAGGAATTGCTCCTGCCGAATTGAGTAATAACCGGCTTGTTTGTCTTTGTAGATCTGGCCAACATCGAACAGGCGCTGCAAAATTCCTTGGACGACTTTCTTGTGGCGGTCGCTAATTGTCTCCGCCCATTCGTCATATTGCACATCGAGCTTCTTCCACAGATCGATAAACTTTTGTGTGATTCCTTTGACAAATTCGGC
>WNGB01023200.1_pt1 | contig 11937 bp, 16 predicted proteins | sample 5400681 | NCBI WGS metagenome assembly WNGB01 (sample SAMN13153367, study PRJNA577476) | soil metagenome | isolation source: 115 cm soil or saprolite under grassland replicate 2 | place: USA:California | collected 2016-06-15 | reverse complement strand
TCGTGAAGTGGTTCAACGACGCGAAGGGCTTTGGTTTCATCACGCCCGAGAACGGCGAGAAGGACTGCTTCGTGCACCACACCGCGATCCAGGCACAGGGATTCAAGTCGCTCGCCGAGGGCGAGCGGGTCGAGTTCGACGTCGTGCAGGGACAGAAAGGTCCGGCGGCGCAGAATGTCGTGAAGCTCTAACCGAGCGGCACGACCGGTACAAAGACGAGCGGCGCCGTCCCGAGGGACGGCGCCGTTTGCATTATTTGAGCACGATCCGCATCGCGTGCGTATCCAGATCGATGTCCCACGTCGTGATGCGCGGCCGCAGGAACTCGTCACAGTCGCGCGGCGTGAGCGACGCGGCATCGGCGTCGAGGAACTCGAGCAGACGCATCCGGGCCTGGAGGTAGGTGCACCCCTCCCGCACGGCCGCCATCCGCAACCCCACTTCGTCCTCGAGCTTGCGGTTCACGAATCCTTGCGCCACCAGCAGCAGCCGACCGACGATCACCCGCTCGAGCTCGGCCCCCTCCGGCCGCGCGAACCGCCGCTGCAGCAGCCGCTGACGCTCGGGCGCGCACAGCTCCAGCACTTGGCGGCACACCTCGGGGTCGGGCCGCCCGGCGGCCACCGCTGCCGCCCGCTCGGCGCGCGCGCAGGTCGGCAGGTCGTTGCGGTGCAGCCGCAGGAACTTGGTCATGGGGGCATACAGGTCGCTGCGCCCCGGGGCCGGCGGACGGCGCCGGCCCGACACGAGGTCCGCCATATAGTCTTCCGAAACCTGAACCGCCTCGGCGAGCTCGCGCGGCGTGCGCTTGAGCTCCCGCAGGCGACGCCGGAGCAGTTGACCCACCTTCACAGGATCCTTGAGCGGGAGAGCTGCAGGCATCTCGAGCGAACTCCTTTCGGACGGCACAAGAAAAGGCCCACGGGTGCAGAGAGCGGCTGTCAGCACACCGCGGGCGAACGTCGCTAAATATAGCTAGGACAGGGCGTTAATGGTACCCCGCCCCCCGCCCCGACGCTCCAAATCAGCCTCGGCGGCCCGCTTCCGGGCCAGCGCGACCGACCCCACCCCGATGATGATTGCAAAACTGAACCACTGGAGGGCGTACGAGAGATGGGGGCCGTCGGAGACCTCGGGGATCGGCCACCGCCGGAGCACGGCGGCGGACCGAGGGACGGTCGGACTGTCGGACGGGAACTGCTGCAGGACGAACGGCAGCAGCGGATAGGGCAGCGAGTCCCGGAGCCTCGCGGGGTCCACGTCGCCCCGGGCCCGAGGAGCGGCAAACCCGAGTCCGACCACGTCCGCGCTGTCCTGCTCCCGGTACGCCGGCTGGTCTACGTGATACGCGTCTGGGGACGGCGCCCAGCCCCGATCGACCAGCACCGCCCCGCCATCGGCGAGCCGGAGCGGCGTCACCAAGTCAACGCCGGGCACTCCTTGGTAGCTCCGGGCGCGCCAGAGCCGCTCGCGGACGCACGCCGCCGCGACGAGGATCGCCACCACCAGGCCCGCGAGATCGCGCCGGTCCATCCTCGTCTTGGGCCTCGTTTTGGGCCTCATCGTGTGGCTCGCACGAGCGCCAGCTTTTCGACGCGCGACAGACGCCGAACCGCGGCCTCGCGCCGCAGGGCTGCCGAGCGGTCCGGCTGGCGTTCCTGATACACCAGCCGTACGGGGCGCCGGGCGCGGGTGTACGCGCTCGCGGTCCCCGCTCTATGCCACACCAGGCGCCTGGGGAGGTCGTTAGTGATGCCCGTGTACAGGGAGCCGTCCCGACAGCGCAGCATGTACACCGTCCACACCTGTCTACTCCAACCGGGCGTCGAGCGTGATCTGCGGGATGCCGGCCAGGGCTTTCGATACCGGGCACCCGCGCTTCGCCTCCTCGGCGGCTTTCTGGAACCCGACCTGATCGAGGCCCGGCACGCGTCCCCGCACCTTGAGCTCCATCTTGGTGATCTTGGGCGCCCCCTCCACCATGTCCAGGGTGCACGCCGCCGTGGTTTCGACCCGGGCGACCGGCGTCCCGGCCTTTTCGAGCCCTGCTGAGAGCGCCATGCTGAGACAGGCGGCGTGCGCCGCGGCAATCAACTCTTCGGGGTTCGTGCCCTTCTTCCCTTCGAACCGCGTTGCGAACGTGTAGGGGCCGCTGAACGAGCTACTCGCGGCCTTGAAGTTCCCCTTCCCGTCCTTGAGCTTGCCTTCCCAGACCGCCGTCGCTTGACTCGTGGGCATCGTCTCGACTCCGCTGAAGGTGACAGTCGGAAATCTGGCGGAACCGGCGGGGGGACGCTACGCTTGGGGCGCGCGTCGCCCGTGACATGGAGGAGCACCCACGATGGCCACGAAGAAAAAGAAGGCCCGACGTCCCGCCAAGAAACGCCCGGCGGCCCATCCCCAACGTCAGCAGCCCGAGTCGCTGCGACTCCGCTCCATGGCCGCGTCGTTCACCGTGAACGACCTGGACAAGAGCGTTGCGTGGTATCGCGACGTGCTGGGCTTCATCGTCGGCGAGCGCTGGGAAGAGGGGGGAGCGGTCCGCGGCATCCAGATGAAAGCCGGCAGCTGCGACATCATGCTCGGCCAGGACGATTTCGCGAAAGGACGGGATCGCAAGAAGGGCGACGGCTTCCGCCTGTGGGTGGCGACGGTCCAGGACATCCTCGCCCTGGCGGCGCAGGTCAAGGCGAAGGGATGGACGCTCGACCGTGAGCCGTCCGAGACGCCGTGGGGCGACTGGGCGTTTGCCCTGACCGATCCGGACGGGTTCAGGATCACGGTGATTCAGGAGTAGAAATGCGGAATGCGGAGTGCGGAATGCGGAATTGAATGGCAAGCTCCAGCCGCGAACTCCGCCCGCTGCGGATCGCCCTCGTCACGTCGAGCCGGTCCTGGCGGGGCTCGAGCAATGTCTTCGCTGTCCTTGGGCACGGGCTCGCCGGCCGCGGCCACACGACGACGGCCGTCGTCGCCCATGAGCCGCTGGTGGGCGGCTTCCAGGCCCGCCGCCTCAGCGTGCGGAAACTGCCGATCGGCCACACGAGCCTCAAGGGGGCCCGGGCCCTGCGGCAGGCCCTCGGACAGGGGGGGCTCGCCGCCGATATAGCGCTCGTAGACAGAGCCCGAGACATCCGCCTGGCGGCGCTCGCCTCGCTTGGCACGCCGCTCGCGGTCGTGTACTGCATCAGCACGCCCCGCCCGCCGCGCGACCTGTTGACCCGCCTCGCATTCCGACGCGTGGCACTGACCGTGTTCCTCACCCAGCAGCTCGCGCAGCGCGCGCTCGCCGAAGCGCCGTTCATGCGCCGTGCGGGACATCGCGTCATCCCGAACGGCGTGGACTGCGATCTGTTCCATCCGGACGAGGCGGAGGGACGCGCCTTCCGGCGGCGCCACGAGCTGGGCGACGGCCCGGTCCTCGTCGGCGTGGGAGCCCTGGAGATCGAGAAGCGCTGGGACCTGCTGCTCGAGAGCGTGGCCCGGCTCGCGCCGCCCGTACCGCCGCTGGTGCTATGCGGCACGGGCGCCCTCGAGGGGTCGCTGCGCGCGCATGCCGAGCGGCTCGGTCTGGACGTGCGGTTCGTGGGTCAGGTGGACCCGGGCGAGCTCGTCGGAGCCTACAACGCGGCGACGTGCGTCGTGCACACGCGACCCGACGAGGTATTCGCACTCGCATTGATCGAAGCCCTCGCATGCGGGCGGCCGGTCCTCGCGGCGGGCGGCGGAGGGACGCCCGAGCTCGTGGGCGAGGCCGGCGTGCTGGCACCGGCCGGCGATCCCAGCGCGTTCGCCCGCCTGCTGCAGGACCTGCTCGGCGACCGCGAGCGGCGGGCCGCCCTCGCGCTCGCGGCGCGGCGCCGCGCGCTCGAGCGGTACTCCGTGGAGCGGATGGTCCGCGACTACGCGGAGCTACTCGAAGCCCTATGATTACTTGCCCTCGTGCTGCTCGACTACGCAGACGTCAAGCGTGCACAGTTAGCCGACGGACCGCAAGAAAATTCACGCACCTCTAGTGAAGGCCGCTGCCGCCCGCGAGCTGCTTGACCAGGTCGCCGATCACCGCCTTGGCGTCGCCGAACAGCATCCAAGTGTTGTCCTGCACGTACAGCTCGTTGTCGATGCCGGCAAACCCGGGGTTCTTGCTCCGCTTGATGGCGAGCACGGTCTTGGCCTTGTCGGCGTCGATGATCGGCGATGATCGGCATGCCGTAGATGGGACTGCCCTTGGCGTAGCGGGCGGCCGGGTTCACGACGTCGTTCGCGCCGATCACGAGCGCCACGTCGCACTGCGGCATGTCGGGATTGATCTCGTCCATCTCGACGAGCGCGGTATACGGGATGTTCGCTTCCGCGAGCAACACGTTCATGTGGCCCGGCATCCGCCCGGCCACCGGGTGAATGGCGAACTTGACCGTGATCCCCCGCTTGGTCAGCTGGTCGTACAGCTCGCGCACTTTGTGCTGCGCCTGCGCGACGGCCATCCCGTAGCCGGGGATGACCACCACGAGGCTCGCCTGCTCGAGCAGCTGGGCCGCGCCCTCGACCGTCTCCTGCTTCCATGCCTTCTGCTCTCCGATCGCCACTGTCTTTTGCACGGTGCCGAACGCGCCGAACAGCACGTTAGTGAACGAGCGGTTCATCGCGCGGCACATGATGATCGACAGGATCAAGCCGCTCGAGCCGTCGAGCGCGCCCGCGGTGACGAGGAGCTTGTTGTTGAGCACGAAGCCCATCGCGACGGCCGAGAGGCCGGCGTAGGAGTTCAAGATGGAAATGACGGTCGGCATGTCCGCGCCGCCGATCGGGATGATGAGCAGCACGCCGAACAACACGGCGAGGCCGACGATCGCGTAGAACACCTGTGCCGACCACGCGGCCGTCGGGTGCACCACGACGACCACGCCCAGCGCCACGGCGATGACCAGCACGCCGATGTTGACGACGTTCTGTCCCGGGTAGGTCACCGGCCGCTGCGGGATCCACTTGACCTCTTGCAGCTTGCCCGCGGCCATGAGGCTCCCCGTGAACGTCAGGAATCCGAGGATCACCTCGGCCACGATGGCGCTCATCCGGAAGGCGGTGAGCTGCGCCGGGTTCTCGGTCAACCCGAGGAAGTATTCCGCGGTCCCGACCAGCCCGGCGGCGAGCCCGCCGAAGGCGTGCGAGAGCGCGGTCCGCTGGGGCACGGCGGTGAGCGGCACGCGCGAGAGCGGCACGCCGACGACGAAACCGGCGACGATCGCCAGCACGATCCAGCCATGGTGCACGATCTCGGGCTGGAACCAGGTCGCCAGCACCGCCACGAGCATCCCCGTCACACCCGCCGCCACGGCGTGGCGGGCGGTCTTGGGATCGTTCATCCAATACAGCGAGAAGATGAACAGCACCGTCGCGAGGATGGCGGCGACTTGGGCGACGGCGTACGTCATTGCTTCTTGAACATCTTGAGCATCCGGTTCGTGATGAGGAATCCGCTGACGATGTTCGTCATGGAGGCGAACAACGCGATCGCCCCGAGGACGCGGATGATCCACGGGTACTCGGCGCCCGTGACCGCGATGGACCCGACCACGGCAATCGCCGAGATCGCGTTCGTGAGCGACATGAGCGGCGTGTACAGGAGCCGGGACACGCGGCGGATCACGCCCAGCCCGATGAACGTCGCGAGGACCAGGACGAACAGCATGGACCAGTAGTCGACTACCGCGTGGTCGATCATGTCTTCCGCACCTCTCCGGCATGGGTGACGCACGTGTCGCGAATGATCTCGTCGTCGAAATCCACGACGAGCCTGCCGTCTCGGGTAACGTGCAACAGGAAACTGGAGATGTTCCGCGCGTACATCTGGCTCGCGTGCAGCGGCAGCGTGCTCGGGAGATTGAGGGGTCCGAGGACCACGACGCCGTTGTGGCGCACCTCGGTCCCGGGCTTCGTCACCTCGCAGTTCCCGCCCGTCTCCGCGGCCAGATCCACGATCACGGCGCCCGGCTTCATGCCCCGGACGGCGTCGGCCGTGATCAGTATCGGCGCTCGCTTCCCCGGGATCGCCGCCGTCGTGATCACGATGTCGGCGTCCTTCACTTGCTGCGCGAGGAAGGCGAGCTCTCGGCGGTGGGTCTCCTCGGACAGCTGCTTCGCGTAACCACCCGCCGCCTCCGCCTGCTCGCCGACCTGCAGCTCGAGAAACTTCGCGCCGAGGCTCTCCACCTGCTCCTTGACGGCCGCGCGCACGTCGAACGCCGAGACTACGGCGCCGAGGCGGCGCGCGGTGGCGATGGCCTGGAGCCCCGCCACCCCGGCGCCCAGCACCATGACGCGGGCCGGCGGCAGGGTTCCGGCCGCCGTCACGAGCATCGGAAAGAAGCGGCCGGTCGCCGCCGCGGCGAGGAGGACGGCCTTGTATCCCGCGACGGTCGCCTGGGACGACAGCACGTCCATCGGCTGCGCCCGGGTGATCCGGGGGAGCAACGCCAGGCTGAAGGCCGTCACCGTGCGGGCGGCGAGCTGAGACACGGCCTCCCGTTCGGCCGACGGCTGGAACAGCGCGACCAGCGCACTTCCTTCGCGGCACAGGCGCGCCTCCTGAGCCGAGGGGGGCTGCACCTTGAGTACGATGTCGCTCTGCCCGAACGCTTGGGCGGCCGTCGCGACCGGCGTCGCCCCGGCGGCCCCATACGCGTCGTCACCGAACGACGCAGCCTCCCCCGCGCCCCGCTCGACGAGGACCGACGAGCCGGACTTCACGAGCCGCCCGGCGACGTCCGGCGTCAAGGCCACACGGCGCTCGTTGGCCACGGTCTCCTTGGGGACACCGATTCTCATCCCTGCTCCCTCTGAAAGAGGCCGGTCAAAGGCCGGTGAAAGGCCGGGGAAGGGGGAAGAGTTCGCGCACCACCCTTCCCTGGCTTCTCACCGGCCTGTCACGGGCCTCTCACGTCTTTGGTAAGTTTCCCCGCTCCCGCGCTTGCGCAAGCAAGCGTTCGGCGAAGTCGAGCCGCTCCGCAAGCTCGCCGACCTGGGACTCGAGCCCGAGCATGCGATCTTCGAGGTCCGACACCCGTCGCTCCGAGGCCGCGGGCCCGATGGCGGCATCGGAGACTTCCCACCGCGCTACGCGCCGGCCCTCGCCGTCGCGGAAGTCGCCCGCTGCGACCACCACGACGTCGTAGAGGTACCAGATCCCCATCCCACCGAAGGTGAGGCACATCCAGATGCCGCTCTGGATGCGCCCGGTGTAGAAGCGGTGCAACCCGAACACGCCGCCCACGAACGCCAGCCCGAGCGCCACGCCGCGCGAGCGCTCGGACACCGGGACCTCCGCCGCGCGCGGCTCCGGCTCCATCGGCTCGTAGCGCGACAGGGAGCCGGACGTCATGTGACGGACCCCGCGAGCCCCGCGAGGGCGTCGAGCCGCGGCCGCGGGATCACGCCCGTTTGCCGGCCCACTTCCCGACCCTGCCGGAACACGAGCAGCGTCGGAATGGCGCGGATGCCGAAGCGATGCGTGGTCGCCGGGTTGCGGTCGGTGTCGAGCTTCACGACCAGCACCTCTCCCTGGCGCTCGCGCGCGAAGTCGTCGAGTACGGGCGCCATGATCTTGCAGGGACCGCACCAGTCGGCGTAGCCGTCCATGACGACCGGCACCTCGGCGCCCTTGAGGACGGCGTCGAGCGTCGCGTCCGTGACCGCGATGGGGCGATCGAGCAGGATCGGCCGCCCGCAGCTCCCGCATTTCGGACGGTCGGCGAGGCGGGTGAGATCCACCCGGTTGAGCGTCCCGCAGAACGGGCAGGCGACCGTCGCGCGTTTGCTGACCTCTGTGACCGACACCGTTCACCTCCGTCTGGAATCTACTTGTCCCGCTGCACGTTCGCTTCCGCCTCGATTTCCACCAACATCTCGGGCGCCACAGGCCGGCTCACGGCCACGAGCGTCGTAGCGGGCCGGATGTCCCGGAACACCTCGCCGTGCGCCCTCCCCACGCGCTCCCAGTCGGCAATGTCGGTCACGTACATGCGGGTCCGCACCACGTCGCGGAGCGACGCGCCGGCCTGGACGAGCGCCCGCTCGATGTTCTTGAGCGCCTGGACCGCCTGCAGGTAGGCGTCCCCGATGCCGATGATCGTCCCGTCGGGCCCGGTCGCCGTCGTGCCCGCCACGTGCACGGTCGCGCCCACGCGGACGGCGCGCGAGTAGCCGACGACCGGCTCCCACGGCGCACCGCTCGAGATGTTTTGCCGCGGCATGTCAGCGCACCACCGGCGCCTCGTTCTGCGTCTCGTGCGCGATAGTGTTCTTCCCGCTCTGCTTGGCCTGGTACATCAAGCGGTCCGCGGCCGCGAGCAGCGCATCCACGGACTCGGGCGGGACCAGGAACGTCGCGACGCCGATGCTCGCGGTGATCCGCCAGCCGTGCGCCGGCACCACGTCGGACAGCGCCTGGCGCAGCTTCTCGACGGTCAGCCGGGCGGCCGCGGCCGCGGCCTCGGGCAGGAGGACCACGAACTGGTCGCCGCCGATCCGCGCGACGGTGTCACTCGCCCGCAGCACTCCCGTCAGGGCGCGTGCCACCGAGCGCAGCACCGCATCGCCCGCCTCGTGTCCCAGGCGAAAGTTCACGAGCTTGAACTCGTCGAGATCGATGTAGGCGACGGAGAACGCGTGCGGGTACCGCCGGGCACGGGCGATCTCGGCGTCGGCGAGCTCGTAGAATGCGCGGAGGTTGGCGACCCCGGTGCGGGGGTCGGCCCGCGCCTGGTCCCGCTCCCGCGCTTGGGCCGCGCGCAGGCGGGCCACGATTTCCGCCACGAGGCCCAGCGCCCCGAGTCGCAGCACGCCGTTCCAGTAGGGAATCGACGAGTGCGCGTACTCGCCGTGCGTGAGCGCGTCGGAGAGGAGCCAGGCGAGGGCTCCGGCGCAGGCCACGCCCAAGCCGGGACGGCGACCGGCGTACCACGTTCCGAGCACGACCGGGGCGAAATAGAAGAGGAGGGGAGTGAGCTCGGGACCGGTCGCAAAGTCGAGGTAGCCGAGCCCCGCCACGGCAACCAGCCCGGCGACCACGATGGTCCATGGCGGCCGGTGCGCGAGCCAGGCCGCGAAGGCTCCGCCAAAAGGACGGGTGATGCGTACCCCCACGAGCGTCGGTGGGTCGGAAGATAACCCGCCGACGGGCCAGCTAACACAGTGCGATCTGGTCGGGCGGGCCGGCGGGATAGCGCAGCCGCCCGCCCGGGAGCACCTGGGCGTGCGCCGACAGGTGATGCGGATCCGCGCGCGCGGCGCCGAGGATGTGGCGCACGTCTTCACCGCGAGCGACCAGCGCGTCGGCGATCAAGTGACGGTGGCAGCGCCACGGCACGGCTTCCGCGCACATGATCGTCGTCGGCCCGGCCGGAGCGAGGTCGCGCAGCCGCGCCAGCGCATCCTCGAATTCCGGCGTCTCCATGTAGTCCGCATAACCGCGGAACCCAGCGCTGCGCCACGCGGTGTTGGCCGAGTCCGGGCGCGCCGCCCGGCGCCCGCCGAGATCGGGCTCGTGGCGGTAGCCGACGCCGATATCTCCGAGCGCGGTCGCGAGCGCTTCGCGGGCGAACTGGGGGTGGCGGCGCGACGCCGGATAGCGGCGTACGTCCACCACCTGCGACACCCGATGGGAGGTGAGCAGGCCCAGGAACTCGCCGAGATCCCGAGTCGAATGCCCGATGGTGTAGATCACCCGGAAAAGAAAGCGCCGCGCCCCACGACGTGGAAGTCGGGACGCCTCAGAACGGGAGGGAGAGGGATAGGGCGACGCCGCCGCCGGGCGACGTCCCGATCCGCAGCCGCTCGAGCGCCACGCTCTGCCAGCGCTCGTGCCTATGGCGGGCGCCGACGGCGACCCCGTAAGCGGAGCCGAGCAGGCCTAGAACAACGGCGCCCACGACGCGCTGGGTGCGCACGCTCTCACCGGGACACGACGGGTCGTCTGGATCGTCCGCTGCCTCGCACAGGGCCGGCCCGAGCACCCACCCCGCCGCACCGCCGACCGCCAGTCCGGCCACGCCGCCGCCCAGCATCGTCGCGACGCCGGACGTTCGTCCGCGGTATACCTCGAGCCGCTCGACAACCGCCAGCGGCACGACGAGGCCGGCGGCCTCCCCGGGGACCTTCAGCAGCAACGTGTCATGATCGAGCCCAAGCACCGTGGCGGTCAGCGTGCCGGGTGCGACGGCAGGAGCCACCACTCGGATCGTCGTCCCGGTCGGCAGCGCACCCGCCGCCTGGACGGCTCGCGCCACAGCGGGCGCCGTCATACCGAGCCACGTGAGGAGGACAAGCCTAGTGTTGGTCACGAAGGACCCCTGTGCCGACAAACGCACCGCGAGCGTGCATGCGCCGTGCCACACGGCCGGCGTCGGGCGAGCGGGCTCCGTTCGGCCGTATTGTCTCACGGAGCAGACGGCGCGGGTAGCACCTTGACACCGAGCGCCAACTGATCGGTGCATACCGCGTCGTGGACCCGCCGAAGAAGCTGGTGTACACTTGGCGGTGGGAGAGCGAGCCGGACGCCCCGGATGGACCGGGTGCTTCGAGAAGCTCGCCCGCCTCGTCCAAGCCCACTGAGAAGGGAGAACGGACCCATGAGCGAGAAGCAGCAGTTTCTGACCCAGCTGGAGAAGGAGCTCTCGACGACGATGAGGGTGCTCAAGGCCTATCCGGCCGGCCGGGCGGATTTGAAGCCGCATGCCAAGTGCAAGGCCGCGAAAGACCTCGCGTGGATGTTCGTGACGGAGCAGAAGGCAAGCGAGCAGGCGCTCGACGGCGGGATCGAGTTCGGCAAAATGCCGAAGGCACCCGCCACCATGCCGGAGGTAGTCGCCGCGTACGAGCAGTCGTCCAAGGGGTTCGTCGAGCGCATCAAGCGGACGCCCGACGCGGAGCTCGACAAGACGGTGAAGTTCTTCGTGGCGCCCAAGCAGATGGGTGATATGCGCAAGATGGACCTGCTGTGGTTCATGCTGATGGACCAGGTGCATCACCGCGGCCAGTTCTCCATCTATCTCCGCATGGCCGACGGCAAGGTCCCGTCGATCTACGGGCCTTCCGCCGACGAGCCATGGATGTAGCCTGTAGTCGCCGGAGCCCCCGCTGCGTTTGTCCTCACCTTCTGTCCCCCTCTCCCTCCGGGAGAGGGGGGACGATAACTCTGTCCCTTCGGTCAGGGGGTGAGGTTTGACGGTCAAAATCGGATAGATCGCGGCACAGCAACGCGCTAAGTTGTGTCTCGTGAGCCGTGCCGCTGTCGTTTCCGGTCTGACGCCCGAGCGTCGCTGGCGCATCGTACTGGCGCGCGATCGCCGCTACGACGGCGCGTTCGTCTATGCCGTGCAGTCGACGGGGATCTATTGCCGCCCCTCGTGCCCCAGCCGGCACCCGCGGCGCGGGCAGGTCGCGTTCTTCCCGGGACCTGAGGCGGCGGAACTGGGGGGCTTCCGTCCCTGCCGCCGCTGCCGGCCGGCCGAGGCCGCGGCCGCGGATCCGGGGGTTCCACTCGTGCGTACCGTCTGCCGGCTGATCGACGCGCACCCGGACCGGCCCGCGAGTCTCGCCGCCCTGGGCGCCCAAGCCGGCGTGACGTCCCATCGGCTGCTGCGCACCTTCCAGCGCGTGCTCGGCATCAGCCCGCGCCAGTACCGCGACGCGCGCCGGCTCGACCGGTTCAAGACGGAGCTGCGCTCGCGGGGCCGGGTGAGCCCGGCGCTGTATGAAGCGGGATACGGCTCGACGAGCCGCGTGTACGAGCACGCACACGCACAGCTCGGGATGACGCCTGCCACCTACAGCCGCGGCGCGCCGGGCACGCGCATCGCCTTCACCGTGGTCCCCTGCGCGCTCGGCCGGCTCCTCGTGGCGACCACGGCGCGGGGGATCTGCCGCGTCAGCTTGGGGAGC
>WNGB01011800.1_pt1 | contig 11937 bp, 5 predicted proteins | sample 5400681 | NCBI WGS metagenome assembly WNGB01 (sample SAMN13153367, study PRJNA577476) | soil metagenome | isolation source: 115 cm soil or saprolite under grassland replicate 2 | place: USA:California | collected 2016-06-15 | reverse complement strand
TACTGCTGATGGTTCCAGCGATGTTCCGTTCCTTGTGTTTCCCATCATCAGGAGGGGTCTATGACCTTGCTCTCCAGGTCGAAAGCAGATCATCCGTCTCGCCCGGCCCGTCGTCGGAGTCGCGTTCTCCGGCCAGCGCGCTTCGTGCCCGTGCTTGAGGCACTCGAAGATCGGTGGGTGCCGGCCAATGTGACCGTCACGAGCCTCGCCGACAGCGGCATGGGATCGTTGCGCGACGCTCTCACCACCTCGCAGAGTGGCGATACCATCCTGTTCAACACGACCCCCGCTACCGGGACGATCACTCTGGCCAGCGAGTTGACGCTCAACCACAGCGTGAGCATCAATGGCCCTGGCCCGGGCGCGACTCAAATAACCATCAACGGCGCTGCTCACCGCGTCCTGGACATCACCGGCTCGAACCTGAACGTGTCGATTAGCGGCCTCACGATCACCAACGGACGGGCCGACGGCACTTCCCTCCATCCGGGCGACGGCGGCGGCATTTACGACAATAGCGGCCAACTCACCCTGACGAATATGGTGCTGACCAATAGCCTGGCCGTCGGTGCCGATGGCACCGCAGGCCAGGCCGGCGGCAACGCCCGGGGTGGTGCCCTCTACTTCGCTGGCAGCAGCCTCACCATTTCCGGGTCCACGTTTACGGGGGACACAGCCCGGGGTGGCGCCGGCGGTGCTGGCGCCGCCAATGGCGGCAACGGCGGTAATGGTGGCTCCGCGCGCGGCGGTGCCCTTTACATCTCCGCCCACCATGTTGTCCTCCAGAGCGATATCTTCGGTGGGACCGCTGCCGGCGCGGGGAACAGCGCCATCGGCGGCGCGGGGGGCGCCGGCGGCGCGGGGACCGCGGGAGCGGCCGGCACCGCAGGCACCAACGGCGGCAACGGCGGGGCGGGCGGCAGTGCCTCTGGGGGCGCTGTCTACAGTCAGGTCTACGACTTCGATGTGACGAACGGCACTTTCACCAACAATACCGCCACCGGCGGCGCGGGGGGTGCCGGCGGCGTGGGCGGCGCGGCCGGGACCGGGGTGGCTGGCACCAGCAGCACCACGGGCACCGGAGCTGCCGGGGCGTCAGCCAATGCCGGCAACGGTGGCAACGGTGGAGCGGGCGGCAGGGCCTCGGGGGGCGCCATCTACACTCACGGCAGTGTGTTCGAGGTCAGCACCGGTACTTTCACCGGCAATACCGCCGTTGGTGGTGCGGGTGGTGCTGGCGCCGCAGGCGGTGCCGGGGGGACCGGTGGCGCTGGTGGCAGCGGTACAGGGGCTGCCAACACTGGTGGCGCCGGCGGTTCGGCCAATGCTGGCAACGGCGGCAGGGGTGGAGCCGGTGGTAGCGCCGGAGGCGGGGCCATCTGGGAGAGCGATCACCGTTTCGAGGTTGTCGGCGGCACCTTCACCAACAACCGTGCCACTGGCGGCAACGGCAGCGCCGGCGGGGCCGGCGGGGCCGGCCAGGCCGCGGTCGCTGGCGTTGGCGGGGCGGGCGCCGGCGGCGCTGGGAACACCGGCGGGACCGGAGGCGCTGGAGGTTCGTCCAGGGGCGGCAACGGCGGCAACGGTGGAGCGGGTGGCAGCGCCTCGGGAGGCGCGGTCTACGCTCGCAGCCATGTCGTCGACGTCGACCCCAGTACTTTCGGGGGGACCGCTGCCTCCGCAGGGAACAGTGCCACTGGCGGTGCGGGTGCTGCCGGCGGCGTAGGCGGCGCTGGAGGCACGGGTGGCGCTGGCGGCAGCGGTACAGGGGCTGGCAGCACTGGCGGCGCCGGCGGCTCGGCCAATGCCGGCAACGGCGGCAGGGGTGGCGCTGGCGGCAGCGCCAAGGGCGGTGCCATTCTGGCGAGCAGCCATTCTTTCGATGTTGACAGCGGCACTTTCACCGGAAACCGTGCCACCGGCGGGGCCGGCGGGGCCGGCGGCGCCGGCGGGGCCGCCCGGACGGGAGGCGTCGGCGGCGCTGGGAACACCGGCGGGACCGGAGGCGCTGGCGGTTCGTCCAATAGCGGCAACGGCGGCAACGCTGGGGCGGGCGGCAGCGCCTCGGGAGGCGCGATCTATGCTCAGAGCCATCACCTCGACGTAGACCCCACCACGTTCACCAACAATGCGGCCATTGGCGGTGCAGGCGGCGCGGGCGGAGCTGGCGGCGCGGGCGGCACGGGTGGCGCCGGTGGCGCCGCTACGGGGACTGGCAGCACCGGCGGTGCCGGCGGTTCGGCCAACGGTGGCAACGGTGGCAACGGTGGCAATGGAGGCAATGGCTCCGGTGGCGCGCTCTTCACCAAGAGCGAGGATGCCGACATCGATCAGAGCACCTTCTCCACCAACGTGGCCAACGGTGGTGCGGCCGGCGCGGCTGGCGGGGCCGGGGCTGCCGGCACGACAGGAGCCAACGGGGCCGGAACCGGCGGCGGAACCGGCGGCACCGCGACCGCAGGCACCGCTGGGACCGCGGGGACCGCTGGCCAGGGCAAGGGTGGTGCCATCTATAATGCCAGTCACCATCGCCTCCACCAGAGCGGCAACACCTTCGGCGTTGGCGCGAATGTAAACACCGCCTCCACGAGCGATCCCAATGTGTTTGAGGCCTCGAATGCGAGAGGCCACGACCATGACGATGACGATGACGATGACGATCGAGGTTGAGCCAGGAAGGGATTAGCAGAGCGCTTCCCCTGGTCGCGCTTCTTGCGGCTGAAAACAAGGCGACCGCTTCCTACCTGGAAGCGGCCGCCTTCCATGCTCCGTCCTGAATGCTTGGCACCGTGCGCCATCGGGCCTGCGCGGCCGGCAGGCAGACAGGCCGCCGACGCGCTCCGGGTGCCCACGCGCTTCAAGGACGCGCGGCCACTCCTCCGGGTTCGCTACTCCCCGAGAATTGTGACGACAATTGTCCGCTCGCGCGGCCGGATGTCGCACTCCAGGTGAATCACCTGCTGCCAGGTGCCCAGGACCAGTTGCCCGCCCGCGATCGGCACCGACAGCGACGGCCCCAATAACGTCGCCTGCAAGTGCGAGTGCCCGTTGCCGTCGTGCCAGGTCTGCTCGTGGCCGTAGTCGCGGCTCGGCGGCAGCAGGCGGTCGAGCGTTTCGGGTAGGTCGCGCCGCAGACCCGGCTCGAACTCGATGGCGCCCACCGCAGCGGTACTCCCAACGGCAAAAACCTGGGCCATGCCAGTGCGGATGCCGGACTCCCGCACCACGCTGTTGACCTGCTCGGTCAGGTCATGCATGTCGCCGTGGCCGCGCGTTTTCAGGGTGAGTTGTCGCTGAAAGACCATACCCTTCCTCCCACGGAACGACCCGGAGCTTACTATACTCGACGCAGGGCGATCTGGTTGCAGATTGGCAGGACGGCACCGGCACGTTCCACCGTTCCCACTCCGCGATACCCTCCCCACAGCCGGTTGCTCTTTCCCGCGGCGAGCGCCATCGGGTAGAGTAGCGCTGACACGCGAAGCTGTCGGGAGGAGAGACCATGTCCACAGCCAAACCCCGGGCGCTGCTGCGAATCGAGTACGAGGAAGCGGCGGAAGCCTACCTGCGAAGCCTGAAGGTGGAGAATATCATGGAAGGGACCGCCCAGGCGACCCAGCGCGAAATCACCCTGGAGAGTTTCGCCCTGGTGCGGGCACGGCGCCGGGACGTCCACTATTTCAACGAATTGCTGCTGCAGTACCCCGTCGCCGGTCAGACCAAACTGGGGCAGGTGGTGTCCGACAACATGCTGGTCAAGCACGCCGGGCCGATCGAGGCGAACGGGAGTTACGATCTGCCCTTCCAGCCGGTCGGCCCGTTCTGGGTGCTGGAGTACGTCTCGAAAAGCAGCAAACGCAAGGACTATGACGACAACTTCAAGAAGTATGAGCAAGACCTCCAGGTGCCGTACTACCTGCTGTTCTACCCGCAGACACAGGATCTGACGCTCTACCGGCATGAGGGCGGCCATTACGTGACCGTTCTCCCCAACGCCCAAGGCCGTTATCCGGTCCCCGAACTAGACCTGGAAGTGGGGTTGCTCGACGGTTGGGTGCGCTACTGGTATCAGGGCGAATTACTGCAGTTGCCCGCGGAACTGGAGCGCGTCGCCCAGGAAGCCACACGCCGCGCTGCCGAGGAGAAGCGCCTTCGCGAACAGGCCGAACGCCGCGCGGAGGAGGAGAAACGCGGCCGCGAACAAGCCGAACGCGACCGCGAACAAGCCGAACGCGGCCGCGAACAGGCCGAACGCCGCGCGGAGGAAGAGCGGCAAGCCCGCGTCGCCCTGGAACAGCGTCTGGCGGAGCTTCAAGCCCAACTGAAGCAGCCGTAGTTCTGACAGACTCGTTACCTCGTCGCGTCACTTTTTCTTCTGCTCGCGCAGCACGTCCTGAATCGTCGCCCAGGCGGTGCCGGCGTCGGAGGAGACATCGTCCCAGCGTCCCGAGAAACGGCCGCAGAACGACGACTTCAGCACCTCCGGCAGCAGTGCGTGCTGCTCCTTCTCCATCAGCGGGTGCTTCAGGTAAATGCACGCCTCTTCCGTGGCGCGCACTGACAGCCCGACCGTTAGCTCTTGATGATGACGAATACGATCCGCAATGGTGACGATCAACTCGACCAGGTTCTTGCTCAGTTCGGGGTGGCGCTCGCCGAGGAGTTTGATCTCCTCGTTGGGGGGCATGTACGTCATCTGCAGCGGCGCGAAGCGGTCGAGTTGGGCGGCGTCGATGCCGAAGGTGCCGCTGAACTCGCTGCCGCGATTGACCGCCGCGATGAACTGGACGTTGTCGGGGATCAGGATGAACTTGTTGTCGATCGGATTGAAGACCTTGCGGGTCGAGTCCAACGCTGGCATGAGGGCGTTGCGGGCGCTCTCCTGGCAGCGGTTGAACTCGTCGAGAAATACGAGATAACTACGAGCCGGTTTCTCCGCCGCCTCCAGCAGGGCACTGAGCACTTCCGTCTTGATGAATTCCGTCACCGGCTGCCCAGTTGGGGAGGCCCGCACCTGAATGGTCGCCAGGAAGTCCGTCGCCTCGACCACGGCGCCGCAGTTGAAGAAGACGAACTCCATGCCGAGCGAGTTCGCGATGGAACGAGCCAGCACCGTCTTGCCGCAACCCTGCGGGCCGTCGAGCAGAATGTTCAGCCCGCTCTCCAGCAACACCTGCAATTTCTTCGAGACGATGGGGTCGAGATAGACGCCCTCGATCTTGAACGCCTGCGATTCGAGGAACTCGACCTCGATGGCGCCGCGGTCGCTGCGCTGCGGTTTGCGAATGGTCGTGATGCGGACGCGGCACGGGATGCCAGAGCGAATGCGCGGATCGTCGCACAGGACGACCTTGGGGGCGCGCTTGCCGCCGAGGTGCGTGGCGCGAAAGCGAAATCCGGACTCCGCGACGCCATTGGGATAGAACGTCGTATCCCAGACCGAGCCGATTTTCAGATCCTCGCCGCTCCACTTTTCGGACATCAGTCCCTCCGGGAAATCCGAAACTCGAAATCCGAAATCCGAAACAAATCCGAAATCCGAACCAGAAAAAAGCCCTGGAGCGCGGGCGTCCCGCCCGCTGCCAAGCCGCCAGGATGCGGGCGAGACGCCCGCGCTCCCAGGCGTTTTCTTCTTTGGTATTCGGAGTTGTTTCGGATTTCGAGTTTCGGATTTCGGATTTATCCTCCTCGCAACGCTTTCTGCACCAGCCGCGCGATCACGTTGCCGAAGCGGCGCACGCTGGCGGCCATGTCGGCCTCGTCCAGCAAAACATAATGAGGGAAACATATCTCCGCAAGGGGCTGCACCGCCATCTGCGCACAGCACATCTTGAAGCGCCGCGTCAGCTTGCCCACCAGCCCGCGCAGCGCCGCCACCGAGCACTCCGTCGGCAGACCATCGCTGATCATCACCAGCAATTTCGCCTTGCGATGCGACGACCGCGCCACCTGCGCCGCGTGCCAGAGTCCCGCCGCGTCGTTGTTGCCGCCGTTCGCCTCCAGGCCATGCACCGCGCAGCGCTTCGCCGTCCCCGCGTCGTAGATCACCTGATCCGTGAAGCCGAAGACGCGCAGGTCCACGCCGGGGGTGTCCTTCGCCGCCTCCGCCAGCAGCGCCCCGAACAGTTTCGCCTTCGTCATGTTGCTGCCGTGCTGCATCGAGCCGGAACAGTCGATCACCACACCGATGAACAAATCGGTGCGGATGTGCGCTTGCCGGGCGATGAGCATGCGCGGATCACCGCGCAGCACCACCGCACGGGACCGCGAACGATCGAAGCTCTTACCGCGCAGGCGAAACCGCTCCGGCTCCAGCGCCAGGCCCAGCTGCTCGAAGTAACGCTTCATGTGCCGTGCCGGCCGCGCCACCTGCCGCGCCAGTTCGGCGTGCGACACCGGATCGTACGGCACCTGCTTCACCGTCTCGATGAAGTGGAACGCCTCCTCCGGGCTCAGGTTCAGGCCGGACCCGCCTTTTCCGGTGGTGCTTTTCTTCTCGGCCTTGCTCGTATCGAGGATGCGGCGCACCTCCGTCTGCACGTCGGCGTTCGAGATGCCCTGGCCTTCGGCGAGCAGGTCCGCCTCGCCGGCGCTCAGCGCGAACTCCTGACCCAAGGCATTGAGCAGGTCCGTCTCCCAGCCAAAGATCTCGCGCAGCCGCCGAGCAATGGTCATGAGCTGCCGCATCGTCGAGCGGCGGAACTTGCCGCGGAACAGCGCCAAACCCTCGGCCACCTTCGGATCGCGGTGCCGATTCCCCAGGCCCATCCGCAGCGCCCGCACGAAGCGCGCGAAGCTCAGGCCGGTCTTCTCGATTTCGTGCAAGACGTGCCCGCTGTCTACGCTCACGCAGCCCCAGCGCCGCGCCACCTCCAGGCGCGTCGCGGTCAACACCGAGAACGCCTTCGCCTGCAAGGCGTCCAGCAGCGTCTCGACGGCGATGTCGCGCTGACTGTGCTGGAAGGCATAGGCCGCCAGCCGCTTGAGCCGGTCGCCGTGTTCGCTGTCGCGGGCGCGCAGGTTGCGCTCCAGATGCTCGTCGGCAGTCAGGTTCAGCAGCGGGTGCAAGCCGCTGTCCTGAGCCTCGCGCCAGATCTCTTGCGGCTCCGGGCCACGATGATACATGTGGTGGCCCAACTCGTGAACGATCAGGCCCTCGACCACCTGTCGCCCGAGCATCTCGCCGCGCAGGATCGGCAGCGGATTGATGTAGATCCGGTTCTGCTCGAAGCGCGTATAGCCCAGATCCTCGCCGCCGATCATCTCCACGCCGAACAGTTTGCCCGTCAGCTCGCGGGCCGCCTCCACGCCCCAGGCGAACGTTGCGGCCACACGGCGCAACAGACGATTGCGGGCCAGCGTCGGCTCCAATCGGCGCACGACCTCCTGCTTCACCCAGACACTATTGGCGTCCAGCAGTAGACGGCGGTACGCCTCATCGCGAGCGTCCGGGTCAACCCCAGGCTGGTTCAAGAAATCCAGTAGATATTCCTCGGCGAAGAGGCCCGCCCCCACTGTCAGCACCATCGCGACGACGGCCTCCACGACCTGCGGCGGCTGCTCCCGCAGCAGGTGCGGCCGTTTCGGGTAGGTGCGTCCTTCTTCCAGCAGCAAGAGCGGCAGGACGGCGTCGGTCTTGAGGACAAGTTTCTCGGCGACGCGGCGGCGCAGGTCGTAGGTGCGGTTGGCCCCCGCTTCGAGGAAAGCCACCAGCGCATGGCGGACAGCGCTGCCGAGCGGCGCCTTCAAAAGATGTTCGACGGCGATCGAGTAGGCATGCGGCTGTGGCGACGTTGCCAGGCCAAGGGCCAGCTGGCGTGCGCTCAGGCCCGCCGCGACGAGTCGGTCCCAGTCCTTTGCCTGGAACCACGGCTTCGGCGTTCCCCGACAAATCGCATCGAATAAGTGCGGCTTGACCTTCGGCTTGTGCCGCTTGAGCAGCGCCAGGCCGAGCGCGAAGCGCGCTTGCGGGTCGGCGCTGGGATCCTGCAGCACGTCCCAGGATTCGCGCAAGGCGTCGAGCGCGGGTGCCGTCGCCAGGATACGGGCCAGGGTAACCACGTGAGGCGGCCGCGGCAGCGTACGCACCAGGCCAGCGAGCCGACTGATGCCGGTGTCGTGCAGAGCCAGCAGGCGCTGAGCCGCTGCCTCGGCGGTCGCTGCCACCTCGCTACAACACCAGGTGGCGAGGCGATCGAGATCCTCCGTGGCGGCAATCTCGGCGGTTGCTGGCCCGCTCGGCGAAGCGGGCGCTGCGGCCGGCGCGACGGGGTCGGCGCCAAACAGTGATTCCACCGTCGGGGCCATGCCGTGCGTGTCGATCCACGGCATGAGGATGTTTCGCGTCTCATACGTGGCGTCGAGCAGTCGCCCACGAACAGCGTCGCGCATCCCCTCCACGAAGTCGGAGACCGTGCCGTGCTCGCGCAGCCGCATCAGGATGGCGGCGACGGTCGGGCCGAAGGGCGTGGCGACAGCGTCTACCAGCACTTGTCCGAACTCGTCGGTGCAGAGCGAGCGAAGCTGGTAACCGTCACGCCAGCGCCACAGGCCGATGAGGAATTCCAGCCCATCCCAGACGCGCTGCGCCAGGAGCTGAACCGGCCAACTCAGGGAGAGCCGCAAGGCCGCGGCTGTCCCAGCAGGCCACTCCTTCAGTCGCCTCAGCAGCCCTTGGGCGTGCCCCTCCCAGCGGTACAGCCAGGCGTGGCCGAGGAGTGGCAACTGTTCCTCGCCGCGCCAGCTTTCGGCCATCTCTTCGTCGAGACGCGCCACAAATTCCGGCATTGTTGATCCGAAACGGCGGAATTGTTCGACGACGGCCGCAATAGGATCGTGCGAGGCCAGCAGCGCGGCGCAAACGGTCAGGTGCGGTGTCGTCGGCTCGGGGCGCTCGACCAGCGCCTCGCACAGCCCGACACGCAGGCCCGGCTGGCAGCCTTCCAGGGCTGCGGCCAGTTCCGCATCGTCGCAGTGGGCCAGCGTCCGCAGGGCCGTCGCCGGCAGGCGCCCGTCCTTCTTCCGGCCACCCGCCTTGCGCTTCACCGGCGCCGGCGGCGCCACCGCGAGACGCAGGGTCGCCCACGCTCGCACTTCCACGTCGGGATGCGCCGCCAACCCGCGGGCCAACTCGATTTCCTTGTCGTAGGGGAAGCCGGCGCACCAGACCATCGTGGTCAGGAACTTGCGCAGGGTTTCCGGTTCCAGGCCAAGGGCGGTGTGCAGCAGGGGCTTCGCGTCCAGGGTTCGGCTGACGACGCGCAGGACGTGGAGCCCCAGGTCGAACTCCTCCGGCGCGGGCAACTTCAGCCAGGCGCGCAGGAACGGGCCAGCATAACCCGCGGCGATTTTGCGACCGAGGATTTCGCCGACGCGCTTGCCCTTGCGGGCCGACAGCGCCTGCCGCAACCCCTCCCCCCAACCCCCTCCCCGAAACGGAGAGGGGGAGCCGGACACGGCAAGTTTCTCCCCCTCTCCGTTTCGGGGAGGGGGCGGGGGGAGGGGTTGAGGGGCGGTGCGTTCGAGCAGCACCTCGAACACCTGGCACGCCGCCTTGCCGTCGAGCGGATCGAGGAAGTCGAGAGCATCGGCCTGGACCACCTGCGCCAGGCTGGCGAGGAACGCGGCCCGCTGCGTCAGCGTGTGGCGGCTCAACTCGCCGATCAGGTAACGCCGTCCGCGCGGCGAGCCATCGTGCAGCGCGAGAAACGGCGCCGATGCCTCGATGTCCTCCAGAAACGAGGCAACGATGCGTTCCGTGCCGACCCACTCCTGCAGACGCCGGTACGGTTCGCTCGGCAGCAGGTGCAGGATGCCGCCGACTGCCCAGAGATCGAGATTCCCCGATGGGCGCTGGCAAATATCGGTTTCAAGGAGATGGCGCACCTCGTCCTCGTTCGCGTGCGGGCAGCGGTCGCCGAGACGATACAGTCCCCGCACGGCCTCGCGCCGGGCCTCGCGCGGCAGCCAGGCGTAACCCAGCACGGCAGGCCGGAGGGCGCCGCAGACCTGGGCGGCCCAGCCCGGCGCCAGGCCGCGGCGCGCCGCGGTGACGAGCAGGGCGGCGAGGACGCGCTCACGCTGCCGCGGCATCGCCTCGGGATTGCCGGCCAGCTCGAAGAAACGCTCGCGAAACGTGTGCTCCGCTTCGGCGATACCGCCCGTCTCGTCCTCTTCCCAGAGCAGGCCGACAATCTCGTCCCACTCATCCTGCGACGAGGTGGCGCGCAGGCGTTCGAGGGCGTCGGGTTGTTCCGCGTCGCGCAGGACGGCACCGGCCTCGTCCGCGGTGCGGCGTCGGCCCTGATCCAGCCACCACAGCAGATCGGCCCACCACACGCCGCAGAGGAGACGGCGCGCCAGCGGCCGCGGCAGAACGTCCCTCGCGGCGAACTCGAAAATCGTGGGCAGCAAACGCGGCGGCGGACACTGGCCTTCGAGCCGCGGCAGGATGAGCGGGGCGCACTCCGGATCGGGGAGAACATGGAGCAGGTGCCAGTCCGGCTGGAACGGGTTCGCCCCACTGACGGCCGCCAGACGCACGCCCCCGTCGGGGTGAAGCAAAGCGTGAATCCAGCGGCCGACGTCGGCGGCCGCTGCGGATTTGCGCAGCGCCTCGACAGCAGCGAACCGCACGGCGCGGTCCGGGTCATCGAGGGCGGGGATGATCTGCCGGAAGGCAAGCGGGCCACTCGCTTCGCCGAGCGCGGCGACAGCGGCAGCACGCAGGCGCGCGTCGCTGTGGTTCAGGACGCGCGGCAGCAGACCGAGGAGGGGAAAACGCTCCTGGAGGGGAAGTTGGGCGAGACTTTCGAGCAGCGGGGCGACGACGTCAGGCTTGAAGGTCGGGGCGAGGAGGAGGCGCCACAGGACGAGGTCTTGCATGCGAGGGCCCACTGTCACCGCCACCCCGTAGAGACAAGCTGCTAGCTTGTCCCATCCCGCGGGGACAAGCAAGCTGCTTGTCCCTCCGAGGATTGTATCCGGCAGAGGGAAAAAGGAAGGCGGACGCCGGAGAGGAAAACCCTCTCACGGGTCCGCCATAAGCCAAGACAGGTCAGGCAGCACACGCCGCTTCCCGAAGTGCCGTCCGCCGGTTTGGTCTTTTGCGGGGGCTTGCGACCGCCGGAACACCGAGCGGCCGCTCGCCAAGGAAAAGACCTGGCCCGCTGACAAGCGTTGCGTCTCACCCCATCGACGGCCCAGAGCGAAGGTGGCTTGCGCCAGTCCAAAGGCACCCGAGAGGTGGTCATGAGGGTGCCAGACGCCGCGCTCGACTGCTCCCACCAGAGAAGTCGCTGTGCCCGCGCGGCCCAACCGGCTGGACGTCAATTACGCGCCCGAGCGCTTCGGGGCGTCCAGTCGGCGAGAAGTCGGCTCACGCCGGCTTCTCCTTGTCGTCTGCGGGTGAGTCGGATCGAACCTGGCGGCCCGACCCTTGGGAATTCAAGCTGGCAATTGCGTGCCGGCCGAACCCTGTCTCATTGATGTCGAGTCGAAAAGCCTCCTCTCCCGATCGTTCCGGTAATCGGCAGGATCTCTGAGAGATGGACGGGACAACCGTCCCCGGCAGGTTTTCGTCAGAGCGTTTCGATCTGTTTCGGCTCACGCTCTGCTACCTATTATTCGCGGCAAGGGGCAACTTCTTACACGCCTTTCCCCGTTGTCCGCGGCATATCTGCTAGACCCGGTGCGCCCGAGCGAGGTTCACCCCGCGTCGTAGCCCGACTCTCTGAGTCGGGGCGCGACTTCAGCCCCGACTCAGAGAGTCGGGCTACGAACAGGCGACCTCTCCCAGAACCTACGGTTCGCTCATGTCGGGGGCGGTTTTCGGGAAAGGGGCGCGTGGGTAGATTGGCAGGATGAACCCAGCCGAACCCCGCTTGCTGCGTGTCGAAACCGTGGCCGACCTGCCCGTGTTGTGGGCCACCCTGCAGC
>WNGB01011799.1_pt1 | contig 11938 bp, 13 predicted proteins | sample 5400681 | NCBI WGS metagenome assembly WNGB01 (sample SAMN13153367, study PRJNA577476) | soil metagenome | isolation source: 115 cm soil or saprolite under grassland replicate 2 | place: USA:California | collected 2016-06-15 | reverse complement strand
CACAACTGCTCCCATTTCGGGGCTCAACCACGCGGCCTACGAACTCGCTGTCTACGCTTCGCAATGTTGGTCCCCCAACACCACGCAAGACTCGCTTCCAGCTGGTGGCCAACCTTTGCCGGGCGGGAGTCAATACCCGCTGGGTCTCACAAGAAGGTTTCCAAGATGTCTTCCGCTTCTTACATCTCTTCCTCCTTCTCCAGGCTTAACCTGGCGCACCGCGCCGCGGGAGCGAGCGCGCAGCGCGGGATCAGGCGGGCGATCGAGGCCGCATCCGGCCGAGTCGCTCGCCGGTGCGCCGCAAGGCGCAGATCCCGCGCAAGCGCGAGCGACGGTTATGCCAAGTCGCGCAGGTCCTTGCCGGGCTTGAAACGGATCGTGTTGCCGGGGGGGATGGTGACCTCGACGCCGGTCTTGGGATTGCGCCCGATGCCGCGCTTGCGCCGCTTCACCTGAAAGACACCGAACCCTCGCAGCTCGATCCGGTCCCCCGCGCCGAGGGCGGAGCGCATGGACTCGATGACCGTCTCCACGGCCGTCGCGGCCTTGGCGCGCGGTATCGCTGCAAGATCGACGACGAGGTCGACGATGTCCGCTTTGATCATTTCCCCTCCGGGTCGCTGGAAATCATTATATCTCCCCCTTCTTCAATCGGATAGCGTTTGCAAAGGCCGTCGAGGCCGCATCGCAAAGCCGGCGGATGAAGGCGAGGTCCCACGCGGAAAACGCGCCCGGAGAGGGAGAGGAGGCGTAGAGGAACGCGACGGGCCTCTCTCCGATGAAGACCGGCCGGATGATACCTTCGCCCGGCCAACCGCCCAGAGCGGCCGCCAACTGGTCGTGTCGGGGAAGCGACGGCAACGGACCAACGTAGAAATCGCGGGAGATGCGCGCGGTCAAGAAAACCGAAGGCTCATCCCACGACACCGAAAAGGAGCGGAGGGCGGAGGGGTTGACGTCCTTTCCAGCGGCGTCCCAGCCTGTCACCCCTTCCGAGCGGGAGGAAAAGATGGCCGCGCTCGGAAAACGCCGGACGAGGGCCGCCAGGACCGCCACGGCGACCGCGTCCTGGTCGGTTGTGGCCAGCACCTGGTCGAAGCCCTCCTCGGGAGGAGGTGGGAACGACCCGTGCGGCGGCTCTGCCCGCGCCGGCTCGAAGGCTGAAAACTCGAAGGCTTCGGCCTCCTCGAAGGGCGCGGGAGGAGGCAAATTCTCCGGTTTCGGGCGAGATCGGCTGCCAGTCGTATCGTCCCAGGGAATACCCCCCGACTCTCCCGGGCCCTCCGGCTCGGGAAGCGCGGCGAGAAACGGGGTCCAGGCGCCCGGTGTCGGAGCGGTCGGGGATTTTGGAGCCGAAGGCGGTTCGTTGACCGCCGGGGTTGCTGCTCTGTCCGCGAAGAACCCCGGGGGAGGAGGCTGGGGGGAGGCTCTCGGCGCCGCCGCGGCCTTCTTCAAACGCGAAAGCCTTTCCGCCAGGATGGCGTAACGGGGCGCTCGAAGCTTGCCATAGTGTTTCTCGAGAGCCTGGTAGATCCGGACCTCCGGCGCCACGCTCGCCAAAACCCTGCGGCCGGCGACGAAGGCGAGCTCGTCGAGAGCGCCCAAATCGCCGGGGTCGCGCAGGGCCATTCTCACATGGCCTTCACCGCGCTCGTAGGGGATCGCGTTGTGCTTGAGCGCGAACCGCGCGGGAAGAACGGCGAGCGTTTCCAGCGGCAAAACGGAGAGCGTGTTCCAGGAGACGTACTCGCACCCCTGCTGGAGAGCGAGCGCCTTGCCGAGATCATCTTCGCCAAGGGCTCCTCCCTCGAGCAGAAGCGTGCCGATCCGTCCACCGGCGAAGTTCTGAACTTCGAGGGCTCGGGCGAGTTGGGATTCCGTGACCAGTTCGGCCCGGACGAGAAGCTGGCCGATTCGCGTTTTCAAAGTGGAACAGATTATCGCGCAGCCGGTGGCGCGCGGCTCTGCCTGCGGCCGCGGGGAACAAGCGCACCGGCCCCGAGGTTGTCGGTGAAGGAAGCCGCGCCATGCCGGAGCGGCCGGGCATGCTACATTGCAAAACGTGAAAAGTCGCCTGCTTGCCGTCCTGTTGGCCGCGTCGCTCGTTCCGGCCGCCCTGGCCGCGGACCCGACGCTGGAGGCGCGAAAGATCTACCTTCGGGCGCGCTCCGCCCTGGGAGACGGGAGATATCGCGAGGCCCTCGATCTCTACCGGCGCGTCATCGAGCAACTTCCGGAAGACGCGGTCGTGCGCTTCGAATACGCCCAGTTGCTGCGGGACTTGAACGTCGCCGACGAGGCCGCGAAACAGGCCCGCGAGGCAGTGCGCCTCGATCCGTCGTTCTCCGAGGCTCGCCGGCTGCTCGGCTCAATCGAGCTCTCCGGCGCCGGGTCCGACCCCGCTCGCCTCGACAAGGCGATCGAGGAATTGAGACAGGCGCACAAGCTTGCCCCCGACGACGCGGCGACGACGGCCTCACTGGCGCGGGCTCTCCTGGGGCGCGGACGTTCGGGCGAAGCCGCGGCTCTCTTAGACGAGATTCCCGAGGGGCGCAGTCAGCCGGGTCTCATGCGGCTGACGGCCGAGGCTCGTGCCAAGAGCGGCCGTTTTCGCGAAGCGGAAGCGGTCTATCGGGAACTGCTCGAGCTGGATCCCGGCGACCGGGAATCGCAGGCGGCCCTCGTGGATCTGTACGAGGACCAGGATCGGCTCGATGACGCTCTTGCCCTGCTCCAGGAGATGGAGAAAAGAGATCCGGAGAACGCCGCCATCGGAGAGCGGATCACGCTCGATTTCGCTCGCGCCGGCCGCTTCGGTGAGGCGGAGAAGAGGGCGAGAGATCAGGCCTCAAGGCGACCCGAAAACCGGTCGATCCGGCGTCTTCTTGCCTCGGTTCTCTTCGAGAAGGCGGACGTCATCGGCGGGGAGAAGATCCTGCGGGATCTCCTCAAGGCCGACCCCGATGACGAGGCCGCGCGGCGGGCTCTCGCGGGAGAGCTGTTGCGGGAGCGGCGCTTGGGAGAGGCGCGGCCGCTTCTGGAAGAAAGCCTGCGCCGCGCGGGAACGGATCCCAAGAACGCCGCCGAGCGGCAGTGGGCGCAGGTCGAGCTTGCCTATCTCTTCTATCTGCAGAAGGACTACGCGGCCGCCAAGAAGGTGCTCGACTCCGCGGCTGTTTCGGGCTCGGCGGTCAATCCCCGTGCCGTGCGTATCCTTCTCCTGATCGCTAGGGACACCGAGGACTTCGCCTACGGCCTGGCTCAGGCCAGGGCGGCGGCGGCCGCGGACAAAGAGAGCGCCGAATGGCTCGGCGCGGTCGCCGAGTTCCAGTTCCGGTCCGGGAACCGCCGGCCGGCGGCGGAAGCCCTCGACCGTCTGGCGGCCTCCAAGGAAGCGGAGCGGGCTCTCGCCGCCGCGGACGTCTACGCACGCTTGAAGGAATACGCCTCGGCCGTCCGGGTGGCCCGCGATACTGTCAAGCGGTTCCCCGAGAGCCCGGACGCTCTCTTCCGCCTGGGTTCAAGCCTTGAGCGCGCGGGAAATCCCGCGGAAGCGGAAAGGATCTTTTCCAAGCTCCTGGAAATGAGGCCCAACGACTCTGCCGCTCAGAATTACCTGGGCTACATGTGGGCCGACCGGGGTGAGAATCTGGAAAAGGCCCAGGTCCTGCTCGAGAAGGCCGTGGGCCGCGAGCCTCGCAACGGCGCCTATCTGGACTCGCTCGGGTGGGTTTATTTCCGGATGGGGAAGCTCGAGACGGCGCAGATCAACCTGCTCGAAGCTCATCGCCGCGAACCCGACGACCCGACGATCGAGGAGCATCTGGGCGATCTCTCCGAACGGCAAGGCAACGTCGCGCGAGCCGTCTCGCATTGGGAGCGCGCGCTGACACTCAAGCCCGAGGAGCCGGACAAGGTGCGCAAGAAGCTCGCGAGGTACGCGTCCCGGACGTCCGGCGTGCGCTAGACCGGAGAGGAATTGGGACTTGTGATTGGTGATCGGTGATTGCCGAGCAGGGTCTCTCCCGCAATCCAGAATCCAAAATCCAAAATCCAAAATCCGTCCTGGCGGTCCTCCTGCTCGTCGCGCTGATGCCCGCCTGCGCCGGGCGCCGCCCGCCCCTGTTCGTGCCGGCCGCGCGAGAAGACGCCGATCGCGCGATCGCATCCTGGAGAGATTCCGTCTCCAGGGCGGATTCCCGCGGACCCGCCCGTCTCCTTTACGAGGCCCGAGTCTCGCAGGGTCCTTTTCGGATGTCAGGCACCCTGGCCGTCCGGGAGGGACAGAGGACGGTGGATGCCACCCTCGCCGGCCCCTTCGGTGATCCCGTCGCCCGTTACGGGGGAGGCGCCCTGCGGGGAAACGGCATCCGGCCGATTGCGATCGAAGAGGAGGAGTTGCGATGGCTCCTCGCCGGAGCCTGGAAGGGCTCCACGGCTCCCGAAGTGGCCGGCGTCGGTGGACAGGACGCGCTTCTGCGCTGGAGTGGCGGACAGCAGGTCGAGGGAGTGATCGATGTCCCCCGAGCGCGTTTCAAGTCCCTGCGAATCAAGCGTTCCGAGGGCACAATCGCCGCGATCTATTCCGGCGAATTATCAACCTGGCCCCGGAGAATCGAGCTTGAAGACTTGAAGACCGGCAACACGCTGCGCCTCACCCTCGTCGCAGCCGAACCCGTCAATGAATAGCCGAGGAGACTCTTGACATGGTCCTCATCGCCGAGGCCCCGGCCAAGATCAACCGCGAGTTGCGGGTTGGTCCGCGGCGGCCGGATGGTTTTCACGAAATCCGGTCGCGCTTCTGCGCCATCGACTTTTGCGACCGGCTCGAGGTCGAGGAATCCGATCGCCTGGAGCTCTCTTGTTCCGGGGTCCCGGTGCCCTGCGGCGACACGAATCTCGTCGCCCGCGCCGCGCGAGCCCTCGCGGATCGGCTCGGCGTCGCGTCCGACGCCCGGATCCGATTGGAAAAGAGGGTCCCCGCCGGGGCGGGACTCGGTGGCGGGAGCGCGGACGCAGCCGTGACGCTCCTTCTGCTGTCGAAGCTCTGGAGTTCGCGCCTGCGGCAAGAAGAGCTCTCGGAAGTCGCGGCCCGGCTCGGCAGCGACGTCCCCTTCTTCCTGTCCGGCGGAGAAGCCGACGTGGCCGGCCGCGGCGAACGCGTGACGCCGCTTGGCGACTCGCCGCCACAAGAGCTTCTGCTCTGGATTCCCCCGTTTTCCATCTCGACGGCCGAGGTCTACGCGACCTACGACAGGTTGACGGCAACGGCGGCCCCGCTTCCCGACCGCCTGGAGATCGAAACGAAAAGGAGTTTCCTCGGTCCCAACGACTTGGCATCCGCCGTGCTAGAAACAGAGGAGCAGATGGAAGACTACTTGCTGTCAGCCCGCCAGGTCGCTTCCGAGTCGGGGATCAGCGGCTCCGGCTCCGCGCTTCTTCTCTTCGGAGTCGGTCCGGAAGGGGAGAAACGGCTGGCGCAGACTCATCCCGAAGCAACACTGAGGCGAGTCAGGACTCTCACTCGCGAAGACTACAGACGCCGAACAACAGCTTGAGGAGGCTCGCATGGAAATCACCCAGGTCAAGGTATTTCCGGTCGACGAGGAGAAACTGAAGGCTTACGTTTCGATCGTCCTCGACGACTGCTTCCTGGTCTCTGATTTGAAGGTCATCCATGGCCCGAACGGACTCTTCATCTCGATGCCCTCGAAGAGGAAGAAGAACGGGGAGTTCAAGGACATCGCGCACCCCTTGAACCGCGAGACCCGGGAACAGATGGAGCGCCGGATCCTGGAAGAGTACGAGCGCGTGCGGGCGCAGACGCCCACCGCGCCGCCCGAGCCCGCCGCCGCCCCCTCCGAAGTCGCCTAACGTTCTTCGGGCCACCGCTCCGGCTCGGCTCGCGCCAGCGAGGCAACTGATCAAGCGAAGACGACGTGTCTCACGAAACTCTTCCCCCCGTTCGCGGCGCGAGGAGTCTCCCAGAGGGGAGGAGCCTCGCGCCGCGGGAGCGAAGCGCCGTAGCGGGATCACGCCGTCAGGCGTAGATCCCGCGGAGCGCGCGGAGCGACGGTTTGGCTGGGGCGGGAGGACTCGAACCTCCAGATGCCGGCTCCAAAGGCCGGTGCCTTACCAGTTTGGCGACGCCCCAACGTCTTTGACACCAGGAGGATATCTCACCTTCAACGCTCGTCCGCGGTTTCCTCCGCGGGCGCCGTGACGTGTTCGTGACGACTTTCATTCCTTGCGAAGAGCGGGGCAGCCCGATCGAACCTTCGATGCTCGGCGTAACGGGCCACAGTCGCATCGGAGACTCCGAGCGCCGCCTTCATCGCCGTGCGGTCCCCGAATTCGTCCAGCTCGGTCGCCACCGTGTCCCGCCCTTCTTCCACTTGACCATCGCTCCGGGCGCGTTTAACGAGCACGAAGCGAATCAAGACCTCGCTGGATCTGCTCCCGTCCAGCGTTGTTCGGGTTTCTGCGCAGGGCCTCCTCATACCACGTGATCGCTTCCGCGTAGGATCCCGTCTTCTCGTAGCAGAGTGCGGTGTTGAAGGCGGCCCGGAAGTTCTTCGTATCTAACTCAGCTGATTTTTGGGATGCGAGACGGGCTCCGTTCCAGTTGCCGAGCCGAAACAGCACGAATCCCAACTCAAAGTGCATGCCGGCGACGGCCCCGTCGGTATGTCGGATTGCGTTTTGAGCAGCCGGGACCGCCTCCGAGTATCGCTCTAAACTTCTCAAGCTCCGCGCAAGGCAGTAGAACGCATCGGCGTTCGTCGGGTCGAGAGCGGTGGCTTGCCTCGCATGAACAAGAGACTGCTCGAAAACGCCTCTCTTTTCGAGAATCGCTGCGATCGCTGTGTGCGCAGCCGCTTGGATGATCTCTGACCGTTCCTGGAGGGCAGCTTGCTCGAGAGACGCTCGAAGGGTCCTTAACGCGTCGTCGTACCTTTCGGCGGCTTGGTAGCTCTCGCCGGACTGATATAGCAGTGCGTACTCAGGGTCACCCGCTTGATCGATAAACCTGAGAGGTTGTGCCGCCGCCCTCTCCCAGGCCGCCCCAGCCTCGGAGAACATCTGGCGCGCATTCAGAAACTGCGCAAACTGGACTAGCTCTCGTCGACCTGCCTCGCCACTCCGCTCTAGCTCGTGAAACCATCCAAGCGCATCGCCATGCCGTCCTAGATCGCGAGCAACGCGGAACAGGTCGAAGAGATAAAAGCGAATCACGTTCGAACCATTCGCGCGGGCCGCAGAAAGGGTCCTCTGGTAATACTGGTAAGCGGCCGTCTCTTCGCCGAGGCCTTCCAGAATCTCCGCGACGAGCGACAGATCCCTTTCCGTCGGGGTACGTGATGCGACGACGAGCTTCATCGCGTGGGACTTCGCCTCTCTCAGCATGGCGGTGCGCTGCTCGGTTGTCTCTGCGCGCGCAAAGTACAAACCTTCCGCGAGAAGATAGTGGGCTTTCGGATTGGGCGTCGCCGTGGCCTTTATGGCTGCTCTAGCAGCTTCGATCTGAATCTCGAACTCGATCGCATCTTTTGCGCCCTCGGCTACAGCAAGAAGCTGATCGCTCGAGCTGCGAGCGAGGTTGATCGCCTGATGCAGGAGAGCGGCGATCCGCTCCCGGGCGCTACGCCACTCCGGACCCGGATCGTTGACCGAGCGCAGCTCGGCTTCCCTCAAACGGTCAATCGCCTTGAAAATCTCTGGAAGGGAAGACGCTTGAGTGATCGTGGTCAGAATCTGCGTGATAGCGGCCGCCGGGACGGCGAAGTTTAGGTTTTGCCCACCCCGCAAGTAGCCCGCGGCCACACCGACTACTTCTCCGCTCTTGTTGACCACCGGACCTCCGGACGAGCCCGGCGAAACCGGCGCGGTGATCTGAAGAAGGATCCGATCGTTTTCCTTTCGGATCCCGGCGATGAGACCTTGGCTTAGGCTTCGCTCGAGCCCGACCGGGGTTCCAACCACGAAGACGGTCGCACCAACTTGCGGTGCCGACGCTGTGACCAGGAGGGGACGGGCCGTGACCGATCCGCTCACGGAAAGCGCCGCCAGGTCGTTGACATCGTCGCGGCGATCAACCGTGCAAGGCACCCTGACCGCTTCCACACGTAGGTAGGGCTTTCCGTTCCCGACGACGTGCGCGTTAGTGATCAGCTTGCCGTCTCCGGCCAGAAAGGCAGTTCCCATCGAAACTGACCCGTCAGCGCCAACGGACTCGATGACAAAAACCGCCTGAGAGACGGATTCGTAAACCTTCTCTGCAAGCTCCTGTTCCGCCGCGACGGGCGAAGAATGGGTCTGTGCCCACCCGATGGACCCGGAGGCAAACACCGCAAGCACCGTTGCGATCCCGAGCCTGAGGTTTGTCAGAAGCTTGGGATGGCACTTGCAGGGTGGGCAGATCGTCAGAAATCGTGGATCGGACCGTGCTCGTAACCGTCGTCGAGAAACGGACATACGCTCTCCCTTGTCACCGAGGCCAAGATTGCTAGGCAAATCGTAGCGGAGGCGCTCCTGGCCGGACCTGATACAGTTGCATCAAGACGAAGGCTCAAGGCTCTGACAAGCCTTGCCCGGTGCAGCGACAGCCACGCAGACGAGCTGACCCGCTCGCGAAGGCGCTCGAGGGCTACCTGAGAAGCGAGGGAGGAGGCACGTCAACGGGACACCGCCGCTTCGAGCACGGCGTCAGGGATCCCGGCCTTCTTCCACTCAACGATCTGTTCCGCGCTGAGCGGCCCGGACACCTTAACGCTCTTCACGTACCCGACGATTACCTCCGTGCCGATACCGGCTTTCAGCATTTCGAGGATCTTCGCTTTGAGTTCCGCCGGCGAGAGCGGCTGCTCACCGGATACCCGCTGGCCCATCCACGCTCTCTGAAAGCCAGCGTTGCTGATCAGGTTCGCATACGTCCGCTTGAGCGCGTCGCTGATTTCCTCGTTGTAGTTCTCCTCCTTGAAAGAGCTGCCCCACTGGTGCGCGTCGCCCATCACGACACCTTCCCAAAGGGCGTTGCCGGAGCGATCCTCCAGGCGGAAACGAATCGAGACGGCAGTCGAGTAGGTTTGATCCTCGGTCACGAGCAGATTCGTGATCTCACCGTGGAGCACAAGATCACCAGTCCCGAGCCGGACTCCCCACTCCGCCAGGCACTTCTTGAGAACCAAGGTGGCGAACCCCTCAACTGAGGAGGTCGCCCGGATCGGAACTGCCGTGCTGTGCTCACGGTTCTCTCCGACGAGCGTCCGATCGGAAAGACCCCTGGTATCGGTGAGAGGAACTACCTCGATCGCTCGAGAGGCGGTGACCCCCTCGGTCGTCGGGATGTTCGCGGTGACGTTCTCCTTCGGCGTGAAACGCAGAGCGATGCGTTTTTCGGTCGCGAATCTGGAGCAGCCGACGAGCACAAGAAGGGCGCTGATCACAACGGATTCCGCTCGATGACGCATCGGTCCTCCCGGATCTGAAGCCCCCGCGGTCTTTCGGGTGATGATACTTCTCCGGAAGCGGGCGGGGGGGCGGACCCGGCTCACTCCAGGTAAAGGGTACGGGCTACGTATCGTCACGACAAGTAGAGGTAAGATCATCGTGGGAGAGGTGGGCAGGATGGATGACCTGGAAAGAGTCACGGTGGTCAACGCGTTCACGGAGTTCACCGCGGCGTTCACCGAGCCGGCCTTCGGCCTAGGAGAGAACTGGAGCCAGCTCCATTCGGCGATGGTTCGAGCCCTGGCAGCCTGGGGCCTGGGTTCGAGAGGCATCTCGTTTCGGACAGACCCGAATAATCTCTCAGAAGTGCGCGCAAATTACCAACTTCCGGATTCTCGCTTCGTCTTCGGAGTCGGCGTTGACTCTGCCGTAGTGAGCATCTCGAACGCCGCCTGGGAAGATCTTCCTCGCTTCCTATCGGCCGTAGAACTGGGTCTCGAGGCGGTCCGAGCAACGACCAACGTCTCCATAGCCTCTCAAAAGGTTACGCTCGCGATGCACGTGAAACCCCAAACGAGGTCCAGCCTGCAGATACTGCAGGGTCTTGTCCAGGCGGGGCGACTCCTGTTGCCCGGTGAGAGAAGCGAAGATTACGGGCTGACCGTCCACACCGATCGTGGTTCGTACTCCCTTGAACCTTCCCTCCGATTTTTCGGCGTGCTGTACATCGGATTCGATCGCAGGTACGCCGGGCAGAAACTGCTAGCAGAGATTGCCGAGGACGTCCGAAGAACCGAGGAACACGTGCTCAACGCGCTGGGACTCGCGCTGGTAATCGACAGTGTACCCACAAGCAAATAGAGCCGACAAGCAATTGCCTACGCTCTCCGAGCGGGTGACTGGTGATCCCCATCGCGCATGGATGGACTGGCTTCCAAAGCTCAGGGACGACCTCACAGATTCTGAATCCGAGAGCCAGCATCGGCGCGTTCACCAACGATTCAATAACGCGATGGAATCGGCACGTCCGGCCAGAATCCTTCCGTTTCCGACCGGCATTTCGATTCCACAAGTTGTCTTCGGGCTCGCCGCCGACGAGATGCTAAGACTTCTCACCGAGGATGAAGAGGAGGATCGCGCCATCTTTGATCAGATGTTCGAGGCGTCCTTCTTGAGGAGAACGCCCGATGCCTCCGAGGACGATTAGACGAGGTGAGCTCTACTGGCTCGATCGCGACAGGATCGGGCGGTCGCCGAGAAGGGCAATCCTGCCACCGAGTCCCGCTGAAGCTTCTGGTAATACAGACGCTGAACGAGCGAGTCTGACTCATCCGGTCTTGATCGTGCACTCTCGTGCTTTCGAGGGTCGGTGGAATTTCGGGATCGGAGTTGTCGTGGTGACGCTTAGAGAACAGGAGCGCACGGCGTACGCTCGAAAGGGATGGTGTGCCATCCTAGAGCAGCATGAGGTCGAGGTCGAACCTACGAGTACCGAGCCCGTGCGCGCCCGCGTTGCGAAATGCCACCAAATCTACACGTTTGATGCCGAGTTGCTTGTTAACCGACTTGGAGTTGTGATTCCAGCCGCGATGAGTCGCGTACAGGTGTGCCTTGGCAGAGTTCTCGGCTTCCAAGATCCGTAGGAGCGTTTCTGCCTCGCCGACGAAGCCCCCGAACCCTTCAGAGGCCCGCGGCACGGGTTGGAGTCCCGTTGGGGCTACCACATCTCCAAGGCTCCTTCATGGAATCCTCCGTCTGGCCCTCCTCGGAACGGTAAGGAGCCGCCCTCCGCGAGCGGCTCCGGGCATCGCGTAACCGGGTTGTGACGAGTTTGGAACGATCTCGCCCCAACTGCCCTGACGGCTCTTCGAGAGTTCCTGACCGGCGGGCGCGGGGCCATAACCGCCCCGCTGCTCCGTGCCCCGGTCGGCCGTTCACCGAGATCAGGACCTGGAGCATGACACTTCCGTGAGGGCGATTCGATAGAATCGCGCTCGCTTGACCGCCAACTTTTCCTACGGGGAACTTAAGATCTTCTCGGGGCGCGCACATCCGGCGCTCGCTCAGGAGATCTGCGAGTACCTGGGGATTGCCCTGGGGGAGCTCACCCTCTACAACTTCTCCGACGGCGAGAACTACTGCCAGATCGACGAGAACGTGCGCGGGGCGGACGTCTTCGTCATCCAGCCGACGTGCAGTCCGGTCAACGACCACGTCATGGAGCTCTTGATCCTGCTCGACGCCTTGCGCCGTTCTTCGGCCTCGCGCGTCACGGCGGTGATGCCCTATTTCGGATATGCGCGGCAGGACAAGAAGGACCGGCCGAGGGTTCCCATCGCCGCCAAGCTCATGGCGGACCTGCTCACGGCCTCGGGCGCCGACCGGATCCTGACGATGGACCTTCACTCGGCGCAGATCCAGGGCTTCTTCAATATCCCGGTGGACCACCTCTTCGCGGCTCCCGTCCTGCTCGACGCGATCCGGGAAA
>WNGB01011797.1_pt1 | contig 11939 bp, 12 predicted proteins | sample 5400681 | NCBI WGS metagenome assembly WNGB01 (sample SAMN13153367, study PRJNA577476) | soil metagenome | isolation source: 115 cm soil or saprolite under grassland replicate 2 | place: USA:California | collected 2016-06-15 | reverse complement strand
CTGAGGACGCCGCAAAGGAGCTGAGCCGCTGGCTGACACTCGTGTATAACGGCAATTCCAGGCAATAAGGTGGTCGGCCGCTATACAGCCCATACATGAAACTTCTGTACGTGTGGTCGCGATCCGGCTCGTGGCGGCACAGCGGTTCAGGCGCGCGACTGCTGGCGCTGTTTCTCTGTTGGACGGCCGTGGCGCTCGCGCAGCCGGCGCCACCCACGCCCCACGTCCACTTCATCGCGACCGGCGGCACCATTTCCAACCGCGAAGGCGGACGGCTGACGGCCGAGGACCTGGTTGCGAAGATGCCGGCGGTCGACCGCTACGCCCGTGTCACTTACGAACAATTTTCCAACCTCGCCAGCAGCGAGCTCACGGTCGATCAATGGCTCCAGCTCTCGCGGCGAATCAACGACACGTTTGCCGGCGACAAGCAGCTTGCGGGAATTGTCGTCACGAGCGGTACGGACACTCTCGAGGAAACCGCATTTTTCCTGCACTTGACGGTGCGTGACGCTCGCCCCGTCGTGCTCGTCGGCGCCATGCGCAACGCGAGCACCATCGGCTACGAGGGCCCCGCCAATCTGCTCGAAGGCGTCCGCGTGGCCGCCGATCCTGCCGCGCGCGACAAAGGCGTACTCGTCGTTCTCAACGACGAAATCAATTCGGCGCGAGAAGTCACTAAAACCGATGCTCACCGCTTGCAGACCTTTCAAAGCCGGCCGGTGGGGGTTCTGGGCATCGTCGACAGCGACCGCGTCGTCTTCTACCGTCAGATCGTCCAGCGCCATACCGCGAAGAGCGAGTTCGACATCTCCCAAATCACGGAACTGCCGCGTGTCGACGTCATCATGGTGTATCAAAGCGCGCCGGGAGATCTCATCAAAGCGGCTGTGGACGCGGGCGCCAAAGGCATCGTCATGGCGACGGCAGGCGCGGGGCGATCAGCGGCACGCAGAACGAAGGCCTCAATTACGCCGCGCAGAAGGGCGTCTTCATCGTCGCCAGCACACGCACCGGTTCAGGGCGCATTCCGCCACCCGCGCCAGCGCGCGGGGGTGGGCCGGCGGTCACGGCTTCTGAAGAGCAGGCTCGCCGCCGAGCCTTCACGATTGCGGCCGAAGATCATATGCCGGTGAAAGCCCGCATCCTGCTGATGCTCGCCTTGACGAAAACGAACAAGCGCGACGAAATACAGCGCATCTTCAGCGAATACTGATTCAAGGCTTTACGAGGAGGCGAGGACCTTCTGGATGGCGACAATGAGGCGATCGAATTCCTCGCGCTCGACGCCCAATTGCTTCCGTCCGGCCGGGGTCAGCGTGTAGTAGCGCGCGCGGCGGTTATTTTCCGACACTCCCCAGTCGGCCTTGACCCACCCCCGGAGCAGGAGCCTTTGCAGCGCCGGATAGAGTGAGCTTTCGCCGACAACGAGGACGTCCTCCGACGCGGCACGGAGATGATGAGCTATGGCATAGCCATGCGCGGCGCCACGGAGCAGCGTTTTCAAAATCAGCAGATCGAGCGTGCCAGGCAGCAGGTCCGGCGCCTCACCCATACACTCCCATCGTTAGTCGATGGGAGTATATCGCGCGTTCCCCGTAAATTCACAAACGATTACCTCTGCCGTGCCAGCTCCTTGTTATGATTCACGGACCGGATCTGGCAAGATTCGACCTTCGGGCTGTCCGCCCTTGTGTGCCAGGAGTCAAACGAATGAAGCGCATCGCATTTCGTGTCGTGCCGGCCGTTGCATTGCTCGTCGCGGGAGTCGCATGGTTCACGCCACGGCTTTCGGGACAAGGCAGCCCGATGCCAAGCACGAAGAACGGCGAGTGGCCGATGTACACCGCCGATCTTCGGGGCAGCAAGTACTCGCCACTCGAACAAGTCAATGCAAGTAATTTCAGCAAGCTCGAAGTTGCGTGGCGATTCAAGACCGACAATCTCGGCCCGCGCCCTGAGACCAAGCTCGAAGGTACGCCGCTCATGGTCAAGGGGATGGTGTACGCGACGGCTGGCACCCGACGCTCCGTCGTCGCGCTCGACGCGAAAACCGGCGAGCTGAAGTGGATGTACGGCATGGACGAGGGTGAGCGCGCGACGAGATGGGCGCCGCGACAGCTCTCGGGCCGCGGCCTGTCGTACTGGACCGACGGCAAGGGCGACGACCGCGTCATTTACGTCACGACTGGTTACCGCCTCGTGTCGCTCAATGCAAAAACGGGGCAGCCTGTCGCGTCGTTCGGCACGAATGGAGCCGTCGATCTGAAAGTCGGCGTGATCATCGGCAAGGACAAGCAGATCGATCTCGAAAAGGGTGAAATCGGTCTCCACTCGACGCCGACCGTCGTCAACGACACGATCGTCGTCGGATCGTCGATGTTCGAAGGCCTTGGCTATCGTTACGCGACAAACGCAAAAGGATTGGCGCGTGCGTTCGATGTGCGGACCGGCAAATTGATTTGGCGCTTCGACACCATTCCAAAACCCGGCGAGCCGGGCAACGAGACGTGGGAGAAGGGCTCCTGGGAATGGACCGGCAATGTCGGCGTGTGGACACAAATCACCGTCGATCCCGAGCTCGGTCTCGTCTATCTGCCGGTAGAGACTCCGACCATCGACGAATACGGCGGCAACCGGCCTGGCAACAATCTCTATGCGGAGAGCCTCGTTGCCGTCGATCTGAAGACCGGTAAGAAGAAGTGGCACTACCAGTTGGTCCATCATCCGCTCTGGGATCACGACATCTCTGCTGCGCCGCTGCTGATGGACGTCACCATCGACGGCAAGCCGCGTAAGGTCGTCGCCCAGCCGACAAAGCAAGGCTGGCTTTATGTATTCGATCGCGCGACGGGCGAACCCGTCTGGCCGATGCCCGAGAAGGCGGTGCCGCAGACGCGCGAGGATATGCCGTTCGAGAAGACCGCGCCGACGCAGCCGTTTCCGAGCAAGCCGGCGCCCTATTCACGCACGCACATCACAGAGAACGATCTCATCGACTTCACGCCCGCCCTTCGCAAGCAGGCGCTCGACAATCTCAAGTTGTTCCGTTGGGAACAGACGCCGTTTGTGCCGCCTGTGGGCCCGAAATCCGAACTGCTCGGCGCAATCAACATCGCCAACACGAGCGGCGGCGTGAACTGGCCTGGCTCCGGCTTCGATCCCGAAACCGGCATCTTCTACACGCAGGCGAGCAACTCCAGCGTGAGCGTCGGCAAGTTCGACGAAGAGGAATTCTCGTTTGTGAGCCCGGAGAATCCGAATAACAAGAACCACATTCCGCGCTGGGAAGCCGAGCCGAATTACGGGCTGCCGCGCGGCGGCGCAGCGGGCGCTGCGGAAGGTGCGGCACCAGCAGGCGCCGGCCGTGGCGCGGCGGGCGCGGGACGCGGAGGCGCGGGCGGCGGTCGTGGCGGAGCCGCGCCAGCAGCGGCGGCGGCGCAGCTCGGAGGCGGCAGTCGCGCCGCGCTTGGCCGTGGCCTTGGAGGGCTGTCGATCGTGAAGCCGCCGTACGGCGTGATGGCGGCGATCGACGTGAACAAGGGCGATCTGCTCTGGCAAGTGGCGCACGGCGATACGCCCGACACCGTCCGCAACAGCGAGCTGCTGAAGGGGTTGACCATTCCGAAGACGGGCCAGACCGGCAGCGTGGGCGTGCTCGTCACAAAGAGCGTGGTGATTGCCGGCGATCCGCAGTTCACGACGCCGCCGGGAGGCACGCGCGGCGCGAGCCTGCGTGCGTACGACAAGAAAACCGGCGCGCAGGTGGGCGAGATCCGCATGCCCGCGCCGATCAGCGGATCGCCGATGACGTACTTGGTCGATGGGCGTCAGTACATCATCGTCGCGGTCAGCGGCGCCGGATACACCGGCGAGTACATCTCCTTCGCGTTGCCGCAGGGCATGTCGACAACGACCGATCGCGCCGCACGGTAGCAGGGTGTAGTGGCGGGCCTCAGCCCCGCCGAACGTGTCGCGCGGAACTTTTGCATTCCGCGATCGAGAAGGGCGGGAGTCACTCCCGCCCTTTTGTTTTATCCCTAGTTGAACGGATTCTCGTCCGCGCTCGGTCCATACACCGACGGCACCGGCAGATCCAGCAGCCGCAGGTACACGAGCAACTGCCCCCGATGGTGATACCAGTGGTTCAGCATGATCGATCGCACCATGCCGATGCGCGGCACCGCCATCAGCTTCTTGCCGTCGCGCATCAGGGCCCAGTCGTTCATCAGATCCGCATCGTCCCAGCCACTCAGCTTCGACTTGGCCGCTGCAATGCTGTTGTCGAGCGCGCTGAGCACCTCGTCTCGTGAGGTGGCCTCGGCTTGAACAAACCGTGGCGCCTCACGCGGCGTTTCGCTGATGAGCTCAGCCACGCCGCCGGGCGTCTGCGCGATGTGCAGCGCCAGCTGTCCGAGCGACATCGATTTGGCGTGCGGCCGCCAGGTGAGCTTGTCTTCGGGAACGCGCTCCAACACGCGGCGTGTCGTTGCGGCTTCACGGGTCAGTTCGTCGATGAAGGTATCGCTAAGTGCCATGAGCGTCCGGTCCTTTCTGCGAAACGGTCAGTCATTTCAGTCGTCGGTCAGTCAGTCGTGAGCTTGGGTCTTGGGTCTCGAGGCTTGGTGTTGCGCGTTCTTTGTCCTTCGGAGCCACCAGCGCGTGCTAGCCGCAGAGGCTCAGAGACACCGAGAATTTTTTCAGGAGCGGTCTCTGTGTCTCGGTGGCTCGGTGGCTTCGTTCGCTTTCGGGCTGTTCCTTCTACGTTCTTTGTTCCGCGTGGAAGCTGACTCGCGATGTACGAGCGCACATGCTCGAGATTGCGGCGTATCACGCTGGGATTCTGGGAAGCTTTCGCGAGAATCAGGGAGCCTTGAACCGTCGCCATCCAGAGCGATGCAAGCGATGCGGTATCGACGCGCGGCTGGCGACGCGCGGACGCCTGGTCGAGCAGCGCGCGAAAGCGGCCGGACGCGTTGACGAAGCACACGTTGGCGGCATCTCGCAGGGACGGGTGCGTGTCCGCGACTTCCTGCACGGTCGTCCCCGCGAGACACGATGTCAAAAGAGCAGGATTGTCGAAGAGCGAAATGTAGAAGTCCATGTAGCCGAGCGCGCGGTCGTACGGTTGCGCCGCCGCTTGAAAGGGCGCACGCGATTCCATGGCCGCGGCGCCCGCGTCCCACTGGGCGAGACATGCTTCGGCGAGTTGGTCTTTTGTTTTGAAGTGATAAAAGAAGCCGCCTTTGGTAACGCCGGCGCGCGCGCAGATGTCGTCGACAGTGGTGGCCATGTAGCCGTGCCGGCGAATCAGCTCGGTTGCGACGGCCATGAGCTTCTGGCGCGTCTCGGCGGCTCGGAATTGAGGCACGGCAGTTACGATACCGACTAGTTGGTATTTTTGTCAAGCTCCCGTGAACCGCCACGGAATCGCGGAACCACGGCGTTCAAATGTGTTTCGTGCTTCCGTGCTTCACTGGCTTGCCTCCGTGCTTTCGTGGTTCCGTGGCTTCGCCCACACAACTACAATGCGTCGCGGTGATGCATCGACGATTAGTACTCCTGCTCCTGCTTCTGGCGCTTCCTCACCGGGTCTTCGCGACGTGGTCCGTGCTCGCCATCGACAGGAGCACCCAGCGGGTCGTGATGGCCGCGGCCTCGTGCGTGAATACGGACGACGAAGCGATGAAAACGGCGATTGCGGTGGTCGTTCCCGGCAAGGGTATCGCCGCCTGTCAGGCAGCGGCGGACAACACGCATCGCAATCAGATGCTGGTCTTCGAGCAGCTGCAGAAAGGCGCGGACCCAAAAGCAATCATCGAGCTGCTGAGTGCCGATCCAAACTTCCAGAGCCGCCAGTTCGGCATCCTCGATCTACAGGGCCGAGCGGCCGGACACTCGGGACTCGCCAATGGCTACGTCGCGCAGCACCTCTCCGGTCAGGTCCCAGGCACCGAGATCTTCTATTCGATTCAGGCGAACATCATGCGGCCGGGTTCTGTCGTGGCGAACGCGGTACAGGCATTCATCTACGCCAGTGGTGCGATCACGGATCGCGTGATGGCGGCGATGGAGGCGGGCGACGGATCCGGCGGCGACAGCCGCTGCACCTGTCCGCCGTGGCCGGCCGACGGATCGAAACCGCCGATTCCGTGCGATGCGCGAACCGCGAACGTCGCGTTCATTCTCATGGCAGAGAAGACCGATGCGAACGGCGATTCGCACAACAACGGCCGCTACGCGATGTACATCACCGTGTCGCAGCCTGGAGGCAAGAACGGTCCGAATCAGATCAAGACCGGGGAGACTCTCAATCCGGTGAAGACGCTGCGGATGCGGTACGACGAGTGGAGAAAGAAGCAGCCTCCGACGTTCAAGTAGCGCGACGCGTCACGACAGTTACAGAACACACCGCCTGATTTCCGCAAAAAACCCAGTAGCTTCCATCGGCTGTCTTTATTGATAGATCAATTGAGACACCTACGCATCTCGGCCCGCGATGTCGTCGTCTCAAGGCACCGTTACTGTGATCGCCTGAGTGGTCGCGCTGGCCCCGCACTGGTTCCTTGCAACAACGCTGCGCACATACACACCTGGCGGCACCGTTCCACTCAGCGACGGACCAGGCGTGGAGAGGGTTCCTGCCAGTGTGCCGCTGACATTGAGCGTCGCGAGGAGCGTGGTGCCGCCGCCCTGCATATAGACGCGATCGTTTCCGTTGAGCGTGTCCGGCCTCGGACCGCGCGCGTTATATGGTGGTCGTGCGATCACCGCAAGCGAAGTGGCGTCGTTGAAGAACAACTGCGTCTGCCAGCGGAACGTCTGGTTGCCGGCCGCAGAGAACGTCCGCGCCATCACGTGGATATGCACAGTTCGACCGTTGTACCAGCCCGGGTGCCCAGGACAGTGACCGCGGCGCCCGCACCCGCGGACAACAAGCCGAGGGCCTGACGGCGATCCATTTTGTCCAGAACGTAGTCCATTCCCACCTCCCCGCGCGCGGCGTGCAAGACCGTCGCCGCAGGTTGCTGTTGCGCGTGACCAATCCTGTTGCGAACTCATGCTCTACACTGTAGGCCGGCGTGCGGTTCGCTGGGCCGTTCATGCCGATCCTGAGGGTTCTATGAGATCGAGAATCATCGTGACCATTGCATCGTGTGGCCTTGCTTCGGCGGTCGGCATGAGCTGGACGGCGGCTCAGGAGCGGCCCGCGACGGTGACCGCAATCTTGGGAGTGATCGCGGCGAACGCGAAGTGGGAGATCGCGGCGGTCACGTTTGAGAACGCCGACGGCATCACCGGCGGTCCCGACGGGAGCAGTGTCATGTGGGCGTCGCCGCCGACCAGCCGCGTCAGCGGCTTGGATAAGGACGGCCATCCGAAGGTGTTCTTCGAGAAGACGAACGGCGCCGGCGCCATTGGATTTGCCGCCGACGGACGGGTCTTTGGAATGATGCGCGATTCAACGTCGAATGGAGGCGCGGCGCCGTTTCCGGGGTTTGGTCTGGTGCATCCGGAAACAAAGGTGCTCGTGGACAACTATCAGGGCGACAAGTTCAAAGGTGCAGGCGATCTCGTCGTGGACAAAAAGGGCGGCGTCTATCTCGTGGAAAGTGGCAGGCAGCCGTTCCCAGGCATCTATTACTACAGCTCCGACGGCAAGCTGACGAAGGTTGCCGATGGCGTACGCGCGAACGGGATCACGCTCAGCGGCGACGAGAAACTACTCTATCTGACCAACCGCGAAACGATCGCGGCGTTTGACGTGCAGGCGGATGCCATGCCGTCCAATCAGCGCGAGTTCGCCAAGCTCGATGGCGGCGCTGTACCCGACGGGCTCGCTATCGACGCTGCGGGCCGCCTGTATGTGACGGCCGCGCCCGGCGTGCAGGTGTTCGGCACGAAAGGCGAATTCCTCGGAGCGATTCCGTCGCCGCGCCCGTTCAACAGCGTCTGCTTTGCGGGGCCGGACAAGAAATGGATGTTCGGCGTGGGCAACGGCGCAATCGACGCCGAGGGCAAACAGCATCCGGGTAGTCCGGCGAAGACGATTTACAAGATCTCGATGCTTGCGGAGGGGTTCAAAGGCCGCCCGAAGTAGCGCGTCCGCGCGCGCGGATGTTTGACGCATCCAGAAGCGGGCGGTAGCATGAGTACTTCCCGCCAGAGTGGGCCTGTAGCGCAGTTGGGAGCGCGCCTGAATGGCATTCAGGAGGTCACCGGTTCGATCCCGGTCAGGTCCACCAAACCTTCATTCCCGGTCTCGATTTCCCGCAAGTAGCTGAAGGCCGGTGCGGTTGCGCCGGTTCCAACAAAGCGATTTCCGTCGAATGCGATTCCGTCGGGAAAGAACAGTTGTTGGAACCTCTGTCGCTGGTCGAGGGAAGCCTGCACGCAGAGGTCGGCGGCACGTGGCAGGATGCGTTCTGCAAACGCCAGGATGCCTTCCACGTCGAGTTCTTCGAGCTGGCCTGAGTGACGGTCGATCCGCGCGAGCGTCAGCTCCTCGCGCAGTTTCTCGGCGTGGCGGTCGTACGTGTCGATGTCGATCGAGCGCTCGAAGAGGAACGCTTCGTCCAGACGGTTCAGCTTTTCCTGGATCGCCTTGGCTGCGCGCTCGGCGCTCGCAATCTCCTCGCTGACCGCAGCCTTCCTCGCCTTCCAGATCTGCAGCACGGATTCCTTTAGCAGCCGCATGTAGCCTGGCGACGGCTGCAGCAGCGCCAGTTCGTCTGCGAACAGACCTTCGAGCGTGGCTTTGGTGACGTTCACTCCACGGCAGCCAGGGCGGCAGTGGTAGTAGGCGTAGTACTCACTGCGCCCCTTGGACCAACTACCCGTCAGACCGCGTCCGCAGGATTCGCAGCGGACGAAGCCGCGCAGCGGAAAGTCAGGATGCGCACGCTTACGCGGGGCCGCTTTCGGCGCACGGCCCGACAGAATTGCCTGGACGCGATAGAACAGTTCCTCGGAGATGAGCGGCTCGAAGTCGGCGCGCTTGGCGCGCACGCCGTACTCCGGCACGTCCACGATGCCGGCGTATAGCTGGTTGCGCAGCAGCATTCCGATGGCTTGCGACGTAAGCGGCTTGCCGCGCCGATTCGTAAGGCCCCAGTCCCTGGCCCGTTTCAGCAGGTGTTCCTTCGTGAACTGGCCTGTCGCGTACTCGTCGAATGCGCGCCGAACGAGCGCCGCGCGCTCCGGATCGTGCATCAAGCTCTTGCCCATCGACCGCGGCGCGTTCAAGTAGCCGATCGGCGCCAGGAACACCCAGCGTCCGAGCTCGAGCGCCGCCTTCATGCCCGCCCGCGTTCGATCCGAGCGCACGTCATTGTCGAACTGTGCGAACGCCGCGAGTACGCCTTCCATCAACTTGCCGGTGGACGTGTCGTCGATGGGCTCCGTTGCCGATCGCAGCGAGATGCCGAGCGATTGCAGGTGAGAACGCAGCGCGAAGTGGTCGTACTTGTCCCGCGCGAAGCGCGTCAGGTTGAACACGACCACGAAGTGGACGCGGCCCTTGTTCAACCGGCAGTACGTGAGCAGGTTCTGAAGCTGGCTGCGATCGGTGGACTTGGCGCTCTCGCCTTCCTCGTGGAAGCGTTCGAGGACTTCGTAGCCCTGGCGGCGGCAGTAATCCTCGCAGGCGCGAAGCTGCGTCGGCAGACTGAGATTCTCGGTCTGCTCCTTCGTGCTGACGCGAACGTAGATCACCGCGCCGACCACGGTTGGCAGCGTAGATCCATTCGCCGGCTCGGGCAAGCTACGTTTGCGAGGCACTGTTGCTACTCGGAAACGCGGCACTGCTCCTGGTACATCTCGACCACGATGCCCGCCATCATTTCGGCGTGTCGGCGGATGTCGTCGATGTCTTGATCGGTCATCGAGTCCGTGTCCTCACCGAGCAGTTCCCGACAGCGCGGGATCGAAATCGGCTCCGGCCTCGGATCCGCATGTTCGAAGTACTCCATAGGCACCCCTGCGAACTGGCAGCAGACGTTCGTGATGCATTGGAGTGCGCTCGAAGCGCGCCGACTTGGAGCTGGCGCGCCGAGACGATGGGCGCGGATGTGGCGTGACGCCGACATCGAAGCGCGTGACTTGAAGTCGAACGCGCTGATCGCACGAGATGCGCGCGATCAATCGACTGGTTGTTGAAGGGGCTGAGAGCTTTGCTCTGAGAGCGTTGGCTACAGCGCTCCGCGTCTGGCAGGACTGCGGAGGGGCGCGCGATGCACCGACGAGACCTTCACGATACGACTGCCGATGCGCCTCGTCAACGCAGAAATGAGGACGAGTTTCCTCGGCCATCACATAAGTGCGACTTCGAGCTGCGCGGAGGCGGCGTCAAGGCCGAAGCCCGCAGGGTCGAGCGCAGCGAGAGCCTTGACGGCGCCGAGCACAGCTCGATACTGATCGTGGTGATGGCCGACTTCTGGCGAGAATGATCGTTGAGAAATACATTGAAAAGTGCATCGCGTCTCGCAAGGGATCTGCGGCGCGTTCGCTGGTGACAACACGCGTGCATTCGGTGCGCAGATCGCAGCGAGAAAACGCGAGCATTCCGGCACGGACATCGGGGCGTGAGCAACCCTCCGGGCCGGGGTCGGGGTCGGCACCCTATCCAAACCGGGGGGTTGCTCACGCCCCCACGGACAGCGCCGGCTGCGAGCGCCGAGCAGCGGACGGCACAAAGCGCCGTCCGCCTGAACGCCCCAGGCATTCACTGGAAGTGGCTGGCGCCGTGACGGATCCGACTGCGGGCTTCGTTGTTGCTGGTACGGGTGTTCCGCGTCGTGGTCATCATTCAGGCTTCGGTGTTCGGCGCCAACCACCGCGCTTTGTCGCGGCTCCCCTCGCGGCGTCAGCCGTTCACATCGGAGTCTGGAAACCAGCGCGAAAAGACAGACCGGAAATCCATCAGCGTCGCCGTCAGAACTCGGGTCGAAATTCTCGGGACGCCTGCGGCGGACCGATGGCGCTGACACGGGCGCCGACGCCCTTTCAGCGTGGCGTGAGCGACCACGTCGCTGGCCGCGGGCTTGGCAGGCCAAGCGGCCATTTCGGGTGGTCGCTCACGCCACGGGATTGCTGTTGGCGACCGCTCCGGCAGTGGTGCCACCAGGCGGGCGGCATAGAGCGCCGCCCGATGAGGGCGGGCCGTAACCTGCGTGGAGAGAGTCCGTTATCTTCTGCACTCGCCGCGCGCGAAACGTCCGTCGCCACATGTGGAGGAGCCTTCAACACTGCCTGTCCAGGGGGAACACCTCGCGCGAGGGCCCTGTTCCCCCTCCGTGTTCCCCCTCGAAGCCGACAGGCTGAACTTGGGTCAGTGAGCGCGCGCCGCCACTGGCCCGGTGAATCAGGGCAGCCGATACATTCCCGTTGAGGGGTATCTTGACGATCAGAATCGAAGCGATGAACGGTGATATATCGAGGGACGAGTGGCTGATATAAACCTGACGCAGGAGGACGCCGACGCCCTGCTGGCTATGGAGAAGCACAAGGCGGATGACGCCGTGTACGAGTATCCGAGCCTGGGAGGTGGAATCCGCGTGCCGCTGCTGAGCCCGGACAAGCGCGAGGCGTTCTTTCTCGACGTCACGAGGAGTCAGATCAAGCTCACGAAAGGGACGTACCAGAATCGAGCACGAGGCGTGGCCATCCTGGCGCGGCTCGACTTCGGCGGTGCCCCTCATCGAAACCCGGACGATGAGGAGATCCCGTGCCCTCACTTGCATCTCTACCGCGAAGGCTACGGCGATCGCTGGGCTGTGCCGCTCCCCGCCGAGCGGTTTTCAGACGCTGGCGATCCCTGGCTGCTGCTGTTAGAGTTCATGCAGTTCGTGAACGTCACCGTGCCGCCGGACATCCGACGAGGGCTCTTTACGTGATCGACGAAATCCGCGGCTTGCTCGACCAGTACGCGCAGTGGGTGC
>WNGB01011796.1_pt1 | contig 11939 bp, 9 predicted proteins | sample 5400681 | NCBI WGS metagenome assembly WNGB01 (sample SAMN13153367, study PRJNA577476) | soil metagenome | isolation source: 115 cm soil or saprolite under grassland replicate 2 | place: USA:California | collected 2016-06-15 | reverse complement strand
AATTCCGGCGACCCATCTACATTTTGGCCGCCATTGTCTAAATAAACATCGGGGCCGTAATATCCGGTCGCGTGCAATCTGCCTAGGAAGCACAGCGTCGCCCCAACTGCCACCAACAATTTAGCGAAGCGACTCACTTGGATTTGAGAATTCGGTTTGCAGATTAGTCGGTTGGTCGAACCGAAGCCAACCTATTTTGCGAGTCGCACCCGGTGGTAATCGAAGCCGGTGTTGCGCAACCGAGTTGAACACGGCGAGACCATTTTCCGCTCGAACGCTCCAACCGGAAAGCGCGTCGGAGGCCTCCAACCCTGCCCCGCTCCATTTTGCAGTCACGTTCACGTTCAGTTGTTCATCCGCTTCGCCCGCATTCACAATCGACAAATCGATCGGGTTTGCGCCCTCCTGCTGAACGTTGAGCTGATGTTTCGGTGTCTGCCCCGCCATCACCGCCGCCAGCGTTGGCCAGCGCCAGTTGCGTGTGTCGGTCGCAATCGGAACACGGTACCAAATTAGTTCGCGCAACTGTGGCGGCCGCGCTCTTTGCCATTCGTGAACGAGCACCGCAATGTTGTCGGCATCAGCGCCGAATTCCAAAATCCGCGTGCCCGGCGGCCAGGTGGGCTGGACGCTGTCCATGGCCACACTCAAGAGTTTTCCATCAGGAGCGTAACCGGCGGCGGAGCGATACGTCGGCAGCGCGACTGAAAATGGCATCCGCAATTTTCCGGCTCGAGCGATCCACTCGCGCGCTAATCTTAAGTCGCACAATGTTGCGCTCCCGCGCGCTGAAATCGGGATCGAATGAACTTGCAACACGTAGCCATCGGCCTGGCGCAACAGCGGAAGACAATTCGCGTCGTCCAACCACGCTGGCAGCACTGTGATTACAAACCGGGCCGGATGAACGATTGGCCGCAACATTGACAACCACGTCCGATAAGCGCGGAGGTTCTTTTGTGCGCAGTCGAAGTCGAATTGGAACTCTTCGATTTTTACACCGTGCGCGGCAGAGTCATCGAGGAGTTGTTTCGCAACGTCGACAATCACGTGCGCCGGCGTATCATCTGCGCGAAATGGTCCGGCAAAAGGCGCAACCCGAAGCGCCACCGAGCAGTATAGAGTTTGCCGCCGCACCGCTTCCCAATCGATCGACGCTTTGGCAATCTCCGGGATTTTGGCGCTGAAGTTGATCTCCGCCCCAAGCAAGACAACGCCGTTCATTCGTCGTTGCGTTTCACGGAGCGAATCAGTTACCGCCGAGGTCCATTCGCGTTGCCAGATATAGCCGCGTTGTGGCAGCGGCCCCGAAACTTCTACATCGGGTCGGTGGCACCCCGTGACAGCGAAGATTGCCAGGCAAAAAATTGTGATTGCTTTCAAACCTAAATCCAAAGCGTCCTATCAAATGTCCGATATTGAATCGCTTCGCTCACATGCTCAGGCGAGATCTCAGTCTTGCCATCCAGATCAGCGATAGTGCGCGAAACCTTCAGGATCCGATCGTAAGCGCGGGCGCTCAAGTTCAATTCGTTCATGGCTACGCGAATCAATTCCTGCGAATCCTGAGTGAGTTTGCAGTATTGCTTAAGTTGGCGCGTGGCCATGCGCGCGTTGCAACTTACTTTCGCGTCGCCACGAAACCGCTCTTGCTGACGTTGACGCGCGCGGATGATGCGCTCACGAATAGTGGCAGATGTCTCTTCAGCCCGCTCGCTGGCAACGTCTCGGTACTCGACAGCAGGCACTTCAATGTGCAGATCGATGCGATCCAGCAGCGGGCCGGAGACGCGCTGGCGATAACGTTGCACCTGGGCCGGACCGCAACGGCATTCGCGTTTGAGATCGCCAAAGTAGCCGCAAGGGCACGGATTCATTGCTGCGACGAGCATGAACTCCGAGGGAAAAGTGACGCTGCCTGCAGCGCGGGAAACGGTAACTTTTCCGTCTTCGAGCGGCTGGCGCATTACTTCCAGCGCCGATCTTTTGAATTCAGGCAGCTCATCAAGGAAGAGGACACCATTGTGAGCGAGACTCACTTCGCCCGGGTTTGGGAACGCGCCGCCGCCGAGCAGCCCAATGTCGCTGATGGTGTGATGCGGTGGGCGAAATGGTCGCGTTGAGACAAAGGATTTTTCGGTATCGAGCAGCCCGGCGATGCTGTGAATCTTTGTCGTCTCAATCGCTTCCTCGAGTGAAAAAGGCGGAATAATGGTAGGTATACGTTTCGCCAGCATCGATTTTCCCGAGCCGGGCGGCCCGACCATCAAGACGTTGTGACCGCCAGCCACCGCTACTTCAACCGCGCGTTTGACGTGTCCCTGGCCCTTAACATCTCCGAAATCGACGTCATAGCTTTGGTGGGCGGCAAAAAATCCCGTCAAATCAGCGCGCGTTGGAAGCAACGGAGTTTCGCCGCGCAAGAACGCGAACGTCTGCCGCAAATTTTGCACGCCGTAGATGTCGATCCTATCGACCATTGCGGCTTCGAGAGCGTTTGCCTCTGGCACGAACAAGGCCCGCTTGCCGCGACGCCGCGCCTCCAATGCAACCGGCAAAACGCCTTTGACGGCCCGGACCGTGCCATCCAAGGCGAGCTCACCTACAAAGCTGAAGTTTTCAAACGGCGAGCTGTCCAGTCCTTCTGTCACCGCGATCATTCCAAGGGCGATTGGCAGGTCGAAGCTCGGTCCTTCTTTTTTGATGTCGGCGGGCGCAAGATTGATCGTCGTGCGACCGCGCGGCCAGTAGTAGCCGCTATTGGCTATGGCCGTGGTAACCCGATCGCGGCTTTCCCTCACAGCGGCGTCTGGTAAACCAACGATAACGATGTTTGGGTCGCCGCCGGCGCCGTTGACCTCTATCTCAACCTCGTATGCGTCCACGCCATAAACAGCCGCGGAGTAGATTTTTGCCAGCATGGCCCTTGCAGCGTTACAGAAAATCACTGCGTGGAAAAGCGTCAAATATCCCTCTAAAGTGGGAGGTCACTAACCGCTACAAATCTCGTAGAATATGTAGGGGTTCATCCTAAACAGCCCTAGGAAGTACAGGGCAAGTAGGAGTCCCAAAAAGATTGAACAGGAGGCATCCGGTCACTGTCACTATTCAGAATATTTAACCTTGTTAAGTAGTTCCCAGGATGCTACAACGCGTGATCGACAAGCCTGCGACGAAAAGGATGTACGGGGGTTTGTCGATCCAACCCCCCAAAATGCTTAATGAAAAAGAGTTATATGGCTGCTGAGGATAGCGATACCGGAATTAAGATTTACCTGCGCGAGATCGGGCAAATCCCGTTGTTGACTCCCGACCAGGAGATCGAGCTGGCCGCTAAGATTAAGAAAGGCGATCGCGAGGCGCGAGCGCTGATGATACGGTCTAACTTGCGTCTGGTCGTCAAGATCGCGCATGACTACGCGAATCTCGGCCTTCCGCTTCTCGACCTGATCTCAGAGGGAAATATTGGTCTGATGAAGGCGGTGGAACGGTTCGATCCGGCGAAGGGCGGGAAACTTAGCACTTACGCCGCGTGGTGGATCAAACAGTCCATCAAACGGGCACTGGCGAATCAGAGCAAGACGATTCGTCTGCCTGTGCATCTGGTGGACAAAATCTCCAAGATGCGCCGTGTTTCCCTGCAAATGAGCGAGGAACTGGGCCGCGAACCCACCGACGAAGAGCTGGGTGATGAAATTGGAATTGCGAGCGGAAAAGTTTCGCAGCTAAAAACTGTGTCGATCCGTCCTGCGTCGCTCGATGCGCCGATCAGCGACGATGATTCCACCGAGTTCGGCGAGATTGTTGGCGACGAGGACGCGCAAACGCCATTCGAGCTGCTGCGCGACAAAAACCTGCGCAACGAAGTCGGCGGGCTGCTTGATGTGCTGGATGATCGTGAGAAGAAGATCATTTTCCAGCGCTTCGGACTAGACGGCGGCAAACCGAAAACGCTTGAGGAAGTGGGCAAGAAATTCGGTGTCACCCGGGAACGGATTCGTCAGTTGCAAAACATCGCGCTATCGAAGTTGCGCCGCGCGCTCAGCAAGAAGGAGCGTCCGGTCGACGTCGAGTTGCCCGTGGAAGCTTAAGCTGGATCAATATCTTCGGTTTAGAACGCGCGGACCTGTTGTCCGCGCGTTTTTGCTTTCATTTCACTACACGCAGTTGGATTGAATCGATCAGTGACCGACCCATTCGCACGTCACTGACGATTACCATGCGGTCTCCAGGTGTAGCCCACTTGTTTTTACGCAAAAACTTCTCGGCCGCTGAAATCGTCCTGTCTGGACCCCCTGCGAAATCGATGCAAGCCGGAAACGTTCCCCAATAAAGCGCCAGTTGCCTGTAAACCTCCTCGCCAGGGGTGAAAGCAAAGATCGGTGCGCGCTGCGGCCTCAGATTTGAAGCATACCGCGCCATCCTTCCCTGCAGCGTAAAGACAACCAGTTTTGAATCTTGCAGCGAGTCCGCCAGCGTGACGGCCGAAGCCACCATTTTCTGCCGAATGTTTTCCAGCAGTGCGTTCTCCGCATAACCCGCGCCACCACTCCGCTCGGTGCGCATCGCCACGCGACGCAAAACTTCAACGCACTCAACCGGGTAAAGGCCGATGGTGGTTTCGCCACTTAGCATCAGAGCGTCCGCCTGTTCGAAAACGGCGTTTGCGACGTCGGTGACCTCAGCGCGCGTGGGCAGAGGATTGGTGATCATCGATTCCAACAGCTGAGTCGCGACTATGACCGGCTTGCCCAGGCGAAGACAATTTTTCACAATTCGACGCTGGATGATTGGCAAGTCTTCCATAGGGCATTCGATTCCCAAATCGCCGCGCGCGACCATGATTACGTCCGCACTCTCGATCATCTTGTCGATTGAGCGCACCGCCAGTTGATCCTCGATTTTTGCCACGATCTGCGCCTTACTCTTTTTCCTCGCCAGAAGTTTTCGCAGCTGTTCGATGTCGCTCTTCTCGCGCACGAAACTGAGCCCGATGAAATCCGCGCCCATCTCAACGCCGAGGGAGACATCGGCCAGGTCCTTGCTCGTGAGTGAGGGAAGATTTACGTGTACGCCGGGCAGATTAATGTGACGTCGTGAACCGAGGATCGCGCGCGTCAAAATCTTGCAGCGCACACGATTTTTTCCCTTTTCGAGCACGAGCAATTTAATCAAGCCGTTGTCGACGAGAATCGTGTCGCCAACCGTCACGTCGTCGACAAAACCGCCGTAATTCACGTCCACTGAATAGCGCTCCTTACTTTTCGCGCCGCGAACGGTGAACTCCAGAATATCGCCCGGCTTCAAATGCAGACTGGCCTTCAGATCACCGGTCCGGATAGCCGGGCCTTGTGTATCGAGCAGAATGGCAACTGGTCGGCCCGCTTTTTGCGCCAGCAGTCGGATGCGCGGAATGATATCGCGGACCCAGTCGTGCCTGGCGTGACTCATGTTTAATCGGAAAACATCGCTTCCTTTCTGGATTAGCTGACGCAACACCTCGGTCTTTTCCGTGGCCGGACCGAGCGTGCAAATGATCTTGGTCTTGCGCATCAAGTAGAGGATTGAGTTTCGTATCGGAAAAGCCAAGGCGCTTTTAAGTGGCACAATGCGTTTAACCCAAGTGCAATTCGAAAAGGTTGCAGCATAAAAAAGCGGCACGCCTTTCGAGGCGTGCCGCATCGCAGTCAGTGTCTTCCTTATTGCAGCTTGCTCTGAGTTTCTTTGACCAGGTCAAGATGCTCCTGGACAATCTTGGCCGTGTCCTCCGCAAACTTTTTCACCTCGGGATCGCTCCCGGTTTTTGCCTCCTCTTGAAACTCGGCAAGGTCCTTTTCTTGATCTTTGAGCATCATGTCAATTTAGGCTTTGTCCGAGCTCCACTTAAGAGTTGGTTCTTTGCCGGGTAGTGTGACGCCTTTTTGTGCAGCAATCGACTTCAGTTCGTCGTTGGCTTTGCTGTGATCGGTGACCATTCGTTTGCCAAATGATTTTACGTCGTCGCTCTTGCCGTTTTGCTCAGCCAAGTTCCCCATCGCGACTTCCATCATTCCGCCCTTGGCAGCTTTCTTCATGAAAGTCTTGTCTTTCACGCTAAGCGATGAGCTCTTCTTGACTGGAGCTTCTTCAGCCCTGGCCACCCGGCCAGGCTCAGAACTGCACCTATCAGAGGGATGGCATAAACTGTGAGATAATTGTGACTTTGCTCTTCATGGTTTCTTCCGATTGAAATGTGCCGGAACCCTCCGGCCAATTGAGAATCGAAAACAGGCGCTCCCCCTGGATGCGGAAGAATCCTGATGTGATCTAATCGCGGACTTTCGCATGCCCCCTGTTCACGCGGCGATTGCGCATGGAATCGTACGCGTTAAGCCGATCAGATATCAGAGATATTCTATTCGTACGAGCTTTCCACGCGCGTCGCCACATCCTTGTAACCGTGTTCAACTTCGTAAATCTGCTTCATACAGGCGAGCGATTTTTCACGATCGCCCATTTGCTCGTAAACGAGTCCAAGATTGTAGACGATCTCTTTTTTGATGGCGTCCATCGACAAAATTTCCTTCGACGCCTCTTCCAATTGCTTCGTTGCAAGGTCAAGCATCCCAAGCTCGCCGTAACAACAACCGAGCAAGTTCATCGCTTTTAAGCGGGCGTGTGGATTTTGCCGCGACCGCTGCAACTCCGGCACGGCTTCGCGAAAACGTCTGGCACTGACGAGGTGCTCGCCCAACTCGAATCGAAGCTGAAGATCGGTCGGATTTCGAGCGACCCGCTCACGTGCATCGGCGATGAGGATTTCTGCGCGCTTCGCTTTCGCGGCCTTTAGTTCCTCAGACTTTCTCGCATGCAACTCATGGGCTGCATTGTGTGTTGAAAGAAATTCCTCGTGCGCGGCAATCTCGCGCTCCAGGCATTTGATTTTCAGATCGGAAACTTTCCGGACCAATCCAGCATCTGCACCTTTGGTCAGATCGGCAGCACATTGATACCAGCCGATCGCTGCCTCCAAGTCCTCCTTTTCCTCGTTCAGCACGCCCAAGCGTCGTGCAACGTCGACGTTCGTCGGCTCCGCCTTGTGCCGTGCGTGGGTTTCGGCGATCTGTTGCTCGAGCGATTCGCCGGTCAATCGTATCCGGCTTTGCTGTTCGAGCGAAATCGCCATCTCTTTGTCCTTGATCAGGTCGCGGTAACTTTCAGCCTGCGTCCACCCACCGCTTTTCATGGACGCGTGAGCCGCCGCGTCTTTGCCCCGACGAAGCGCTTCGGCATCCAATGGATTTAGCTCGATGATTTGATTATAGACTTCGACTTCCTCATCATTCTCTCCCAGCTCGCGGTACAAACGCCCGAGTTCGTGTAACACCTTGACGTCGCGGGGATTTTCTTCGAGCAACGTCCGCAGCGCGAACACGCCAATCTCGGGCCAGCCCGCTGCTATCGCCGCTTCCTTTAAAGCCAGGTTCGCCTGTCGATTATAAGGTTCGTCTTCCAGCACCTTTTCCAGCAGTTCGACGGCACGTTTCGGATCCTTCTTGATATCTCGCTGCGCTTTCATGACAGCGATCGGCGCAGTCGAAATATTGAAAAAACTTCTCTTGGTTGACTTGTTTTTCGTGACTTCAGCGCGCCGCAGCAATTGTCGTCCGGTCAGAAATTGCGGTTCCTGTTTCAGGATTTCCTGCAAAAGCGAAATTGCATAACCGAGATTGCGCAGCTCAACAGCAGCCACCGCTTTGAGCCAAAGATTGCGCTGTGTCTCGTTCAGTTCTTTTTCCGTCTTAACCGCCATCGCGGATAGTTTACCACAATACGCAACTGCTTTGGGGCACGTTTCAGCCCAGGCGCGGCGCGACGTCTGGCATCCGCAAATGCGAGAACGTAAAGAGGCGTGCGCGGGTCGGAAATGGTTGGCAGCACAATAGACGGGCGCCGCGAGCCGCATTCCACCGGCAACGAATCGGTTTCATAATAAATCCAGTTGCGGCTTTTCGGTTTTGTCACCTGCCTTTGCCGACCTTTTGTGGGGCTTGCTGGTCGACGGCGCGGTTATGCCGTCCGGTTTTTCCAAGTGCGAAAGAATCTCCTTCGCCCGGTCGAGAATCTCCTTTGGCAAACCTGCCAGCCGGGCGACCTGAATGCCGTAGCTTTTGTCCGCACCGCCCGGGATGATTTTGCGTAGGAAAATAATTTGTTCGTTCCACTCGCGGACCGCGACGTTGAAATTGCAAACGCCTTTGCGTTCTACGGCGAGTTTGGTCAACTCATGATAATGCGTAGCGAATAACGTGCGCGCTTTGATCTTGTCGTGGAGAAACTCGGCGACGCTCCAGGCGATGGAAAGGCCGTCAAATGTGGATGTGCCGCGGCCGATCTCATCCAGTATCACCAGGCTGCGTTCGGTCGCGTTATTGACGATATTCGAAGTCTCGTTCATCTCGACCATGAACGTGGATTGACCGCGTCCTATGTCATCGTTTGCGCCGACGCGGGTGAAAATGCGATCCACCAGCCCGATCTCGGCGCTCTCCGCGGGAACAAAGCTGCCTATTTGAGCCATCAGCCCAATCAACGCAACCTGGCGAATGTAAGTGGATTTTCCGGCCATGTTTGGGCCGGTCACGATCGCGAGTCGGACGGTCTCGCCATCCAGCGACGTGTCGTTAGGCACAAACTTTTCTTCCACCAGATTCTGGTCGAGTACGGGATGCCGTCCGTCTTTGATCACCAGCCGCAGCGTATTGTTTAATTGCGGCCGGCAATAACGGAACAGCCGCGCAGTCTCAGCCAGCGCGCAAATGACATCGAGCACTGCAATGGCTGCGGCGGTTTGTTGGATCGACTCCAGTTCCCGCAGAGTTTCCTCGCGGAGTTTCTGGAAAAGCTGGTACTCAAGTTGCCGCGCGCGTTCGTCTGCGCCGAGGATTTTTGCCTCGATCTCCTTTAGCTCTGGAGTGACGAAGCGCTCGCCGCCTACGGTGGTCTGCTTGCGCGTGTAGTGGGCAGGCACATTCCCGAGGTTCGATTTTGTGACTTCGATGAAATAACCAAAAACGGAATTGTAACGTACCTTGAGTGACTTGATGCCCGTTGCAGCGATCGCGCGCTCCTGCAAATGGCTGATCCAATTCTTTCCATCGCGCGACGCCCGCCGCAGCTCGTCAAGATCGGTGTCGTATCCATCGCGAAAAATGCCGCCTTCCTTCAGCGCGAGGGGAGGATCATCAACCAGGGCTTTGGCCAGCTTTTCCGCGAGCGCCGGCATTTCATGAATCTCGCTTTGCAGTTGTAGTGGTAAGGCGCGCTCGCCGAGCCCGCCTTCCTCAGCAACGACGGGCGTTTTTCCAAAACTGGCTCGCTCGATCAGCTTTTGCAGTTCGCCTTTCAATCTGGGGATTTCTTGCAGCGAAAACTTCAGCGCCACAAGGTCGCGCGCGTTTCCCGAGGCTTGGCTCAGTCGCGACGTTGCGCGCTCGATGTCGCGAATGGTTTTCAGTTGAGCGCGGATTGCCGCAAGTAAATCTGGTTCCTGCAGCAAATCGGCGATCATTTGCTGGCGTCGCTCGAGCTCATGCAGATTGCGCAGCGGCTGCAAAATCCACGAACGCAACCTCCGGCCGCCCATCGGCGTGACCGTGCGATCAAGGACTGCGAGCAAACTGGTGTTGCGTGCCCCGCGTGATTCGACCAGCTCAAGATTCGCTTGGGTCGCGGCGTCGAGCGTGACGTATTCCGCCGGCGCATCGCAGTGCAACGAGGTGAGATGATCTATGTTACGCCGAAGCTGGTGCTTCAAATAATGAACGATTGCGCCCGCGGCAGCGACTGCTTGAGACATTTCTCCGCAGCCGAAGCCATCCAGCGATTTCGTTTTGAAATGCTCGCACAAGGTGAAGATCGCCTGCTCCGGCAGGAACGCGTAGCTGTCGTACTCGAGCGCGTGATCGATCTCACCAAGCCGATCTTTCTGTTCGGAGCTGGTGAGCAGTTCCGAAGGCGAAACACGCGCGAGTTCGTCAAGGAGCGATTGTCGATCTTGCAGTTGGGTGAGACGGAACTCGCCGGTGGTGAGGTCCGCGTAAGCAAAACCAAATGTGCCGCCGTCGGCGTAAACCGCACCCAGATAATTCGCGCGTTTCGCTTCGAGTAAGTCGAGGTCGCTCACAGTGCCCGCGCTGATGATCTGGGTGATGTCGCGGGAAACGATTTTTCCCGGTTGCGGCTCGCTTGTCTGATCGCAAATCGCCACGCGTCGGCCAGCCTTGATCAACTTTGCAATGTAAGCCTGCGCCGCGTGGTACGGCATGCCGCACATCGGCACGCCGTTGCGCTTGGTCAGTGCGACGTTCAGCAAGCCGGAGGCTTCTTTTGCGTCTTCAAAGAACAGTTCATAGAAATCGCCGAGCCTAAACAACAAGAGCGTATCTGCCGGGATGCTGCCTCGGAGCCGCCGGTATTGCTGCATCATTGGGGTGAGCGCGTCGGCCATGATTTCAGAATTAAATCAGCCTGCGCGAATTGCGAGTTTGGAATGCGGATTGGTAAAAATTCCTTGCCTGCCGGAGGTGTTCGTCTCCAATCTGGGCGGGGCCCGCATGAATTTCATCGCTCATTTGTCTGGCGGCCGGCTCGGCACATTCTGTTTTCTCCTTTCTCCCGCAGTCTTTCTCGCGGTCACGCTCGTTCAAAAGAATCCGCCGGTGCGTTCTGCGGATTCGCCGGTGCTGATTTGGGACATTGACCTAACGCTGGCCAGGGCTTTGCCGCGTAACTTCCGCACGACTGATAATCCGCTTAAGGCGAGCAATGGCAAAAACCCTTCGACCACTGGTTTGATCGATCTTCATGCTTCTGGCAGCGGAGAGTTTACCGCTGATAACCTCAAGCTTTTGCTGGCGCGAATGCATGGTCCGGTCACGATTTTCGATCTACGGCAAGAAACACACATATTTGTCAACGGCCTTCCTGTTAGTTGGTTTGCGGCACGGGACTGGGCGAATGTCGGTCGCAGCCAGACTGAAATCGAAGAGGCCGAAGCTGGATGGGCGCAATCGCTTGGACTGGGGAGCGAAATTGCCGTTCGGCCCGGTAAGCCGGTCAAAAAGGGCGACGCTGACTCTGCCGTCGCGCAACAGGTGATTGTAAAAGAAGCGAGCATCGAGCGCGATCTTGTGTCGTCCGCAGGCATCAGTTATGTGCGGGTCGCCGTTACGGACCACACGCGACCACTCGATGATACGGTCGATCGATTTGTTGTTGCCGTTCGCGCGCTTCCGGAGAGCGCCTGGGCACATTTTCACTGCGAAGCCGGACTTGGACGAACGACCACATTCATGGTGCTGTACGACATGCTGCGAAATGCGACTCGTGTATCGCTAGAGGATATTGTGTGCCGTCAGAAATTACTCTCATACGACTACGATGTACTGCGTCCGGTTGGGCCTGGGAATTGGAAGACTCCCTACGTAGAAGATCGGATCGCATTTGTTCGCGTGTTCTACGATTATGCTCGCGCTAATCCGAACGGTCGGCCGCAGCTCTGGAGTGAATGGCTGAAATCGGGGAATGCAATGAGGAACAAATAATCACGTTCCGTCCCTGTGCACGCTGGCGCGACAGCCCCGCAAGCCTTCAGGGCTGGAGGCGAGGGGAGTTGAACCCCTGTCCTCGTCGCTATCCGCGCAAACATCTACATGCTTATCCGACGATAAATTCTGAGGAGCCAAGCCATGCGCCGGCACACTGCCGGCTCCCGAGCGTCCACGAAATCGATTCACGAACTGGCGCGGTCGCTCCGCTAATTCGCCAGCCTGCTGTCCACGTTTGCCGTCGTAGCAGGCGTCCCACGACAAACGTCGCGATCAATTAAGCCGCGAGAGCTAGACCTTCGTTGTCTGCGTTTGTTTTTTGGTCCGGTTTTTAACGAGGCCAACGAACCA
>WNGB01037963.1_pt1 | contig 11940 bp, 12 predicted proteins | sample 5400681 | NCBI WGS metagenome assembly WNGB01 (sample SAMN13153367, study PRJNA577476) | soil metagenome | isolation source: 115 cm soil or saprolite under grassland replicate 2 | place: USA:California | collected 2016-06-15 | reverse complement strand
AAGGACACGCTCGTGTCCGACGCTTTGAGGGCGACGGTTCGGTAGGCGTACGCGACCATCCTCACGACGTCCGCGGATGGCGACATGAGGACGCCGTTCAGGCTGTAGTTCCCCTCGACGTTCACGTGGACGTCCGCACGCAGCTCGAGGAAGTCCGCGAGCCCGTCGCCGTCTAGGTCGACCGCCTGGTCCGTGTGCCCGCCCGTGAAGTACGCGGGCCGGACGGGCGCCTCGAAGGCGGAGGCGGCGTACGCCTTCGTCGTGTAGTTCCACTCGAGGAGGTCCCCGGCGGGCTGCGGGAGCGGCCCCGCCCGGTCGTACATGATCCCGTCCCCGAGGAACAGCGTCGCATGCACCCGGTACGGCCCGTCCACGCCGGCGCGTTCGATGTCCGTGCCCGCGAAGGCCATACGGATCGTCCGCTCGCCGGCGGGGAAGAAGTACCGCTCGTTCGTCCAGGCGATCGGATACGTCGCATCGGCCGTCGCAACGATCGGCGGCATGGGCGGCGGCACCCGATACCCGACCGCGCACGGTCCGCCCGCGGGCGGACTCGAGGCCGAGAGGTCCGCGTAGATCGTCCAGGTGCCCGCTTGCGGCAGCGAGACGCCCGCCTCGACGACGAGCCATTCGAAGGCGCCGTTCCCGTTCGTGTCGAGCCCGTAGTCCGTCCCAGCGCCGTTCGCGGTGACGAGCGCGTGCAAGCCCCAGGCCGCTCCGGCCGAGCCGATGCCGATGGCGACGAGCACCACGACCGTGCGAGCGGTCCACATCATGATCGCACCGCCGAAGGTAGGCGCGCGCGGGAATATAGGACCGCGTTTCTCGTTCGGGAATCCTCTAACCGCGGATATTCTCACCCATCAGTATTTGAATGGGAAGTTCGGATGGGGTCGCGTGGCCGTCCCCTGGGGCGCGCTGCCCTTCCAGGACGAGGGAAGCCTCCAGTGCTGGATGGTCGGCCTTATCATCGGGGCGCTCGTGCTCGTCCTCGCGATCCTGATGGCGTACCAGCGGTACGTCGCCGGCAAGAAACCGGTCCAGCACCTGTGCGACTACTGCGGGCACATGGTCACCGCCGTGAGCGACTGCCATCACGCGCCCGTCCGGGAGCGGTTCCTGCACGGGACCTGCCTGGAATGCAAGAAGGACTGCCGGCTCGTGTGCGCGCGGTGCAAGAACCCCCTCTGAGCGAACCGGGCAGCAATGATTATGCGCCGGACCCCGTTGCCCGAGCCGAAGCCATGTCCGGTCCCCCCGAGGTCCCGGTGGCGCCGAAGCCTCCGCCCCAACCGCGCAGCGTCCTGTTGGCCTCCGCGAAGATCACGGTCCAGGCGCCGATCCCTCGCGTGTTCGAGGCGCTTTCGAGGCGCTCACCAACGGCGAGCAGCTCGCCATGTGGTGGGCGGAGGACGCCCGAATCGAGGCGGAGTTGGGCGGCCGGTACGAGGGGACGCTCCCCGAAGGCCGGGTCGAAGGGACGATCACGGCGATCGACGGCCCCGGCAAGCTCGCGTACACCTGGCCGCTCTCGCACGAGGGCGGGTCCGTCGAGACGAGCGTCGTCTTCGAACTCAGCCCGCGAGGCCCGGAAACCGCGGTCCACGTCGCCCATCGCTCGCCGATGCCGGTCGCGGGCGAGTGGGACGGCGTTTGGCGACGATCGGTGGCATCGTTGAAGGCGTTCCTCGAACAAGGCGCGCCGGGCCCCGCCTGACCACCCGCGATCGAATTGGGGGCAGTTTCACACACCCCAGCGCAAGGCCTATGGGTCCCTGGAACATACCTCTACTTAGAGGTACGAGCCATGGAGATCGGATGCGGCGTGAGGGTCCGCGACTTCGGTGGGAGACGGTACGTATACTTCTGGCACTACGAGCGAGAGGGCGGACGCTCCCTCCGTCGGGAGGACTACATCGGTCGCGTGGGCACCGAGCGGGCGAAGACGGAGGTCCTGCGGCGCATGGCCGCATACCACCGCAAGGCGGAGCAGGAATTCGCACGGAGGCGAGCGCGGATCGAGCAGATCGTCGCCTCGCATACCTCTACTTAGAGGTACGGGGGAAGAACGGACCCTCCGAGGGCCCACGGCCCGACCACGAACCTTTATCCCCGGAGGTCGGTTCGACCGCCCGTGCGACTCGAGGAGCGTCCCTTCGGAGGGTTCGCCCGCGGCACCCTGCCCGCGGGATGCCGCCAGTGCACGGACGGCGCGAAGATGGTCCTCTTCGTCACCGGCGTCTGCTCGTTCCACTGCTTCTATTGCCCGGTGTCGGACGAGAAGATGTACAAGGACGTCGTCTTCGCGGACGAGAAGCGGGTGACGCGGGACGAGGACGTCCTCGAGGAGGCCCGCGCGATCCGGGCGACGGGCGCGGGGATCACGGGCGGCGACCCGCTCGATGCGGTGGAGCGCACGTGCCACTACATCCGAATCCTGAAACGGGAGTTCGGTCCGACCTTCCACACCCACCTGTACACCATGTCCACGGATACGGACAAGATCCGCGCGCTCGCGGACGCCGGCCTCGACGAGATCCGGTTTCACGTGCCACCGGGGTTGTGGGCGCGCGCGGGGTCGAGCGCCTACGTCGCGGCGTCGCGACTCGCCCGGTCCCTCGAGATGACCGTTGGCCTTGAGGTGCCGCTCATCCCGGAGCGGGAGGCGGACCTCGTTCGGCTGATCGAATGGGCGGGAGGCGAAGGACTCTCTTTCGTGAACCTGAACGAAATGGAGTTCTCCGAAGCGAACTTCGGCCGGATGCGCGTCCACGGGTATGAGATGAAGCACGAGCTCTCGTACGGGGTGAAGGGGGCCGACCCGGTCGCGTTGCGGATCCTCGGACGGACTTGGAAGACGACGGTCCACTATTGCACGAGCGGGTACAAGGACGGATGGCAGCTCCGGTCCCGCATCAAGCGGCGGGCGGAGAACGTCGCGCGGCCGTGGGACGTCATCACGGAAGACGGTACCCTGATCAAGGGAATCGTCGAGGGATCCGACCTCGACGGTCTGCGGGAGGACCTCGCGCGCAAGTACCGTGTACCGAAGGAACTCATGGGCGTCGACGGGCCGCGGAAGCGGCTCGAGATCGCGCCCTGGGTCCTCGAGGAGCTTGCTCCCCGCCTGCACCGGCCGGCGTTCCTGGTCGAGGAGTATCCGACGGCGGACGGCCTAGAAGTCGAGCGGACGCGGCTCGCGTGATCCGTACCCGGTGGGACCAAGCGTCGACGCTCGCCTCGGCGTCCCCGTCTTCGAGGGAGAGGCGCACTCGGACCGACGGCGTGAGGACCGCGCAGATCGAACACAGCGCGGCGGTCGCCCGCGGCTCGAACCGCTCCAGCGCCTCCGCGAGCCGCCGATCCCGCTCCGCCTCCACCGCGCGGATCAGGTCCGAGGAGCCGTTCGGGTCGGCCTCGCGAATCTCCGAAACCGTCCGATCGAAGTAGCCGAAGATCCGCCGGACCTCTTCCTCGAGGAGGCCAAGGCTTTTCGCCCGGAATCGCTCGACCTCGTCTCGCATCCGTGCCGCCAACGCGTCCGCGGCACGGCGGTAGGCGGGTCCGAGCTTCGGCCGAAAATCCGGGAGTTGTGCCGGGACGACAATCGAGGCGTCCGCATCGTCGACGGCCCAGACCGAGTCGTCTGCGGTCGAGACCGCGAAGCGGTGGAACGCTTCCCGCTTCTCGTCGGCGGCGAGCGTCGTCCGGAACGAGAACACGAGGAGGAGATCGTTCGTCGCCTCGAGGACCTGCGGGGTCGCCGTGGCCGTGAGCCCAGACGCGGCGAGAGCGGGAGCCACCCACGACGTGTCGACCGCCTCGACCCGGACCGCGTCCCAGCGCCCCCGTCGCGTCGCACATGCGAACGATCGTTCGAGGAAGTAACTACCGGGGGCCGCGAGCTCCGCGCCGAACTCGCCGACGTGCGAGGGATCGAACGCGAGGGCGAACTCCGCCCCGACCTCAAGTTTCCGCTGGACCGACTCCGGAGCGCGCACCCACAACAGCGACTCCGCCTCCGAGACCTCCGCGCCCAGGTCGGCGAGCGCATCCCGGACGAACGCCCGGAGAGGCGTCGGCTCGCTCATGCGGGCGCCTCTTCGCCGATCCCGCCTAGGACCTCCTCGTTCCGCTCCCTCACCCGATCGGACTGTGCCCGCGCGCGCACGAGGGCGTCCCCGAGCTTCCGCATCGCGGCCCGTCGGTCCTCCGCTTCCCGGAGCGCCCAGACGTCGAGCAGGAGCTCCTCGAAGGACCGCCGCTCGTCGAGGTGGCCGAGGATGAGGTCCAGCTCTCCGACGACGAGCTCGAACATGTGGATCTTGCGGTCGAGCAGCTCCATCAGGTACGCCTCGATCGTGTCCTCCGCCCAGAGGTTCACGACGTGCACCTCGCGCTCCTGGCCCAGCCGATGCACGCGGCCGATTCGCTGCTCGATCCGCAGCGGGTTCCAGGGGAGGTCGTAGTTCACGACCGTCCGCCCGAACTGGAGGTTCCGGCCTTCCCCGCCCGCCTCCGTGCTCAGGAACACCTGAGCGTCTTCTCGGAACGCACACACGGCCGCGTCCTTCGCGGCGGCCCCCAAGCTCCCATGGTACGTCGCGATGCGGTACCCCTCGCTTCGCAGGACCCCCTCCAAGTATCGGAGGGTGCGCACGTATTGCGTGAAGACGAGGGCCTTCTCGTCGAACGTCCGCAGGAACGTCCGCAGTCGGTCCGCCTTGATGTTCGTCGCGATCGCGCGCGCTTCGTCCCGGAGCGCTTCGAGCCGCTCGCAGTCCTCCGGGCCGAACGTCGGACCGCGGGCGAGCCGACCGAGCGTCTCCGCGACTGCGAACGTGCTGCTGCCGATCTCCCGCTGCAGCACGATCAGCGTGAGCCGCGCCGTCCAAGGGAGCCGCCCGGAGACGGCCCAGTACGCGTCACGCACGAACTCCGTGACGTCGTCGTATAGGCGGCGCTCGGCCGGTCCGAGGCGCACCGCGAGGCTGTGCACCCGTCGGGGCGGCAGGGTGAACGCGATCCCCCGGCGGTTCCGGATCATCACGTCCCGGAGCCGATCGCGCAGCTCCGGCACCCGCGCGGGCACCCGGCGGTCCCCGCCTGCGACATAGCGGTCCAGGAAGCCGTCGTGCGTGTGCAGCGCGCCGGGCTTGAGGAGGCTGATCAGGTTGAAGAGCTCCTCCATGTCGTTCTGGACCGGCGTCGCGGTCAGCAGGAGCATGTACTTCTTCGAGAGGCCGGAGACGAACCGCCAGTTCAGGCTCGTACGATTCTTGAGCCGGTGCGCCTCGTCGACCACGACGAGGTCCCAGGACCGGGCCTGCGCCGCCCGCCGATGGGCCTCCCGCTTGGCCGTGTCTATCGACGCAATCAGGAGGGGCCGACGCTCCCAGTCGCCGGCCGAACGGAGGACCTCGAACGGGAGGGAGAACTTCGTCTCCATCTCCTCCCGCCACTGCGAGGTCAGCGAGGGCGGCGTGAGGATGAGCGCGCGGCGGACCAGTCCGCGGATCGCGTACTCCTTCAACCGGCGCACGCCGCGGAGGGAGGGCCACGCCAGGAGACGGTCGAAGCCGTCGACGAGGGACAGCCGATGCGCCTCGCCGTTCAGCCGCCACGCACGCGGGCCGTCTCCCGGTGAGCCGAAGGCGAGTGCGAGGAGTTCCGCATCGGACGGGCTGAACTCCAGGGAGAGAGCAAGCTCTGGCGAGGAGGCCTCCCGGCCCGGGGAGGACATAGAGGGGGATCCCTTCACCTGCTACCGCAGGCGGCACGGAATTACCGCGAGCGATAATAACCGTTTGCCCGCCCCTAAATTCACGAATCCATTCCGCAACGCCAGCATGCGGAGGGGCGGGAACTCTCTCTGCTCCAACAATGAGCCCACCGCCGTACGCCCGCTTCTGTTCGGATTACGCTGTCGAAGCCCTCGTCCCCAACCATGCCGGGCCTAGCTGCCCGGCCCTTCCCCCTATTGCAACGGTACAATCCTGCCGCGTTGTCCGGTCGCAGATTCGATATTGGCGAGGATTTCTCCCACGATCTTCAACGCCTCCTCCTTCGACCCAGTGTATTCCTCAAAGATGACCTGAATGCCCGGGTCCTCGTCGGAAAAGGCAATCACGCCGTTGGGGATTTTGATTCGGTGGGTCCCCCACCCAGGAGTTGGCTTGGAAGGAACGGTTCGAGGTTTCAGGACTTCGGGCAACTGAGCGGCTCCCGCTAACGAGAACCATTCTCCATCGGTCCTTCTTATTAGGAATTCGAGGTCCATTTCGACTCGCCTGAAACACACTCAGGCTATTGAATAGCTCCGAGAGGGGCGGGCACCTTCCTGTTTCTTACCCTCCGTGTGCCTTGTCCGGGAGCGAAACCGTGCCTGCGACGATCGGTAACCGAAAGCCGCCGTTCGAACTCGACGAGGATCCAACGACTTGGTGTCCCCTCGCTCGAGTGTACGTAAAAGCGGATGTTGCAAGAGAAGCGTCTGGAACGCAAGGCTTTCGTGTCCCGGAAGAAAGTCAGCCCGTGACTAGGACTTTTGCAAACGGTCTCCTGACGTGCTATCTTGTCGACACAGAAATCGCCTTCCAGTACGTCCTGCATCGGCATTTGCACGCGGCACGATTGACTTCGGACGAGCTTCACGTCCTCGCCGTTAATAATCTGGCAGCCTTCGCTCGTGGGAAGACCGCGATCCGCGACTACGGTGGCGTCTACGGAGTCTTAGTTGACGGCAACTTCGAAGCGAGCCTCTTGGCGGTGCGGCCTTTCTGGGACGATGTAATGGCTCGGCTGAAGGTGGGACCGGAAATCGCCGCGGCAATCCCCGCTCGGGATGTCCTTGCATTTTGCGATGCTGGGTCGTCAGAAGGGGTCGCTCGACTACGACAGACTGTCGCGCGGGTTTACCCACGCGGAGATCACTTGATAACGAACCGACTCTACCGCCGATCGGGCGAGCAGTGGGTTTTGTTCGAAGAGTAGGGTTGAGCCCGCATGGACCCGCTGCGGTTGCCCATGAGGCCTAATGGTTAGCAGCGGAGGACGGCCCCTTCGGTTCGGATCATGTCGTCGAAGTCCTCGTTCCCCGCCAAGCCCGCCCGATTACGGGCAGGCACTTTACCTGCTCTTGGAGCCGACAGCGGCCGAACTGAGAAAGGCAATCCCGCGCCTACGGAGTGAGATGAATGCCTCCGAAGCCCAAGTATACCTCGTCAGTCTCAGAAAATAGCCTTGGGTCATCCTCTTCGCATTCGAGTATCCATGAGGCCTCTGTTGCAAACATGACAGGAAGCCTCCCGAGCGACGCAAGCTTGGGTAGCCTATCGAGATAGCTCCGCGATACGGCCGAAATCAATCGAGATTCATTTGCAGCCAATCGAAGGGGCTCGTCGAGTTCCACGATAGCCTTGGAGTGCCGCCGTTCTCTCGCCACTATCATGAGAACGCGACGAATTCGTCCGTAGGAGTAGATGGGCCCGGTCGGACCCAGATCGGTGGGCACGAATATTGTGACCTCAACGCGTCTCCCTACGAGCGGTGCCAAGCTGTGGCTCTGCCGGACCATGCGCGGGCGTTGATTCGTGTCGCGAGACATAGCCCTTCCGCCCCCGCGTGTGACAAACGTGTTTTTCGCTGCGGAGGACGGCCTCAGAACCAAGGCTCGTTACCAAGAGAAAGGGCCCGTCGCACCGCCCTCGGGCCGTCGCTCGGTCGGCGGTTCGCCGCCAATAATCGCTTGCTCGCTGCATCACAAATCCGGGGCCGCCGGGACCGCGGGCTCACGGCGGGTCACGCGCCGGCCTCGGAGCAGGGACGGCAATATGGCCAGCGTGTTGAGCCCCGCCAGCCAGAGGTACGTCGTCCGGATGCCTTGCGCGAAGAGCAAGCGGTCGGCCGCGGAAATCGTGCTCGGGTCCCCGGACGACAGGATCCGCGTCACGAGGGCGTACGGCACGGTGAAGGTCGTGATCAGGATTGCGAGGTTCAGGCTCACCGTATATCCGACGTTGAAGAACGTCGCGCGGAACCCGGACGCGATGCCGCGCCGTTCCGCCGGGACGGAGCCCATGATCGAGCTGATGTTCGGCGACGCGAAGAATCCGAGACCGGCCCCGAAGAGGATGATGTAGACGACGAGGTGCGAGTACGGCGTCGAGGCGTCCGTCGTCGAGAAGAGGAACAGGGAGAGGCTGATGACCGCCAATCCCGTGGTCGTGAAGGGGACGTGACCGTACTTGTCCGAGAGGCGACCGCTCAGGGGGCCGCACGCGAGGGTCGCGATGTCCATCGGGAGGATGAGGATACCCGAGGCGAGCGGGCTGAGCCCGAGGACGAGCTGGAAGTACAGGCTGAGGAGGAGCAGGACCGCGCCGAACGCAATCGCATTCAGGAGTTGGGCGACGACGCCGCCCGTGAACTCGCGGATGCGGAGCAAACGGAGGTCCAGCAGCGGATGCGGAGTGTGGTGCTCGACGTACGCGAACACGGCGAGGCTTCCGAACGAGAACGCGAGGAGCGCGTCGACGGTCCCCGCCTCGCTCACTCCGTACGCGGCGAGGGTGAGGGCGAGCAGGAGGGCCATGATGAACCCGGTGAAGCTCACGAATCCCGCCCAGTCGATCGGCGCGCCTCGGTCCAGCTTCGCGATCTCCCGGAGTCGGAAGTGCGCCCACGCCGTTCCGAAGATCCCGATCGGGACGTTGATGTAGAAGAGCGCCCGCCAGTCGAGGATCGACAGGATGACGCCGCTCACGGTGAGGCCGGCCATCGAGCCCATCCGGAACGCGACCTGGTTGATGCCCAGCGACAGGCCGAGCTCATGGGAAGGCGTCGCGTCCACGATCATCGCGGCGCTGTTCGTGAAGAGGATCGCGGAGCCGAGGCCCTGGAGCGCTCGGAACCCAATCACCTGCGCCGGATTCGTGGCGAGGCTCGTCAACAGCGAGCCGAGCGTGAAGACCGCGAAGCCACTCGTGTACAGCTTCACGCGACCGACGATGTCGGAAATCCGGCCGACCAGCAGGAGGGCGACCGTGCTCCCGAGGACGTACGCTTGCGTGATCCAGATCGCCTGTTCGGCGTCGGCGCCCAGACTCGCGGCGACGCTCGGGAGGCCGACGATCACAATGCGCGAGTCGAGCCCCGCCATGAGGACCCCCACGGTCGTGACGGTCAAGACCGTCCACTTGTACTCGATTCGAACCGCCTCTGAAACGCGACCTCGCGGGCGGCGATGGCCCGGCGCACTTTGAATTTTCGTCACCCGGCGGGGTGACAATGCCGACGGGGGGCGTCTCAAGCGACGCTGACGCTCTGGATCGGATGGTGGCGCGCAATCAGATCCCGCGAGACGCGCAGGTTGCGGCCCTCCTTCCCGATCGCCCGGCCCTTCTTCGTGGCCTCGACGGTCACGGTCGCGTGGGTGATGTCCCCGCGCTGCTCGAGCTGGACGGACTTGACGTCGTAGTTCCGGAAGACGTTCGCGACGAACTTGTCCGGCTGGTCGGAGTACTCGACCACGTGGATTTCCTTGTTGATGAGCCGCTTCAGTTTCGCGATATTCTCGCCCTTCTTCCCGATCGCTTTCCCGATGTCGCCTTCCTTGACGACGAAGATGAGCTTGTCGCCCGCGTCGACGCAGTCGACGACCGTCGAGCGGGTGAGGTCTTGGAAGAGGGCGACGTACTTGATCGTCTGCTCGTCGAAAACGATCTCGGCCATGCGAATCCTAGACGCTCAGGATGTTCGACTCCCCGGGGCTGACGACCGCGATCGCGGCGACGGAGAACGGCACCCCGCACGCGGCCCCGAGGTCGACGTTCGTTCCGGGGAACCGGAAGGTCCGGACCTCCCCGAGCGCGTTCGCGGCGGCCTCCGGGCAGTTCGACGCGAGGACCACGAGCTTCGCGGCCTTCGCTTTCGCGGCGCGGCGGACCTCCCGCAGGCCGAACCGGACGTCGCCGGTGTCCGTCGCGACCCGGAGGGCGCGGGACACGTCGATCACGGGACGACCTCCTCGATCGGTTCTTTCGGCTCGACGGGTGCCGGGGGCGGTGTCGGCGGCACGGCGGGCTTCGCCTTCGGCACCGAGACGGCCTTCGGCAGTCCGGCCGGAGGCTTGTAGATCAGGTTCACGGCGCCCGTGCCCAGCGTGACGGGCTGGCCCACGATGACGTTCTCCGCGACGCCGTCCAGGTAGTCGACCTCCCCGGTGATCGCCGCTCGGAGCAGGTGGTGCGCGGTGATCTCGAAGGCGGCGCGGGCGAGGACGGACGACTTGCGGCCCGAGATGCCGTGGCGGCCGATCGCCTTCACGTCCCCGTCGTTCGTCATCATGTCGGAGACGAGCATGATATGTCGGATGTCGACCGTCAGGCCTTGCTCCTGCAGCGTGTTGTACGCCTCGTTCACGATCGCGTTCCGGGCGGCCTCAATCCCGAGGACCTCGTAGATCTCCTGGATCGAGTTCGTCGTGGTCCTCGAGGCATCGACGTACGGGAGCTCGAGGATCTTCGAGAGGTTCGAGCCTTCCGTGTAGATCACGTACCCATCCCCGCGCTTCTTGATGATCGCCCGCGAGACGCCGTCGATTCCTTTGATCTTCATCGTGCGGACCTGTTCGACGAGGCGCTGGAGCTTCTTGAAGGAGGGCTCGCCCGCCTCGACGACGAGGGCCTTCGTCTTCCGCTCCGCGTTGCCGACCTGGCGCTTGACCTCCTCGATTTCCCCGAACTTCTTCATCTTCTCTTCGAGCTCGGTCCATGTCACGCCGCGGGATTTCATGCGGTGCTCGTCCGGGTACGCGAGGACCCGCATGTTCACGAGATCCGTCTCGATCGACGCGATGTCCTCCATCGACGTCATCTCGACGCGGCGCGCGTCGACGATCTCGATGAGCCGCGGCAGTCCGAGCGTGACGTTCATCTCCGCGACGCCGGCGTAGTGGAACGTCCGCATCGTGTTGTGCGTGATGACTCCATCTCCCGTTGTGAAGGTCTCAAGCCCGGGTACGGACAGGTCGTAGACGGGCTTCGCGGGAGCCGGGACGTTCTCGATTTCGACGATTTCGTCCCAGAACACGTCCTCATCGATGAGGGCGCGGAGTTGCCGCAACTCGGCGTCGACACGAATCCCAAGTTCGTCAGCCCGTGCCGCGAACCGCTCGATGTAACGCTCGAGCGTGGCGCGTCCAATTCGCTGTCGGCGCGTGAAATTGTTCACGTCCCGCGTTGGAACGTGGAGCTTTCGCGCGAGATGCCACAGCACCAGCCCGAACCCGCTGACCATGTCGACCGAGTCGTAGGAGTACCGTCTTCGTGGCACCTCGCAAAGCCGATCGAGCTGTCCCCGTTTCTCCTCCGATTCGAAGCCGATGGCGTCTCGGAATGCGGGAGCGTACCGTGCGGGGATCGAGAGGACCGTCTGGCGACCCTGCGCACCTTTGGTCGAGACAATTCCGAAGCGGGCGAGGAGGAGGGCTACCCCGTCGATGAGCTCCTTCGAATTCGAGCTCGCGCGAATCGCGCCGCGGTCGACGGTGACGTTTCCATCCCCCTCGAAGTAAGCCCGAAGGAGCGCGGCCACGCACGCATCGGTCGCGCCGAACATGAAGTCCGGAACCCGCTTTTGCCCGGAACCCGCGCCGCACGCGGATCGGAGGAACTCCGCCAGGACGACCGATCGAATGTGCACGTCGTGGCCAGGCGCGAAGCCGCGGTCGTTGTCGTGCTCGGCGTATCCCACCCCGAGTCCATCCGCCACCGACCGAGTCCTGCGAAGGAACGACTCGTTCGTGTTCGAGATGTTCACGTAGTACCGGGCGGCCCAGCCTTCGGAAAGATACGCACCGAGGAGCCAGCCCACGGACGCGTCGAGCGAGAGCGTCTCGGGGATTCTCGCGCGGCTGTGGTTTTGGAAGGGATAGACGTA
>WNGB01011793.1_pt1 | contig 11941 bp, 15 predicted proteins | sample 5400681 | NCBI WGS metagenome assembly WNGB01 (sample SAMN13153367, study PRJNA577476) | soil metagenome | isolation source: 115 cm soil or saprolite under grassland replicate 2 | place: USA:California | collected 2016-06-15 | reverse complement strand
CGAGCGATTCCTCGGGTCGGGCACCGCCGTCATCGCGGTCCAACGTGAATGGTTCGAACGCCTGCGGTGCTGTCGCTTGTACTGCTACCATCTGGCCGCCGGAGACCTTCGAATGTATGGACGAGGGCGCCGGATACTTCGTGAGCCGAGTGGCCGTGGTGCCCGCGGGCGTCGAAATCTTCGATGATCCTGTGGCCGAGGTGCGGCAGCGTGGGGTGGAGTGACGTCTCGAATCAAACTTGTGGCCTCTTCGCGATCCCGTGGTCGCCTCCACGTTACAGTTCTCCATGGTCCGTATGCGCAATGCGTTGCCGAGACCCGGCCCAGCAAAGGGCTGAAGCGGATCGCGGCCCGAAGGCGGTGCTGACGATGGCAAAGGAGTACATCAACCCCGAGTCGCTGTTCCGAAGCGTCGACCACGGCTTCTCGCAGGCCGTCGCGGCCAGTGGAAGGAAGACGTTATACGTGTCGGGACAGACGGCATGGGATTCGAGCAGGCAGCTCGTTGGCGGCATGGACCTTGCGGCGCAGGCGAGACAAGCCTTCCGCAACCTGCGGACCGTGGTTAAAGCAAGCGGAGGAACGCTGGCCGACGTCGTGAGCCTGCGGCTCTACATCGTCGACTACCGGCCGGAAAAGGCCGAAGCCGTCGGCCGCGCCCTCAGGGAGTCCTTCGCCGGCCCCGCGAAGCCCGCGGCGACCTGGATCGGAGTGGCCTCCCTCGCGGATCCCGGCTTTCTGATCGAGATCGAAGCGACGGCCGTACTCGAGTAGCACAATGGCGGGGCGAGCGTGATGACGACGACCAACGCAAGACGTCCGGCGGAGATGGTCGTATTCTCGGTCCTCAAGCCCTCGATTTGCAGCAGTTGCGGGGCCGAAATCGGCAAAGGCGCGCTCCTGCGGATGGAGAGGGAGCGGCCGTTGTGCCTGGCCTGCGCGGATCTCGACCACCTGGTGTACCTCCCGGCGGGCGATGCGGCGCTCAGTCGCAGGAGTCGGAAGCACTCGACGCTCTCGGCCGTGGTGGTTCGTTTCAGCCGCGTGCGCAAGCGGTATGAACGTCAAGGCCTCCTGGTCGAACTGCCGGCGCTCGAGCGGGCCGAGCAGGAGTGCCTCAGCGACGAGGACCAGCGGGTGCGGGCCCGGGAACGGGCCGGTCTCGCCCGCGAGCGCACGGATGCGGCTTATGTGCGGGCCTTCGGCGAGGCAGTCCGGGCCGCATATCCAGGGTGTCCCGCCGCGGAAGCGGAGGCTATCGCTGAGCACGCCTGCCTGAAGTACAGCGGACGAGTCGGGCGTTCGGCGGCGGCGCGCCAGTTCGATCCGACAGCGATCCGGCTGGCCGTGACCGCACATGTGCGACATCGGCACTCGCCGTACGACACGCTCCTCGCGCGGGGGTGGGACCGTGGTGACGCACGGCATGCGGTTGACGGCGCCGGGCAGGCCGTCCTGCAGCGGTGGAGACGTGAAGCCGACGGCTTCACCCCCGATCGGGGGGATCGATGAGGGCAGACACGGGCACGGCGTCCTCCGTCGCGTGTTCGGTCGCGCCCATGCTGTCGGTTCGCAGCGGCGCCCGCGCCGTCGAGTTCTACAAGTCCGCCTTCGGGGCGATCGAGGTCTTTCGCATCGAAGCTCCCTCCGGTGCGGTAGTGTCGCGGCTGTCCGTTGATGGGGCGGAGTTCTGGCTGGCGGACGAGTCGCCGGAGCATGGCAACTTCAGCCCGGAGTCGTTGGGTGGCGGTTCGGTCCGGATGATCTTGACCGTGCCCGATCCCGATGCGATGTTCGCGAGGGCGCTGGCGGCGGGCGCTCGCGAGGTCGTCGCGGTCAAGGAAGACCATGGCTGGCGGCTGGGCCGCGTGGTCGATCCATTCGGCCATCACTGGGAGATCGGCCGTCCGCTGGCTTCGTAGGCCGCTCGCGGTCTTCCCTGCGGGCCCTCGCCGGCCATGAACCCCTGGTACGCCAAGGCGGCCATCCTCGTGAGCAGCATCGTGATGGTGATCGTCCGCGCTCCGCACGGCCAGCGGAGTCGCGGGGTCAAGGTCGTGAAGAGCAGGAAGGGAAAGCTGGAGATCATCCTCCTGACCCTCGCCTGGCTCGGGTTCTTCGTTCCGTTCCTCTGGATCGCGACGCGGCTCCTGGCGTTCGCCGACTATCCGCTGCGGCCGGTTCCCTTCATCGCGGGCATCCTGTGCCTTGCAGTGGGACTGTGGCTCTTCCACCGGTCGCACGCGGACCTCGGCACGAACTGGTCGATCACGCTCGAGGTGCGGGAGGGCCATCGGCTCGTCACCCACGGGATCTACCGACACGTTCGCCATCCGATGTACCTGGCCCTCCTGCTCTATTCGCTGGGCCAGACGCTCGTGATTCCCAACTGGGTGGCCGGTCCGTCCTACCTGGTCGCCTTCGGCGTCCTCTTCGTCCTTCGCGTCGGCCCCGAGGAACGGCTCAATGCGGGAAGAGTTAGGCAAGGACTACGAGTCGTACATGGCGCGCACCCGGCGCCTCGTGCCCGGCCTCTGGTAGGGTGAGAGGGCAAGATGCCATTCAAGAGCCAAGCGCAGCGGCGAAAGTTCGCACAGCTCCTGGTCGAGGGCAAGATCTCCAACCAGACTTTCGAGGAGTGGAATCGCGAAACGGGAGGCGCCAGGCTTCCGGAGCGCGTCACACCCAAGGCCAGGCCGAAGGCGAAGCCCAAGTCCAAGGCCAAGCCCAAGCGCCGGGCAAAACGCGCGAAGAGGGGGCAGTGAGTCAGTTGCTTTGGAGCGCACCGTACTTTCCGGTCGCGGACGTCGAGCGGTCCGCGACGCACTACGAGCGCGTGTTGGGCTTTCGTCTGCCCATCATGTTGCGCTTGGCGGACCGGCCGGAGGACATCAGCCCGAACGAGAAGGAGTTTGCGGTCCGCGATCACGACGGCTACGTGCTGGGGTTCGGTGAGCCGCGGGGAGGGCCGGACCATCACGAGCCAGCACCGGCACCTTGACGTTGGCCCGGGGCCGCCGCGCGTTTCTCACCGGCGCCGCGGCCGTCGCGGGCGCGGGATGGCTCCCCCGCCTGACCCTGGCGCAGGGCGCGAAGACCAGGCTGATCCTGCTGGGCACCGGTGGCGGACCCCGACCCCGAAAGGCCAGCTCGGCGCCGGCCCAGGTCGTCGTCGCGAACGGAACGCCCTACGTCATCGATTGCGGAGACGGGGTCGCGCGCCAGCTCGTCTTCGCCGGCGTGCCCCTGGACACGCTGCGCCACATCTTCATCACCCATCACCACTCGGACCACAACGCCGACTACGGCAACCTCATCTGGCTGGCCTGGACCGCCGGGCTGCGCACCCGGGTCGACGCCTGGGGACCGCCGCCTCTCGAGAGGATGACGAGGCTGTTCTTCGAGATGAACGCCTACGACATCGACACGCGCATCGCCAACGAGGGCCGGGTGGCGCTGGTGCCGCTCGTCCACGTTCACGAGAGGAGCGAGGCCGGGCTGGTCATGCGGGACGAGAACGTGAAGGTGACGGCGGCTCTCGTGGATCATCCGCCGGTGGTCCCGGCCTTTGCCTATCGCTTCGACGCCGGCGATCGCTCGATCGTCTTCTCGGGCGACACGGCGCGCTCCGAAAGCGTCGTCCGGCTCGCCCAGGGCGCGGACGTCCTCGTTCACTCCGCGCTCTACGTGCCCGCCATAGGCCGCATGGTCGCCCGCGTCCCCAACGCGGCACGCCTGAAGGAGAGCATCATCGCCCACCAGACTTCGGCCGAGGACGCCGGCCGCGTCGCCCAGGCCGCAGGGGCGAAGACGCTGGTGCTCACGCATCTGGTCCCGCCGGACGATCCCGAGGTCACGGAGCAGATGTGGCTCGACGCCGCCCAGGCGCACTTCCGCGGCCGGGTCATCGTCGGCCGGGACCTCTTGGAGATCTGAGGCATGACCGCGCTGGCAAACGCGCGGGTGGGCCTCGTCGCCGCGGAGCTCGCGCTCTCCATCAAGGTCTTCTTCCTGGCCTGCGGCGAGGGCCTCGGGCCAGTGGATCTTCATCGTGCGATGATGCAATGTCCGGCCGTGGACGGCCACTGGGCCGTGCGCAGGTGAATCCGGAGGAAGCGCCATGCCCGTCTGGAGCGAGTTCGTGGACGTGATCTACGCGACGCTCGTCTGCGTGTCGACCGCGCTGGGCGGAAGCATGGGCCTGGCCATCGTGGTCGTCTCCCTGGTCGCGCGCGTCGCGCTGCTGCCGCTGACGCTGCGCCTGGCCTATCGCGCCCTCGAGGCGCAGGCCGCGGTCAAGAAGATCGAGCCACAGCTCGCCCGGCTTCGCGAGAAACACAAGAGCGATCAACGGCGGATGGTGGAAGAGACGGCCCGGCTCTACCAGGCGAACGGGATCAAGCTCGTCGACGGGGGCAGCCTGATGGGGACGGCCATCCAGGCCCCGATCTTCCTCGGCCTGCTCGGCGCCATTCGGCGCGGCCTGGCCGCGGGCGGGCGTTTCCTGTGGATCAAGGACCTCGCGATGCCGGACGCCGCGCTGGCCGGGTGCTGCGCGCTCGTGACCGCGCTTTCCGTCGCGCTCGGGCCGACGCTCTCCGCTTGGCAGCGCCTGCCCGCGATCCTGGTGCCCGCCGTGCTCACGCTCGTCTTCCTCTCCCGAATCGCCGCCGGGGTCAGCCTCTACACGCTCGCTTCCGGTCTTGTGGGCCTCCTTCAAGCGCTGCTGGTGCGACGCCGGGCCGCCCACCTCGCCGCCGCCTAGGCTTCGAGCGGTCGGACGTGCCTACGACGCGAAGCGACACGCCGGCACGGCAATGGGCGGCCTTCCTGTCGAAGTACGACCCCGCGATCGCGGCGCGGGCGAAGGCGGCGGTGGCGCGCCTGCGGAAGTACGTTCCGGGCGCGGTGGAGCTGGTGTACGACAACTACAACGCGCTCGTCGTGGGGTTCGGTCCCTCGGAGCGCGCCTCCGAGGCCGTCCTCTCCATCGCGCTCTATCCGCGCTGGGTGACGCTGTTCTTCCTCCAGGGCGCGCGGCTCGACGACCCCGCGCGACGGCTCAAGGGCGCGGGAACGCGCGTGCGGCACATCGTCCTGAGCGACCTCGCGATCCTGGACGAGCCCGCGGTGCGGGGCCTGATCTGGCAGGCGGTCGCGACGGCGCCGCGGCCCATCGATGCCAAGGCCAGACGGCGGATGGTGATCCGGGCCGTGTCGGCCCGCCAGCGGCCGCGCCGCCCGGCGCGGGCGCGGGTGACGCGCTCGCGCTAGCACGGCGCTAGCACCGCGCTAGCACCGCGCTAGCACGCTCGGCTCTACGGCTGCTTGCGAACGCCCTGCGTGGGCAGGTCGACCACGACCTTCGCGGTCTCGCCCGACCGGATGGACACCGGCCGTTCCCAGAGCTCATACAGAGGATGACGGACGCGCAGCACGTGGGTGCCCACGGGCAGCGTGATGCGGTCGAGGGGAGTCGTGCCGATGACACGGCCGTCGACCGAGACCTCGCCCCAGGGCCGTACCGCGACCTGGAGCTGGCCCGGCTCCGCGGCCGTGGTGGACGGCGGAACGCTCGCCAGGGGTACGGCGGGCGGCGCCGCGGGCGCGGCGGCCGCGGGGACGATGGGGGCGGCGGGCGCCGGACGCGTCGTGACCCCGATCCCTTTGGTCGGACGCGAGGCGTGAATCGTGTCGGGAGCGGGCGTGATCGAAGACGTGACGGACGTCGGGGCCTCGGCGGCGCCATGGGAAGACAGCGTGGGCGCGGGCAGCGTCGTGGGCGCAGTCGCCGCCGGCGCCGCCGTCGGGGCGAGCGTGAGCTCCGGCGCAGCCGCGACCTGGACCGTCGGCGGGGGTGACGCCTGTCTCATCTGGGACGTCACCACCAGCGCCCCGCCGGCGACGGCGATCAGGGGCACCACGAGCAGCCACGGCTGCAGCCCCGAGCGGCGCGCGACGGGCGGCGGAGCGGGCGGCGCGGACAGCGTGGGCGACTCGAGCGTCGGCGCCTCCAGCGCGGAAGTGGGCACGGGCTGCTGGCGCCGGCTCGGCGAGCGCGCCCCCCGCAGGGCGTCCGCGACCTCGCGCGCGGAGGGGAAGCGATCGTCGGGGCTCTTCGCGAGGCAGCGGCGCAGGACCGACCGCACGGGCACCGGGATCGTCTCCGCATCCGGTGGATCCAGCGGCGGCGGATCGTGCAGGTGCTTCAGGATCGTCGAGATCGGCGTCTCGCCGCGGAAGGGCACGCGGCCGGTGAAGATCTCGTACACCACGATGCCGAGCGCGTAGATGTCGCTGCGGAAGTCCACGCGGTGGCCCTGGGCCTGCTCGGGGCTCATGTACTCGGGCGTGCCCACGATGTGGCCGGTCGCGGTGCGCGTGCCGTCGCCCTCGCGCTTGGCGATGCCGAAGTCCATGAGGCGGGCCACCCCGCCCGCGTCGCGCATGATGTTCGGCGTCTTGAGGTCGCGATGGATGATGCCCGCCTCGTGCACCGCCTGCAGGCCCTCCGCGATCTGGATGGCCACCTCGTAGGCCTCCGCCACCGGGAACGCCCCCCGCTCGCGGAGCTGGTGCTTGAGGTCGACGCCCTCCAGGTACTCCATCGAGATGTAGAAGAGTCCCTGGTCCTCGCCGTAGTCGTGGATCGCGCACACGTTCCGGTGGCGCACGCGGCGGGCGAGCCGGATCTCGGACTTGAACCGGTCCGCCATGCGCGGGTCCTGCGCGAAGTCCGGGCGCAGGACCTTGATGGCGACGACCTCGTCCAGGCTGCGATCGCGCGCCTTGTACACCACCCCCATCCCGCCGTGGCCGAGCGGTCCCAGGATCTCGTAGCGGGAGTCGAAGACGACGCCGGGCCGGAGGTCCACCGTGACGATGAGCTGCGTCGGCGTCGGGGGCAGCGCGGTGCCGCACTCGGCGCACGACGGCGCCTCGGGGACGTTCTGGGCCCGACAGGAAGGGCAGTTCACGCGGCCGGCTTCAGGGGTACAGGACCGTGAGCGTGAAAGGCTCGGTGCCGTCACGGCGGGTGTAGTTCCCCACGACGATGAGGTACGACGTCTGGATCACGGTCGAGGAGAGCCCGGCGGTCGTGTCCGACGTGCGGTTCGAGGTGCCGCACTGAGTGTAGGGCGGGGCCTCGAGCTGGCAGTCGAGGCTGAGCCGGATCGCGCGGTCCTGCCACGTGAGCATCGCGTCCAGCGTGCCCGCCCGCGTGGCGGTGACGACGAACCCGCGGGATTCCTGGTCGGCGAGGGTGCCGTTGAACGTCTGCATGCTGCGGGCCGTGGCCGGCGAGGGGCTCGGCGTCGGAGTGGACCCCCCACCCGTGCTCCCGCCGCCCCCGCCCGCCGCCAGCGCGACACCCCCGCCCACCGCGGCCAGGCCGCCCACGATGAGGATGGTCTTGCCTCCGCCGCCCTTCTTGCCCGGCGCCGCCGCGGCTGGGGTCGGCGCCGCGGCGGAAGGAGGCGCGCTCTGCGCTCGCGCTTCCTGGCGCGCGGCCTCGAAGAGATCGATGACCTTCGGCGGGAACTTGTCCGGGCTCAGCGTCAGGTCCTTGATCTGCGCGACCGCCTCGCGAAACTTCGCTTTCGCCGCCGCCTCGTGCCCCTTCCCGATGTAGGCGATGCCCAGGTACAGATAGGCCTGCGACAGGTCACGCGCGCGGGCGGGATCGCCGGTGAGGCGCCGCGCGGCCGCGTCGAGGGTGACGATGGCGGGATCGTAGTCGCCGTCTTCCACCTGGCGGATGCCCCGCAGGACTTCCGCATCCGACGTGACGGTCTGCCCGGCCGCGATGGGAGCCCAGAGAAGGCTCGCCGAGAGGCCGAGGGCGAGCGTTTGACGCAGCACGATTTCCTCCTGGAAGGACCGCGGCCGAGAATACGCCCCGCGCTGGCAGCCGGCAAGCCGAGACGCCGCCGGCGCGGGAAGGCTCCGGCCCGTCGCTCAGACGTGAAAACGGCGGCCGGCGGCGCGGACGATCAGAGAGGCGATCTTCCGCGCGTGCTCGCCCTGCGGGTCGCGAGAAGGATCGTACTCGGTCACCTCGAGGGCGATCACGCGCGGGGAGGCGACGATCGCGGTCAGCAGGTTCGAAACCTCGGCATAGGCGAGGCCGGCCCCCGGCGTGAGGTACTGCTTCGCCGGCATCTCGGCCGCGTCGATGACGTCGACGTCGAGGTGGACCAGGATGGGGCCGTCGCCATTGCCGACCCCGTCCAGGGCGAGGGCGGCCGCCACCCGCATCCCCAGGCGCCGGGCGGCGCTGGCGGGCAGGGCGAGGCCGAGGTCACCGAGAGCGGGGCGCTCGCCGGGATCGACGGCACGGAAGCCGACCAGCGCCACGTGATCCGGGACCACGGCCGGCGGCGGGCCGCCCGCGGACGTGACTTCCTCCGGCCCGCGGCCCAGCGCGAGGGCCAGGGCCATGCCATTCAGATATCCGGAGGGCGAGGTGTCCGGTGTGTTGAGGTCCGCGTCGGCGTCGATGTAGACGACCCCGACGGGTTGCCCCAGCTTGCGGCTCGCCCCCGCCACCGTTCCCGCCACGAGCGTACAGTCGCCACCGAGCACGATGGTGAATCCTTCGTCGAGCGCACGCGTCATCTCGTCCGCGGCCGCGCGCAGCGCGCACTCCACCACCTCGGCATTGCGCGCGTGCGGATGGTCGGGATCGTCGCGGTAGGGGAAGAGCGAGAGGTCGGAGAGGTGGACCACCCGCGGGCCGAGGGCCCGCAGATCGCGCAGGAGACCCGCCTCGCGCAGCGCGAAAGGGCCGCGCTCCAGGCCGGAGGCGCGGCCGCCGGCCGCGGTGGGCACGCCGAAGACCGCGACCTTGCTGGAGGGCATCAGCGCAGTATAATCATGCCCCTCCCGGCCGCGCTCCCGAGGAACCTTCGATGAACATCAAGCTCGCCTTCACCCCGGTGTCCCAGGCCGCCGTCGATCTGCTCGTCTTCGTCCTCGACGAGGAGCAGGTGCTGCACGAGGTGGACGACCCGGCCATCCGTTCCCACCTGCAGCGCGCGACCGCGCAGTACCGCGAGAAGACGCTCAAGCGCGAGTACTTCGCCACCCTGCCCGAGGGCTCCCCCGCCGCCGCGCTCGTGGCCTACTGGAGCCCCAGCCTCAAGAGCTGGAACCTCTGGGAGAACGTGAAGACGTTCACCGCGCGCGCGCTGCGCCTGGCCCGCGACTACCGCCACCCGCGCATCGGCATCGTGATGAACAGCGCGGCGGCGGCGCCCCTCGTGGGCAAGGTCGCGGAGGGGGCGATCGTGGGGGCCTATACCTTCGACCGCTACAAGCAGGAGAAGGACGAGTTCCTCCAGAAGGACGCGCAGGTCACGATCCTCGTCCATCCCGACCACAGCGCGGACGCGGAGGCCCGGAAGGCCCGCTACGCCTGGGTGAGCGAGAACGTCAACCGCGCGCGCGACCTCATCAACGAGCCGGGCAACGTCTGCACGCCCGAGTACATCGCGGACCGCGCGGCCGAGGTGGCCAAGGAAGTCGGCCTCGAGATCGAGATCCTGGATCCCGCCGGCCTCAAGGCGCGGGATTACCTGGGTTGCCTGCGCGTGGGCTCGGGCAGCGCGCACCCCCCGCGCATGGTCATCCTCCGCCACGTGCCGCGCAAGGCGTCGAAGGAGACGCTGGCCCTGGTCGGCAAGGGGATCACCTTCGACACCGGCGGCATCAGCCTCAAGCCCGGCGACCACATGTGGGAGATGAAGGGCGACATGGCGGGCGCGGCCGCGGTGCTCTTCGCGATGCGCGCGCTGGGCCGCCTGGCCCCGGACGTGAAGGTGGTGGGGATCCTGTGCTGCGCGGAGAACTTCCCCGACGCCAACGCGCAGCGGCCCGGGGACATCTTCACGGCCAAGAACGGCAAGTCCATCGTGGTCGACAACACGGACGCGGAGGGACGCCTCGTGCTCACGGACGGGCTGCACCGCGCGGGCGAGGAGGGGGCCACGCACGTCGTGGACATCGCGACCCTCACCGGCGCCTGCCTGCGCGCGCTCGGGCCGTCGGTCGCGGGCGTGCTCGGCACCGACCGCGAGCTGATCCGCCGCGTCATCCGCTCCGGCGAGAACCACGGCGAGGCCTTCTGGGAGTTGCCGCTGGTCGAGGAGTACCGCGACGCGCTCAAGACCCCTTACGCCGACATCAACAACATCGCCTCCGGCGGGCTGGCCGGCGCCATCACGGCGTCGCTGTTCCTGCGCGAGTTCGTGCCGAAGGGCGTGGCCTGGGCCCACCTCGACATCGCGGGGCCGATGTTCAAGGAGAAGGACTGGAAGTACTACGAAGCGGGTGCCTTGGGTTTTGGCCTCAAGACCCTGGTCGACCTGAGCGAACGGTTCCATGATCCGGTTCCCTGAGCGCAGGGTCTCCTTCGACCAGATCACCGACCTCGTCTACCTCGGCTCCCGCATCGCGAGCCTGGACGATTACCACCGTCTGAAGGCGGAGGGCGTGCGCGCCTGCGTGGACATGAAGCAGGAGGGGGCCGACCCCTGGACGTTCGAGGCCTTCCTGTGGCTCCCCACCGTCGACCACGAGCCGCCGAGCCCCATGCACCTGCGCATGGGCATCGCCTTCCTGCGCCAGTGCGAGCAGGCGAAGATGCCCGTCTTCGTGCACTGCATGGCGGGGGTGGGCCGGTCCTCCACGCTGGTCCTCGCCTATCTGCTCGCGGGTGAGTACGCGGAGCGCGGACCCGAGGACGCGCTCGACTTCCTCTGCGAGCGCCGCGCGTGCGTGAATCCGAACGCGCGCCAGATCGCGGCCGCGGTCGAAGCGGCGAAGGGCTTCCGGGGCTAGGCCTAAGGCACGGACGGCGGAGGCACGCGCCGCTTCGTGGCCTGCTCGAACGCGTAGCTCAGCGCGAGCAGTCGCGGCTCGCTGCAGGCCATCCCCGTGAAGCTCACGCCGAGGGGCGCCGGTTTCGCGTTGAAGCCCTCCGGGAAGGGCGGGGCGGGGCTGGCGGGCGCGTTGGGGACGGTGCCGAAGGGAACGATGACGGTCGGATAGCCCGGCTTGGCCGCGATGCCCGCCCCCGACCCGCCCGGGAAGAGCAGGGCGTCGAGGGTCTGCGCCTTCATCACTTCGTCGATGCCGTGGGTCGCGCTGAGCGCGATGTCCTTCGCGCGGTCCTCCTCGTAGCGCTGCTTGTCCGCCTTGAGGTCCATCTCGTCCGACACGTCGAGGTTGGACTCGCCGTACTTGATCGCGCCCGCGCGCTGGTGCGTGATGTTCCAGACGCGCAGGTCGGTCAGGGTCTTGACCGGCGCCGAGGCGCCCAGGCTCTCCAGCCACTTGTTGAAGTCGCGCTTCATCCCGTACTTGAAGACGATGGAGCAGGCGTTGTCCCGCCCACGCCCCTCCTCCGCCCCCGAACACACGTTCCACTTCAGGAGGTTGTTCTTCTCGTCCTTGTCGACGACGCTCGGGATATCCGCGGGGTCCACGATCACCGCCCCCTGCTGCTTGAGGACGTTGATCGCCTCCGCCATCACCTTGGCCGCCTCCGGCGTCAAGCCGCCGCGCGGCTCGGTGGTGCCAGGCGCGGTGATCTTGTCGTAGTAGAAGGCGCGGGGGATTCCGATGCGCGCGCCCTTCAGCGCGTCCACCTTCAGGGACTTCGTGTAGTCGCGCCCGGCCGGGGGGGTGCAGGTCTTGGTGGCCGCATCGTTGGCGTCCGGGGCCGCCCCCTCGAGCGCACCCAGGAGGATCGCGGCGTCCGTGACCGTCCTCGCCAGCGGGCCCGCCGTGTCCTGGTCCGCGGTGATGGGGATGATGCCGTAGCGGCTCACGCGGCCGACCGTCGGCTTGACCGCCGCCAGCATGTTCTGGTTCGCGGGACTGAGGATGGACCCGCTCGTCTCCGTGCCGACGTTGGCGGTCCAGAAGCTCGCGGCGG
>WNGB01031727.1_pt1 | contig 11945 bp, 14 predicted proteins | sample 5400681 | NCBI WGS metagenome assembly WNGB01 (sample SAMN13153367, study PRJNA577476) | soil metagenome | isolation source: 115 cm soil or saprolite under grassland replicate 2 | place: USA:California | collected 2016-06-15 | reverse complement strand
GAGTCGCCGGTCTCCGTGCAGTCGATGACCACGACCCTGACCGCCGACGTCAACAGCACCCTGCAGCAGATCGCCGAGCTCACCGCGACCGGCTGTGACATCGTCCGGGTCGCCTGCCCCAGCCAGGACGACGCCGAAGCGCTCCCCGAGATCGCGAAGCACTCGCAGATCCCGGTGATCGCCGATATCCACTTCCAGCCCAAGTACGTCTTCGCCGCGATCGACGCCGGCTGCGCGGCGGTCCGGGTCAACCCGGGCAACATCCGCCAGTTCGACGACCAGGTCAAGGAGATCGCGGCGGCCGCCAAGGACCGCGGCACCTCGATCCGGATCGGCGTCAACGCCGGCTCGCTCGACAAGCGGCTGCTGGCGAAGTACGGCAAGGCCACCCCCGAGGCCCTGGTCGAGTCGGCGGTCTGGGAGGCCAGCCTCTTCGAGGAGCACGACTTCCACGTCTTCAAGATCTCGGTCAAGCACAACGACCCGGTCGTCATGGTGCGCGCCTACGAGCTGCTCGCCGAGGCCGGCGACTGGCCGCTGCACCTCGGCGTCACCGAGGCCGGGCCGGCGTTCCAGGGCACCATCAAGTCGGCGACGGCCTTCGGGGCGCTGCTGAGCCAGGGCATCGGGGACACGATCCGGGTCTCGCTGTCGGCGCCGCCGGTCGAGGAGGTCAAGGTCGGCATCCAGATCCTGCAGTCGCTCAACCTGCGCCCGCGCAAGCTCGAGATCGTCTCCTGTCCCTCCTGCGGCCGCGCCCAGGTCGACGTCTACACGCTGGCCGAGCAGGTCACCGCCGGCCTCGAGGGCATGGAGGTGCCGCTCCGGGTCGCGGTGATGGGCTGCGTCGTCAACGGTCCCGGCGAGGCCCGCGAGGCCGACCTCGGCGTCGCCTCCGGCAACGGCAAGGGTCAGATCTTCGTCAAGGGCGAGGTCATCAAGACCGTCCCCGAGTCCAAGATCGTGGAGACCCTGATCGAGGAGGCCATGCGGCTGGCAGAGGACATGGAGCCCGTCGAGGGCGCCGAGGCCGAGGTGTCCGTTTCTTGAGCCGCCTCCTGGCCGAGGGCGGCGACGGCCAGTCGGACGTGAGCTACCCGGACGCAGCGGGAAGCGGGGCCTCGCCGAGCTCTCGTCGCTGCGCGACCGCGGTCTCGTGACCGAGCGGGAGTACGCCGGCCGCCGGCAGGCGATCATCGACCCGATCTGACTCGCCCGGAGAGCTGCTGACCCTTCTGTCCCACTTTATAGGGATCTAGGGTGCTAGCATTCTAGGCATGTCGGTCGACAAGGTTCAGTTCAACGTCTATCTGCCACCCGAGCTGGTGAAGCGGGTCAAGCACCGGGCCATCGACGACCAGGTCAGCCTGTCCGCCCTCGTCGAGAAGGCGCTCACCGCCTACCTCGAGGGAGACGCGTCATGATCGTCGTCCGCCCGGTCCGGTTCACCGACGACGTACCGGCGATGCGGGCCTTCCTGCAGGTCCTCGGACTGCAGCCGCGCATCGAGTCGCGGAGCGGTTCCTGGCTCGACCTGACGGCCACGCACGGGATGATCGGCCTGCACGAGGCGGCCCGCAGCGTCACCGGCGGCCGGCCGGGGGAGACCCGGCTGTCGTTCGAGGTCGCCGACGCCAACGCGGTCGCCGAGCGGCTCCGCGCCCAGGGGTACGCCGACGCCACGGCCGTCGACGAGTCCTACGGGCGGATCGTCATCGTGACCGACCCGCTCGGCGCCGAGCTGCAGCTCGACGAGCGCCAGGACGACCTCTACGGCTACCGGGCCCACGGGGTCGAGCTCGGCAGCGAGGCCGACCGGCTGGCCGTCGTACCCGTCCGGTTCACCGACGATGCCGACGGCTACCACCGCTTCCTCACCGCGCTCGGGCTGACCGGCGCGCCGGCTCCGGGCGGGTACGCCGTCTACGCGCTGGCCGACCGCGGCTTCGTCGGCGTCCACCACGAGTACGACGGCGCTCTGCCGATCGTGGCCGGGACCGGAGCCAGCGTCCAGCTGACCCTGGCCACCGACGGCGACCTCGACGCGGTCCAGCAGCGGCTGGAGGCGGCCGGCTACCCGGTCAGCCGGACCGACGAGGACTGGGGCTCCTTCCTCGACGCGACCGACCCCGACGGCCAGTCGGTCCAGGTGCACCCATGGCCGGCGGAGTAGCGCTCGCGCCGTCTCGGGCGCCGGAGCGGCTGCTGCGGGACGGACAGTTCCGCCGCTACCTGGTGGCGCGAACGCTGTCCGGCGCGGGCGGCATCGTCACCCTGATCGCGCTGCCGATCCTCGTCTACCGGACCAGCGGGTCGGCGGGTCTGACCGCGCTGGTGGCGGCGTGCGAGGCGGCGCCGTACCTGCTCTTCGGGCTGTTCGCCGGAGCGCTCACCGACCGCTGGAACCGCAAGCGCGTGATGGTGGCCGCCGACGCGCTGGGTGCTGTGTTGGTCGCCAGCGTGCCGGTCGCCGACTGGCTGGGCGTCCTGACCGTCACCCAGGTGCTGGTCGTGGCCTTCCTCGGGCCGACGGTCGCGGTGTTCTTCGACGGGGCGTCGTTCGGGGCGATCCCGATGCTGGTCGGTCGGGAGCGGATCGGCGCCGCCAATGCGGTGACCTGGGGGCTCCAGAGCGGCAACGAGATCGTGCTGCCCGCGGTGGTGGGCCTGGCGCTCGCCGTACTCCATCCCTCGACCCTGCTGGCGTTCGACGCCGTGACGTTCGCCGTCTCGGCGGTGCTGATCGCCGGCATCACCCGCGCGACCTACGACGCGGGTCGCGAGCTGCCGCCGCTCACCCTGCGCCAGGTCGGCCGCGACGTGTGCGAGGGTCTCGACTTCCTGGTCCACCACGCGGGCGTGCGCACGATGACCCTGATCGGCTTCCTGCAGTGCGTGGGCGGTGGCGGCTTCGTCGCGCTGATGGTGGTGTGGATCGACCGCCGGCTCGGGGTCGGCACCGAGGGCCTCCGGTTCGGTCTCGTGTACGGCGGCTGGGCGGTCGGCGGGCTGATCGCCTCACTGGCCCTCCCGTGGCTGCTCCGCCGATGGTCCGCGGCCCGGGTCGCGCTGCTCGCGGTGCCGATAAGCTGCGCGGTCGGCCTGGTGGTGCCCGCGATCACGCAGTGGTGGCTGGCCGCCCTGGCCATGACCGCGTGGAGCGTCGGCTACACGATGATCGCGATGAACTCGATCTCCTACCGCCAGGAGGTCACCCCCAACCACCTGCTCGGCCGGGTCAACACGGCGGGCCGGATGCTGTCGTGGGGAGTCGGCTGGACGGGCGGTGCCTTCCTGGCCGGTGCCGTCGTCGACCTGCTGGGGCTGGTGCCGACGCTCTACCTGCTGGCCGCGACCGCCGTACTCTCCGTCGTGGTCGCGTGGTCCTCGCCGCTGCGCGGCGGGGGTGTGAACTCCGCGTGAAGCCTCGCCGCACCCCGTGACCCGTGGCGTGACGACGCGTTGGATGCGGATGTGAAGCTCACCCGTTGTCTGCTGGCCGGCCTGCTCGGCGTACTCCTCGTCCTGACCGACGTCGCGGGAGGCCAGGCCGGCCCCGCGGATCTCAGCGCCCGCACCGGCCGCACCGCCGTGGTCGATCTTGCCGCGCCGGCCGCGCGGCCGGCCTACGTGCCCAAGGTCGGCCACGTGTTCGTGGTCAACATCGAGAACAAGGGGTACGACGTCACCTGGGGCCCGGACTCCAAGGCGCCGTACCTCTCGCGCACGCTGCGCCGCAAGGGCGTTCTGCTGAAGGAGTACTACGCGACCGCGCACAACTCGCTGCCCAACTACACCGGCCAGATCTCCGGCCAGGGGCCCAACCCGCAGCAGCAGGCCGACTGCCAGATCTTCACCTCGTTCGTGCAGACCGGCACCGTCGCGCCCGGGCAGGCGGTCGGCACCGGGTGCGTGTTCCCCACCGGGGTGCCGTCGCTGCCGGTCCAGCTGAGCCGGTACGACGTCAGCTGGAAGGGCTACATGGAGGGCATGAAGCGGGCCTGCCAGCACCCGCCGATCGGTGCGCAGGACCCGACGCAGAGGGCCACCGCGACCAACAACTACGCGGTCCGGCACAACCCCTTCATGTACTTCATGGGGATCATCGGGCGGCCGACGTACTGCGAGAAGCACGTCGTGCGGCTGCGCCGACTGGTCACCGACCTGGGCTCGGTCCGGACCACGCCGCGGTTCTCCTACATCACGCCCGACCTCTGCAACGACGGCCACGACGCCCCGTGCGCGGACGGTCGCCCGGGCGGCCTGGTGACCGTCGACCGGTGGATGAAGGTCTGGATCCCGAAGATCCTGGCGTCACCGGCCTTCAAGCGCGACGGGATGCTGGTGATCACCGCGGACGAGGCCGACTCGCCCGCGAGCGACGCATCGGCGTGCTGCGGCGAGGGACCGGCCCCCAACTCGCTGCTGCCCGGCATCACCGGGCTGGGTGGCGGCCACATCGGCGCCTTGGTCATCTCGCGGTGGACCAGCCCCAACACGTCGAGTACGACGCCGTACAACCACTACTCGCTGCTCGCCTCGCTCGCCGAGCTGTACGGCGTGCCGAAGCTCGGCTATGCACGGACGTCCGGTCTGAACCGGTTCCACCGGGACGTCTACAACAGTGGCTGGACCAGCTAGCCCTGACCCCCGTCCGGACGGCTGGAAGGGACTGCTGAACGGCGCGCCCGAACGGGCTAGAGTCCAGGCGTGCTGACCACGCGGCACGGCGTCCGGGTGCTGGGCGCCGACGACCTCACCGAGTTCTTGGCTCTCGCGGCCCGGGACCCGGTCGTCAACGTCTTCGTCGACTACCGCGCCCGCACCACCAACCTGGAGCCACGATGGCTCGGCGGCGAGATGTGGGGCCGCTACCGCGACGGCCGGCTGGTGGCCGCCTGCCACGTCGGCGCCAACCTGGTGCCGGTGCAGTGCACGGACGACGACGCCGAGGCGTTCGCCGAACGGGCCCTCACCCGGGGGCGGACCATCTCGACGATCGTCGGGCTGCAGGCGTCCGTGGCGCCCTTCTGGCAGGTGGGCAACGTGAAGATGGCGACCGATGCGAGCAAGACGAACAGCTCCGGCTACAAGGCCGCCACGCTCGCCCGGCTGCCGCTGCAGCTGCCGCTGATCCGCACCGCCCTGAAGGCGGCCCGGGACTGAACACGAGGACGGCCGCGTGGTGTTCAAGGCGGAGGTGGCCTGTGTGTCGCCGTACGCCGCACAGATCCAGGGCGTGTACGTCGCCCCCGAGTACCGCGGCCGCGGGCTGGCCACCGCCGGGATGGCGGCCGTGGCAGAGCAGGTGCTGTCCGGCATCGCACCGGTGGTCTCGCTCTACGTCAACGAGTGGAACCAGCCGGCCCGGCGGGCCTACGAGAAGGCCGGCTTCGTGGAGACGGCACGCTTCTCCACGATCATGTTCTGACCAATACTCTCGGCGTATGAGGATCTCCAAGGACGTGCTCGGCCTCGCCGGCATCTTCGCCACCAGCGGCGTCGTACACCTCGCCAAGCCGGAGGTCTACCTCCCCCTGATGCCGTCGTGGGTGCCCAAGCACCGCGAGGTCATCCTCGCCAGCGGTGTCGCGGAGCTCGCCTGCGCGGCCGGCCTGGTCCACCCGCGCACCCGCAAGGCGGCCGGCTGGGCCAGCGCCGGCAACGTGAAGATGGCGACCGATGCGAGCAAGACGAACAGCTCCGGCTACAAGGCCGCCACGCTCGCCCGGCTGCCGCTGCAGCTGCCGCTGATCCGCACCGCCCTGAAGGCGGCCCGGGACTGAACACGAGGACGGCCCGTGGCATCGCCACGGGCCGTCCTCTGCTCATCTCGGTCAGGGCTGCACGGTCCGAGTCACGTCGCTCGCTCGCACGCACCCGGCAAGGTTGCAGCGCACGGTCGCCGTCCAGACCTGGCCGCTCGCGCCGAGCAGCAGGTCTGAGCCGCTCTCGAACTCGATGGCGCCGAACCACCCGTCGATCGTGTACGACGCCAGCCGCCTGCCGGTCGTCCGGTGCACCTGCGCCTCACGCGGGCCCAGCCCGTCGGACAGGATGTCGATCGTGGCGACCCGGGTCGCGTCCGGGTTGAACGCGACAATCCGCTGGTTGCAGCCGGTCCAGATCCGGTCGTCGGGCGAGCCGACCGGCGCCAGCACCGAGCAGCCGCCGTCGTACGGGTCCTTGGTGTATGACGCGAACAGACCATGGCTCAGGTCGGCGGCGTACCCGGCCCGCTTGGAGATCAGCCGGGTGGCCTGCGTGCTCGCGTTCCAGATGCGGGTGCCCCGGCTCCAGGCGCTGACCATGACCCGGTCGCCCGCCACGTCGAGCGCGGTGGCATAGCCCTTGAAGTCGCGCGCTCCCAGTCGTGCGCCGTTCTTGGTTGCGATCAGGACGACCCGGCTCACCTCGGCGGACCGGACCACCGCGAGGCGGGTGCCTTCGTCGGAGAGCTGGGCCGCGTAGTCGTGGAACCCACTGACCAGCAGCCTGCGGGCGCCGTCGGTCGGGTACAGCCAGATCCGCGGCGACTCGTAGTCCGCGTCGTGGGTGCCGACGACGTACCCTCCCGGCGCCTTGCCGAGCAGCTGCGCGTTCGCCGCGTGGACGGTGATCCGGGTCGAGCCGTCGACGATCGTCTTGCCCTCCAGGTGCGGGATGCGTACGTCGGCTCCCCGCGGCAGCGCGCCCGGCTTGACGTCGTACGTCGGCGCGGCGGAGGCCGGCGCCACCGTGGCGGCGATGGTGCCGAACGCGGTGGCGGCGGCCAGGGCGAGGGCGCCCAGTGTCCTTCTCATGAATTTCCCCCTGGGTGGTGGTTGGTCTGTCAGGCAGTGGACGCGGACCAGGCCGGGAAGGTTGCACGGAAACCGATTCCCAGGGGTGGGCTTCCGGACAGTAGCCTTGCGCGCATGATCCTTCGCATGTCCACGCTCTTCGTCCGCACGCTTCGCGACGACCCGGCCGACGCGGAGGTGCCGAGCCACCGGTTGCTCGTCCGCGCCGGCTACATCCGCCGCAACGCGCCGGGCATCTACACGTGGCTGCCGCTGGGTCTGCGGGTGCTGCGCAAGATCGAGGCGATCATCCGCGAGGAGATGGACGCCATCGGCGCCCAGGAGCTGAGCTTCCCCGCGCTGCTCCCCCGCGAGCCCTACGAGGCGACCGGCCGCTGGACCGAGTACGGCGACGGCATCTTCCGGCTCAAAGACCGCAAGGGTGCCGACTACCTGCTCGGGCCCACCCACGAGGAGATGTTCACGCTCGTCGTGAAGGACCTCTACTCCTCCTACAAGGACCTGCCGCTCTCGATCTACCAGATACAGACCAAGTACCGCGACGAGGCGCGGCCCCGGGCCGGGCTGCTGCGCGGCCGCGAGTTCACGATGAAGGACTCCTACTCCTTCGACGTCGACGACGCCGGCCTCGACGCGTCGTACCAGGCCCACCGCGAGGCCTACATCCGGATCTTCGACCGGCTCGGCTTCGAGTACGTCATCGTGTCCGCCCACGCCGGCGCGATGGGCGGCTCGAAGTCCGAGGAGTTCCTGGCCAAGGCCGACGTCGGCGAGGACACCTACGTCACGTGCAAGGCCTGCGGCTACGCCGCCAACGTCGAGGCCGTCAAGGTCCCGGCGCCCGCGCCCATCGCGTACGACGACGCGCCCGCGGCCCACGTCGAGGACACTCCCGACACCCCGACCATCGAGACGCTGGTCACCCTGCTCAACGACCGGTTCCCGCGCGATGACCGGCCCTGGGAGGCGGTCGACACGCTCAAGACCGTGCTGATGATGCTGACCCACCCCGACGGGACCCGTGAGCCGCTCGCGATCGGCGTACCCGGCGACCGCGAGGTCGACCAGAAGCGCTTCGAGGCGGCCGTCTACCCCGCGGAGTTCGAGCCCTTCGGCGAGGCCGACTTCGCCGCCTACCCGATGCTGGTCAAGGGCTACATGGGGCCCGGCATGCTGGGGGAGAGGTCGGAGTCGAAGATCCGCTTCCTCGTCGACCCCCGCGTCGTCGAAGGCACCCGCTGGGTGACGGGCGCCGACGCCGCGGGCCATCACGTCGTCGACCTGGTCGCCGGCCGCGACTTCACGGCCGACGGCACCATCGAGGCGGCCGAGGTGCGGGCGGGCGACCCCTGTCCCAACGGCGACGGGGTGCTCGAGGCGGCGCGCGGCATCGAGATGGGCCACATCTTCCAGCTCGGCCGCAAGTTCGCCGACGCGCTCGACCTGCAGGTGCTCGACGAGAACGGCAAGCTGGTCACGGTCACCATGGGCTCCTACGGCATCGGCCCCTCGCGGGCCGTCGCCGCGATCGCCGAGGGCACGCTCGACGAGCTCGGGCTGTGCTGGCCGCGCAATGTCGCGCCAGCCGACGTACACCTGGTGGCGGCGGGCAAGGACGAGGCGCTGTTCGCGGCCGCGAGCCAGCTCGCCGAGGACCTGTCGGCCGCCGGGCTCGACGTCCTGTACGACGACCGCGCCGGCAAGATCAGCCCCGGAGTGAAGTTCAAGGACGCCGAGCTGATCGGCGTACCCACGATCGTCACCATCGGCCGCGGGCTGGTCGACGGCCTGGTCGAGGTCAAGGACCGGCGCACCGGCGAGCGGACCGACGTACCCCTCGGGGAGGCGGTCGCCTACCTCACCGCCCTCGCGCGAGGCTGAGGGACATGACCGACATCGACGTCACCGAGAACGCAGCCGAGCTGCGCTACGAGGCGCGCATCGACGGCGAGCTGGCCGGCTTCGCGCAGTACCAGCTCACCCACGAGCTGATCGTCTTCACGCACACCGAGGTCGACCCGGCGTTCGAGGGCAAGGGCGTCGGCTCGGCGCTCGCGCGGGTGGCGCTCGACGACGTGCGGGCGAAGGGCCAGCGCAAGGTGCTGCCGCTGTGCCCGTTCATCAAGGGCTGGATCGGCAAGCACCCCGACTACACCGACCTCGTGTACGGCGCCCCGGCGTCGACCGCCCGCGACTGACTGTCGGCTGCCCTGTCAGCCGGCGGTGATCTCGTCGAGCTCCGTGAGGTCGTCGACCGTCGGCTGCCAGTGGAGGGCGGCGGCGTTGGCGCGCACCTGCTCGGCCTTGGTGACGCCCGAGATCACCGACGCGACCGCCGGCTGGTGGGCGAGTCCGGAGATGGCCACATCGACCATCGACAGGTCGCGCTTCTCGGCGTACGCGCCGACGGCCTCGATGCGGTCCCAGTCGGCGTTCGTCAGCCAGGTCGCGGAGTCGATGGCGGCCCGGGAGCCCTCGGGAGCGGCCGCACCACGGGCGTACTTTCCGGTGAGCAGGCCGTACTCCAGCGGGAAGAACGGCAGGATCCCGAGCCCGAACTCCAACGCCGCCGGCGTCACCTCCGTCTCGACGGTGCGGTCGAGCAGCGAGTAGCGGTTCTGCACCGACACGAACCGGCTGAGGCCTGAGGTCCGCGAGGTCCACGCCGCGTCGGCGACCTGCCAGCCCGCGAAGTTGGAGCAGCCGAGGTAGCGGACCTTGCCCTCGCGGACCAGCTCGGTGAGTGCCTCGAGCGTCTCCTCGATCGGGGTGACCCCGTCGGGCTGGTGGTACTGGTAGAGGTCGATGTGGTCGGTCCGGAGCCGGCGGAGGCTGGCCTCGACCGCGCGGCGTACATAACGGCGGGACCCGCGTACGCCGTGGTCGGCGCCCAGGGTGCCGCGCATGTTCATCCCGAACTTGGTGGCGACCACGAAGTCGTCGCGGCGGCCGGCCAGCGCGTGGCCGATCAGCTCCTCGCTGACGCCCGGCTCCGGGCCGTAGGTGTCGGCCGTGTCGAGCAGGGTGACGCCCGCCTCCGAGGCGGCATCCAGGATCGCGGAGACGCCGGCCTGGTCGACCCTCCTCCCGAACGCGTTGCAGCCGATCCCGACCGTGCTCACCATCAGTCCCGAGTTGCCCAGCGGGCGGTAGGTCATGTCCACACCGCGACCCTAGCCATCTTTCGAAAACGGTCATCCTGTGACATCTAGGGTCGGCGACCAGGCAGGGCTGCGGATACGTTCCACCCATGAGCATCGAGGCGGTCATCTTCGACTGGGGCGGGACCCTCACCAAGTGGCACGACATCGACTTCCACGCGGAGTCGCTGGCCCTGGCCCAGGCGGTCGTCAACGCCGACCACGACCACCACGTCAGCGCTCAGCGCCTGCACGCCGCGGGCGACACCATCTGGGGCCGCAGCCGCGACCATCAGCAGAGCGCGACGGTGGCCGACCTCTTCGCGGAGGCCGGCCTTGAGCACGACCCCGACCTGCTCACCGCCTACTTCGACTTCTGGGAGCCGCACACCCTGACCGACCCCGAGGCGGGGCCGATGTTCACCCGGCTGCGCGAGGCAGGCCTCAAGGTCGGTGTCCTGTCCAACACGATCTGGCCGAGGGAGTGGCACGAAGGCTTCTTCCGGCGCGACGGCGTACTCGACCTGATCGACGGCGACGTCTATTCCAGCGAGATCCCGTGGACAAAGCCGAGTGCGCACGCATTCCGGGCGGCGATGGATTGCGTCGGAGTGACGGACGCGGCACGATGTGTTTGCGTCGGCGACCGTTTGTACGACGACGTCTGGGGAGCACATAACGCCGGGATGAGAGCCATCCACGTGCCGCACAGCACGATCCCGGCCAATCAGATCGGCCACACCGAAGGTGAGCCGGATGCGGTCGCCCACCGGCTCTCGGAGGTTCCCAACCTCGTCGAGAAGTGCAACTGACCCCCATTTGCAGGTTCCTGCAATGCATAAACCTGAGGGAGCGTTCGCATACCAACCAGAAGATTTCTGGTGAAGGATCGTTATCGGACCGGTCTCCCGCACCAGGGTGGCCCAAGACGAGAGGATTCTGCGCACATGCGGAACAGCCTGATGCATCGAGTCGGCGCACGAGCCGCGCTCGGACTGACGGCCACGTTCCCCTGGGACTACAGCAAGCAGCCGGGCCTCGACGGCATCCGCGTCCGCTGGGACTCGCTCCCGGGTCTCGACCTCATTCACAACTACATGGATTACGGCTACGACAGCTGCTACAACCAGTTCACCGCTGGTCAGTCGGCACGCATGTCGCAGATGTGGACGGCCTACCGGGCCTGACAGAGACGGGGTATCCGTGGCGGGTGTCTGCCACCCGCCACGGGTACCGACGGGCCGATAACGGGGCCCGGCTCAGCGGTCCGCGAACTCGGACAAACCGGGGAAGATCTCGGGACTTCCCCGAAAGCCGAGTTCGCGGACCGCTGAGTCCGTGAGGGCGTCGATCGCCCAGTTCCGCTGCTCGCCGAAGGTGCTCCCGACCAGATCCGCGTAAGTCGCGGCGCACCGGCTCTCCACGAGGAGTGCCGCGGCGGTCACCTGCTCGGGGGTGCCCGCCGCGTTCGGCAGCTCGTAGCCGATGTCGGCTGCCACCGGTTCGACTCCCAGGTCCCGGATCGCACGGGACAGCTGGTCGCGCCGGCTGCGATGGATCGTGTAGCTCGCCGCCAGCGCGGCAGACAGCGCCGGCTCGCTCGAGGTCGAGGTCTGTGCGCCCAGGGTCGCGAACACCCACACCGCCGCGTGCTCGGCGGTCAGCGTCTTCTGGAGTGCCTCCAACGTCGTACTCATGTGGGGTCCCGATCCGTTGCGGAGCGGAGCGAGCATTCGGATGGGGTGTTCATGCCTGGCCTCCCGGGGTCGGCAGGGCCTGGACGTGCTGCGCGACGCCCGCGGACATGCTGGCGAACAGGCGGGCCAGCGGGCCGCTGCGGGCCTGCGCGGACAGCCCGGCGAGCTCGACCTGCAGGGCTCGTTCGCGGTTGCGGACCAGGGTCAACGCGGCCGCACTGCTGGCGGGCACCCGGGTGCGGGTGCTCTCGGACGGCGTACCGGCGTCGGCGAGCAGGTCGTCGTGGGCCCGGTGGAGCGCGGTC
>WNGB01011785.1_pt1 | contig 11945 bp, 10 predicted proteins | sample 5400681 | NCBI WGS metagenome assembly WNGB01 (sample SAMN13153367, study PRJNA577476) | soil metagenome | isolation source: 115 cm soil or saprolite under grassland replicate 2 | place: USA:California | collected 2016-06-15 | reverse complement strand
ACGACGCCCTGCAGTTCTTCCCTGTTCAAGGAGTCGAGGAGCCCCCGCGTGACGGCGATCGAGGACTTCTCCGGTCCGGGACCGGTCGCGAACGCGTTGGGATCCGGATCGGGAATCACGTAGATGGCGGGCTTGGGCACTCCGCCCGCGATCGCCATCTCCTCGACGACGTTGTCGAGCATCCTCTGCTTCGGGTCGTTCAGATTGATCGGAGCGGCATGCGTGGACTCGAGGACCGCCTTGTCTCCGCCCGCGAGCGCCCACCAGGCGGAGAACCCTCCCAGGCACACGGCGCCCAATGTCGCGATCGGGAACCCGGGTCCCACTCCCGAGCCGTAGAGGAACGCGTCAGCTCCCATGCCGAGAAACGCCAGGAAGAGAACGAAGCCGAAAAGGATGATACGAGTCCGGCGCATGTTGCGCCGCTGCTGGTCGTACAGGTTGATGGGAATCATCAGTTTTCAGTGATCAGTTCTCAGTTGCCTCCGAAGAACTGACAACTGACAACTAGGAACTGACAACTAGGTGGGCCGGATGTTCAGATCCACCTTCGGCACCTCCCGCTCCGCCGCTTCGGTGATCGCGAACAATTCCACCGGTTGGAACTTGAAGGCCTGCGCGATCAGGCTGTCGGGGAAGACCTGCTGGGCGATGTTGAAGCGGGTCGCGATGTCGTTGTAGAACTGGCGCGCGAAGCCGATCTTGTTTTCCGTCGAGGAGAGCTCTTCCATGAGCGCCTTGACCGACTCGTTCGCCTTCAGGTTCGGATAGTTCTCCGCCAGGGCGAAGAGGCGGGAGAGAGTCTGCGTCAGCGCGTTCTCCTTTTCGGCGGCATCGGCCACGCCGCGGGCGGCGACCGCGCTGTTGCGCGCGGCGATCACCTTCTCCAGAGTGTCCTGCTCGAACTGCATCTCCCCTTTGACCGACGCGATCAAGTTGGGGATCAAGTCGTGGCGGCGCTTCAACTGAACGTCGATCTGCTTCCAGCCGTTGACGACCTGGTTCTTCAACGCGATCAGGTTGTTGTAGCGCCAGATCGCCCAGAGAACGGCCACGAAGGCGATCACGATCAGGAAGAAGAAACACCCTCCGATGGCGGCCATGTCTCGTATCTCCTCTGTCTCTTCCTACGAAAACCTAGGCGAAAAGTTCAACCTCCGCTCCGATGACGATTTCGTAAGCCGTGAGCCGTGAGCCGTAAGATTGTGGCCGCGGCTTACGGCTAACGGCTTACGGCTCACGACTACGCGTTCAACCCCTGGCGCAGCTCTCGCGCCAGGATCTCGACGGCGGAGCGCGTGCCGCCCGTGAGCTTCTCTTTCCAGATCGTCTCGGTCTCGAAGCGGCGATCGCCGATGGCTTCCGCCCACGGACGCAGGGCGGCATCCAGCTCTCCCGCCGACCACACGTCGCCGCCGCGGCTTCGAATCATCGCGATCACGTACGGCACGATGCGGATGAAGGCTCGCAGCGAGGTCGCGGTCCGGATCGCGTACTTGCGGCCGGCAAACGCCACGGGGAAGGCGCGCGCCGCAGCCTTGAAGTAGTTCAGGAAGAATCGCCGCGCGTTCTCGCGGAACTCCTTCGACATCCTGCCGCCGGCCGCGTCCATCGAGGCGAAGACGTCGCGCAGCTCGTCGGCGAGGGAGGCCTGAGTCACGGAACCCCTTCCGATCCCCAGCACCTTGATCTGCCCCTTGAGCGGCGAGTGCTCGTCCTCGTTCAACGCGCGGATCACGTCGTGCGCGGCGGCGAGGTTCTCGTCGCGGTAGAGACGCCGTCCCGAGAGCGAGATCAGATGCGACGGGTTCAACTTCGTGTGCTTGCTGTTGATCGTGACGAAGAGCTCGACGACCTGGTCGGCCGTCAGGTTGTCGAAAACGACGGCCGGCACCTGAAAGTCTTTCAGGTTGTGTTTCTCAGCGAGCTGGTGGAGTGCCAGCAGCCGGTGCTGCCCGTCCAGGGCCCGAAGGATCCCCGACTCTTCCGGAAGCTTGAGCGATCCCGAGTCCGCCCGCCCCGAGGCCGCGACGAATTCGAGCCGGCGGTCGGAGACCAGGAGCACGCTGCCCGGGATCGCCGGCAACGTGCCGGAGTCCGCGCACTGAAGATAGTAGGTGACCAGTTCCTCGATCTTCTTCTGGATGATCGGTCGCTGGAAGGCCTGCTCCGAGGCGGCGATTCTCCTCTCCAGGAACTCCCAGTTGACGCGGGCGGAGACTTTCTTCTTCTTTCCCCGCGTGGTCTGGCTGCCGGGTCCGAAGGAAAGGACCTCGAAGCCAACGAGCGACTGGAGGTCCGCCCCCGAGAGCAGAGCCTCGTAAAAGCTGACGCCGAACTGATTCAGCCGAAGCGAGGGAACGGACAACATTCCTGTACCCCCTTAATGTCGCAGCGGATTATACGGGACAGCCTGAAACGCCCTAAGCTATTGATTAGTTATCAGTTATCAGTTATCAGTTGAAGCCGGATCGGCGAGTGAAACTGAGAACTGAAAACTGAAAACTGAAAACTGATGACTCTCACGGGGGCGTCACGGTGCGCCAATCCTTGTCACGGATCATTTCGTCGTGGACCTTGCTTGCGCCCGCGAGGATCCCCTTCAACTCCGCTGTCAGGACCGCTTCCAGCTCGGGCAGGGAATCGGGACTCGCTACGGGAACCGAACACTCGATGGTCATCAGCCCCAGGGAAGCGCAGAAGGGGGAGGTCCGGCGGGTCCAGTCCGTGTCCTTGCGGCGGTGCTTGGTCATGAGAAAAGCGGCGAGACGGCGTTCGTCCCACGGCTGTTCCAGAGGCCAGCAGAAGTTCGCTCGGAACCCTCTGCGCTCGACCTCGGGTCTTTCGCTCGCAAGGCGGATCGGCATCGGTTGATTTACGATACCATTCCCGTCCAAACCGAGTGACGACATGAAATCGTTTTTCGTCTCCGGTCTCTTGCTGCGGGTCCTCCTCGCCGGCCCTCCGACGCCGGCCGCTCCGGCAGACGGGGACGTCTATTCCTCCAACCTGATGGTGGACCAGGACGTCAACGTCTCCTGCCAGATCACGGGAGTCATCGAGACGATCCACGTGGACAGGGGGAGCGTGGTCGCCAAGGGCCGGCCGCTGGCGACACTGCACATGGGGGAGTTCGACGCCGAGGTCCGCCAGACAAAGGAGAGCATGGAGCTGGCCAGAGCGCAGCTCGACCGGGCCAAGGCCCTTTCGGCGGGCAGCATCATGAGCAAGGCCGATCTGGACACGGCCCGGGCGCAGTACGCCGTCGCGGTGGCCAACTGGGAAAAGGCCAAGGCTGTCCGAGAGTACGCCGTGATCCGCGCTCCCTTCGCCGGCGTCGTGACGGAGAAATACGCCCGGGTCGGCCAGAAGGTGATTGACGTCCAGAACATTCCCCTCTTCAAGATTACGGCGTTCGAGCCCCTGCTCGCGCGCATCTACGTTCCCGAAAAGGACTTGATGAGGATCCGACGGGGGGCGGCCGTGGATGTGGTTCCGGTCACTTTCCCTCAGGCCCGCACGAAAGGGACGGTCGAGTTCATCAGCCCGACGGTGGATCCGGCCAGCGGGACCCTCCAGGTCATCATTCGAGTCCGCCGGGATCCGGCGCGCTCGATTCTCCGGCCGGGTCTCGCCGTGCAGATCCGGCTGTCCGTCGCCGGCCGCCCGTGAACGATCCGCGCCCCCCGCGGGGAGGCAAGCGGCTGCGGTCGGCCCTCGACCGAGTGTTGATCCACGACATCAAGAACATGGGCTTCCGGCTCCAGATGCTGCGGCAGAACCTCGACTCCCACTACGGGGACCCGGAGTTCAAGCAGACCGTTCAGGACCTCCTCGCTTCGACCATCGAACGGCTGGACGGCATCGTCGGACGCTGGTCGTCCGAGCAACAACACGTCCTCATCAAAGTCGCCCTGGACGTCAACGGCCTCCTCCGTGAGATTGCCGGTGGCGCGACTCGCCGCGGCGCCCGGCTCGACCGCGCGCAGGCGGCGAAGCTCCCGGCGCTTACGTTGGCCCTCGGCCCGGTCCCGCAGATCTGGGCCGACCCTTATTTCCTCCGCGACGCCTTCTCTTCGCTGATCGAAAACGCCCTGGAAGCAGCCGCGCCTTCGGGAAGAGTGCTGATCCGCAGTTTCAGGGAGACCCGTGGCGCGCGCGGGCGCGTGGTCGTCGAGATCATCGACAACGGGGCGGGGATGTCGGAGGAGTTCGTCCGCGAGCGGCTCTTCCGCCCATTTCAGACGACCAAGCCGGACGGGGTCGGGCTGGGACTGTTCACGGCGAACCAGATCGTCCGGCACCACGGGGGCAGCATCCGCGTCGGAAGCGTCGCCGACGAGGGGACGGTCATCCGCCTGGGCTTTCCGGCCGCGGTCATCGGGTCGTGACGGAAGCCGGAGCACCACTCCCTCGCTTGCTCCTCGTCGAGGACGATTGGGAGCTGGCGGAGCAGCTGCGCTGGGCTCTCAAGGGAGAGTTTGCGGTGGCCCATACGGGGGATGCGGCGGCCGGCCGGGCGCAGCTGGACGAGAAACCGGACCTCTGCCTCTTCGACCTGCGCCTGCCGCCTTCCGGGAGGATCGAGGAAGGCTTGTCCCTCCTGACCGAAGCGCGCCGCCGGGACCCCGACGCGACCGTCGTAATGATGTCGGGCGACGAAGACCGCCAGGCCGCTCTGCGCTCGATCGAGCTTGGGGCCTTCGATTTCTTTCGAAAGCCCGTTGACGGCGCCGAGCTGCTGATCATCCTGCGCCGCGCTCTCGAGCGCCACCGTCTCCTCGAGGAGAACCGGGAGCTCAAGCAGCAGGCTCGCGAGGAGCACAGTTTCGACCGGCTGATCGGCGCGACTCCCGGCATGAAGCGGCTCTTCTCCGACATCGAGAAGGTCGCCCCGTCGGACGCGACAGTGATGCTCCAGGGGGAGAGCGGGACGGGTAAGGAGCTCGTGGCCCACTCGATCCATGAGAGGAGTGCCCGGCGCGGCCATCAGTTCGTCGCGGTCAACGCCTCGGCTCTTCCCGAATCGCTGGCCGAGTCCGAGCTGTTCGGCCACGAGAAGGGCGCCTTCACCGGCGCCGTGGCTTCCAAGCCCGGCCGCTTCGAGCTGGCGCACAAGGGGACGATGTTCCTGGACGAGATCGGCACGCTGACGCCGGCCGTCCAGTCCAAGCTCCTGCGGGTGCTCGAGACCCACGAGGTCGAGCGGGTCGGAGGCCGGCGCAGCACGCCGGTGGATTTCCGCCTGATCACCGCCACCAACGAGGACCTGGAGGCCCGCGTCGGGGCGGGCACTTTTCGCGAGGATCTCTTCTACCGCATCAACACGATCGTCATCCGCATTCCGCCGCTTCGCGAGCGCGCCGACGACATCCCTCTTCTCTGCGACCACTTCCTCGAGAAGTTCTCGGCCCGCCACAAGAAGCCCCTTCGCAACCTCTCCGCCGGCGTCGTCGATCGCCTCCGTGCCCACCCCTGGAAAGGCAACGTCCGCGAGCTCGAGCACGTCATCGAGATGCTCGTCCTCTTCTCCACCGGCGACACCATCGGTGAAGAAGACCTCCCCCGAGTTCTCCGCCAAAGCTCCTCCTCCGCCTCCAAACCCCAGGGCCCCCTCTCCTTCTCGAAGGCCGTCGAAGACTTCGAACGCAAGCTCTTAACCGACGCCATCGCCGAGTCCGGCGGCGTCAAGGCCGAAGCCGCCCGCCGCCTGGGCCTCGACAGCAACCAGATCAAATACCTCTGCCGCAAGTATGGGATCTAGCTGTTAGTGATGCTATCCGGGGCAAGAATTCAACCATCGGATGGGATTTCATCCTGTCGACGGACTCATGGTGAGGGTGGAGGAGTTCTCAAGTGACTCCTTGCAAAGGAGATCATGGTCGTTGCAATGATCAATCCGGCCTGGCCCTGGTCTTGCGATAGGAGCGGGTGAGGAAAGGGGGAAACAAGATGGCGAAGGAAGTTCGGATCGAGTTAACGGCTGCTCAGAAGGCGAAGATCAAGGCGGCGACGGGCAAGGACATGGCCGAGATTCGGGTCTCGAGCGTCGGGAACAACCCGGCTGTCAGCGGTTCGAGGAAGACGATCTCCGCTCGGTCGGCGAGAGACATCGCGGCCCGTTCGGCTCGGGATGTCGCCGCGCGTTCGGCTCGGGATGTCGCCGCGCGTTCGGCTCGGGATGTCGCCGCGCGTTCGGCTCGGGATGTCGCCGCGCGTTCGGCTCGGGATGTCGCGGCCCGCTCGGCTCGCGATGTCTCGGCGCGCTCGGCTCGGGACGTCTCGGCGCGCTCGGCTCGGGACATCTCGGCGCGCTCGGCTCGCAGCAGCGAGTCGGAATAGCTTCTAGAGCTCAGCCGCCGGTCACCTCTCCGGGCCCCGCCTCCGCGGGGCCCTTCGTTTTACCAAAATACTGCTCTGAGCCAGCGCCAGAGGATTCGTCCTGCCCGGTGCACGAGAGATTCACGTCCGCAGTCGATGCGGGCCTGAATGGTCTCGCCCGGGCGAAGTGCGCTGTCGGAATTGTCGAATACCGCGCGAATGATCAATCGCTCAGGGTTCAAGGTCGGCGCAAGCGGTTCTGTCAGCCCGGAGAGGGAGACGGGCTGATTCTCCGTCGCGGGGGCGATCGCCTGAACCCTTCCGCGCAGCGGGCGGAGAGGTCTCTGGCCGACAAGAGCTCGGACGCTCGTCCCAATCCGAATAGCATAGACGAGCCGTTCGGAAACCGGCAGCTCTGCGACTAGCCGATCGCATTGGCCGACCTCGGCCAAGACTGTTCCTTTTCGGACGAATTGGAGTGCGCGGTCTTCGATGCGAGAGGTCAATATGCGGCCCGCAATCGGGCTCCGGAGCACGAGGCGCTCGATCCTCGTGTCCTCTCCCTGTAACGCCTTGGACGCGGCAGAAGCCCGTCTCTCGGAATTCAGGACGTTCTCGGCGATCACCTGATCGCGGGCTTTCGCCGCCGAGCGCGCGAAGACCATCCGCATGGCGTCGAAGTGAGCCCGGTCGGCTTCCGATTCCGCACTTCGCAGGCGAAAGAGCTCGGAACCGGGAGCGACCGCCTGGCTCTCCCGGGCCGCAACGGCGGCGACGACGCCATCCTCCGGCGCCTCGATCCGAGCGACGCTCTCGGGTCGGAGCACCGCCTCCGAACGAATCGTGCGCTGGCTCCAGGGGAAAACAAGCACGATCAGCAGGAGCAGCGCCGCGATGGTCAGTGGGAGTCGGCTTTGCCGGGACATGATGAGCTCCTTCTTGTCGAGATAGAGGAGACGGGCCGTGCGCGTTACCAGTCGCACGCGTTTCTGGAAGATCTTCAGGACGGTCACAACCAGAAACAAGACGGCAAAATCCGGAAAGAGCTTGTGGTAGAGATTGAAAAAGATCTTGGTTATGAACGCCATGATGAAACCGATGTATGCCAGGGCCAGTGTGCCGTAGATCCAATAGATCCGCCGCCGGCGCTTTGACACCGCGAGCACTTCCACCGGCAGGCGAAGGACGTTCTTCTGAAAAACCGCTCCGATGTGGCGGAAGGATTCCTCCCGCAAGTCAGGCATCTCCAGCAAGCTGGTCAGGGCATGGTAACCGTCGATCTTGATGAGAGGGTTGACGTTAAAGAAGATGGTTGAGATTCCGGTGAAGAGCATCGTCTTGTAGGCGAGTTCGTGAAGCAAAGTGTCTGGATACGAGGCAACCCAGAGCGCGGTCGCGCCCGCACAGACAAATCCCTCGACGTAGATGCCGGCGGTATTGACCCACAGACGGTGCCACTTGTTCTGGAACAGGAGCGCGTCGGTCGTGTCGCAGTAGAACGCCGGGGTGAAATAGAGCAGCGCGATGCCGATGTCGTGCACGTCGCCGCCGTAGTTCTTCGTGGCGTAAGCATGGCCGAACTCGTGAAAGAAACCGAGAAACGAGAGGATGAAGAAGAACTGGATGGCATCGAGAAGCGGTTTTCGGAGGAACGCGTACAGCTCGTAGGTTCCGGTGAAGATGGGCTCCCAGTGCAAGGCGAAGATGCAGATCGTCCAGAGGACCGCGACGCTCCAGATCGCCACGACCGGAGGAGTCCAGACCCAGCGGACGTACCGAACGGTGCGGTTGAGAAAACGGTTCGGATTAAAAACATGAAAGAGGAGAAAGAAGGGATTGAAGCCTTCGGCCTTCTCCTCGGCCGCCCGCTGCCGCGCTGTCTTGAGACCCGCAAAAAGGGCGAGATGCTTCTCCGCGAGCGACCGGTCAATCAGGTCCATCTTGCGGAGCATCTCTTCGTACTCCAGGACGAGAGAGACGTCGATCGGGTCGGAGGGATACAGGTCGTTGTAGTCCTGGACAATGCCCTCCCGCGTCCGGCTTCCGTCGAGGAGCTCGATAAGCCGCCATTCGGAGTCGAAGAAGATGTAGTACTTCAAGGTCTGCAGGTTCTTGACGAACCAGCGGACTTCTCCCATCTGGACCTGCCGCCTCGTGACAATGTCGGGCCGAAGTGCAGGCCGGCCCGAGGGCGCTCCGAGCTTTGCGGCAAGCTGTACGGCGCCCTTGTCGGCTGCCGAAGCGGAGACGAGTGAACTCAGTCCTGTGGTGCGGCGAAGGGCGTTCACGGCAGGAACGGCCAAAGCTTGGCGTACAGCCAACGAGTGGGTTTGCGCAACAGCAGCGTGATGATTCTGCGGTTTCCAGCCCGGATCTTGGCCTTGCCGAGTGTGCCGGTCTTGAGCGCTCCGTCCGGGTTGGGCACTGTAACTTCGGCGATCACGAAGCGGTCCTTCCCCTCTTCGCGGATTCGCGCGCCGACCCGAGTGACCTCGCCATGCAGTGTCCGACTCGGGTCAGGGTTCATTTTCAACTCGACGGTTTGATGGGAGCGGATCAAGGTGGAATCCTCCTCCGGAACTGCGACTTCGACCGTCACAGTCCCGACGTCCGCCACAACGCAGAACTCGGTTCCCCGCGCGACGTTCTGACCGACGCGTTCTTCCAGGCGCGGCGTGATGATGACGCCTGCTGCCGGGGCTCGGAGGCGAGTGAAATCGAAGCGTTGTTGTTCCATCGCCAGCCGGGCCTTCAGTTCTTCCAGCCGGGACTGCGCTTCGAACATCGCCGGAGCGTTGCCGACCTCACGATTCTTCGCGACATCGCTTGCGGCAATCTGGTAGGCGGCCTGCGCGTCGGCGAGGGCGGCGCCGTAGCTTTCGTCATCGAGGGTCGCGATGAGCTCCCCGGCGGGCACGACGTCCCCCTCGCGATGCATGACTGCGGAGACGATGCCGTCGACGCCGGCGGTCACGATAGCGCGGCGGCCGGGGAGGACGCGGGCGGGGCCTGCGATGCGAAAGCGCCAGGGGACGAGGAAGAGGATGACGGCCAGGGCGGCGAGACCGATTCCCCAGGCCAGCCGGCGCCGGCGCGGGATCTCGAAGACCTTGCGGCGTTTCTCGAGCAGCGGCTTCCAGAAGCCCGCCAGCGGGATCTGCTGGTAGAGCTGGGCGTTGCGAACCGCGACCGTCGCCTGGTTGACGAGGATGGTGAGCAGATCGCGTGTGTCCTCGTCGAAGACGATCGGCTCACGGCATTCGAAGGCGAGGACCCCGAGCTTTCCTTCCTCGTCCTTCAGGGTTGTCGCGTAGAAGGCCTTCAATCCGGTTTCCGAGAACAGGGCACGGAACTTCTCCTCGGTCTCGGGGCGGTCGGTGAGGAGAGTGCCGTCCTCCCGCTGGGTAATGTTGACGTCCGACCCGGACAGGAAGACCCACTGGAGAAGATCTTCCGTCCGTTGGATGTCCGGGCTCTTCCGGTCGATCTCGGCCATTCCGGAAACCGCTCCCAGACGGAGCTTCCCGCGGCTCTGGATCGCGATCGCGCACCGGTCATATCGGATCAGGGCCGCGCTGGCGTTCACGATCGTTTGCATCACCCGGTCGAGATCGAGCGTCGCGGTGATCTCGCGGCTGACGGCGAGCAGGGCGTCGAGCTCCTCGACCTTCTTTTCCGCCTCGTGCTGCCGCGCGTTGCGCAGCGCCCGGACAGCCTGGCGGGCCAGATCCTGGAGCAGTTCCTCATCGTCGGAAGTGAACTCCGGGTGCCGGCCTCGCTTGTTGACGAGCACGAGCGCCCCAATGGGCTTCTCCTCCTCCAGCAGCGGGAGGGCCAGCACCGAACGGATGGGGTAGCCCTCGTTCTCCCGCGCCAGCGGGTCTTCCGGCGGGATGGCGTTGCGCCGCCCGACCCTCTGTTCGGCCAGCAGGTCTCCGACGATCGAGCGGCCCACGGCGTCGGGGGCGTTGCCCACGTCGTAGTTCTCATTGACGGCCGTGCCCGCCAGCACGACGTCGGCCGTCTTCTCCAGCAGCCAGAAGGAGGCGACCTCGGCGACTCCGAAGTCCACGGCCTTGCGAACGATGATGTGGTTGAGCTCTTCCAGGTCGATTGTCGAGCCGAAGGCCTTTGAGAGGTCGTAGAGGTTGGTCAGCCGCTCGATGGCCTGGAGCATGCCGACCGTCTTCTTCTCGGCTTTCAGCGCAAGGTCGAGCGCCGGGGCCGCGTGCCGCAGGAAGGATTTGAGGATGGCGACCCTCGGCTCGGCCTTTTGCGGCTGCTCGAAGAGGAGGGCCAGCAGCCCGACGACCTGCCCTTCGGCCTCGATGGGAATCGCGAGGCACGTCTGGGTCTCGGCCGGGAAGCCCTTCACCCACGGGTCCTGCGAGGAGGCGAAATCCTTCCGATCGAGCGCCGTCGGGCGCCGGTCGCGCAGCAGGTCATGAACAGTCCCCGTCTCCCGCGAGGCGGAGCGTCGCAAGAAGACCCGTGTGCCTTCGCCCTCGGCGGCGACGCAAACGAATATGGGAATCGCGGCGTCTGGAGTCCAGATGAGCGCGCCCTCGGCCCCGGCCAGCCGCGCGCTCCAACGGGCGGCCCAGGTGGCGGTCTGCGCCAGGGTCTCGCAGCGCGCCAGCTCTCCGAGTGCCGCCGCCTCCGTCCTGTTTGAGGGACTTTCCGGTTCGTCGGCCATCTTTAGTGCGGGCTGCTGGTTAGAAGCTCGAGACCGCGGTCTCCATGTCGGTGAAGTTCTCGAACACCGAGTCGAGCTTGGTCATCTCCAGGAGCCTCTTGACCTGGGGGCCGGCTCCGAGGAGCTTCGTCTGCCCCCCCTCCTTCTGCGAGTTGGTCATGGCCCGCACCAGAGCGCCCAGACCCGAGCTGTCGAGGAGATTGACTCGCCGCATGTCCACGAGGAGGTTGACCTTTCCCTCCTCCAGGAGACGGACGACGGTCTTCTTGAAGAGAGACTCGGACTCGCCGATGACGAGATTGCCATCTACCGTCAGGATGGTGACGGGTCCGTCGTCCTTCGTCGTCAGTTGCATGAAAACGGGGAGATTATGTCGAAAAGACTTCGCGAGGTCCATGTGCCCCGCCGGAGACGCGGACAGCAGGAGGAGCGAGGGGCGCAAACGCCCCGCTCCTGGCTGTCGGCCGCAGGCATTCGCTTCGCGAAGGACGGCCGAGAGAGACTAGACCCGGAGCCAGAAATCCCCGAGCGGGGTTCTGGCCCCGGCAACTCTAGAGGCGTCCGGTGAGCAACAGGATGATGAGGATCAGCACGATGAGACCCAGGGTGCCGCTCGGCCAGTAGCCCCAACCACGGCTATGGGGCCACGCGGGGACGGCGCCGAGCAGCAACACGATGAGAATAATCAGCAGGATCAGTCCCATATCCTTCTCCTTTCCTAGATTCCCGACCTTCCCAGGTGTCGCTATCGCGAGAATTGTGCCAACAGGAGAGGCCAAGGGCGGGGATTGGAGCCGACGGCCGGACTTGAACCGGCGACCTGCGGTTTACGAAACCGCTGCTCTACCGACTGAGCTACGTCGGCCCTGCCGAGGAGGACGGGCGATCTTACGGAAAGGGGCTCTCGCCGTCAAACTCTAGGAATCGG
>WNGB01025452.1_pt1 | contig 11946 bp, 9 predicted proteins | sample 5400681 | NCBI WGS metagenome assembly WNGB01 (sample SAMN13153367, study PRJNA577476) | soil metagenome | isolation source: 115 cm soil or saprolite under grassland replicate 2 | place: USA:California | collected 2016-06-15 | reverse complement strand
GAGCTGCAGCACCTCCTGCCCGTCACGCCACGGGCGGGTGGCGATCTGGCGGACCCAGGGGTGGTCCCTGGTCACCCCCAGGGCCCGCAGCGCCAGCACGGTCACCACGCCGAGCGCGGCCAGGAACAGCAGCACGAGAGTCCCGCCGACGAGCGACCCCGTCACGGTCCACAGCACCACCCAGCAGACCGTGACGGCCGCGGCGACCGCCCACCGCCTGCGGTTGCGCCGCGGTGCGCCGGGCGGCTGCATGCGGGGCATCTGGCTGCGGGGCACCGGGGCACGAGAGGGCCGCGGGGGCGCCTCCATGCGATCTGACATCACACCGTCCTTGCGCGCAGGCCGCGGCGCGGCCGTCTGTTCGTGCTTCCACGATGCGGACGCGGGCACGCGCGGGTCAACGGAATCGGCCCAGCTCCCAGACATCTGGAAATTTCCGCCCGCTCGTGTGTGCCGGGACGAAGGTGCCTGGTGGGGGCGGTGGGCTTATCCCGGGGGAACGCGCCAGGCGGGTGGCCGCTTCTCCAGGAACGCGTGGATGCCCTCCTGCGCCTCCGCGGAGGCGAACAGCCGCGCGGACAGGTCCGCCATCGCGGCGGACTCCCCGGCGAGCCGCTGCCGCCGGCCGCGGGTCAGCAGCCGTTTCGTCTCCGCCGCGCCCTGCGGGGAAGTCTCCCGGATCTCATCCAGCAGCTGTCCCAGCCTGGCGTCGAGGTTTTCGTTAGTGGACGCGATCGTGATGAAGCCGGCCTGGACCGCCTCCTCCGGGCCGAACGTGGCCCCGGTCAGGTAGTAGCGGGCCGCCGCGCGGGGGGTGAGCAGGTCCTGCGTGGTGAGCGAGATCATCGCGGGGGCCACGCCGATCCGCGCCTCGGTGAACGCGAACGTGGCGGTCTCAGAGGCCAGGGCGAGGTCGCAGGCCCCGACGATGCCCATCCCCCCGGCCCGGACATGCCCCGTGATCCGCGCGATGACCGGCTTGGCCGCGTCCACGATGGCGGTGAGCAGCGCCAGGATCGCGGTGTTGGCCGCGGTCATCGACTGGCTCCCGGCCTCGGCCAGGTCAGCTCCGGCGCAGAACACCCGGCCGGTGTGGGTGATCACGATGGCGCGGGCCGACGGGTCCGCCGCGGCCTCGGCGAGCCGGCCGGACAGCTCGGCCACCAGCTGGCGGGACAGCGCGTTGCGGTTGTGCGGCGAATCCAGGGTGAGGGTCGCTACCTGGTCACCGGCGCCGTAGTGCACGAGCACGCTCATCCGGGCCTCCCGGCGCCGATCGTACCGGGACCATGAGGGACCCCCTGGGCGGGCTGGCCCGGGGGGTCCCCGTTGTGCCGGCGGGGCTCTATGCGGTGAGTCTCGCCGATGATCCCGGCCGGCCCGCAGGCCGGCCGGAGTCCTCAGTCGGCCGGGGTCCTCAGTCGGCCGGGCCGTTGCCCAGCGTCACGGTCGCGGTGTGCGACTGGCCGTTCTGGTCGGTCCAGCTGATGCTGATCTTGTCGCCCGGGTGGTGCTTGGCCAGGGCCGAGGAGACGCCCGTGTCGGCCTTGACCGCGTGACCCGCCACGGACGTGATCACGTCACCCTGGGCCAGCCCGGCCCGGGCGGCCGCGGACCCGTTCAGCACGCCGGCCACGGTGGCGCCGGCGGAACTGCCGGTGGAGCTGCCGTACCCGCCGCCGTAGTAGCCGCCGTACCCGCCGTAGCCCGGGGTCGCGGCGCTGCCGGAGGAGACCTCCACGCCCAGGAACGCGGTGGCGCCGATGTGCACGGTGGACGAGGCCTGACCCGCCTCGATCTGGTCGGCGATCGTGGTCGCCTGGCTGATCGGGATGGCGAACGCCTGGGTGGCGGCGTGCTGTGACTGCGTGCCGAACGCGGTGGTCGAGATGCTGCTGGAAGCGGCCGTGTTCATGCCGACCACGTCGCCCTGGGTGTCGACCAGCGGGCCGCCGGAGTCGCCCGGCTGGATGCCCGCGTTGGTCTGGATCAGGCCGTGGAGCCGTTCCGCGTTGCCCGCGGACTCATCCGAAGCGGTGATGGTCCGGCCGGTCGCGGTCACCTTGCCGGTGGCCACGGACGGGGTGCCGCCCTTGCCGCCCGCGTTGCCCAGCGCGACCACCTTCTCCCCGGCCTGCACGCCCGAGGAGCTGAGTCTGACGGTCCGCAGCCCCGAGGCGTTCACCAGCTGGAGCACGGCGACGTCGCGGGTCTTGTCGTAGCCGACCACCTTGGCGCTGTAGGTGCGCCCGTTGCCCACGTCGGTGACCTTGATCGAGGTCGCCCCGTCGATCACGTGGTTGTTGGTCAGGACCTCGCCGGTGGAGGTCAGCACCATCCCGGTGCCGGCCGCCTCGCCGTTCTGGTAGCCGAGCGTGGACACCACGTCGACCAGGCCTGGGTTCACCTTCGACGCGATCTGGGCCGTGGTCAGCGTCGTCGAGCCGAACGCGTTCACCGCGCCCAGTCCCGCGACCGTCAGGACCGCGGCCATCCCGGCCGAGGCTCCGGCCAGCATGTACCGGCGCCGCCGGTGACGGCGGCCGTCGGGCTCTCCCGGGCCGGAGCCGCCCGGGCCATGCCCGCCCGGGCCATGCCCGCCCGGGCCATGCCCGCCGGGCCCGTAACCACCGGACCCGTAACCACCCGATCCGTAACCACCCGATCCGTAACCACCCGATCCGTAAGCACCGGGCCCGTAACCGCCCGGCCTGTGACCGCCGTCACCGCCCGGTCCGCCGCCGTAGCTTCCGTAGCCGCCCTGCCCGGTTCCGGCGTATCCGGGCTCCCCGTAGACCGTGCTCATCTGGGAACGCTCCTCAGTAGTTCATCGCCCTTTTCTGGCTCGCTACTGATAATCGGCTTCGTATCTGAAGGCCGCCTCTAAGGACTCTCAACCGGTCCCGAGGCTTTCCTGAGCGCTTCCTGAACGTTCTGCTCAGCCTGTGAGCAGCCTTTCCGGCTGCTTGTGGCGGCGTCCCTCGACTAGCCGGACGTGGTACAGGGACCGCCAGCCTTTCCCGCTGAGCAGGAACTCGCCGGGGACGGGCAGGGCGGTGACACCGTTGAGGAAGGCCTGCGGATCGCCCCCGTGACGTTCACCGGCGGCCCGTGCGTCGACGATGTCCACCACCTCGCCACTGTCCGCGTCGATGCCGGCCAGGTACGGCCGGGGCGCGACGTTGGCCCACACCAGGCCGCCGGCCCATTCCAGGTCGTTGAGGCCGCCGATGCGCTGGCCGCCGATGCGCACCACGAGGAGGCCGAGGGGCATCAGCGTCTGCGGGTCACGGCGGACCAGCTCGCTGCTCCCGTCGCTGGTCAGCACGCAGGAACCCGCGTTGCAGATGCCCCAGCCCTCCCGGTTGTAGGAAATCGTCTCCAGCAAGGTGAGGCTGCGCAGATCCCAGCGCAGGGCGACCCGCTCCCGCCAGGTGAGCTGCCAGAGGTGGCTGTTCACCCGGCAGATGCCCTCGCCGAACAAGTCCGGCGGCAGCGACGCGGTGGCGTCGACCTGGTCCTGGCCGAGCCGGTAACGCCGCACCGTCGACTGCCCGTACTGGCCGGTGCTCTCCCAGACGGTACCGTCCTCCATGATCAGGCCCTGGGTGAAGCCCTGGCCCGGGTGGGGCAGGCGGCGCAGCACCTTGAGGCGGTGAAACCTCGGCACAGCGGCACACCTCCATCATCGGCCCGGCGTCATCGGCCCGGCGTCATGGACCCGGCGCCGTGGACCCCCGCGCGGCAGCCTGATTATGCCGCGCGTTCCCCCGGCTGGCCGCCGCGCCGGGCAACCCGGGCCAGCGCCGGCCGCAGCGGCTTGTCGGTGTACCCGCCGTCGGCCAGCCCGGCCCGCCGCTCGAACACGTTCCGGGCGCCGAAGTCACCGCTCATTCCCCAGGACACCCCGGCCGCGAGGAAGTAGAGCGGGAGCATGACCAGCCCTCCGCACCACGCGTACTGGGTGGCGTGCCGGGCCTCGTGGGCGAGCAGCGCCTCCATCGGGGCGAGGGCCGCCCGGTCGCTGCGCGCCAGGATCACGTTCCCGACCGTGAACGCCGGGGCCACCGGGACCGGGAGCCGGTACCGGGCGCCGATCAGCAGGCCGTCGGCGCCGCGGGCCAGCCGGGCCCGGCCGGCCGCGGCCACCAGCAGGCCGGCCAGCGTGGATCCGTTGACCAGGTTGGCTGCCAGCCGCACCCGGTAGGCCGCGCGCACGCCGGGTCAGGACCCGCCGTCCGCCGGCCCGGACCCGTTCCCGTCCCGGGTGTTCAGCGGATCCGGGTCCGGCGCCACGAGCCAGCCCCCCGGCCCGGGCGCGGTCAGCACCGGCCGGGGGATCTCGGGCATGCCCAGCGGGATCTGGCCGTGCTCGCGGTGCGCGACCGCAGCGCCCCGGTGATAGTTCTCCAGCTGCTCGATCAGGGCCGCGTCCGCATAGGGGCGGCCGTCCACGAACGGTCCCGGCCGCCTCTCGATGACCGCTACCACGTCCTCGCCGGTCAGCGTCTTGTGTGTTTCCAGCGCGTGGGCCAGCGACAGCACCTGCGCACGATTCTCGGTGATGATCTCCTCCACCCGGCCGAGCAGCCCGTTCAGGTTGTCCTCGATCCGGTCAGCCAGGGCCCGGCGCATTTCCGCCTCAGGGTCCTGGCCCTTCTTGGCCCGGCCGCCCTGGCCCCCGCCCGGGGAGCCGACCTCGAGCCGCTTCGCCGTCGAGTAGGAGGACACCGTGGATCCCATGCCCCAGAAGCCCTCCATGAACGAGGCCACGGTGGTCGCCGACTCCAGGTCGCCGGAGACCCCGGAGGAGCTGTCGTTGCCGAAGAACATCCGCTCCCCGGCCAGGGAGGCCAGCGAGACCAGGATGTCGGTCTCGTATTCGCTGCGCCACCGGGTGAACTGGTCCTCCGGCGGGATGCTCGCGACCATGCCGAGGTAGTCGCTCCCCTTCTCGATGGTCGCGATGTCGATCTCCATGTGCTGCCGGGTGCGGTAGGCCACCAGCGCGTGGCACGCCTCGTGGACGGCCACCGCGTGCCGCTCCCGCTCGATGTACTCCACGTCCTCCGGGGGGCCGAGCTCCTTGAGCTGCTTGGCCCGGATGACGTCGCCCCAGGTGATGACGTCACGGCCGGCCCGGATGGCGGTGATGAGCGCCTCGTTGACCAGGTCCTTGATGGTGGCGCCGGTCGCGTAGGGGGTGATGGTGGCGAGCTTGTCCACCTGTTCCGGGGTGAGCTCGTGCCGCACCTTGGCGAAGTAGCCCTCGTAGGTGCGCACGCGGCCCGCCTTCGACGGGTAGCCGACCTTGTAGATCCGGTCGATGCGGCCCGGCCGGAGCAGTGCCTCGTCCAGCGCCTCCGGCAGGTTGGTGGCCATCATGACCAGCATCCGGTACTTGGGCGGCGGCTTGGGGCGCATGCCGAGGAGCCGGCGGACGTAGCGGTTCACGAACCCGCGCGGCTTCTTCAGCCCGGATAGCTCGGTGAGCAGGGCCTCCAGCGTGCCCATGCCGCCGCCACCGCCGCCGCCCATGCCCATGATCTGCTTGCTGCGCCGGGTGTCGGGCTCGTCCCCGGCGGAGGACAGGGCCCGCCGGGCCAGCCTCCACTGGACGTCGTCGGACAGGTAGGAGAAGCCGTGGCAGCCGCCCGCCTGCCATGCCGCGGGGGTGGCCCGGCCGCCGCCCGGGAAGTTCGGGCCGCCCTGGGCCAGCGCACCGCGGCGGCCCAGCGAATCGGCCTCGTCGAAGAACACGATCACGCCGCCGTACCGGAGCGCGAGCCGGCGCAGCTTGCGGAACAGGGACTTGACCTTGAGGATGCCCACGCCCATGAACATGTTGATGAACGCGCCCGGGTCCACGAACACGTAGGGCCGGCCCGTCTCCCCGGCCACCGCCTCAGCCATCAGCGTCTTCCCGGTGCCGGGCGGGCCCCAGAGCAGGATGCCGCCCGGCACGTAGCCGCCCCGGGACTCGATCTGCTCCGGGTCCTCCAGGTAGAGGATGTTCTCCTTGACCCGCTCCAGGACATGGTCCTGGCCCCAGACGTCGGTGAACCGGGTCTTGATGTCGTCCGGGTAGTACACGTCCACGCCGCCCCGGGACAGGAACCAGAACAGCGCGGCGAACTGGATCACCACGAAGACGACGCCGAACATCAGCTGGAACACGAACGGCATGGCGTGCCACAGCTCGGATGGCGCGGACACCAGCGCCTGGCCCGGACTGGTCTTCTCCACCTTGCCGAGGATCACCGCCAGCACCGCGATCCAGAACCCCCAGGTGATCAGGCGCCAGAGCCGGAACCTGGTCCAGTCGGACAGCCGCCGGTGGGTGACCCGCTCGAACCCCGCGAACACGCGGTCGGTCCAGAACCGGTGATAACCGGCCCAGTGCTCGCTGATCAGGAAATGCACCTGGCGGAGCAGCTCCAGGCCGATCAGGACCAGCACCCAGGCGCCGGACCGGGATTCGATCCGGAACGCGTCAGACCACGTGACCAGGGGGTTGCCCGACTTCACCGACCAGGCCAGGAGGAACCACAGCGCGGTCAGCAGGAGCAGGAGCTTGATCCTGTCCCAGAGCGGGAGCGGCTTGCGGGTGGCCCGGTCGTCGTCACGCGGCCGCCCTCCGGGCGGCCGCAGACCCTCGGGAACGCCTGCCGGGGCCATAGTCATCATGGGCTCCTGACCGTGAAGGAGTTCATCACCGTGTCGATCTCGCTGTGGTGCTTGCTGTAACAGGAAGCCAGGCAGTGCACGAGCAGCAGGTAGACCTCGGTGTCATCCGCGTTCGTCAGGGCGACCTGGTCGAAAGTGTTGGTGCCGATCCCCGGGTAGGTGTAGTCGAACGTCACCCGGACCCCGTGTACCCCCTGGGCCAGGGTCAGCGTGCTGTCGCGCAGCAGGTGGAACCGGGTCAGCGGGAACCCGCTCTTGGCGGCGGCAGCCCGGCCGGCCGCGGTGACCGGCAGGAAGAAGTCCCGCAGCTCGTTGTAGGAGAGGGAGTTCGTGGTCGCCTGGTTGACCGGCGCGACCACCGAGTACACGAACGGCGCCGCGTCCGTGGCGCCGAGCACGTGGTTCGCGGCGGGCCTGGTGTCGCCGTCGTAGCCGACCGACCAGACCCCGCTCTGCGGCGTGCTCTTGACCGCCGCGTACAGCGCGGAGTTCCCGATCTGGCTCCAGCGCTCGGGCACCACTGCGGCGCGGCACATCCGGTCACCAGGAGCGCGAGCAGCATCATGCCCAGCCCGATGAGGCGGCCCCTGATCATGCGCCCTCTCTCCGGATAGGAAGCGGTTACCGTACCCACTGTGAGTTTTAGCCCGTATCGCGAGTATCGCTTGCGCAGGTGGCGCTGGGTAGACGTGACCACGATTGGCCACATGCCCGTAACACGCAGAAATTGTCCCTCCCGGTTCGCGGGGACGCCGGCCCGGGGGGCCGCGCGCCCGCGGCACGGCGCGATGACCGCCGGGCTCCCGGCGCCCGGGAGGATTCCGTGAACGGCGCGCAGGCCCTGATCGGCACGCTGGCCGGCAGCGGGGTGGACGTCTGCTTCAGCAACCCCGGCACCTCCGAGATGCACTTCGTGGCCAGCCTGGACACGGTCCCCCAGCTGCGCGGGGTGCTCTGCCTGTTCGAGGGGGTGGCCACCGGCGCGGCGGACGGCTACGGCCGGATGACCGGGCGGCCCGCGGCCACCCTGCTGCACCTGGGGCCGGGCCTGGCGAACGGCCTGGCGAACCTGCACAACGCCCGCCGGGCCGGAACCCCGCTGGTCAACGTGGTCGGCGAGCACGCCACGTACCACAAGCGCTTCGACGCGCCGCTGGAGTCCGACATCGACTCGCTGGCCCGGCCGGTGTCGCACTGGATCCGGCGCACGGCCCGCGCCGCCGACGCCGCGGCCGACGCCGCGGAGGCCGTGGCCGCGGCCCTGGGGCCGCCCGGCGGCGTGGCCACCCTGGTCCTGCCCGCCGACGTGTCGTGGTCCGGGGACGCCGAGCCCGCACCGCCGGTGCCGCCGCGGGGACCGTCACTGGTCCCGGACGCGGTGATCGGCGAGGCAGCCAGCGCGCTCCGGGGCGGGGCCAGCGTCATCCTGCTGGGGGGCGCCGCGCTGCGCCGCCCCGGGCTGGAGGCGGCCAGCCGGATCGCCGCCGCCACCGGGGCGCGGCTGCTGGGCGAGACCTTTCCCGCCCGGCTGGAACGCGGCGCGGGCCTGCCGGGCCTGGAACGCCTGGCGTACCTGGCGGAGTTCGCGCAGGCACAGCTGGCCGGGACCCGGCAGCTGATCCTGGCGGGCGCCCGGGCGCCGGTGTCCTTCTTCGCCTACCCGGGGCTGCCCAGCTCGCTGGTGCCCGCCGGCGTGCAGGTGCACACGCTGGCCCGGCCGGGCGAGGACGTGTGCGGGGCGCTGGCGGCGCTGGCCGAGCGGGTCGCCCCGCAGGCCCGGCCGCGACCGCAGCCGGAGCAGCGGCCCGCGCTGCCTGGCGGCGGCCTGACCGCCGAGACGGTGGCCGCGGTCATCGGCGCGCTGCTCCCCGAGGGAGCGATCGTGTCCGACGAGGCTAATACCTCCGGGCTCTCGCTCCCGGCCGCGACGGCGGGCGCACCCCCGCACGACTGGCTCACGCTCACCGGCGGCGCGATCGGCCAGGGCCTGCCGGTCGCCACCGGGGCGGCCGTGGCCTGCCCGGACCGCAGCGTGCTGGCGCTGGACTCGGACGGCAGCGCGATGTACACGATCCAGGCGCTGTGGACGCAGGCGCGGGAAGGGCTCGACGTCACCACGGTGATCTTCAGTAACCGCCGCTACGCGATCCTCGACCTGGAGCTGCAGCGGGTGGGCGCGGTGGCGGGCGGGGACGCGGCCCGCAGCCTGCTCGACCTGTCCCGGCCCGACCTGGACTTCGCTGCCCTGGCCCGCGGGATGGGAGTCCCGGCGGCCCGCGCGGCCAGCGCCGGGGAGTTCGCTGATGCGCTGCGGCGTGCGCTGGCCGAGCCGGGCCCGCACCTGATCGAGGCGCTGCTCAGCCAGGCGGGGTAACCATCGCCGGATGCACCGAGCCCCGGCCGGGATGGGGTTCCCGGGCCGGGGCTCGCGCGTGGCTCTCTCAGCCGTTCATCTCGGGGGCGTGAGGAGGGCCGGTGCGACCAGAATCAGGTGTAATAAAGACCTGCTGCGATCAGGATGGTGCCTGATCAGCAGCCGTCGTAGGGCGCCCACGGCGAGGTGCCGTCCTGGGCGTACAGGCGCTGGAACGCCTGGTTCTGCTGGGCGACAGACGCCGAGCCGGCGGTGCCCGAGTAGCCGAGGCTGGCCCAGGTGCTCGGCAGGATGCCGTACAGGCCGGCCGACGACGCGGTCGGGTTGTTGCCGGACTCACGCCAGGCCACGCACTGCTGGAACGACGACGGCGCGCTGCCGCCGGTGCTCGCCGAGTACGTGCCGGAGCTCGCCGACGTGCCCGAGCTGACCGAGGAGGTGCCCGAGGTGGCCGCCGGCGAGGTGCCTGTGGTGCCCGTGGTGTCTGATCCGGCGTCCGACGTGTCCGAGCCCGCCGAGGACGTGCCCGAGGCCGCCGGGGCCTGGTAGTAGGTCGGCGCGATGGGGGTGATCCCGGAGCGTCCGTCCGGCACCTTGATGATCTGGCCCACGTAGATCAGGTTGGGGTTCTTGATCCACCGGTTGGCCGCCTCGACCTTGCTGAGCGGCACGCCCGCCGAAGCGGCGATGCCGCTGAGCGTGTCACCCGCCTGCACCGTGTGCGTGCTGGCCAGGGCCGGCCCAGCGGCCAGTCCGGCCATGACGATGCCGGCGCCCGCTGCCGTGATTATCCGCGTTTGTACCTTCATAAGGCTCCTTGTCCGGATTCTGGTCACAGCGGCCCAAGGTATGCAAGGCCTGGTCAGGGACGCAAGTCGGTCGGGAGCAAGATCGCCCGCCTGGGAGCCGGAAGCCCCTGCGGCTACTGGGCTTCCGGCTTTTCAAAAAAAGTTTGTGATGGGGTGTATGCGGGTACTGATGCTGGCCAGGTCAGGAACGCCCAGCTCGCCGGGGGGCACCCCGCCCGCCGTCTCCGGGCGGGCCACCCCCGGGCCGCTCCGGCCCGGGGCGATGCGTGTCCTGGCGTCCCCCCGGCCGGAACGGCCGGCGGGGACGCCGCCGCCCGATCCGGGGGGACGGGACGGCCCCGTGGCCACGGCCCGGGCAGAGGAAGCCAGCGGGGTGGCGTTCGGCCGCCGGCGCGGCCTCCACCGGGCACCCGCGGCCAGCGGCGGGCAGCCGGCAGCGCCTGCCGCCGCGGCGGCTCAGCACATGGCGGCTCAGTACATGGCGGCCGGCCCGCACGTCCAGGTGGTCCGGGGCCCACCGGAGACCGAGCACGTCCGGCCGCTCCGGGCCGGCAGCCACTCCGGCCCGGACCGTGTCCGCCAGGGCTGGCGCCGCGACGGCTGGCGCGCTGACCGCTGGCGCCCCCGAAGCCGGCGCCGCCACGGCCGGCGCCGCCACGGCCGGGCGGCCCCGGCGGCCGGGCCGCCGCACGCTGCTCAGCGCGATGCCGCCAAGGATCGCCGCGCCCCCGCCGAGCTGGGCAGGGCCGGCCGGGTTACCGAAGACGGCGACACCCGCCACCGCGCCGACGAGCGGCTCGATGTTGAGGAACGCCCCGGCGATCTCGGCCGGCAGCCGGCTCTGGCCGAAGGCGAACAGGGTGAACGGGAGCAGGGTCCCGCCGGCGATCAGCGCGGCCACGGCCAGCAGGCTGCTGGTGTGCGCGGGGGCGGAAGGCATGCTCTCGGTCAGCGCGCTGAACGGCGCCGTGACCAGGGCCGCGCCCAGGAACTGCACCGCGGTGACCGCGACCGGGTCACGGCCGTGCAGCAGCCGGGTCTGGCCGACGGTAAAGACGGCCGAGATCAGGACCGAGGCCAGCACCATGCCGTCGCCCGCCAGGTCCGCGCCACCACCGCCGCCCGCGGCGACCAGGCCGACCCCGGCGAGCGAGACGGCGAAGCCGCCCCAGGCGACCGGGCGCGCCACGCTGCGGTGCCACACCGCCGCGATGATCGCGACCATCACCGGGGCGGTGCCGATGAGCAGCGCCGCGTGGCTGACACTGGTCCGGGTGATGCCGGAGTTCTGCAGCAGGACCGTCCCGCCGTACCCCGCCGCGCCCCAGGCCAGCACCGCCGGGCTCCACGCGGCCCGCAGCCGGGACCTCGGGGTCGCGGCGAGCAGCACGGCAGCGGCCACCGCGAACCGGATGGCGGTCAGCCAGCCGGGCGGGAGCCAGCCCAGGGCGATCTTGGACAGGGGTACCGTGCTGCCCCACAGCAGCCCGGCTACGGTGAGCGCCACGAGGGCGCGGCGGCGGTCGAAGTTCATGTACCCAGGATGCGTCCCCGCAACTCAAAATTAGCCCTAGTGGTCGTCTGGATGAATATTATTAAGCACTATGGCCGTTAACCTTGACGAAGTTGACATCAAGCTGCTGACTGCGCTGCAGGCCGACGCGGACCGGACGAACGTCGAACTGGCCCGGCTGGTGGGGCTGTCCCCGGCGGCGACGCTGCACCGGGTGCGCGCGCTCAAGGAGTCCGGGGTCATCCGCATCATCCGGGCCCAGCTCGACCCGGAGGCGGCCGGTTTCCCGCTGCAGCTCTACGTGTTCGCCGCGCTGGGCCGGCATGACCCCCGGGCCACCCGCATCTTCGAGGACCAGGTCCGTGCGCTGCCGCAGATCATCGCGGCCGACAACCTCGCCGGGGAGATGGACTACCTGCTCAGCATCGTCGCCCGCGACGTCGCCGACCTGCAGGAGGTGCTGACCCGGCTGTCCACCCGGGGCGGCCAGCGGCTGATCACTTACCTGCGGCTGGCCGAGGTCAAGCCGCCCTGCGGGCTGCCGCTCGACCCGGACGCGACCG
>WNGB01011783.1_pt1 | contig 11946 bp, 9 predicted proteins | sample 5400681 | NCBI WGS metagenome assembly WNGB01 (sample SAMN13153367, study PRJNA577476) | soil metagenome | isolation source: 115 cm soil or saprolite under grassland replicate 2 | place: USA:California | collected 2016-06-15 | reverse complement strand
CGATCGCAATCAGGTGGGTAGCGTTCCGATCGGCCTTGTGCGTGAGCATCGATCGGAACATGCCCCAACCGGCATCAAGCACGCTCGTGGACAGCTTGGTTTTCGCAAGTCCGCGAACGTTCAAATCTTCTATCGAAATAAGATCGAATTGACGCACCAGATCGGTACTCAGCTTGTGCAGGAAGTCATTCCGCTGGCATCTGGTCTTCTGGTGCAAGCGCGCGACAACGATCCGGGCCTTGCCACGGTTGCGGCTGCCGTGCTGCTTGCGGCAGAGCGCCTTCTGTGCCCGCCTGAGCTTGCGGGTTTGGGTGCGATACCAGCGCGGGTTATCGATCGTCTCGCCATTCGAGCGCACCGCCAGCGACTTCAAGCCCACATCAACGCCGACGTGGGTGCGTACAGGCCGATCACCCTTTGGCGCGATCTGCTGCTCGACCACCAGGCTGAGGTACCAATGCCCGCAAGCTTCGCGCTTGAACGTCGCGCTTTTCGTGATGCCTTCAAGCGGTCGGTGAACAATCGCCTTGATCATGCCGATCTTGGGGACCGAGACAAATGCATCTTGAAGCACAACCCGTTGCGGGATGCGGAATCGTAGTGTGTCGGTTTTGCGCGACTTGAACCTGGGGAAGCCTTTTTTCTTGTCGCCATTCTGCGCACGGCGAAAGAAGTGCTGATAAGCGTTTTCGAGATCGCGTAGCGTCTGTTGCAGCGATTGCGAATCCATCTTGCGCAGCCATGCGGTTGTGGGCTGCTGTTTCAGCCGGGTGAGTTCAGCCGCAAGATCGTTGTACGAAAGCGTTTTGCCAGTTTCCCGGTAGTGTTCGCGCTTGCGGTTCAAGGCCCAATTCCAGACGAATCGCCGCGCGCCCGCAAACCGCCTGAGCTGGGCTTCTTGCTCGGCAGTCGGGTCAAGGCGGTAGCGGTAGGTGGTCTGAATCGTTCGGTGCATGACTCTATTATACCAGATCGCACGTTCTAAAACAATCGTTTTAATGCGTTAGGACGCCCAATTCGGGAATATGAAAGGAATGTCATATGCGAGGTCTACGACGAAAGCGGCTAAAGCGAATGAAGGGCTTATATCCCACGGCTAAAGCTCGTGGGTTTTGCGCCCTAGCACTATAACAAATCGCACGTGCGAGGGCAAGGCACGGAACGAATTCGGAGGCGATTGAGGGAACTGGACGCGGACAAACGCGGACGAATGCGGATAAGGGATGTGCGAATTAAAAATCATTCCACAGTGCGGCTGACAAGATGACAAGATCTGTGACAATTCAGCAATGCTATGCTTGAAATCGTGTTCATCTAGATTCAGATCGTGGTACAATCGTGCCGTGGTGGTGTACACAGTAAACCGACTATGTGTGCCGCTTAGGGGCAGGGGAGGATTATGCGTATGAACTATCGAACCGCTAGCGCTGCCATCCATAACTGGCGCGAACGACTTGACCGACAGTTCTCGACCAGCGCCGCTGATCAGCAGACGATTCGTAGGGTATTTGTGCTATGGTTGGTCGCATTTTTCTTCAAGCACGCCGGGTCGGGCTGGGATGTCGCCTGGCACTTTCGCTATGTGTTCGGTGCGCTGGAGCCGCCACACTGGCTCAACATGGTCGGAAATACGATCGCGATCGGGTTGATCATTTTTCAGACCATGACTGGCAAGGCGGTCGAGCGCAGCGGTTTTCTGGTGATGCAAGGGGCGTTCGTGGTGTTTCTGATCCACATGCCGCTGGATGTGCTGAATCACTACCTGTTCGGTTTGGATGTGACGGTCTGGAGTCCGACGCATATGCTGGGCTTCGCCGCGACGACGGTGATGATGGCTGGCCTGCTGTACAGCTGGCTCAAGCTGGCTGAGCCGGGCCGCTGGCGGCTGGTGCTCGCGCTGCTGTGCTGGTCGTTTCTGCTCGATGATGTGATGTTCATGCTCAGCCAGCAGGAGTATGGCGTGATCGCGCTGGCTGCCTATACCAGGGGTATGACGACCGCTAGCCCTGAGCTGCTGGCCCAGGCTGGGCGTCGCCCCGAGCAGTTCGTAGAGGGGGGCATTCCGCATTGGGTTTACCCGATTTGGATGCTCCTCACCAGTACGGGAGTGTTGCTGGCGGCCCGCCGGATCCAGGGCTGGCGTTGGACCGCAACAACCGTGGCGTTGATCTATCTCGCCTATCGTGTGATCGGCTGGATACTGCTGAGCACGTTTGGTTTCCCGGTGTCGTTTATTCCGGCGATGCTGCTGCTAGTGGCGTTTGTGATCGATGTGGCGGTGATCCAGCGCTGGAGCGCGCTGGTGACTGCGCTGGCGCTGGTAGCGATCGTCTACCCACTCGCAGCGCTGATCGGCAGCTACACGCTGATGCCGGAATTCGCGCTAGAGACCGCGCCGATCGTGCTGCTGGCGCTCTGGGGAGGCCTGGCGGCGGCCGATTGGTGGCGGCGCCGTAGCGGCAAGATCGCGATGCAGGCGGTTTGAATCTATTGACATTCTTAGGCCGGCGCATGGACGCGCTCCTGAGCCTGGCGCGCCAACCGCGTGACCAGGTTGCGCGGCAGCAGGCGAGTGGCGAAGGCCAACAGCTTGTTCTGCCAGCCAGGTATCACGATCCGCTTATTGCTGATCAAGCCATCGTATCCGGCACGGGCCACTGAATCAACATCCATGATCTCGCCCTGCACCAGCCGCGATTGCTCCATCTTGGCGCGCTGCTGAAAGCCCGAGCGGGTTGGCCCTGGGCAGAGCGCGGTCACGCTTACACCTGTGCCGCGTAGCTCCTCCGCCAGGGCTTCGGAGAACGAGAGTACGTAGGCTTTGGTGGCGTAGTAGACCGCCATCAGCGGGCCGGGCTGGAAGGCGGCCGTGGAAGCGACGTTGAGAATCTTGCCACGCCCGCGCTGGATCATTCCCGGTAGCAGCAGCTTGGTCAGATGCGTGAGCGTGACCATATTGACCTGTAGCATGTCCTGCTCGGCCTTGAGATCGGTCTCCGCGAACAGCCCGTAGGTAGCGAAGCCTGCGTTATTGACCAGCACGTCGATCTGGATGCGCTGCTGCTGGAGTGCCGCTGCCAGCTCATCCGGCGCACTGACGACCGCCAGATCTTTCGGCATAACCGCGATCGTGACGCCATGCTGGCGAGTCAGATTGTCGGCCAGGGCTTGTAAGCCCGGCTGGCCGCGCGCGACAATCACCAGGTTGTAGCCGTTCGCGGCAAAGCGTTTTGCCAGCGCCGCGCCGATGCCGCTCGATGCTCCAGTGATCAGCGCCGTCTGGCGCGGTTTGTTGCTGCTCATGGTGCCTTCCTTCAATACCACCGCAATTCTCTGGGTGGGCGTGCAGGCGGCGTTGCCGCCTGCACGCCTAACACAGAATAGAGGAATTGCAATCGCTAGCCTTAGCGCTGCTCGGCGTCTTTGGTTCTGCCAAGCGCCTCGGGCGTCTTCACGCCTTCGCGGCTGGTATCGGCCAGGCCAACTGCGCTCTCGCTCGCTGAGCCTAGCTGGCGCGCTCGGTTCCAAGCGCGCTTTCGATCGCTGGCTGGCCCTCGATTGTAAGATTCGACGTATTGGCGCCGCGCTCCACTGGCGGTATCTCATAGATGCCGCGCTGGCCAGTGGTTGGGTTGGCTGGCGCGCCATACTCCAGCGCTTCGTTGACGCGCTGGCCGCTGGCATCGTACATGGCGACGCGGACGGGCGCGCTTGAAGAGCTGGTCATATCAGTCTGATTATCACGGATCGAGTCGGCGCCGGCGGCGGCCAGGATGCGACGGACTTCGATTGCATCCTCGTCGCGCGCTTTGACGGCCACCAGCGTTTTGCCCACATGAACCTGCTGCTCGTAACCACGCGCATCTTCTTCGGGGATGCCACTGAAGTCGATCAGCGCGGCCGCGATGCCACCAACCACCGCGCCGGTCACGGCGCCCGTCAGCGCCGCGCCAAGCGCGCCAAAGGCAATGAATGGCCCGACACCAGGGATCAGCAGCGCTGCCAGACCAACCAGCCCGCCCCAGACCGCGCCAACCGCCGCGCCCTCGCCGGCCGAGACATCATCCGCGCTATTGATCGCCGCGCCACTCTCGGTCGCACGCGAAACGAGCGACACATCGTGCAGCTTCAACGGGCCGGCGCGCAGGGTCTCCACCGTGCGGCGCGCGTCAATTGGGTCATCGAATATGCCGAGAATTGTGTTTGCCATGGCAATTCTCCTCGCATCGCCACGCTCGACATCGAGCGCGATCGGTAATGATGCAAACAGAAGGGAGCAAGCGCTGTGCCAGCAAGAGGCAGCCTATAGCTACGATCAAGGGCATTGATCTACGCTTTTTGGCGTCCAGCAGCCATGCTGCCGTACGCCAAAGTATCAATCCAATCCATCTGCACAACGCGATAAGCCGCAATCAAAAGCGCGGGGCGCTTTTGATTGCGGCTTATCGCGTTGTGTTACCAGTACCAGTGTCGCGAGCCGCCGCGGCCTAGCGCCATACTGATGAAGAACAGAATTAGGATGCCCGGCCAGAAGGTTCCGGTAGCAAACAGCAGCGTCAGGCCGCCGAGCCAGAGTAGCCCACGCACCCCGTGGTCGGGCCGGCCACGCGCGGCTTGATGAACCAGGTTGGTGAACCCAAGCAGCAGCAGAATGCCCGGCCAGATCGTGTTGCTGGCCAGCAGCGCCACCAGGCCGATCAGAAAGACCACCCCGCCGGGATCGTTGCCCAAGCCCTGCCGGTGATGCGCGGTTGTTGGCGGGTGTGAGGGCGGCCACGGGCGCGATGGCAGCAGCGTCGGTGGGGTAGCCATGCGCGGGTAGCTGGGGCGGGCCGCCGGCCGCGTGGGCACAGGCGCTGCGGCCGGTGGCGCGGCCGGCCGTGGCGGCGGTGGCATGGCTGCGCCGAATGCGCGCCCGCAGACCACGCAGAAGCGGGCGTGCTCGGGGTTATTGGTGTTGCACGATCGGCAGACGATGCCGGTGAGCCGCGTGGTCGGCCCAGTGGTTGCCGCCCCAATCGGCGCGCCGCAGTCGATACAAAAGCGTGCATCAGTCGGGCTATCGCCGCCGCAGCGGTCGCAGTGCAATATTTCTGGCATAACAGTATCCTCGGCACAAAGCAAGGCGCTTGTTATCTGAATTCAGTACACGCATAATAATACGTTTTCGCCAAAAAAAAGTTGCAGCCTGTGTAATGATGTAATCGCGTATGCATTCCACAGCGCCAGTCGCCACGAGATCGCGTGCTCGCGTCAGCTCGTCAAACGCATTGACAGCCCTCCCACGACGCGGTATCATACTTCAACCCCTACTGCATTATTAGCAACACAGAAAGCGGAAACGCAATGCACCGCGCGTACCATCGCTGGGATAGCCCCGCGCTCAACCGTCCCATGGAATTGCTGGTGTTCGGCCATGCCGGTGCGCCGGTGCTCGTGTTTCCCACATCGCAGGGCCGCTTTTTCGAATACGAAGACCGTGGCATGGTTGGCGCGCTGGCGCAGCATATCGAACAGGGCTGGGTGCAGCTGATCTGCTTGGACAGTGTGGATTCCGAGAGCTGGTACGCTAGTTGGGCACACCCGCGCGGGCGACTCAATCGCCACGATCAGTACGAGCGCTATATTCTCGAGGAGGTGCTGCCGTTCGTGCGCTCACAGAACAGCAATCCGTTCACCATGACCCACGGCTGCTCGTTTGGCGCGATCCACGCCATGCTGTTCGGGCTGCGATACCCAACCTCTTTCAGGCGCGTGCTGGGATTTTCGGGCTACTACGATGTCCATCGTTTCCTCGATGGCTATCACGACGAGGAGGTTCACTACCACAATCCACTCGATATCGTGCGCGGTCTCCGGGATGGGCAGCTGCTGCACGATATTCGCCGCCTTGAGATCATTATGGCGATTGGGCGCGAGGATGGCGCCGCGCAGTCCAACAGCGATCTCTCCGACGCGCTCTGGAGCAAGGATATCTGGCACGCGATGCGCTGGTGGGATGGCTGGTCGCACGACTGGCCGTTCTGGCAGCGGATGATCACGACCTATATCGGCGGGGAAAAATGAGTTAAGAGTTAAAAGTTAGGGCACCACGGATTTTCCTCTTGGCTATCATTTTCGCCCGGCTGGGCGAAAATGATGGACAACAAAGATAAAGAACCATATTCTCAACTCTTAATTCTTAACTCTCAACTCGGCGAAAGGGGTGCATCAATGGCCGATGACCTACTGAAGATCACGATCGGCGATCTGCTCGACCAGCAGGCCGCACGCTTTGGCGATCGCGATGCGCTTATTCATGTTGAGCACGGGTTGCGCTACAGCTACGCCGAGTTCCGCGCCGAGTGCGACCGCGTGGCCAAGGGCATGATCGCGCTGGGCATTGCCAAGGGCGATCACATTGGCATCTGGGCCACCAACTACCCCGAATGGGTGGTGGCCCAGTTTGCCACCGCCAAGATCGGCGCGGTGCTGGTCACGGTCAACCCCTCCTATCGCACTCACGAGCTGCAATACCTGCTCCGGCAGTCCGACGCCTCGACGCTGCTGATGATCGATAGCTTCAAGACCTCCGACTATGTCGGCATGATCAACGAGCTGATCCCCGAGCTGCGCGACTCTGAGCCGGGCCGGCTGACTGCGGCAGCGTTTCCGCGGCTCCAGCGGGTGATCTTCATCGGCAAGCAGCGCCAGCCCGGCATGATCCAGTGGGGCGATTTGGCCGGCATCGGCGCGCACATGCCCGATGACGAACTGGCCGAACGCCAGGCCGCCTGCCACCCCGATGATGTGATCAACATCCAGTACACCTCGGGCACCACTGGCTTCCCCAAGGGCGCGCAGCTGACGCATTTCAACATCGTCGCCGATGCCTCGTATATTGCGCAGTGCATGAAGTTCAGCGAGCAGGATCGGCTATGCATCCCGGTGCCGTTCTACCACTGCTTCGGCTGTGTGCTCGGCACGCTCTGCTGCGTCACGCGCGGCGCGGCGATGATCATCCCATCCGAGTACTTCGACCCGCTTAAGGCGCTCGCCGCCGTCGAGCAGGAGCACTGTACCGCGCTGCACGGCGTGCCGACAATGTTCATCGCCGAGCTTCAGCATCCCGAGTTCGCGAAGTTCAGCTTTCCCTCGCTGCGCACCGGAATTATGGCCGGATCGCCCTGTCCGATCGAGGTGATGAAGCAGGTGGTCGAGCGTATGGGCGCGCACGAGATCACGATCGCCTACGGCCAGACCGAGGCCTCGCCAGTGATCACGCAGACGCGCACCGACGACCCGATCGAGCTGCGCGTCAGCACGGTTGGCCGCGCGCTGCCGAATGTCGAGGTCAAAATCGCCGACCCTGCCACCGGCGCTGAGATGCCGCGCGGCAAGCAGGGCGAGCTGTGTACGCGCGGTTTTATTGTGATGAAGGGCTACTACAACCTGTCCGAGGCCACTGCCAAAGCGATCGACAAAGACGGCTGGCTGCATACCGGCGACCTGGCGACGATGGACGAGCGTGGCTACTGCAAGATCACCGGCCGCCTCAAGGATATGATCATTCGTGGCGGCGAGAATATCTACCCGCGCGAGATCGAAGAGTTTCTGTATACCTACCTGAAAGTTGCCGATGTGCAGGTGGTCGGCGTGCCCGATCTCAAGTATGGCGAGGAGGTTATGGCCTGGGTCAAGCTCAAGGACGGCCAGGCTGCTACAAGCGAGGAGATTCGCGATTTCTGCCGCGGCAAGATCGCGCACTACAAGATTCCGCGCTACGTCAAGTTCGTGTCCGAGTTCCCGATGACCGTGACCGGCAAGATCCAGAAATACAAGATGCGCGAGGTTGCGATCGAAGAACTGGGCCTCGATGCGGCCGCACGCGTCGCGACGGCGTAGCTATTGCATATTGCAAATTGTCAAATGTAAATTGCAAATTAGGATGGCGCAATTTGCAATTTACATTTTGCAATCTATGGAGAAGGAGGATAGTTTGACGAAGAAGATCGGCATCATGGTTGGCCGCGAGAACACCTGGCCGGGCGCGTTCATCGAAGAGGTCAATCGCCGCAACGCCGGCGTGACGGCCGAGTTCGTCAAGCTCGACGGCACCGGCATGGCCGAAGATTGCCCGTACGACGTGATCGTCGACCGAATCTCGCACGAGGTGCCCTACTATCGCACCTTCCTGCGCACGGCCATGCTCAGCGGGACGGCGATCATCAACAACCCATTCTGGTGGAGCGCATCCGATGATAAGCTGTTCGGCGCGACGATCTGCACGCACCTTGGCGTAGCTCACCCGCGCACGATCGCGCTGCCATCGCACGCCTATATCGAGGGTATCGATCACAACGAGTCGCTGCGCAACCTGCGCGATTCGATCCCCTGGGCGCAACATGTCGAACATGTCGGCGGCTACCCGGTCATCCTCAAGCCCAACTCCGGCGGCGGCTTCAAGCAGGTCTTCAAGGTCAATAATCTTGAGCAGCTCTGGGATGCGTATAACCAGACCGGCACCGAGTGCATGATCCTGCAGGAGTTCATCGGCTGGGAAAAATATGTGCGCTGCCTGGTGATCGGCCAGGAGCAGGTGCTGGTGATGAAGTTCGATGTGAATGAGCCTTACCCGCACCGCTATTTCGACGAGCCGGGCTATATCACGCCCGCCGAGCACGATCGGGTGGTCGAAAGCGCGCTGAAGATCGTCCACGCATTCGGCTACGACATGAACACCTGTGAGTTCGCGCTCAAGGATGGCGTGCCCTACGCGATCGATTTCACCAACCCCGCGCCCGACATGGACTACTGGTCGCTGAAAGAAAAGTTCTTTGGCTGGGTTGTCAATGCGATGGCCGAGATGTGTATCGCGAAGGCGCTGGCCGGCCGCTATCGGTTCGCCGAGCTGACGCCGAGCGCGCTGGCCGGGCCGACAGCATGACGGGGTGACAGGGTGAGGGGGTGAAGGGGTGAAGAGGATCACCTTCTCACCCCTTCACCCCTCACCCCTTCAGGAGGTTTAAATGCTCGAAGAAGCGATCGCCCACTATCACGCCCTGCTCGATCCCGACACCGCCCGCGCCACCCAGCAGCAGCTGACCGACGAGCAGCGCGCGCGCAACCTGTTCTTCGGCGAGCGCCCGCTGATGTCGGTGCTGCGCCCGCGCTTCATCACCGCCGATCAGTATGCGCTGATCCAGCGCGCCTGCGGCCTGGTGGCCGGCGCGGCCCAGCGCCTGGCGCCCGCGCTGCTCGAAGATGCGGCGCTGCGAGCCGACCTGGCGCTGACGCCGGGTGAGGAGCGGCTGATCGCCATGCACCCCGGCTATGCCGAGCCAAGCGCACACTCGCGCATGGACACCTTCCTGACGGTCGATGGCTCGTCGCTCCAGTTTGTCGAGTACAACGCCGAGAGCCCCGCCGCGATCGCCTATGAGGATGTGCTGTCGGATGTGGTCGAGCAGCTGCCGGCCATGCAGCGCTTCGCCGAGCGCTATTCGCTGACCAAGCTGCCCGCCCGCCAGCGTCTGCTAGAGGCGCTGCTGGCGGCCTGGCGCGAGTTCGGCGGCAACGCCGCGCCCACCATCGCCATTCTGGATTGGAAGGGCCTGCCGACGCACTCGGAATTCCTGCTCTTTCAGCGCTACTTCCGCGAGCACAATCTCGAAGCGATCATCTGCTCGCCCGACGAGCTGAGCTACGCCGATGGCACGCTGTATGCCCTCACCGATGGCGTTCGCACGCCGATCGACCTGGTCTATAAACGTGTGCTGACCAGTGAGTTTCTGATGCGCTACGGCGACGACGTATTCGCGCACCCGCTGGTGATGGCCTACGCCGCTGGCAACATATGTATGGTTAACTCGTTCCGCGCCAAACTGTTGCATAAGAAGTCGATCTTCTCGCTTCTCACCGACGATCGGCTCCAAGATAGGTTCAGCGCGCAGGAGCGCGATGCGATTGGGCGCTATGTGCCGTGGACACGGCTGCTGCGCGCCGGCGAATCGACCTATGCCGGCGAACCGATCGACCTGATCGACTTCACACGTAAAAACCAGGAACGACTTTTGCTGAAGCCCAATGATGAGTACGGCGGCAAAGGCATCATCATCGGCTGGGAATCCAACGCCGACGAGTGGGATCGCGGCGTGCAGGAGGCGCTCCAAAGCCCATTCGTGGTGCAGGAGCGGGTCGAAATCGCCTACGAAGATTACCCGGCCATGGCCGATGGCGAGCTCCAGATCGGCCGGCGGCTGGTCGACACCGACCCGTTTCTGTTTGGCAGTCAGGTTGTCGGCAGCCTGACTCGGCTCTCGACTGTCACACTGCTGAACGTGACGGCCGGCGGTGGATCGACGGCGCCGGTATTCGTGATCGACAAGTTCTGAGTTTTGAGTTACGAAGGCGCCCAACTCAAAACTCAGAACTTAGGACTTACGCAAAACACGGATTTCTTCCTCTTTGTAGGTTATTATTTCGCCCCGCTGGGCGAAATAATAACCTACAAAAGAAGGTAAGTACCATGCTGCCGGCTCCCCTGAGCCTGTCGAAGGGCAGACTACAATCGCTTTTGTGTAGGTCCTAAACTCATAATTCAAAACTGAAAGGTACAATAATGAGCTTCTACGACCCTATGTCGGACGATTTTCCCTTCACGATCGGCATCGAAGAGGAATACCAGGTCGTCGATCCCGAGACGCGCGAGCTGCGCTCGTATATCACACAGATTCTTGAGCGTGGCCAGATGATCCTGCGCGAGCAGATCAAGCCCGAGATGCACCAGAGCATTGTCGAGGTTGGCACGCGGCCCTGCCGCACCGTGGCCGAAGCGCGCGCCGAGGTCACGCGCCTGCGCGGCACGATCGCGGCGCTGGCCGGCAAACACGGCCTGAAGATCCTCGCCGCCGGCACACACCCTATCTCATCGTGGATGAACCAGGAGATCACGCCGTTCGAACGCTACAAAGGCGTGGTCGACGAAATGCAGGATCTGGCGCTCCAGCTGCTGATCTTCGGCATGCATGTGCATGTCGGCATGCCCAACAACGAGGTCGCGATCGATCTGATGAACGTCGCACGCTACATCCTGCCGCATATGCTGGCGCTCTCGACCTCGTCGCCGTTCTGGATGGGCCGCAACACCGGCTTCAAATCCTACCGCAGCGCGGTCTTTTCGAACTTCCCGCGCACCGGCATCCCGCCGTCGTTCGTATCGCGAGCCGAGTTCGATGGCTATATCAATCTGCTTATCAGCACCGGCTCGATCGACAACGGCAAGAAGATCTGGTGGGACATGCGCCCGCACCCGCAGTTCGGCACGCTGGAGTTCCGTGTCTGCGATATCGCCACCCGCGTCGATGAGTGTATCGCGCTGGCCGCGACGATGCAGGCGCTGATCGTCAAGTTCTACTCGATGTTCGAAAAGAACACCACCTTCCGCGTCTACCGGCGCGCGCTGATCAACGAGAACAAGTGGCGTGCACAGCGTTGGGGGCTCGATGGCAAGATGATCGACTTCGGCAAGCGCGCCGAGGTTGATACCAAAGCGCTGGTGTATGAGATCGTCGAGCTGGTTGATGATGTTGTCGATCATCTGGGTAGCCGCAAAGAGGTAGAATACCTGCTCACGATGGTCGAGAACGGCACCAGCGCGGACCGCCAGCTGAAGGTTTTCAAGGAGACCAACGACCTGAAGGCGGTGGTGGATAATCTGATCGCAGAGACGATGGAGGGCGTGCCTGCGGTTAGTGTTGAGTTCTGAGTTCTGAGTTCTGAGTTGCAGCAAGCGCCAACTCAAAACTCAGAACTCAGAACTCAGAACTCGTGGAGTCGATCTTCTTCACCAGCCCCACCACCAGCCGAACCGCGCGGTCGAGCGTGTGGCCATCGACCTGATCGGGCGTGTCGGCCATGCTGCCGCGATATGCCGGTTGGCCATCGGCATCCAGCCCGATGATCGTG
>WNGB01011780.1_pt1 | contig 11946 bp, 10 predicted proteins | sample 5400681 | NCBI WGS metagenome assembly WNGB01 (sample SAMN13153367, study PRJNA577476) | soil metagenome | isolation source: 115 cm soil or saprolite under grassland replicate 2 | place: USA:California | collected 2016-06-15 | reverse complement strand
GTGCTGCTCCTTCCCCCGGTCATCGCGTACATCCCTCGCGTGGTGATCGCCGGGCTGCTCGCGGTGGTCGCGCTCCAGCTTTTCGACCTATTGAGCATCCATATGGTCAAGCGGATGCTCGGCCGGGAGTTCGTCTACTGGAAGAGCATGACCGTCGACCTCCTCGTCATCGCGCTGGTGGCGACGGTGGCCATCGCCAGCAACCTGGTGGCGGCCGTCGGCATCGGTCTCGGGGTCACGATCCTCTCCTTCCTGTTCAGGATGAGCAGGTCCGCCGTCCGCCGGGCGTACCACGGCGACGTGATCCACTCGAGGAGGACCCGCGACCCGAGGCACATGGACGTCCTCTACCAGCGCGGGGGCACGATCCTGATCCTGGAGCTCGAAGGTCCGATCTTCTTCGGCACTGCCGAGGACCTGGCCGGCCGGGTCGACGTCGCGCTCCGGGAGGGTGTGTCCTACATCGTGCTGGACCTCAAGCGGGTCAACGAGATCGACAGCACCGGCGCCCGGATCCTCCTGCAGATCCAGCAGCGGCTGGTGAGAGAGGGCAAGCACCTGCTGGTGAGCCACGCCGAGCGGAACCGGCGGGTCGCCGACTTCCTCACGGACATGGGGGTGCTGGCTGCCCTGACGCGCCAGCGGGTCTTCCGCGATACCGACCGCGCGCTGGAATGGGCGGAAGACCGGGTGATCGCGGCCGAGCTGGGCGAGACGGCGCCCCGCGACGATTACGCGCTCGAGCGGCTGGACGTGCTGGCCGGCCTGAGCGCGGAGGAGTGCGACGCGCTCCGGAACGTGCTGGTGCGGAAGAGCTATCGAAAGGGAGAGGCCGTCTTCCATGAGGGCGACGACGGCCGGGAGCTGTTCATCATCGCCCGGGGGGCGGCGAGCGCGAAGATCAGGCTGTCCGGCGACGGCCGGGAGAACCGCCTCGCGACGTTCTCGGCGGGCACCGTGTTCGGCGAAGTGGCGCTGCTCGACCAGCAGCCGCGCTCGGCCACAGTGGAGGCCGACGAGGACCTCGTCTGCTATATCTTGACGGAGAGCGCATTCGCCACGCTCAGGACGGAGCACGGCGGCGTCGCGATCAAGCTCCTGACCAATCTCGGGCGGGAGCTCAGCCAGCGGGTCCGGCGGGCGAACCGGACGATCTACGAGCTCGAGAGCTGATGGCAAGGGCGGCGGTGACACCGAGCCGGCCGCGAGACATACTATCTACGGCATGCTTGGACTGTTCCGGCCCATCGTCCTGAACGATCCGCCCGCGCTGGACGGGGACAGACCGGCTCGCTTGCCCCACGCGCAGGGCGAGGAGCTCCAGCGCCACGCGCTGGCCGCGCTGGGCGCCGCCGCCACCCCGAGCGGCAAGATCGACTACGCGCGATTGCGGAGCTCGGCCGAGTGGACGTGCGCCGTGGAGGCAGCGCGCGCCCTGCAGCACGTCCCGCTGGCGGAGCTCGTCGGGCGCTCGGCCCGGCTGGCCTTCTGGATCAACGTCTTCAACGCGCTGGTCCTGCACGCCATCGTCGCGCTCGAGATCAGGCGGAGCGTGCACGAGGTGCCCCTGTTCTTCACTCGCGTGAGCTACCGCGTCGGGGGCTTCCGGCTGAGCCTCGACGGCATCGAGCACGGCCTCTTGCGCTCCAACCGGCGCCGGCACTTCCCGCCGTTCCGCGCCCTGGGCCGCCTGGACCCGCGCGGCGCGCTGGCGCTCGATCACGTGGACCCGCGCATCCACTTCGCGCTCAACTGCGGCGCCCAGTCGTGTCCGCCCGTCGGGGTCTACCGCGCGCAGGCCATCGACCAGCAGCTCGACCTCGCCGCGCGGAATTTCATCAACCAGACCGTCGCCCTCGACTCCACCGGCCGCATCACCTGCTCGAAGATCTTCCGCTGGTACCGGGCCGACTTCGCGTCCGCGGGCGGCGTCGTCCCGTTCCTGCTCCGCTATCTCGACGAGGGACCGGTCCGGGCCGCCCTCGCGGCGGCGCCGCCCCGTCTGCGGTGGACGTCGTACCAGTGGACCCTGGCGCACGAGCCGGTGGAATGAGGCGACCCCCGATCGTCCTCGAGGGCCGGCGCCACCGGCGGCCGAGCGCGCCCGCGGTCCCCTTCCTCCGTCTCACCACGCTCTGGGTGCAGCTCTCCGGCACCTGGTGCAACCTCGAGTGCGCTCACTGCATCAATGCGAGCGGGCCCGGCACCCCCTGGCTCAAGCCGCTCGACGGCGAGGCCGTCCGCCGCGCCATCCAGTCGGCCGAGCGCCTCGGGGTGAAGGAGATCTACTTCACCGGGGGCGAGCCGTTCCTCCATCGCGAGATCCTGCCCCTGCTCGGGGTGGCGCTGGCGGCGGCGCCGACGACGGCGCTCACCAACGGCACCGCGATCACCGAGCCCGTGGCCGACGCGCTCGCTGCTCTCGCCCACCGGGCCCGGTATTCCCTCGAGATCCGGGTGAGCCTGGACGACGTGGAGCCCGAGGCGAATGACCAGGTGCGCGGCAGGGGCGCCTGGGCCAAGGCGGTCCAGGCGATCCAGCGGCTTCATGCCCGCGGGCTCTTGCCCATCGTCACCGCGACGGAGATCTCGGCGAGCGGCGGTCTCTACGAGCGCTTCCGGGATTTCCTCCTCGCCCTCGGGATCGACAAGCCGCGCGTGAAGATCATGCCGGTGTTCCCCATCGGGCGCATGCAGGCCGGCGACGGGGCGCGGCTCAGCGCGGCGTCGCTCGAGGGTTTCGACACGGGCCTCCTGCAGTGCTCCGACACGCGGGTCGTGGCCGACGGCGGCGTCTACGCCTGCCCCATCCTGGCGGGGCTCGAGGGCGCGCGCCTGTCCACCGGCGATCTCGAGGCCGCCTTCCGGCCCGCGCCGCTCTATCACACGGCGTGCGTGACCTGCCACCGGACGGGCATGACGTGCCGCAACGGGTGAGCCCACACCCCCATGGGCGAGGGATCCACGGCTGAATACCGGCGGATCGCGGTGTTCGGCGGCGTCTACAGCAACGGGCCGGCGCTCGAGGCGATGCTCGAGGACGCGCGCCGGCGCGACGTGGAGGCCATCTTCTGCCTCGGCGACATGGGTGGCTTCGGGCCGCTTCCGGACCGCGTCTTCCCTCTCCTGCGGGAGGGTGGCGTGTTCGCGATCCAGGGCAATTACGACGAGTCCCTGGCCTCGGGGCGGACGGACTGCGGCTGCGGCTACACGGACCCGCGCGACGACCACTACGCGCTCGTCAGCTATCGCTACACGGTCCGGAACACCTCGACGGAGAACAAGGCCTGGCTCGGGAGCTTGCCGGCCCACCGCCGGGTGAAGCTCGGCCCCTATCGCCTGCTGATGTGCCACGGCTCGCCGCGTCTCATCAACGAGTTCCTCTGGGAGTCCACGACCCCCGACGGCCTCATCCGGAGCCTCCTCGCGCGCCACGAGGCCGACGTCGTGCTCTGCACGCATACGGGCATCAAGTGGCATCGCGCGCTCGCCCGCGATCGGCACCTGGTCAACGTGGGCGTCATCGGCCGGCCGGAGAACGACGGGACGCCGCGGGTGTGGTACACGCTCCTGAGCGCGGGCGCCGGCCTCGAGGTCGAGTTCGTCCCGCTCGTCTACGACCACGAGGGGCTGGCCCGCCAGGTGGAGGCGGAGGGGCTCCCGCCCGAGTTCGCGGAGACCATCCGCACGGGCTGGTGGACGACCTGTCTCGAGAACCTGCCCTCGCGGGAGCGTCAACGGAGCCGCTTCTGAAGGGGTCAGTGACTGAGCCCGGATCGCGGCGGGCGGTGGTCTGGTGGCGGCTCCTCGTGCTCGCCGCGTTCGTGCTCGCTCTGCTCGCCCTGGTCCGGGGGGCTGGGGTGGAGGAGTTGCTGAGCCTGGAGGGCCTGAGCCGCCTGCGCCGGCGGGTCGAGGGGCTCGGCGCGCTGGGCCCGGTCGCCTTCGTCGCCGGCTACGTGCTGGCCGTCGTGACCCTCGTGCCGGCCTTGCCGCTGACCGTCCTCAGCGGCCTCGTGTTCGGACCGCTCTGGGGGACCCTCTACGCGTCCCTCGCGTCCACCCTCGGCGCCTGCTGCGCGTTCCTGATCGCGCGCTACGCGGCCCGGGACCTGGTGGAGCGGTGGGTGGCGACCTCGCCCGCGCTCGCGCGTCTGGACCGCGCCGCGGCCCATCACGGCTTCCGGCTCGTGATCATCACCCGGCTGGTGCCGGTCTTCCCCTTCAACCTGCAGAACTACGCCTACGGCATCACCGGGATCGGCTTCGGCGCCTACGCGCTCACCTCGTGGCTCGGCATGCTGCCGGCGACCGTGGCGTTCACCCTGGCCGGCGGCGCGCTCAGCGAGGGCGGCTGGGATCCCCGCTGGATCCTTCCGTGGCTCGGGGTGGCCGGCGTCCTCCTGGCGCTTCTCTCGCTGCTGCCGCGATGGCTTCGCGGAAGGAGCCGGACGCTCGACGAAGTGCTCAGGTGAAATCGGCCCGTCATGACCGACACGGATGACACCGGGGAGCGCGCGGTGGCCTACGAGTTCAGCTAACGGCACTCACCTACTTGCGCCGGCGCGGCGGCTTGCGCGAGGGCGCCGGACGGGATTCGAGGGAGTGCACACGCTCGGCCAGGTCGCGGAGCTGCTGGCGTAGCTGGGGCAATCGCAGGAGCAGCACCTGGGTTCGGAGCGAGATCTCGTGGGGAACGGCGGGCGTGCCGGAGACGACCTGCGCCTCCGTCACGTTCCGGATCACGCCGGCCTGGGCGGCGATCATCACGCGGTCCCCGATCTCGAGGTGATCGGCCAGCCCCGCCTGCCCCCCCACGACGACGTGGGAGCCGAGCCGGGTGCTGCCGGCGATCCCGACCTGCGCCACGAGGATGCTGTGGGGCCCGATGGTCACGTTGTGCCCGATCTGGACCAGGTTGTCGACCTTGGTCCCGCGTCCGATCACCGTGCGGCCGAAGGTGGCGCGGTCCACGGTCACGTTCGCCCCCAGCTCCACGTCGTCCTCGATGACAACGCCGCCGAGCTGCGGGATCTTGTGATGCCGGCCCTCGTGCTGCACGTAGCCGAAGCCGTCGCTGCCGAGGACGGCGCCGCTGTGGATGACCACGCGGCGGCCGATCACGCAGCCTTCGCGCACGGTGACGTTGGGGTGGAGGATGGAGTCGTCGCCGACCACCGCATCGTCGCCGAGAAAGACCCCCGGGTAGAGCGTGACCCGGGCGCCGAGCTTCACCCGGTCGCCCAGCGTGACGAAGGGCCAGATGGAAGCGTCCGGGCCGATCTCCACGTCGACGCCGCGCACGACGTCGACGGCGATCCCGCACGACCGCCGGGGGCTGGTGAAGAACCGCTCCACCACGCGCACGAAGGCATAGCGGGGATCGGCGACGACGACCTGGGGGCGGGGGAATTCGGCGATCTCGCCGCCCACCACGAAGGCGGAAGCCCCGGAAGCGCGCGCGGCCTCGATGAAGCGGTCGCCGTCCACGTAGGCGAGATCCCCCGCGCTCGCCTCGTCCAGGCTCGACACGCCCCCGATCATGGCCTCGGCGCCGACCAGCCGTCCGCCGACCGCCGCCGCGATCGCGCTCAGCGGGACGGCGCGCGGCGCCGACGGCGGCCTCATGCGCGCCGGGATCCCTTCTTCTTCGCCGGGTCGGGCCTCGCGGCGGCCTTGGCCGCCGTCGCGGGGCGCTTCGGGGCGACCTCGACCTCGGGCGCGGGGCGCCGGGCGGTCACCTTCCCGGCCGCCGCGGGCGCGGAGACGGGCACGGCCGCCGCCGTTGCCGTTCCCATCCGTTGCTCGACGTAGACGACCACGTCGCCGACCGTCGTGATCTGGGAGAGATCGTCGTTGGGAATCTCGAGGTCGAAGACCTCCTCGATCCTGAAGAGGAGCTCGATCATTGCGAGCGAGTCCAGGCCGAGATCCTTCCGGAGGTCATCCTGCAGGCGAACCTTGCTGACGTCGCGCTTGAGGTGCTCCGCGAGCGCGGTGCGAATCCGGGTGGCGACTGCCGACTCAGGGACCATTGCATGCCTCCATGGACAGGCTGGAGCGGGATGAGCGCTCGGCTCAGCGCCGGCGCGGCCTCGCGGCCGTCACCGGCGATTTCTTGAACACCACGACCGCGTTGTTGCTGCCGAAGCCGAACGCATTCAGCATGGCGACCGCGAGCGGCTGCTCCTGGGCCTCGGTCGAGATCCCGCCGAGCTCGCAGGCCGGATCGGGGTCGTCGTAGTTGATGGTCGGGTGGACCAGCCCCGTGCGGAGTGCGAGGACGCAGGTGATGCCGCCCACGGCGCCCGCCGCGCCCAGGGTGTGCCCGATCATCGACTTGGTCGCGTTGACGAGGATGCGGTCGGCCCGGGCTTTGAACAGGCGGCGGATCGCCGTGACCTCCACCGGGTCGCCGATGGGCGTGGCGGTGGCGTGGGCGTTGATGTGGTCGACCTGCGCGGGCGACACCCCCGCATCCCGCAGCGCCAGCTCCATGGTCACGGCCATCTCGGAGCCGTCCTGCTTGGGGATCACCATGTGGTGGGCCTCGCTCGTCGCGGCATACCCCGCCACCTCCGCATAGATGCGGGCCTTGCGCCGGAGCGCGTGGCCGAGGGATTCCAGCACCAGCATGCCCGCGCCCTCGCCCATCACGAAGCCGTCGCGGGCGCGGTCGAAGGGGCGCGACGCGCGCGCGGGCGCGTCGTTGAACGCGGTCGAGAGCGCGCGGAGCGAGCAGAAGCCCGCGAGGGTCAACGGCGTGAGGCTCGCGTCGGCGCCGCCCGCGATGATCACGTCCGCCCGGCCGGCCCGGATGCAGGTGAGCGCCTGGCCGATGGCATGGGCGCTGGACGAACAGGCGGTGGAGATGGTCTGGTTGACGCCCTTGGCTCCAAAGGTGATCGCCACGATCCCCGACGCCGAGTTCAGGGTGATCATCGGGATGAAGTTCGGGTGAACGCGGTTGGGCCGGAGGTCCCGGTAGAGCTTGGTGAACTCCTCTTCGCCGATCATCATGCCGCCCATGCCGGCGCCCATGATGACGCCCACCCGGTACGGGTTCTCGCGCTCCAGCTCGAGCCCGGCATCGTCCAGCGCCTCCCTCGTCGCCAGCAGCGCGAACTGCGCGTAACGGTCGAGGCGCTCGACGTGGACACCCGCGGGTAGCTGACCCGCATCGAAATCCAGCACCTGGCCGGCCACCTGAGAGCGATAACCCTCGAGCGGCAGGCCGTCGAAGGCGGGGATGGCGGTGATCCCGGAGCGTCCGGCGAGCGCGTTCTTCCAGAAGGCGTCGACGCCGACGCCGATGGGGGAGACAACGCCCAGACCGGTGACGACGACTCGTTCGTCACGGCCGGATGAGGACGAGAACATCGGGGTGCGGCGGGGCCTCTTCGCGCCGGCGGCGCTTGGTCCATCTGGCTTGACGGTGGAGGACATCAGGTTGTGGTCTGGCCTCTTCGCGCCGGCGGCGCTCATCGGGGCGCCGGGGCGGTTCGCGCCCGGGGTCTGGCGAACATGCCCCCCATTCTACCCGGCTCCGAGCAGTTTGGCGGCCTTGGCGAAATCCCTCGGCGCTACCCAGAGGATGGCGCCGTAGCGACCCCCGCCCGCGCAGGCGGCGTCGATCGCCGTCACATTGATCTTGGCCTCCGCCAGCTTGTCGTGCACGTCGGCGACGGCGCCCACACGATCCTCGCCCGCGATCAGGAAGGCGCGCTTGGGCCCGGTGAGCTTCCACCCGGCCTTCCTGGCGACCCGCTTGAACGCCGCCGGGTCGGAGGGCACGAAGTCGAGCTGGGAGCCCCGGCCCTCCGGGAAGCCGGAAAAGGCGAGGAGATGGATCCCGCCCTCCCGGAGCGCGCCGAGAAGACGCGCGCCCTCGCCGGGCCGGTTGGCGACCTGGACGTAGAAGTACTCGACTCGCTGGACGGTGTCGGCCATGGCTCTCCCCTACAAGTTCAAGTTGGGAACGCGGCCCGACGCCTTCTGCCGCGCGTCGAAGACGGCCTGCACCTCCGCCGGCACCTCGTCGCGCTCCAGATACGGAAGCCTCGCCGCCATCATTCGCCTCCTTCGGAATGAACACGGACCGCCCGCTCACCCGGCATCGAGCGTGTCGATGATACCCGACGGCGAGCGGGCGTCAAGCCGCAAGGAGACTCGGAGGGGCGCTCCGCCCCTCAGAGGATCGCGCTGTGCACGACCCGCCCCTCGAACAGGAGCGCCGCCCCCTGCCGGTTGCCGACCGCGAACTCGAAGAGCTGGCCCACTCCGGCATTGCCGCGGAGCATGCCCTCGGCTCTGGCGGCGCCATCCAGCACGTCCTTCACGCGCTCGCCGAGCTTGGACTCCTCGACCGGCTGCGGTCCCTGCCGGTACGCCTCGACGGCGTAGGCGCGCAGGAGCTTCGGCCACTCCCGACCGAAGAGGCTTCCGTGCTGGAAGAGGTCGAGCCCGGCCATGCTGGCGCCGGCGAAGACGGCGGCGCCCAGGGCGCTCGCGGGCGGTGTGGCGCTGATCCCGCGCTCGACGTCCTTCAGGTGCTCCTTGACCTCGGGCTTTTCGTAGATCTCCTGATAGCTTCCCGTGGAGGACGGGGCCTGGGCGGCCCGCGCCGATTTGGAGACCTCGGCCCAGACCTGGGCCTGGTCGGCCTTCTGCATCAACTGCTGGCGCAGGGACGGCGCCGCCAGCGTGGACTTGCTCTCGAAGTCCTTCACCCCGGCGTTCCAGCGTCCCTGCTCCACGCAGTAGACGCCGAGGTTTCTGGCCCCGCTCGCCGGCGGCAAGAGCACATCTTCCTTGAGGACGCGGTTCTGCTTGCCGCCCACCAGGATCTCGCCGGCCAGGAGGAGCGCGTGGACCTTCCCCCGGTTCTCGACGATCAGCTCGGGCACGCTGGCCTGGGCGCGCTCGGCGATGACGAGGGTTCCCTGGGCGCGGCCTTCATCCAGCGTGGCGACCTCGAGCGGCGGCGCGGCCTCCGCCGTGTGGAGCCAGAGCACCGTCAGGCTACCGTGGCGGGTTGCCCGTCCCAGGCGCACGCCGCCGACGAAGCGCTGGAAGTCGCGGCTCGGCTGGCCGGCGCCCACGACCCGCTCCTGATTGCCGCCGTCGCCCAGCACGCGGATCCTGGTGGCCCAGGCCAGCGCCGGGCTCGACGCCGTGGCCGCCAGCGCGACACTGCAGATGCGGAGAAAGTCCCGTCGTCGCTCCTCCATCCTCTCCTCCTGTCTTCCGGCCCGCGGCTCGAGCCAGGTGTTTGCCTCCTTAGACCGGGCGTGCCCGGCAAAGTTCCCGAGCGCTTTGACTTGCCGGGGGCTTCGTGCTAAGCAGGCCCTGCTCGACCGAGCGCGGTCGACCCCGCAGCGCGGCACTACCCCAGCTCGAGAGGAGGCGCCCATGAAGCCGTTTCGAATCCCCCGGTGGAGCTTCACCAACTGCTGCGGTCACTACTGGAGTCGCAAGCCCGAGTCCCGGAGCGCGCCCGGATCCGCCGGCACGAGCCGCCGCGACTTCTTCAAGACGGCGGCGGCCGGCGCCGCGGGCCTGGCGGCGATGGTGGGCCTCGAGGACTCCGCCCAGGCCCAGGTCCGCGTCTTCCCACCGCCGCCACCGGCGGTGAGCCCGATCGAGGGGCTGATCGACTTCCACAACCACTGCGCCCCCGACGCCTTCGGCCGCGCCGTCGACGACGACGAGATGGCCCAGCTCTACCTGGCGCGCAAGATCGAGGCGGTGGTGCTGAAGAACCACGTGGCGTTGACCGCGGACCGGGCGTGGCTCGCCCGCAAGCACAATCCCGGGATCAAGGCGTTCGGCGGTGTCACGCTCAACGGTGCCGCGGGCGGGATCAACCCCGAGGCCGTGCAGTGGATGTGGCGGATGCAGGGCGGCTACGGCCGCGTGGTGTGGCTGCCGACCTTCGACGCCGACAACCACGTCAAGCACTTCAAGGACGCGCCGGAGGGGATCAAGGTGGTCGGCCCCGACGGCAAGGCGCTCCCCGCGCTCCGCGAGGTCCTCAAGGTCTGCGCCCAGCAGAAGCTCGTCCTCTGCACCGGCCATGCCTCGCCCGCCGAAGTGCTGGCGATCGTCCAGGCCGCGCGCGACATGGGCGTCGACCGCGTCGTCGTCACCCACGCGGAGTTCGAGGTCGTCAACATGACGGTGGAGCAGATGAAGAAGGCGGCGGCCATGGGCGCCAAGATGGAGATCGATGCGATGGGGCCACTCATGGGACCGAACGCCCATCTGCCGTTCATGCGCCACTGGCGCCAGGTGACCTACAAGGAGTCGGCCGACCACATCAAGGCGGTGGGCGCCGAGCACTTCATCCTCGGCACCGACCTCGGCCAGACCGGCAACCCCTCGCAGCCCGACGGCTACGCCATGCTCGTCGCCGGCCTCGTGGCCGAGGGCATCACCAAGGACGAGATCAAGACCATGGGCCGCGAGGTGCCGGGCAAGCTCCTCATGGGCTGATGTCCGAAGTCCTCCACGGTACGGCGGCGGCGCCGGGGCCCCGGGACGACGGGGCTCATCCGGCTCACCAACACCCGGCACGGGCGCTTCGAGTGGGCGGGCCCGTGAGCGCCGCCACGCCTGCCGCCTCCGCGACCGCCTGATCACAGGCTCCGGCGGGCCGCGGACCCACGCCCGCGCCGCCGCGGGAGCTTGCCGTCCACCGCCTCGTCGCACCGACGCCAGCAGGGGGCGAACGCCTGCGCGGGGTTGACGCTCGGGGATCGGGCGCGTGTAATGAAATGGGGGGAGCTATGGCTGCCGACACCAAACCGTTCCGGGTGGGCATCTCCGGCTCGTACGGTGGGCTGAACCTCGGGGACGAGGCAATTCTGCAATCGATCGTCAAGCAGCTCCGGGACTCGCTGCCGGTCGAGATCGTGGTGTTCTCCCGCGACGCGAAGGACACGGTGGCCCGCCACGCCGTCGACCGCGCGGTCGCGGTCCGTGACCTCTCACGGGACGAGGTGCGGCCGGAGGTGCGCTCCCTGGACCTCCTGATCCTCGGCGGCGGCGGGATCCTCTACGACGCGGAGGCCGCCCTCTACCTCCGTGAGGTCGAGCTGGCGCAGGAGTACGAGGTGCCGGTGCTGGTCTACGCGGTCAGCGCCGGGCCCCTGAATGACACCAACGCCCAGGCGCTGGTGCGGCAGTCCCTCGACGGCGCCGCCGCCGTCACCGTGCGCGACCGGCGGGCACGGACGCTCCTCGAGCAGATCGGCGTGCGGGGCCCGGTCGAGATCACGGCCGATCCGGCGCTCCTCCTCGAGCCCGAGCCCTTGCCGGAGGACAGCCTCAAGCGCGAGGGGCTCGACCTGAGCCACCGGCTCATCGGCATGTCCGTCCGCGAGCCCGGCGTGGCGGCGCCGGACATCGACCAGCGCCACTACCATGCCCTGCTCGCCAACGCCGCCGACTACATGGTGGACCGGTTCGATGCCGACCTCGTCTTCGTCCCCATGGAGCGGAAGGTCCAGGACACGCAGCACTCCCACGCGGTGGTCTCGCAGATGTCGCACGCCCCACGCGCCACCGTGCTCAAGGGCGAGTACACGTCGGGCCAGATGCTCTCCCTGATGCACCACTTCGCCTTCGCGGTGGGCATGCGGCTGCACTTCCTCATCTTCGCCGCGCTGAGCCGCGTCCCCTTCGTGGCGCTGCCCTACTCGAGCAAGGTGATGGGGTTCCTCGAGGACCTCGAGATCGAGAGCCCGCCGCTCACGGAGGTCAACGCCGGCCGCCTCATCGCGCACATCGACCGCTCCTGGGACTTGCGCGGGATGCTCCAGGCGCGTCTCGACCGAGGAGTGCCCGGTCTCCAGGAACGAGCGCGCCGCACCCACGAGATCGCCGTGGACCTGCTCGGCAAGCGGCGCCAGGGCACTTCCGGCTCCTCCGCCGCGGGGGAACCCTCGG
>WNGB01011779.1_pt1 | contig 11947 bp, 7 predicted proteins | sample 5400681 | NCBI WGS metagenome assembly WNGB01 (sample SAMN13153367, study PRJNA577476) | soil metagenome | isolation source: 115 cm soil or saprolite under grassland replicate 2 | place: USA:California | collected 2016-06-15 | reverse complement strand
AGCCACCCCCGGTGACCGATTCCAGCCGTTCGGACCGGCCCGCGGCCAGCACCACACCCACCCGCGGCAGCCGCGACAGCGGCGGATCAGGCTGGACCACGTCCGCCCGACCGGGGAGCAAGGCGAACGGATCAGGAGCCAGCTCCGATGCCTCAGCCACGCGCCAACTCCCCGAATAGCTACAGGTGAACCCCGAGGGAACAACGCAAGGATCACAGGGGACGCCCGGCCGGGCAACACAGGCCCGAAACGGGCAACCAGCCCCGGCGGTCGCGCCGCTCCAGGCTGTGAGACTCCTGGGCGGTGATTCGAGGACAGGCCCGCGGCACCCTCGCTGATCTCGAGATCCTTGCCGTCTTCGACAAACAGGCAGTCGGCCCTGCCCTCGGCGTATGCCCGCGCGGCGAGCTTGGCCAGGAACTGCGCTCGACGGAAAGATCCATTCCCCACGCACTCATCGACCGTCGATCGCTCACGATCGTCGGCTTGCTTCCTCATCCAGGTGGCCGCACCGTCAGGGCTCCAGGGTGTCCAGGTTGAGCTGGCTGCGGGAGGTGACGCCGAGCTTGGGGTAGGCCTTGTATAGATGGTAGCCCACCGTCCGCGGGCTCAAGAACAGCTGGGCGGCGATGTCGCGGTTGGACAGCCCCTGGGCGGCCAGCCGGGCGACCTGGAGCTCCTGGGGGGTCAGTCGGGGCATACCGGTCCGGTCTAGTTGGAGGGTGGTGGCGCCGGTGGCGGTGAGCTCGGCGCGGGCCTGCTCGGCCCAGGGTGTGGCGTTGCTCCGCTCGAAGTAATCCATGGCGGCGCGCAGCTGGGTGCGGGCGTCGGTCTTGCGGCGGGCGCGGCGCAGCCAGGCGCCGTACAGCAGCCGGGTGCGGGCCTGCTGGAAGGACTCGTCGTGGAGTTTGAGCGCGGCCAGGTAGTGCCGCTCGGCGTCCCCGTCGGCGTCGAGCAGGGCCTGGCAGCGTTCGACCAGCGCGTCGGTGCTTGGCGTGTCGGCGTGGCGGGCCCACTGGGAGAACCTGGCCAGCGGCTTGGCCGCCCGCTGCGGCTGGCCGAGCCGCACCGCAGCCTCGACCAGGTCCGGGATGCTGCGCAGCGCGGACCCGTGGTAGCGCCTGGGTCCCCACGCGACCGTCTCCAGGTGGACCAGCGCGATATCCAGGCGCCCGCCGCTGAGGTCGAGGAGGCCCAGCGCCCACGGCGCCCAGGGCGTGCCCGCCGAATTGGCGTGACCGGGCGCGGCGAGCGCGGCGTCCACCAGCCGGCGGCAGCGCTGCTGGTCGCCGTCGACCGCCGCCAGGTAGGCCATGATCCCGCTGGCCTCGATGGTCCACTGCGGCTGGCCGGTGTCCTGCGCGATCCGCAGCGCCTCGGTTGCGTTGGCCAGCGCGTCGCAGTGCCGCCCGTCAAAGACCATGGCCTGCGCCAGGCAGGTCAGCAGGGTGGGGAGCCAGCCGATCCTGCCCTGCGCGCGCGCGTCGGCGACCAGCTCGCCCAGCAGGTCACGCGCCTCAGCGTTGCGGCCGGTGACCAGGCTGACGCTGGCGATCAGCGCAAGGTCGTCCCGGTCGCCAGCCCGCGAGCGCCGCGCGGCAGCCACAAGGTCGGCCAGGGGGGGCAGCCCGTCGGTCGCCCGCTCGACTGCCTGCGCGGCCGACCACAGCGTCAGCTGGACCAGCGGCACGTACGGTTGCGCGAGGGACCCGCCGACCGCCTGCAGCCGGTTGGCGGTGTCAGCGGTCAGCGCCCGGTCGCCGAGAAACCAGGCGATGTGCAGCGCGTCCATCAGCATCCGAGTGGCTCCCAGCGGGTCCCGCCCGCCGAGCTGAACCGCCCCCTCGACCAGCAGCCGGTGGGCGGTCGGCAGCCGACCCTGGGCGGAGTCGGCCATCGCGCGCACGCCCGCCAGCCTGGACCGGGTGACCGGGTCGAGGGTCTGGCCCGCCGCGCACACGGCCAGGCTGCGCGCGCGGTCGAACTCCCCGATCTCCACCGCGGTCTCGGCGGCCGGCGTGAGCCGGCGTGCCTGCGCCGCCGGATCCGCGCTGAGCTGCACCGCCCGCTGGTAGGCGGCCGCCGCGGCCGCGTACCCGCCGCGAGCCATAGCCTTGGTCGCGGTGCGCTCCAGCTCGGCCGCCACCTCCTCGTCCGGCCCGGTGGTCGCGGCGGCCAGGTGCCACGCCCGACGGTCGGCATCACCCGGAAGGCCCAATGCATCGGCAAGTGCCCGGTGCACCGCCAGCCGCCGGCTCAGCACCGCGCCCTGGTACACCGCGGCCCGCACCAGCGGATGCCGGAACCTGACCGTCGCGTCGGCGACGCGGACCAGCCCAGCCTGCTCCGCCGGCCCCAGGTCGCCGACCACCACCCCCAGCCTCCCCGCCGCCTCCGCCACCACGCCCAGATCACCGCTGCCCTCCGCCGCGGCAACCAGCAGCAGGGTCTGGGTCGGCTCGGGCAGCCGCCGAACCTGCCCGTCGAACGCGGTCTGCAGCCGATCGGTCAATGCCGGGGCTTCAGGGCCCGGCCCGGCCGCGACCGGCGACGCGCCGCGGTGCGCCGCGGCCAGCTCGATCAGGCCGAGCGGGTTGCCCTGCGCCTCGGCCAGGATCCGCTCCCGGGCCTCAGGGGGCGGCTCGGCCCCACCATGCTCGGCCAGCAGCGCCGCCGCCGCGGCCGCGTCCAGCCCCCCCAACCGCAGCTCGGGCAGGCCCGGCGTGGGGAACGGCGCGTCGTGGTCGCGTGCGGCGAAGATGATCGCGATCCCCTCGGCGCCCAGCCGCCGGGCCGCAAACACCAGCGCCTCGGCCGACGCCCGGTCAAGCCAGTGCGCGTCGTCGACCAGGCACACCAGCGATCCGTCCTCGGCGAGCTCGGCCAGCAGCGACAACACCCCAAGGCCGATCAGGAACCGGTCGTCGGGCTCGGCGTGCCGCAGACCGAACGCGGCATCCAACGCCTCTTGCTGTGGTTTGGGGAGCGTGAAGCGCCGGTCCAGCGCCGACCCGAGCAGCAGGTGCAACCCGGCGAACGGCAGCTCGGCCTCGGACTGGACGCCTGCGCCACGAATCACCCGCAGCGCGGCCATGCCAGGCGGCGCCGCGTCGTCCGGTGTCGCATCACCGAACGCGGCATCGCTCGAGGCCGCAGGGCCAGCGGCCGCCGCGGCGTAGTCCAGCAGCGCCGTCTTGCCGACCCCCGCCTCGCCGCGCACCACCAGCACACCACTGCGACCGGCACGGGCGTCCACAAGCAGCCGGTCGATGACCGACCGCTCCGTGGCTCTCCCATGCAGCACCGAGCACCTACCAATTCCGCGTTGAAGAAGAGCCGCCACACGGCTCAGGTGATCTTGTCATTGTCAAGATAGGCCCATCACAGCCATCTTGTCAACGACAAGATCGTTGCTGAACGCAGCGGGCGCCGACCGCGTAGCGGCCGGACCACAATGTTCGACTTCGCTCATTGGCTGCCTCCTGGTGTGTCAGTCGGGTCCGATACGGCACACCGCGATCAGCGGCAGGCCGAGGTCGCGGACCTTGATGAGCAGGCCGTGCAGCGCTGCCTGGTCGCGGACTGGCCCGGCGATGGTGGTGGTTCCGCTGGCGTCACTGCTGACGCGCAAGCCGTCGAACCATTCCGACCAGCGGGCGTCGAGAATGCCCTCAACGCGAATCTCGTAGCGCATCAGCGGCTCCGTCCTGCTCGTCACCTCGGGTTGACCCCTCACCCTCAGCAGGGCGACCGCGGCCAGCAGGATCCCGGCACCGGACACCTCCTGTGGTTGGTAGTTCGCTGGCTCGCCCAGCAAGCTAGGGCTGGCGGCGGTCGGGAGCGTCACCCGAAAGTGCATCTGGGGGTGGAATCTCTCGTCGCCGCCGAGCGGTACCCGAACCGGCCATTGGCTCGGCTCGCTCGGGCCGCGCATTACAATGGGCCGCGCCTGAGCCGCACACGACCGGCCCCGGCCGGATGCCGAGGTGTGGGACTGATGGCCGAGCCACCCACAACCAGCCCCGCCGAGGGCCGAGCGCCGCAGCGGGATGTGCTGTTGGCCACCAAGTTCCATATCCCGCCTGCAGGTTTTGTGCCGCGCCCGCGCCTGTTGGCACGCCTGGCTCAGGGGGTGGGCCGCGGGCTCACCCTGGTGTGCACCCCGGCCGGGTTCGGTAAGACGACCCTGCTTGGCGACTGGGCCCGGCGCAGCCGCCGGCCGGTGGCATGGCTGTCGCTAGACACAGGCGACAACGACCCGGCCAGGTTCTGGCGGTACGTGGCCGAGGCGCTGGGGCGGGTGCGGCCAGGAATGTGCGCGCAAGTCGCCGCGCTGCTCGGTGGCCCGCAGTGGCCGTCGCTGGAGGCTGTCGCGACCTCCGTGATCAACGACCTGATGAGCGTGCCCGATGAGGGTCAGATCACGCTCGTCCTGGACGACTACCACCTGATCGAGGCGCTGGCGGTCCACGACAGCCTCACCTTCCTGCTGGAGCGGCTGCCGCCGGGGCTGCGGCTGGTGCTGGCCAGCCGCGCCGACCCGCCGCTGCCGCTGGCCAGGCTGCGCGCCCGCGGCCAGCTCGCCGAGCTGCGCGCCGACGAGCTGCGCTTCACCCTGGACGAGACCGCCGCGTTCCTGCGGGAGACCACTGGGCTGGACCTACCCGCGGCGTCGGTTGCGGCGTTGCAGGAGCGGACCGAGGGGTGGGCGGCCGGGGTGCAGCTGGCCGCGTTGTCATTGCGGGGGCATGCCGATCCGGCCGGGTTCGTGGCGGCGTTTTCGGGCAGCCACCGGTTCGTGCTGGACTACCTGACCCAGGAGGTGCTGGCCCGCCAGCCCGAGCCGCTGGTGGGGTTCCTGCTGGAAACCTCGGTGCTGGAGCGGCTGTGTGGGCCGCTGTGCGACGCCGTCTGTGGCCGGACCGACAGCCAGCAGCTGCTGGAGGCCATCGAGCGGGCGAACCTGTTCCTGGTGCCGCTGGATGAGGTGCGCGGCTGGTACCGCTACCACCACCTCTTCGCCGACCTGCTCCGCGCCCGCCTACAACTGGAGCAGCCCGACCGGGTGCCCGAGTTGCACCACGCCGCGGCCGCCTGGCATGAGCAGCACGGGTTCGCCGACGATGCCGTGTCACACGCGCTGGCCGCCGGCGAGGTCGCCTGGGCGGCCCGGCTGGTGGAGCGGCACGTGGAGGCGCTGCTCCGGCGCAGCGAGGGCGCCACGCTTGGCCGCTGGCTTGCCGCGCTGCCCGCCGAGGCGGTCCGCGCCCGGGCGCGGCTGTGCCTGGCCCAGGCGGTCGCCGCGGGGATCAGCGGCCGGCTGGAGGCGGTGGAGCCGCTGCTGGCGGACGCCGAGCGGGCGTTCACGGTCAGCGGCGATGAGCCCCACGAGCCGTCCGTCGGGCGGGCGTTGAGCGTGCTGGCCAACGTCCCCGCCTCGATCGCGTTCCTGCGTGCCGAGCTGGCGCGTCTTCGCGGCGATGCCACGGGTGCGGTCGCCTGCGCACGGCAGGCTCTGAGGCACCTGGGCGAGGAGGACTGGATGCTGCGCTCCATGATCGGCTGGGACCTCGGGGCGGCGGACTGGCTGCACGGTCGGCTCGGGCAGGCCGAGCGCACCCTTACCGGGGTGGTCGCGGAGCGGCGGGCGGCCGGCGAGGACTACCTGGCGATGCGGGTGGGCTACGACCTGGGCCATGTGCAGCGCGCCCAAGGTCGCCTGAGTACGGCGCTGGCCAGCTACCGGCAGTGGCTGGAGCTCGCCGGCGAGGCCGGCCGCCAGCTGCCGTCCATGGGCATGGCGCATGTGGGCCTGGCCGAGGTGCTGTACGAACGCGACGAGCTGACCGCCGCCCGCCAGCACGCCACCAAAGGGGTCACGCTGTGCCGGCAGCTGGCCTTCACCCTGCCGCTGGCCACCGGCCTTGGGATGCTGGCCCGGATCCTGCACGCGCAGGGCGATCCGACCGGCGCGCGGGAGGCAATCAGCCAGGCCGAACAGGTCGAGCCGAGTCCGCAGGTGGTCGCCCTGTTCAACCCCGTGCCGGGGTGGCGGGCGCGGCTGCTGCTGGCCCGCGGCGAGGTCGCCGAAGCCGCCCGCTGGGCCGACCAGCGCGGCCTTTCGCCCAACGACGAGCCGAGCTACCCGCGGGAGAGCGAGTACCTGGTCCTGGCACGGCTGCTGCTGGCCACCCGGCAGCCCGACCGGGCGCTGGAGCTGCTGGCGTGGCTGCACGCCCAGGCCGCAGCCCAAGAGCGGACCGGCAGCGTCATCGAGGTGCGGGCGTTGCAGGCGCTGGCGCACGCGGCCGGTGGCGAGCGGGCCGCCGCGTTGACCGTCCTGGCCGAGGCGCTGGCCCTGGCCGCCCCCGAGGGGTATGTGCGCGTGTTCGTCGACGAGGGCGCACCCATGGCCCGCCTGGTTGGCAGGCTGGCCGCCACCCAGCGCGCCGGGCAGGTCGCGCTCCCCGTTGCGGTCGCGCCGGACTACCTGGACCGCCTGGCATGGGCGTTCCAGCCCCACACCGTCGCCCCCCTCACTGGCCATGAGCCGGCTGCGGTTGCGGGGCTGGTTGAGCCGCTCAGCGACCGCGAGCTGCAGGTGCTGGGCCTGCTGGCCGCCGGCAAGTCCAACCAGCAGATCGCCGACGAGCTGATGGTGGTGCTGGACACCGTCAAGAAACACGTCGGCCACATCCTCGACAAGCTCGGCGCGGCCAACCGCACCCAGGCGGTCGCCCGCGCCCGCGCGCTGGGGCTGCTGCGATAGGCCGGCCACCGGCTGCTCCATTCATCCGTTACGGGTGACAGTCGCATTGCTGCCTGCAGAAGGCGAGTCGACGGCGTTGGCCATGGCTTGGGCGATGATCCGCTGGTAGCACGTGGCAGGGCTCCCCCGCGCTCACTGGCGTCACTAGGACCTGGCCGAGCCGGGCGAAGGTCGGCGGGCGCAGCACGTCCAACTGGAACGCCGCGCGTGCCTGCGGCGACAGGCGAACCAGGTGGCTGGCCACCGACCGGAAGGGCACGTCCCGCCCGGCGTCGGGCCGGCAGATCACCAGCAGCACCCGCAGCCGCTCGGCCTGCTCAGCGCACCACGAGGGATGCCCCGGCCACCGAAGGAGCAGGCTCCGGTGGCCGGGGCAACATCCTGGTCTTCAGCCAGTGCAGGATCTCCCGGGTCGATCCCTATCACCGGTCGGGTCGCTCGTGACTGGTCTGTATCGCGTCCTGCTGCCGGCTAGGTTGCCAAGGGGTGCGGCCCCCAGTCCCCGGTTCTATCGAAGGTCGGGGAGCTTGTGACTTGTTGGAGATCGCTGCCATCCGCGTTGGCGGTGTAGATGCCCGCCTGCCCGGTGCCCGGCGCAGTTGCCGCAAAGAGCGACACGACGATCTTCGTGCCGTCCGGCGACCAGTCGGGGTTCTGCAGCCTTGAGAAGCTGTGGGTGACCAGGGCGAGCTTCGCCATGCCCGAACCGTCCGGATGAACGACATACAGCGACCTCTGGTCGTCGAACAGGATGGTGCTCCCGTCAGGCGACCAGCGCCCCCCATCCTCGAAGAACGGCAGGCCCCAAGGGGTGATCCGCCGCACGCCGGTGCCGTCGACATTGACGACGAAGAGCGCCACGTTCGCGTTGGCGGGGCGGCTCGGATCGATGCGGCTGAACACGAGCCGCTTGCCGTCGGGTGAGTAGTCGCCTGGGATGTCGTCGGCACCAGGGTTGGACGTGATCCTGCTCAGGCCGCGGCCGTCGGATGCCCGGATGGTGTAGATGCCGTTGCGGCTCGGGTCGGTCACGCCGAAGCTCTCGCAGAGGATTCGCGTGCCGTCCGGAGACCAGCCGCCCCACAGTCGGTTTCGAGGGTGGGATCGGGCCACTTGAACTGGCGGAAGGTTCCGGTGTCGGGATCTACGATCGTCGCCGCGCAGTTCTTTTCGCCGTCGGTGCAGGCGGTGAGGATCGAGACCTGGCTGCCGTCCGGCGACCAGCGTGGGCCCCCAGAGAACCCAGCAAAGAGCTGCTGCAGGTGGCTGCCGTCCGGGTTCGCCGTGTAAGTGACCGTGTTGTCATCCCGGTCGCCGCGGCTGAACGCGATCCGGCCGTTCGGGCCGGGGACCTTCGCTTGGGCGGGCGACGCCGGGAGCGCCATGCCGGCACACAGCGCGACAGCGATGAGCCATTTCATCAGGTGCCTCATTGGATGCTCCTTCCAGTTCGCCAGGGTGGGCCCGGATCCTGGCTCGTCGGTCCTTGCCCGTACACCACCCCCTCCGCCGTGCGCTGGCTTGGGCCAGTGAGAAGCTTCGGTCCGCCGGCAGGCCGGAACATCCGAGGTGGCTTCAAGACGTGGTTGCGGCTGGCCACAGTTCTCGACCCGGTGGAACGATGCACGCTGCCGTGGGGCTATCGACGCTCAGCGCCTCCCGGGGAGCCCCCGATCGCGATGATTGGTGAGCCTCCTGGGCCACCAGCGCCTGCTGATCGAGGCTCGGCTGACACGACCTGGCGGCGAGCTCGCGCTCTGGCGGGAGCCGATCGCCCGGTTGCGGATCGGCGTCGTCGATGTGCTCACAGAGCATCTCGACCAGCTGCTCATACAGGCGCGACCTCTCGACCGGGCGCAAGGAACTTGCAGACGAGGACCGGCGGGTTGTCATGTGCCCTTCGCGGCTCGGCAGGGATATTGACATCGGGCTGGCTGTCCTGGGAGGCTAAGCCATTAGGCCGGGCATTCCGGGCATTGCGGGTTCGATCTCTTGGAGTGGCTCATGTCGCCCGAGATCACAGCCAGCTCAATTACTACCGCGCCGGCTCGCCCTCGCAACGCTCTGGCGCCCTCCATGAGCACCCCTCGCCAATGGCCGTAACCGCGGATTCGCGGCGGCCGTCAACCGGACAGCACTGGAAGGGGACTGCAGTGACGATCTCGAGGATCCTGGGGGGCCGTCGGCGACTCGCGGCACTGCCCATCGTCGTGGCCTTGGCAGCCGCGGCCTGCGCGCCGTCGCAACGGGCCAGCGGCGGCGGCAGCTCCGGCGAGGCGCCCGACACCATCACGATCGGCGCGACCCTGCCGTTGACCGGCACCGAATCCAAGGCGGGCGCCCGCCAGAAGGAGGGCTACGAGCTGGCCGTCGACCTCGCCAACCAGGCCGGCGGCATCCAGGTGGGCAGCAAGCGGGTCAAGGTTCAGCTCAAGCTGCTCGACGACACCACCGACCAGGCGAAGGCCGTCAACCTCGCCCAGCGTCTCATCACCCAGGACAAGGTCAACTTCATGTTCGGCACCTACTCGACGGCGCTGGTCGAGGCCCAGAGCACGGTCGCCGAGCAGAACCAGATCCCCTACGTCAACGGCGGCGGCGCGTCGACCTCCATCTACGGCAAGGGCTTCAAGTGGATCTTCGGCACCCTCGCCTCGGTGGAGAACCTCAGCCTCACCGAGATGCAGTGGATCAAGAAGCAGCAGGACGCCGGGAAGCTCCCCAAGCCGGCGAAGGTCGCCATCGTGTGGGAGAACACCTCGCACGGCAAGGACTTCCGCAAGGGCATCATGGACTTCGCCAAGCAGAACGCCGGCGGCTACCAGATCGCGGTGGACGAGTCCTTCGAGCTGGACGGCAAGGACTTCTCCGCCGTGCTCAACAAGGTCAAGGCCGCCAAGGTCGACCTGTTCATGGTGGACGCCCACCTGCCGGACTTCCTGACGATGCAGCGGCAGTACATCTCCTCCGGCATGTGCAACAAGGTGATCACCTACGGCGCCCGCGGCGCGGAGGCCGACGCGCGGCAGGCGCTCGGCGCCAAGGCGGTCACCTACATCATCTCCGCGGTGTGGTGGAACGCTCAGCTCGGCAACCGCGGCCTCAACAAGACGTTCGTCGACGCGTTCAAGGCCAAGTACCAGAAGGACCCGGAGTGGTACCAGGCGACCAGCTACGAGGCCGCGCGGGCGCTCTTCACGGCGATCTCCAAGGCAGGCTCCGTCGACAAGCAGAAGGTCCGAGACGCGCTGTCGAGCCTGCAGATGGAGTCGATCCTGCCCGGCGGCACGCTCTCGTTCCCGGCGGCGGCCGGCGGCCAGGCGAACTACTCGTTCGTCGTCCAGCAGAACCTGCCCGACGGCACGTCGCCGATCATCTACCCCGACGACGTGAAAACGGCCGACGGCGTCGCGCCCAACCCCGCCTGCAAGACCTGAGGGCCGTCCCGTGGACCAGGCCCTCTCGCTGGCGGTGTCGGCCGTGCTCCTGGCGGGCTTTTACTCCGCCATGGCCTACGGGCTCGGGTTGATCTACGGCGTCCTGCGAGTGGTGAACCTGGCCCACGGCGGCCTGATCATGGCATCGGCGTACCTCACCTGGCAGCTGTTCACGCACTTCCACATCGACCCGTACCTGGCGATCCCGATCGTGCTGATGGTGTTCTTCGGCGTGGGCGTCGCGATGTACAAGGGGCTGGTCCGCTTCCTGCCGCGTGGAGCGGCGGGAGGCGTCCAGTCGCTGCTGCTGCTGTTCGGGACGTGGCTCGTCCTCCGCAACGCCGCCTACCTGCTGTACAGCGGCGACGACCAGGCCGTGCGCACGTCCTACTCCACGGCCTCGGTGCGGATCCTCGGCAACTCGTTCTCACTCAACCGCGTGGTGGTCTTCGTCATCGCGCTGCTCGCCCTGCTGGCGCTTCACGTCCTGCTGCAGAGGACGTTCCTCGGCAAGGCCATCCGCGCGGTGGCGCAGAACCCGGACAGCTGCACGCTGGTGGGGATCGACGTCGAGCGGATCTATACGCTGACGTTCGGGATCGGCGTGGCCCTGGCCGGGCTCGCCGGCCTGCTGGCGTCGACGTTGTTCGCCTTCAACCCCGCCTTCGGCGCGGGAGAGGTTCTCAAGAGCTTCGTGATCATCGTGTTGGGTGGGATGGGGAGCGTGGTCGGCATCGCCCTCGGTGCGCTGGTGCTGGCCTTCGCCGAGGTGTTCTCGATCTATCTCGTACCGTCCTACCTCACGTCGGCGGTCGGCTTCGTCCTGCTCGTCGTGGTGCTCATCGTGCGCCCGAGCGGCCTGTTCGGGCAGAGGGAGCTCAGATGAGCGTGGCGGAACGCATCCGCGAGCGGGTGACCGGCCGCGGTCTGCGGCTGCCGACCTGGCTCTCCGCGAGAGCGCTGGCGCTCTTCGTGGTCGGCCTGGGGGCGCTCTACGCGGCGCCACTGGTGCTGTCCATGGGGGACTACACCCATGACGTGATGGGCCTGACCTTCATGTTCATGGCCGCCGCGCTGGCGTGGAACTGGCTCGGCGGGTACGTCGGGCAGATCTCCTTCGGCCATTCGGCGATGTTCGGTGTCGGCGGCTTCGTCGCTGCGCGGCTCGCGCTGGAGCTTGGGCTGCCGTTCTGGGTGGCCTGGTGCATCGGCGGCCTGGCGGCCGGGGTCTACGCCCTGCTGTGGGGACACCCCACGCTGCGGTTGCGCGGGCCGTACTTCGCGATCGCGACGATCGGCGTGGGGGAGGCGACGCGGCTCATCGCGACCTACTGGGACGAGTTCACCGGTGGGTCCTCCGGTCTGTCCCTGCCTATCGGACAGGGACCGACGAAGTATGCCCTCTATTGGTACGGGCTGTACCTGCTGGCCGGTGTGGTGGCGCTGTCGTACTGGCTGCGCCGCTCCCGCATCGGCCTCGGCCTGCTCGCCATCAAGGAGGACGTCGAGGCGGCCGGCGATGTCGGCGTCAACGCGACGTTCTACCAGGATCTCGTGCTGTTCCTCTCCGGCACGGTCATGGGCGTCTGCGGCGGGTTCTACGCCTCCTACCAGGCGTTCATCGACCCGCAGGACATGTTCAGCTTCGACCGCTCCATCGGCTTCATCCTCATGGCGGTCATCGGCGGCATCGGAACGATCCTGGGGCCGGCGCTGGGCGCGATCGTTTTCGTCATGATCC
>WNGB01022966.1_pt1 | contig 11948 bp, 12 predicted proteins | sample 5400681 | NCBI WGS metagenome assembly WNGB01 (sample SAMN13153367, study PRJNA577476) | soil metagenome | isolation source: 115 cm soil or saprolite under grassland replicate 2 | place: USA:California | collected 2016-06-15 | reverse complement strand
CGTCGTCCACGATCGTTGCCACTCCCTGGCCGTCCGAGAGACTTGCGTTGACCGCCCTCGAGAGCGCGAGGGTGAACGTCTCGTCGGATTCGACGAGAGAATCGTGCACAAGCGCGACGGAGACTGTCTTCGAGGTCTCGCCGGCCATGAAAATGATCGTCCCGCTGCGAGACTCGTAGTCGCTCGGGGCCGCGGCCGAGCCGTCGGCGGTCGCATAGTCGACTGTCACGATTTTCCCGCTCTCGCGTGACAGGAAGAGCGTGAACGTGGCGCTCTGACCTCCTTCCGGTGCGGAAACGTCGTCGACCGAGAGAGAGACCTGAGGATCGTTGTCGAGGATCGTCCCTGCCCCCCGGGCGTCGCCGAGGGTAGCGCCCACCGGATTCGACAGGTCGAGCGAGTACGTCTCGTGCAACTCGTCGAGCGTCTCTCCGACGACAGCGACGGCAACCTGCTTCGAGAGCTCGCCGGCTGCGAAGGTGAGCGTGCCCGTCGTGGCGGTGTAGTCGCCGGGGGCTTTCGCCGACCCGTCCGCAGTCGCGTAATCGACGGTTACGGGGCCCGCCGACGCCGCCGAGAGCGAGACCGTGAAGAGCGCGTTCTTGGTGCCCGAGTCGCCTTCGGTCACCAGTGCGTCACTGACCGCGAGCGAAGGGGCGTCGGCCGCGGCCGAAGCTGCAGCCAGCACGAGGAAGAGAGCCGCTGCGGCGAAAGCGAGTTGCGTCCTCACGATCACGTTGTAGGCTGCCCTTACACGCGGCGAAATCGCCCCATGAGGGGACGCTCTTTCGAGGGATCCTCGCCGAACGGGCTACTGCACCGTCAGCGTGCTGAGCTTGATCGCCGTCAGCTGCACGCTGCGGGATCCGCGCGACTTACGCGGCCGAGCGCAGCGCTTCGATCTCGCGTTGCACGGCGAGGCGCTCGAGCGCAGTGTTCTCGAGCTGCCGCACCCGCTCGCGCGTAAGGCCGAGACGGCGGCCGATCTCCTCCAGCGAGGCCGGCGCGACGTCCCCATTCAGCCCGTACCGCATCTTGAGGACGTCCCGCTCCCGCTCAGGAAGCTGCGCGACCGCCTCACGGAGCGTGTCGAGGCCAAGACTGACCGTGACCTCCTCCTCGGGGCTCGGCGCCTCACCGGCAACGAGCTCGCCGAAGGGCGTCCCTTCGTTGGCGCCGACCGGCCGGTCGAGGCTGGTCACGGCCCGCGCGGCCTGGCGGACCTCCCGCACCTGCTTGAGGGGAAGCTTGGCCGCCTTCGCGATTTCCGCCTCGGTGGGCGGACGACCGAGCTTTGTCATCAGCGCGCGCTCGGCCCGGGACATCTTCTGCTCGCGCTCGACGATGTGTACGGGAATCCGAATCTCCCGCGCCTTGTTCGCCACGCCACGCTGCACCGCCTGGCGGATCCACCAGGTCGCGTAGGTGGAGAACTTGTACCCGCGGCGCCAGTCGAATTTCTCTACGGCGCGAATGAGGCCGATGATGCCTTCCTGGATCAGGTCGAGGAGCGAGAGGCCGTGACCCTGGTAGCGCTTCGCGATCGACACCACCAGGCGGAGGTTCGAGTTGATCATCAGCTCCTTCGCCTCCCGGTCGCCTCGCTCGATGCGCTTCGCGAGCTCGACCTCCTCCTCGGCTGTCAAGAGCGCATACCGCCCCGCCTCGTTGAGGAAGAGCTGCAGCGCGTCCGTGGTGGCGTGGGCGAGATCGCCGTTCACGTAGGTCGCCGCGGGCGTGTCCTGGCGACCACAGTCGTCCTTGAGCTCGATCCCGCGGCGCTCGATTTCCTCGTAGAGGCCCTGCACGTCGTCGTCCTCGAGGTACAGCGCGCTGGCGACCTCGTCGACATGCGAATACTCGATACAGCCGTGCTCCTCGCCCTCCGACAGGAGCGCTTCGATCCGTGCATCCATATCTCTTCCTATTTCGCGCGAACGTCCGGGACAAACAGCGAACGTATGTTCTATTATATCGCAATGGCGAGGGCCCAGTACCTCGAGGACACGTGCAAGACCGCTCTCAACCGCGTGCCCGATGCGAGCCGAATCCCGTTCCGCTGGACGATCAACCCCTACCGCGGCTGCACCCATAGCTGCCACTACTGCTTTGCGCGTGCATTCCACCGGTACCTCGACCTCGGGATCGGCGAGGACTTCTCGACCAAGATAGTCGTCAAGACGAACGTCGCCGAGGTTCTGCGGCGGGAACTCTCGGCCGCGCGCTGGACGGGCGAGACCATCGCCATGGGAACCGCCACCGACCCCTACCAGCACTGCGAGGGCCGCTACAAGCTCATGCGCGGAATCCTCCGCGCAGTCATTGACTTCCGCAATTCGCTCTCGCTGCTCACGAAGTCGACGCTGATCCTGCGCGATCTCGATCTCTTTCGCGAGCTGAACGAGGTCGCCCCGGTCACGGTCTCGATGAGCGTGGGCACGCTCGACGAGTCGGTCCGCCGCATCGTCGAGCCCGGCACGCCGCCCGGGCGCAAGCGGCTCGACATTCTCGGCCGCTTCGCCGACGCCGGCATTCGCACGGGCGTGCTCGTCGCTCCGATCCTTCCCGGCCTGACGGACGACGCCGACCACCTCGACGAAGTGCTCGCGGCCTGCTCGGAGGCAGGCGTCGAGTATGCCGTGCCCATCGTCCTCCACGTTCGCCCTTCGATCCGCGAGCACTTCATGCCTTGGGTCAAAACCACCTACCCCTGGCTCTACCCCCGCTACGTCGAGCTCTACGGCGGGCGCGCATACGCGCCCAGGGCCTACCAGCAGGAGGTGTCCGAGCGCTTCGCGCGCCTGCGCCTCCGACACGACATCGGCAGCTCGGGCCACCGCGAGCTGCCGAGCCGGCAAGAGCAGCTAGCCCTGGCTGTGTAAACCCGCGTCGGCTTCGCACCGGTCAGACCCGCCATGTCCGCGGCAGCCACCGTCGGGGTCAGACCCCACCGTGTCCTCTGCAGCCACTATCGGGGTTCAGACCCCACCATGTCCTCTGCAGGCAGGCCTGAAAGCCAAGTTTCGCTTGGAACCTAGCGCTGCCGCGCCGGCGCATCGCGAGATCGGCCCTCCAGTCGTGTCTCTTTTGGCCAGCGGCGGGGTCAGACCCCGCCGTGTCTTCTTTCGGCGGTGGTGGGGTCAGACCCCGCTGGCTGTTAGGGACGGGGCTAGCATCAGCCGCATGGCCGCCCGCATCCGCATCGGCACCTGCTCCTGGGCGGACGACTCCCTGGTGAAGTACTGGTATCGGCCGGGGATGCGGTCGGGCGAGGAGCGCCTGCGCTACTACGCGCAGCACTTCGACACGGTCGAGGCCAACTCCACGTACTACAGGCTCCCGGAGGAAAGCATGGTGGCCAACTGGGCCGAGCGCGTCCCCGACGGGTTCGTGATGCACGTAAAGGCCTTCGGGATGATGACGCGCCATCCCGTGAAGGCCTACGTGCTCCCGCCCGATCTTCGCGAAGGCGCCCCGGCGGACGAGCGCGGGCGGGTCGACCGGCCTCCGCGCGAGCTTCGGGCCGAGATCTTCGCCCGCTTCCACGTAGCGCTGGAGCCACTTCGCACGGCCGGGAAGCTCGGGGGAATCCTCCTCCAGTTCCCTTCATACATTGTGTGCAAGCCGTACTCGTTCGAGTACCTGGAGTGGGCGAAGGAGCAGCTGCGAGGCGACCGCATGCTCGTCGAGTTCCGTCACCGCAGCTGGCTGGACGAAGAGAACCGCGAACGCGTCCTCGCCTTCCTCGAGGAGCTCGGCGCCACCCACGTGATCGTCGACGCTCCGAAGACGGAGGCGAAGAATCTCGTCCCCACCGTCGTGGCACTGACCAGCCCCATCGGATACGTCCGTCTGCACGGAAGGAACGCGAAGACTTGGAACGTGCGCGGCAAGAGCGCGGCAGAGCGCTTCGACTACCTGTACTCGGAGGACGAGCTCAGTGAGTGGACAGAACCGCTGGAGGAGCTGGCCCAGGCCGCGGAAGAGGTCTATGTCATGTTCAACAACAACGGCCGGTCCCGGGCGCCCGACGCGCCGAAGGGATGGATCTCTCAGGCGCCGACGAACGCGCTGATGCTGCGCCACATTCTCCAGGAGCAAGGCGCGCCGGTATGAATTCCCCGCGAAGCGGCTAGAATTCAACTAACGGCAACCGGGTGCCGAAGGGGGAAGAGGAGTCCATGAAGCGTCGCTTGACACGAGCGGTGATACCCGCAATCGGCCTGCTGGCCGTGACGGGTGCGTTCGCGCTGGTCGCGACCGCTCCGGTAGTCCTCTTTTCGCCCTCGAACGAGGCAGGGCAGCTGCCGTCCGCGCCCGCGGCCTCGAGCGAGGTGGCGCGCGTCACTGCGCCGAGCTTCCATCCCCAGCCGCCGGCGAGCCGAGCGACCGCGAACAAGACGCGGGAGGCCCAGCCACGAACTTCCGCGAGCGGACAACTCGCGGCGACCTCTCCCGTCGGCGGAGCCGGCGAAGCGACGACCGGCGAGACGGCGCCGCCCCCGTCAGCGCGCCCCGACGGCCCCGCGGCTGAAGAGCCGGCCGCGCCGGAGGATCCCGGCAAGGCCAGTTGCAACCGCAAAGGCAAAGGGAACGGCTGGGCGAAAGGCCACTGCAAGCCGAAGCACCACGGCAAGGCCAAGGGCCATTCGAAGTTGCAGAGCTGAGGCGTTGTAGCGTTGGCTCCTCGTGGAGCGAGGGCAGGTCACGTCAGTTCTTCGCGAGCCGGAAACCACCCCGGCCGGAGCGCTCGTCCTCACTCACGGGCGCGGCGCTGACGCGGACGACCTCGAGCCGCTCCTCGACCGTCTCGACCCGGACCGCCGTCTCCTCGGCATCTTTCCTCGGGGCCCGCTCTTCCTTCCGCCCGGCGGGCGCCACTGGTACATCGTGCGGCAGGTCGGCTTCCCCGACCCGGGCACCTTCCTGCCTACGTTCGAGGAGCTGGCTGCACATATCGACTCGATCCTCACCGAGCGTGCGATCCCGTGGGCGCAAGCCGCGGTGGGCGGTTTCTCGCAGGGTGCCGTGATGAGCTACGCGCTTGCGCTCGGAGCCGGCCGGCCGCGGCCAGCCGCCGTCGTCGCGTTCTCCGGCTTCATCCCGAGCGTCGAGGGGTTCGACCTGGCGCTCGCAGACCGCGCCGGCCTGCCCGTTTCCATCTCACACGGCACCCTGGATCCGGTCATCAGCGTCACCTTCGGAGGTGACGCCCGCGACCGCCTGACGGCCGCGGGCCTCGCCGTTCGCTACCGCGAGGACGCGGTCGGGCACACGATCTCGCCGGGCGCGCTGGCGCAGGCGCGGGCCGTACTCGAAGAAGCTCTGCCGCGTTAGCTCACTGCGGCGTCGCCGGGCCGCGGCTCTTCGATGCCCGTTTCGGGCGGACCGACCGGGACCGGACGCGGCGGTCGCAGATAGAGGAGCTCGTAGGCAAGGGCGGCGACGCCGCCTCCGAGGAGCGGTCCGATGTACCAGATCCACGCGTTGGCCCACTCCCAGCCGACGAGCTCGGGCCCGAAAGCGCGTGAAGGGTTCATCGCCGCTCCGGTCAGTGGTCCCGCCATCAGCACATCGAGCGTGATCGTGAAGCCGATCGCAAGCCCGGCGACCGACTTGAACGTCCCGCGCGGATCGGCGGCGGTCGCGAAGATGACCCAGACGAGGAAGAAGGTGAGCAAGGCTTCGATGACGAAGCCGGCACCGAGGGAGATGCGATCGTTCAAGAGCGGCGCTCCGAGCTTCGCCGGGTCCGCGATCGCCGCGGGATAGATCCACTTGAGCAGCAGAGCGGCGAGCGCCGCGCCGGCAAACTGGCTGACCCAATAAGCACCGGCGAGCATGGGAGCCATGCGCCGAGTGATCAAGAACCCGAACGTGACCGCAGGGTTGAAGTGCCCGCCGGAGATGTGCCCGACTGCTGAGGCCATGACGGCGATCACCAATCCATGCGCGAATGCCACGCCGACGAGGCCAGAGCCGGTCATGATCGCCCCGGCCCCCACGAACGTCAGCGCGAAGGCGCCGACGAGCTCGGCCGCGCTCCGGCGAAAGACGTCTCCCTCCACTCCGGCGGAGGGTAGGGTCACCGCCGGACGGCTACTTCACGTCCAGTCGGCCTCGTCCGCGACACATCGGCAGAAGATGCGGCACAGGGCGATTCTGCCCTACGAGTTGCACGAGGGCCCGCGGAATGCAATAAGTTGCCCCCTGAGGTCGACCGAAGGAGAGAGGGTGGGCAATCCCGAGGACACGATGTCGGACGAGCCGGGCCAGAGCGACGACAGGCCCGCGAACGAGTCGGCTGGCGTGGGTGCCCGCGTGACGAGCATCCTCGAGGCAGCCGAGCAGGCCGCGGAACAGATCCGCTCGGATGCCCTGCGCGAGGTCTCCGACACGATGCGGCGCGCGGACGCGGATGCCCACGTCCGAATCGAAGAGCTAACCCGCGAGGCGAAGCGCGTGCGCAAGGAGGCCGACGTTTACGCACGTGACATACGCCAGGCCGTCGACTCCTACGGGACGCAGGCCCGCCGCGAGGCTGAGGAAGAAGCCCGCGCGCTCGTCGACAACGCCGAGGAGCAGGCGCGCTCGGTCCGCGAGGCCGCGGAGGCGATGGCCGAGCAGATCCAGGCGGACGCCCACCGCCGCCACGAGACCCTCCAGCGAGAAGCAAAGGCCCTGGAGGAGCGCCGCCAGCGCGTGCTGGACGGCCTCCGCGACCTGGCCGCTCAGCTCCAGGACGCGCTCGTCGAGCCTTCCCGCCGCGAGGACGACTCGCTCGTGGACGCGCTCGACGTCGAGCGCCGCCGCTGACGCAACTCGGCGAGGACCTTCGTCTTCTGCTACGAGGCTTCCCCTCCGGGGTCGCCGTACTCACGGTCGACGCCGACGGCGAGCGCCTCGGCCTGACCATCGGCTCCCTCGTCTCCCTTTCCCTCGACCCGCCGCTCGTCGGTGTGAGCGTCAGCACCCAGGCCGCGATGCACGAGCTCCTGCGCCGAGCCGGCGGCTTCGCGCTCAGCCTCCTGGCCGGTGACCAGGAGGCAATCGCCCAGCACTTCGCCCGCGGTGTGCCTCCGCTCGCCCACTGGCACGGCATCGCGACCAGAGCCGACGCGGCAGGCGCACCTCTGATCCAGGATGCGCTCGGCTGGCTCGAATGCGAAGTCCGGGCCGAGCACGAAGCCGGCGACCACACGTTGTTCGTCGGCGAGGTCCTTGCCGCGGAGCCGGGCCGCTCGGCTCCGCCGCTCGTCTACGTCGACCAGCGCTACATCTCCCTTTGATCCAGGCTGTCGTCTTCGATCTCGACGGCGTGCTCGTGGACTCGGAGCACGTCTGGGACGCTGCTCGCAAGGAGCTCGCCTCCGAGCGAGGACGGCCCTGGCCCGAGCAGGCCTCGCGGGACATGATGGGCATGAGCTCGCTCGAATGGTCGCGCTACATGCACGACGTCGTGGGGCTGCCCGAACCGCCCGAGGAGATCTCCGCGAAGGTGGTCCGTCGGCTCGAGGAGATCTATCGGCGGGAGCTTCCGCTCATAGACGGGGCGGTCGACGCCGTCGAACGGCTCGCCGCGCTACTTCCTCGCGACGGTCTCCTCGGAGGAAGTTCCGCGCGGGAAGCCGGCGCCCGACGTCTACCTCGAGGCGACGCGGCGCCTCGGAGTCGCGCCCGCTCGCTGCGCCGCCATCGAGGACTCCGAGAACGGCATCCGAAGCGCCAAGGCTGGGGGGATGCGAGTGCTCGCGATCCCGAACCCGCGGTATCCGCCGGGCGAAGAGGCCCTTGCTCTCGTCGACGAGGTGCTCAGATCGATAGACGAATTGACGCCCGAGGCAATCGAACGAGTCGGCTAGCCACCGGCGAGGCGCTGGATCTCTGCGATCGCCGCCTCGGCGTCGCTGAGATCGAGGTTCCCGAGGGCGTCGAGCGCGCCGCCGACGTCGAGGTTTTCCACGTCCGACCGCGCGTCGGCGAGCGTCTCCGCCAAGCTGCGAAGGGCTTGAGCCAGGCCGTCCCGCAAAGCAACGAGGTCGTTCGAGAGCTCAAGGCCTTCCAGGCCTTCGCGGCGTTCTGGAGCTCGGTCTCCAACCCTTTCAGCCTCGGGCTCACGTCTGTGAGCGAGTCGATCTCCGTGAGGGCTCTGACGCGATCCTCCAGGAGCCGCTCGGTGAGCATGATCGCGCGAACACAGAGACCCCAGCGCCGCATCCCGACGCAGATTAGCTCTAAGCGCGGCCCCTCCTAATCGTCGACGCGGCCGAGGAGCACGCAGCCGTTGTGGCCGCCCAGGCCCATGGCGTTCGACAAGGTCACACGCACATCTGCCTTGCGCGCCTCGTTCGGGACGTAGTCGAGGTCGCACTCCGGATCGGGGTTCACGTAGTTGGTCGTGGGCGGGAGAACCCCGTCGCGGATCGCGAGCGCGCACATGATCGCCTCGACCGCCCCGGCGGCCCCGAACATGTGACCCATCATTGATTTGGTCGAGGAAACGGCGAGCTTGTAGGCGTGGTCGCCGAATACCTCCTTGATCGCCTTCGTTTCCGCCAAATCGCCGAGGGGCGTGGACGTTCCGTGGGCATTGATGTAGTCGACCTCGTCCGGCGCCACGCCGGCTCGTTCGAGGGCCTGTCGCATCATCTCGACGACGCCGACCGACTCCGGGTCCGGCGCGGCCATGTGGTAGGCGTCGTTCGACGCGCCGTACCCGAGGACTTCCGCGTAAATGGGCGCGCCGCGCTCCCTGGCCGAGTCGAGCGTCTCGAGGTGGACGACTCCGGCGCCTTCGGCCATGACGAAGCCCGCACGCGTGGCGTCGAACGGACGGGACGCCGTCGTTGGATCTCCGTTTGCAGAGGCGAGGCCGCGCATCGAGGTGAACCCCGCGAGGATGAGCGGGTGGATGCAGGCCTCGGTGCCTCCCGCAAGGATCGCGTCGGCATGGCCGTGGCGAATCAACTCCGCGCCCTCGCCGATCGTGTGCGATCCGGTCGCGCAGGCCGACACGACGGCGTAGTTCGGGCCACGGATACCGAGGTCGATCGCAAGCTGTCCGCTGGCCGCGTCGACCAGGACATTGGGGATGAAGGTCGGCGAGACGCGATCGAAGCCGCGCTCGCGCAGAATGTCCGCCTGCCGCATCAGCTCCGTGAAGCCCCCGATGGCGGAGCCGAGGACGATCCCCACCCGGTCCGGGCGGAAGCCGTTCACGCCGGCGTCTGCCAGCGCCTCCTTCCCGGCACCCAGGGCGAAGAGGACGTTCGGGTCGAGCCGCTTCATGTCCTTGGCCGAAGCCAGGCCCTGGGCATCGAAGTCCTTGACCTCTCCCGCGATCGAGACGGGATACTCGCTCGCGTCGAAGGCGCGGATGTCGTCGATCCCGCTGCGCCCAGCGAGGGCGGCCTCCCACGTCGCCTTGGCGTCGTTGCCGATGGGCGTTACCGCGCCGATCCCAGTGATGACGACCCTACGCATCCCGCTGTTACTTAGACGGCGAAGGGGTGAACTCGGTTACGCGGGTAACCTGCGCCCCCGTGCCGCCGCGCTCGCTCCCCTTTCCCCCGATGGAGGCCGAGCTCGTGAACGAGCTTCCCGAGGGGGACGGCTGGCAGTACGAGCCGAAATGGGACGGCTTCCGCGGCGTCCTCGAGAATGTCGGACGGGAGCTTCACCTCTGGAGCCGGAACGCACGGCCGCTTCTGCGCTACTTCCCGGAGCTCGCGGAGCTGGGTGAGCGGCTGCCGCCCCGCTCGGCACTCGACGGGGAGATCGTCATCGTTCGTGAGGGCGCCCTCGACTTCGACGCGCTCCAGATGCGCCTCCATCCGGCCGAGAGCCGCGTGCAGAAGCTCTCGGCGGAGATACCCGCCGACTTCGTCTGCTTCGACGTCCTCCTCTGGGACGGCGAGGCGATCCACAAGCTTCCGCTGGAGGAGCGCCGCGCCCGGGTCGAAGGCCTGCCTTTCTCGATCTCCCCGGCAACCCGCGACGTCAAGGTGGCGGCCAAGTGGCTCGACCGGCTCGAGGTGGCCGGCTTCGACGGCGTGATCGCGAAGCGGCTCGGCCTGCCCTACCTGCCCGGCTCCCGGGAGGGCGTCGTCAAGGTGAAGGGCGAGAAGACGGCCGACTGCGTCGTCATGGGGGTGACGTGGAGCGAGAAGGGCACGGGCATCGCCAGCCTCATGCTCGGGCTCTACGACTCGAAGGGCGCGCTTCGCCCCGTGGGGACGGCCTCCGCGGCCGGCAAGCGCCGCGAGGAGATCGTGTCGCGGGTCCAGCCCCTCCTCGGCAAGAACCCCGAGCGGAAGCCGCGCGGTGAGCCGAGTCGCTGGCGCCCGCAGGTGACGCTCGAGTGGAGCCCGGTGCCGCCCAAGCTCGTCATCGAGGTGCGCTACGACAAGTGGCAGGGGCAGCGCTTCCGGCACGGCACGCGCTTCCTGCGCTTTCGTCCGGACAAGGATCCGTCGGAATGCACCGTCGACCAGGTGCGCCCGCGGCCGAAGAAGGGCGACCCGACGGTCGAAACGCTGCTCGACGCAGCGCGCTGATCCAGGCGCGCGGAGCACTTTGTGTTTCACGGGCACAAACGAGGAACCTCGGTTTCCCGCGGAGGTAGTCGGCCAAAAGGCCTGCCGAAGGCTTGTGCGCGTGGAACACAAACCCGCCCGGGGTGTCTTAGGACGGCGGATCGAGGCCGAGCCGCTCGAAGCGCGGCGCGAGGATGATCTTCCGCCGCCACATGCCGGCGTTCAGGTCTCCGACCTTCTTGATCCGCGGCCGCATGGTCTCGAGCGTGAAGGCCTCCGGTTCCACCTTGGCCACCTCTAGCCAGCGAAGCGGGGCCGAGGCGCGTGCATCCTTAGTCGGGCGGATCGAGTAGGCGGATGCGATCGTCCGATCGCGCGAGTTCTGGCCGTAATCGACGAAGACGCCGCGCCGGTCGGCCACCTTCCACGTCGTCGTGGCAACGTCCTGATCGCCGATCCGCCGCTCCACTTCCTGCGCGAGCGCTTTTGCGAAGCGACGCACCTCGGTGAAGCGAAGCTCCGGCCGGATGGGGACCTGGATGTGGAGACCGGTCGCGCCGGAGGTCTTCGGGAAGCTCGGCAGGTCGAGCTCGTCCAGCACCTCCTTGACCACGAGCGCGATCGTGCGGACGTGATCCCACGGATTGCCCTCGCTCGGATCGAGGTCGATGAACATGTAGTCGGGGCACTCGATGTCGTCCACCCGGCAGTGCCACGTATGCAGGTCGATGCAGCCGAGGTTAGCGATCCACGCGAGGCTGGCCGCGTCGGTCACGACGGGGAAGTCGGCTGTACGCCCACTCCCCGGGAAGACGATGTGCACCTTCTCGAGCCAGTCCGGATGCGGGCTCGGAACACGCTTCTGGTAGAAGAAGAACCCGTCGACTCCGTCGGGGTAGCGCAGCATCTGCATGGGCCGGCGACGGACATGTGGAAGGAGGCACTCGGCCACGTCGAGGTAGTAGCGGATGAGGTCGCCCTTCGTCAGTCCGTGCTCGGGGAAGAACACTTTTTCGAGGTTCGTGAGCTGGACCTCGTGCCGACCTACTCGCATGCGCACGAGCCTAGCGCCCGCGCTCGACTCAAATCCCCTTTCAGGGGGACGGCGGCGCTCGGAGCCCGGCCGCATGATCCGTCTGCCGGCTCCCCTCACATAACCCCCCGGCGTCTGGCGAATGCCCGTTTCGGACTAGCGGCTCCATACACTCGAGGCGGGCTTCGTCCTTTAAGCGAGACGCCTGGAGCCGCCCAGACCGGTTGTTACCATGCCCTCTCACGGAGAAGTGGCCGAGTGGCTGAAGGCGGCGCCCTGCTAAGGCGTTAAGGGGGTAATTACCTCCTTCGAGGGTTCGAATCCCTCCTTCTCCGCTTCGTCTCGTGGAGGGGTGGCAGAGCGGACGAATGCGGCGGTCT
>WNGB01011774.1_pt1 | contig 11949 bp, 10 predicted proteins | sample 5400681 | NCBI WGS metagenome assembly WNGB01 (sample SAMN13153367, study PRJNA577476) | soil metagenome | isolation source: 115 cm soil or saprolite under grassland replicate 2 | place: USA:California | collected 2016-06-15 | reverse complement strand
TTTAGCGTGCACGCGTGATCTTGCGCCAACTTGTTCGGACCAAGGCAATCTTGTAATGCCGTAATCAGCATGCGATGAAATCGCAATGCCGAAAGCAAAAACAAAAGCGACGAGCGCAAACATACATGCCGTACTCGGTTCTGACGAAGCGGAAGTTAAACGCGTCGCCGCAGAGCTCGCGTCTAATCTGACCCCACCGGGCGCAGGTGATTTCGGATTGGAAATCGTTGATGGAGCCGCCGACAGCACCGATCAGGCCGAAGCGCGGATAAGATCGGCAATCGAGGCAGTCCAAACACTACCCTTTTTTGGCAACACAAAAGCGGTCTGGTTAAAGAACGTTAATTTTCTCGGCGACGATCAAAAAGCGCGCTCGGCCACGGTGCAATCAGCTTTGGAAGAATTGTCCGAATTAGTCGATAACGGTTTCGGCCCCGGCATCACGCTCTTGATAAGCGCCATTGATGTGGATAAACGCCGTTCTTTTTACAAAACATTGCTCAAACGAGCGGAGGTCCAGGTTTTTGACCGGCTCGACTCCGGCCGGAGTGGATGGGAAGAAGAAGCACTTGAGGTGGTTCAGCAGCGCGCAAAGAAAAGAAAACTTCAATTCGACGAGGATGCGCTCGATCTGTTTGTGTTGCTGACTGGTGGCGATACTCGACAGATCGATAACGAACTGGAAAAGATCGACACTTTTCTCGGAAAAGATCGCGGAGTGAATGCGGAGCTCGTCCGCGAGTTAGTGCCGCTTTCGCGCGCAGGTGTTATTTTTGAGTTGGGTAATGCGCTCGCGGCGCGCGATCTCCAACTATCGCTGAAGCTGGTGCGACGGTTATTGGATCAAGGCGAAAGCGCCATCGGCATCTTGCTGGTGGCGATCGTTCCTACGGTCCGCAATTTATTACTCGCGAAGGATTTGATGGAACGATATCGCCTTCCACGGCCGCACTCGCCATTCCAGTTCATCTCGGCAATCAACCGCCTGCCCAGCGAGGCAACGGATCATTTGCCTCGCAAGAAAGATGGTTCGGTCAACGCCTACGCGCTCGGGATCGCCGCACAACAGGCGGGCCGATTCGAAACGACCCAATTAATTGAGGCCATGCGGGCCTGTCTCGCCGCAAATATTCAATTGGTTACCACGCAGCTTGACCACGAACTGATCTTGACTGAAGTGGTGGTTAGGTTGCTGGGGCGGTGACGGGACGCCTGGCGATTCGTAGAGCGCTCTACAACAGATTAAGTACTTTCCACCTGTCTTCGTGCAACCGGTCCAATGTAGGGAATGTCCCAGCGGACACCGGTAAAGGCCTTTACGATCGTAATGATCATGATCACCAAAAACACGAGATGAACCAGCGCAGCGACGATCGCCCAGAAAAATACCAGGATGCCACCAATACCGGGAATCGCTCCGAACACCGCATGGACGACTGCCGACACAATGTTAAAGAGAAACCACGCGCAACCAAAGATGATCGATTGCATCGCGTAAAAGCGCACGAAACTGTCGTGCTTTTCGAGGATATAAAAAATGATGCCGCCGATCAACGGAATGCAGGCAATGGCTGCAGCCACATTGGAAGGTAAACCGGTCGATGTAGATTTTGCCGTCGTCCCGGGTTCAGGACTTGGAGGCGGAGGTTGAGTAGGCACTTCGTCTGGCATGATCTACATACACGAACTGGAAAGTGTATTGTCAAGCATCTTCCTTTTGCGCACTTCTTTTTGGCTTTCGCTCCCCAGCCTACCAAATATCATGGGTCCCCAAGCAAGCAGATCAATGGCCAAGAATTCCCATTTTGCGCACGCCTTTACACTGATCGAGTTGATTGTTGTGCTGGCAATCATCGCCATTCTCATGTCGATGGTGTATCCGATGTACACCAGTATTTCGGAGCGTGCCAAAGCGATAAAAGACATGAGCAATCTGCGCCAGATCGGACTCGCGACTCAGACTTACATGAATGACAACGATGGCGTGCTTTTTTCGACGGCTGCGGGCGCCGGAACCTGGATGGCGCAGTTACATCCAAAGTATCTTTCTGGATGGAGGATTTTTCAATCCCCGTTCGACAAACGGACCTCCTCGGAGGTCGACGCCAGCGCACCGATTAGTTACGGTTTGAACGGCAATACAAAAGCCGGAGGCTCCAGCATTGCCGGCCTGTTAGCCAACAAGATTGCAAGTCCATCAGCGTTTATCATGTTTGCCCCGGCGCAAGCTGCGGGGATAACGGTAACATTCGCGGGTGGTACGGCTGCAGCAGTGACTGTTTACAAGAATACGAACCCAGCTGCGTCCGGCGGAACGCACAACAGCCGCAAACAAATCAACGCGCTTTTCGCCGATTTCCACGCTGAGACGATGCTTTGGTCCAAATTCATTCTCGACAGCGATTCCAACGATCCAAGTGCAGCACTGCGATGGGATCCCTATCTGGGTTATCCGTGATAGCGGTAGTCCCGCTGCGCATCGGCAGCTGCCGCTATGACGCGATCGTTACCTCGAACCTGCTAGGGCGAATCGGGCAATACATGCGCAAACGTTTCTCTCGCGAAACGTGCGCGATCATCTCCGATACTAATGTCGGACCGCGATTTGCTAATCGAGTCAAACGAAGCCTGACATCAGCCGGTTTTAAGCCGAGGCTAATTACGATTCCTGCGGGCGAGAAATCGAAGACCCTCAAGCAAGTCGGCGCAATTTCCGAGCAGATGATTGCCGCAGGATTGGATCGCCAATCTTTTGTAATCGGTCTCGGAGGCGGCGTGATCGGTGATATCTCCGGATTCGTTGCGGCGATTTATCATCGCGGCATTCCTCATATCCAGATTCCCACGACGTTGCTTGCTATGGTGGACAGCTCGATCGGCGGAAAGACTGGGGTAAACACCGCCGATGGAAAAAATCTGATCGGCGCAGTGCACCGGCCGTCACTTGTGATTGATGATGTGGACGTTTTGAAAACGTTGCCTCCCCGCGAGTTCAATCAGGGATTCGCGGAGGTGATCAAACACGCGATTATCGCCGATGCGAAAATGTTCAAGCAGCTTCAATCGTGGGAGACAGGATCGCCGCTTGCCCTGCAGCAGCTCGTTTGTCGCAACATCAAGATAAAATCAAAAATCGTGGCGAAAGATGAGCGCGACCGGACGGGCGAACGCGCTCTTCTCAACTTCGGACACACCGTTGGGCACGCGATTGAGCGCGCCGGAAATTATCGGAAATTTCTACACGGCGAAGCGCTCAGCCTCGGAATTGTCGCCGCATGCGCTGTTTCAATTAAAAGGGCCGGACTTCCGCCCAGGCAACGCGATGCGGTGATCGACCTTCTGCAGCGATTTGAGTTGCCGACGTCTTTGCCGAAAAATTTTCCACGCGAGAAAATTTTCAACGCGTTGAAGTTCGATAAGAAATTCGAAGGCGGAAAAATCCGCTTCGTTGTAACGCCGCGCATTTGCGCCGCCTATCTCACCACCGACGTCATGCTCGGGGATATTCGCGAGGCGGTAGACGAACTGTAGACGCTTCGCTCTGCGAAGGGCGACGCTGATTTTTCTAAGACGCACGCGCTACGCCGCCCAGAGGTCGGCGACTACAGCCCTCGCGCTTTCGAATAATATTCGACTAATCCATCCGCCACACTGTCGGCGTACTCGCGGAAAATACTCTTGCGTTCCAAGCCGTTGATGGTGCGGGTTCCTTCGTAATCGCCGGCCTGAATTCGGGCGAAGGCGTCTTTGCTGTTCATCACATAGGGCTCGCAATAAACCACCGGACAACGATAAAGCCGCGTAGCCAGCAAATTGCGCGCATAGACGTAACCGCTCGTGCCGACTTTGGTTGTGCTGTTCGTCGTAGGATACTGGTATGGGGGTAGTTGAGTTTCGCGGGCCATTGTGCCAGCAATTGTGTCTGCCAGCGGCAATTCCTCGTCGTAAGCGTGGCTGAGAAGTCGGCGAATCATCTCGAAGCGTTCGTCATCGAACTCAAGCTCCTGCGGCAAATAGGAACCGTTTACTAGAAGATGAAGATGGTTGATGTCGGTCAACATCGGATTATTCGGATTGCCCCAGCCTTCGGCATTGAAATGCAAGCAAAGGACGAGGTCTGGATGCAATTTGAAGTTTACCAGCGCCGCCCGACGGCGGATCTCGCTGTAACGGTAAAATAAGATTTCGCTCTGCCAGCGAATCGTTTGCTCTTTCTCGGGATCATTTGGATCAAGAACGTCGGCACTGGGCTGTGGCACGCCGTTTCTAATCAGTATTTTCCTGGCAAGTTCGCGAAAATCATCGGGACGTTTCTCTGTGACCGGTTCGTTGCTATTCCGAACAAAAAAAACTTTAGCGCCTAATTCGCGCAATCGCGGGGCGAGCAGCCGCGCGACTTTCAACGTCAGATCACCTTCCTGGACTGGCGGGGTGCTGTCGACTTGAAACCAGCGCTCTTCCATCTTGGCCCATCCACCACCCAGATGCCCCGGGTCGAGCGCAATTCGCAAGCCTGAGAGCGGCTTGTCCGCTTTCGCGGGGGACAAGGATTTCGCGGGATGCCAAAGACGCGGCACCAGATTGCGCGAGGCGTCGTCTTTCGCGAACCGCAGGGTGAAAAATTTCTGCGACTCGCGGTTGGTCAAAATGCGCGCTGTATCGGTGTTTAGTTCAATAAAATCGGGAGCGAATCCGTGTGTGCAATAAACGTCGTAAATTAAATGCGCGAATTCATCGCGGGTGATTGTCTCCTGATAGTGTTCAAGCACGCTCCAGCGCGAATGCGCGCCGAGAATTCCCAGATTTTCCGCCGCGCGATCGGTAAGAGCCAGGGTCAAAAAGCAAAACGTGAGCAGGGCCGTGCGCTTCATGATCGCGAGCAATAGAGCATTGATGGTCGGATTTTTCCCACTGTCGTCCTGAGCGAGGCGAAGGACCTCACACAGATTGGTTGATCACTCAAGGTCAGACGCGCGATATTTCAGTCTGTGCGAGATCCCTCGCGCGTCTTCGCGGCTCGGGATGACAACAGCTTTTGTCGTGGCTACTGTCGCAGAATGTTAACTGTCCTTATCCTGGGCGACATCGTTGGTGAGCCGGGACGCAGCGCCGTGATTGCCAGGTTGCCGGAATTGAAGGAAAGGCACGCCTTGGACTTCATCATCGTTAATGGCGAGAACGCGGCCGGCGGTCGCGGCATAACGGGAAGAATCACCATTGATCTCTTGCGCGCCGGAGTCTCAGTCATCACGACCGGCGACCACATATGGGACCAGAAAGAAATTCTCGGGTTCATCGACACCGAGCCGCGTTTGTTGCGCCCGTTGAATTATCCCAATGGCGCGCCGGGGAGCGGGTCGATCGTCCTGGAAACAACCAAGGGAAAAATCGGCGTCATCAACGTGCAAGCGCGCACGTTTATGCAGCCGATTTTGGAAAACCCGTTTCGCTCGGTCGCTGCAGCGGTGACGAAGATGCGCAACGAGACGGCAAACATCATCGTGGACGTACACGGAGAGACCACCAGCGAGAAAATCGCGATGGGCCGGTTCCTCGACGGAAAAGTTTCTGCCGTCATTGGTACTCACACCCACGTTCAGACCGCCGACGAGCAAATTTTTCCCGGCGGCACAGCTTTTTTGTGCGACGTGGGCATGTGCGGTCCGGTAAATTCGATCCTGGGACGCGCCATTGATCCAATTATGAACCGGTTTATCTCGAACCTGCCGGCGTCGTTTCCTGTGGCGGGCGGTGAGGTCCGCTTGCGCGGTGCGCTAATCCGAATCGACGAGAACACCGGTCGCGCAGTGAGAATTACACGTGTGGACGAGCCTGGGCTCAGTGTAACTGCTCCATCGGAGGCCGAACCAAAGATCGACATTGAACAGACGCCATCCCCAGAGCAGACTTAATGTACGCCGAACTGTTCGCGACCTGAATTTCGAATTGTTTAGGAACATCAACGTCCAAAAGAAATTATGAAAAAAAACTTTCTCTTTATTTTCGTCGCGGTCCTGGCGCTTTGTGCTCCGCAGTTGTCCCAGGCACAAGCCACCAAAGATACCAAAGAAGCAAACAAGCTTGCCCGAGACGGCGCAGAGGCTTCCAAGAATCAAGAGTGGGAGAAAGCGGTCGACCTGCTTCGCAAGGCAACGGCTCTCGACCACAAATACGCGGCAAATCTCTCCGCCGTTTATCAACAGCGTGCATATGCTGCGGCGACTAACCAGCAATTTCAGGATGCCATCAACGACTACGGCGAAGCAATCAAGATCAGTCCAGAAGACGCACGAATTTACGAACAACGCGCAGCGGTCGAGATGAAGCTGAATGACATGGACAAGGCACTGGCCGACTATTCCGAGGCGATCAAGCTTAAGCCAAATGAAGTTCGGTTTTACGGTTATCGTAGTTACATTTACGAGGTTAAGGGCGATATCAAAAATTCGATGGCTGACACCGAGAAAGTGCTAAAACTTGATCCGAAAAATCAGGAAGCGATCAGCCGCAAAAAACGCTTGGAAACGTTGCGATCCATGAGAGCAACGCCGGCTCCTCCATCGCCGGCAGCTTCAACTAAGACTTCCCCGGCCGGCGCACACACGCCGCATAAGCCGTAATCGTTAGTTTAGGTGGCAACGGGCGCAGTTCGCGCCAGCGCGCCGGGGGACAACACGTTCCACCTTCGCTTTCCAAGGTGGATCGGCTTCTCCTGAAAATGCCAGTCCGGCTCGGACCGACGGCGAACAGGCCGCCGAAGGCGCAAAATAATCTTCGATGTTCAGGCGTCCGCTGGTGAAACAACGGCTTCCTCGTTTTCGGCTGGTTTTGCCGGTGCGGTGAATCGCCTCTTCCTGCGGTTCGCCGGCAGGGGCGCCAGGGTCATGGTAATATTGCGGCCGGTGATTTTTGGATTCATTTCCACCTGCGACATTCCCGAGAGGTCGTCGCGAACTTTCTGCACGAGCTGCATGCCAAATTCCTGGTGCGCCATTTCGCGGCCGCGAAATTGCAGCTGCACCCGCACCTTATTTCCCCGATCCAGGAACTCTTCGCCGTGCCGGATTTTCGTCAGGTAATCGTGATCATCGATGTTAACGCGAAACTTAATTTCTTTCAGCCTCGCGCCAGACGGCCTTTTATCCTTGGTTTGCTTGGAAATATCGTACCGGAACTTTCCAAAATCGATGATCTTGCACACTGGCGGATTGGCCGTCGGTGCGATTTCCACCAGATCGAGACCAAGACCTTGAGCCTTGCGCAAGGCGTCAGTCAACTTCATGACGCCAAGTTGTTCGCTGGTGGACCCCATAATGACTCGGACTTCCCGGGCGCGGATCCGACCGTTTACACGAATTTGTGGTTGCAGATTAAATCAAACTCCTGGCCGGCGAAGCGGGAGTGCACCGCACCGCCGTATTTCCATTTACCGCAATTCCCGACGCCACCCCTCGGCAAACGCCCGGACACTCTAACCTCGCCACGGCTGCGATATCACCGCGACGAAGAACTCGCGTTAATATCGCGAGCCGAAGGGAAGTTGTAGGCAACAATCTTGCGCTGGCAAGGCGAATCTCGTGACAATCACGTTTCGATCCTCCAACGCTCATTTTGCCGGCGGGTCACCAAAATGCGCCTTGTACGCTGCGTACGCAGTGGCGTCGTCGAGCGTCGAATCAAGCGTGGCCATCAAGGGCTCGAGCTTTACAACACCGGAAAACACCGCGCGATCGCCGATTTCCGTGTCGATGACAAATGTCGGGCGTTGGGTTACCTGGAGCGCATGAAATTCTGCTGTCGATGCACGAATGCGCTTCTCGATCTCGGGCGACCGTGCGCGTTCGAGCAGCTCTTTCTTGTCAATCTTGCCGACGCCCGCTCCAATCTCGCCGGCAACTTCCCAATCGCTCACCTTTTTCCCTTCGCGCAGCGCGGCGTGAGACAACGCCAGCCGAACGCGATCATCGATAAACCCAAAGTCCTTGGCGGCTTCGGCCACGCAATTCGGCGCGAGCCATTCCGGGAGACTGGGATCGTACCAATCGGTGTTGAGCATGAACGGCGAACGCACCATCACTCCGCTGCGCCGATAGAACCATTGCTCCTGCTCGCGTGAAGTTGGCAAACCACTCGGATCCATCAACGCGATCTTCCACTGAAACTGGACGCGGCCGTCATAACACTTCTTTAATTCCGCCCAGGTAGGCTCGGACCAGAAACACCAGGATGAAATAACGTCGAGATAGTCGGTAACCGTGATTCGCATGTTTGAATGTTAAAAATGGCTAAAAAGTTACAAGATTGAAAAGTTTGGGCGTTGAAACGTTTAACCGACAAAGCGATGAAGCGGGTGATTCTTGTTGCCGCTTCAACACTTCAACACTTCAACGCTTTAACGAGTCACGAACCCACGGGTGGGCCATCGATGCAATCCTTTTAACGAAGTAACTCTTTCAACTTTTCACTCTGACCGTGGATCTGAATCATATTCTTCTCTTTCTCGCAGTGATTTCTTCACTGATCGTGTTGGTCCGGGCATGGCGGCCCGGCGCGCCATATCACGGATGGCGTATTGCTGCACTGATCGTTCTGGCAATTACCTGTGTCGCCTGGATTTTCTTGCGCACTGCCGCCGGATATATCGGCGGCATCGCGTGGTTAACTCTTTTGTTTCTGCCGGCGATTGGATCGCGCAAAATGACGGAGCTCGCAGCACACGGAGACTACAAATCAGCTGGGAGACTCGGCGCAATTCTTCAAATCCTGCACCCCAGCGCCGAGTTGCGCGATCAGGTCCGATTATTTCAGCGTTTGGAATCTCACCAAAACCGTCCGGTTGCTTTCACAACCGCCCCAATTGCGGACCGTGTTCGGCATAGTCAGCTTCGAAGCGCTCCGGCAGTTCTCGTGTTAATTCTGCTCAACGCGGTCGCATTCCTTTTCGAGATTTCCGTTGGTGATCTGAACGACCCGGAAGTGCTGCATCGAGTCGGAGCACTGGAGCCTTACGCCGTTGTAGTCCAGGGAGAATACTGGCGGCTTTTTACTGCGCTATTCTTGCACGGGGGTTTTACCCATCTGCTTTTCAACATTTTCGCCCTTTATATTCTTGGCCCGCCGTTAGAACGATCCATAGGCACACTCCGATTTGCCGTGTGCTATCTAATTTCGGGGCTTGCTTCCAGCGCGGGCGTTGTGGGTTTGACGATACTCGGTTTCGTACAAGTGTCGCAGCTCGTTGGCGCGTCGGGTTGTATCATGGGAATCGTCGGTACGTGGGCAGGATTTCTCGTGCGACATCGTCATGTGCGACAGGCGAGACAACGCCTGGGAAACATCCTAATGATCATCGTAATCCAAGTCGCATTCGATCTTTCGACGCCACAGGTAAGCATGGCGGCGCATCTGTGCGGATTAATCGCGGGCTTCTTTCTTGGGCTTATTCTCGCGCCGCGAACTGTAGCCGGGATCGATGATCCCGACGGACACTAAGATCCAAATGTTCCTGGCAAGGCGCGACTCCTCGACACAACGCCGTTCGCAATAGAATCTTCGTTTTTCTTCGCTACCTTCTGTGAAAATTTGTCAGTGACCCGGGTTCACCGACCCCGGCTACAGGAATTCACATGCCAACTTTTCAAACGTATAACGTAACTCCCATCTTGCCGGCGGCGCTCGAGCCGTTGCGCGAGATGAGCTTCAACCTTTGGTGGACGTGGGAACCGGCCGCGCGCCGGCTATTCCGCCATTTGGATCCCGAGCTTTGGAACCGGACAAATCATAACCCCGTCCGAATGCTTCAGCTTTCGCGGCAATCCAGACTGGAAGAGCTCGCACAAGACAAGACCTTCCTGCGTGAGCTAAAGCAGGTTTTTGAGGAATTCGAAAAATATCTTGGTCGACACGACACTTACGGAAAGACGGGAGCCGGAAGCGCGATCAAGAATCCGATCGCCTATTTCTCAGCTGAATTTGGTTTTCACGAATCGATTCCGAATTATTCAGGGGGTCTCGGCATACTCGCTGGCGACCATTGCAAGTCAGCGAGCGATCTGGACTTAAGTTTCGTTGCGATTGGTCTGCTCTATCGGCATGGCTATTTCCGGCAGCAGATCGACAAGGACGGCGTTCAGGCGGCGATCAATCTGAATCAAAATTTTTATCACCTCCCAATCCGTGAAGCCCTCCGTGGCAATGGAAAACCGCTGATTTCGGTACCGATCCTGGATCGGCAGGTTTTTGCCAGGCTCTGGGAATTGCGCGTTGGAAGGGTAAGTCTTTATCTCCTGGACACCGACATTCCGGAAAACAACGCCGAGGACCGATTGATTACTGCGGAGCTTTACGGCGGCGACCTTGAGATGCGCATGCGTCAGGAGATCATGCTCGGAATTGGCGGCGTCAAGGCGCTTGCGGCGCTCGGCATTCAACCGGCTGTGTTTCACATGAACGAGGGGCACTCGGCGTTTCTGGCACTCGAACGTATTCGTCTCAATGTTGCTGAGAAGAAGCTCGATTTTTATTCAGCTCTTCAACTGGTAGCGGCGGCCAATGTTTTCACCACGCACACTCCCGTTCCCGCCGGCAATGACTCGTTCCCGCGCGAGATGATGCGAAAATATTTCGGTAATTTCGCCAAGGAACTAAACATTCCGTTCGACGAGCTTTTCTCGTTCGGTCAGACCCGCCTCGATCCAAATGATCCCTTCAGTATGACCATCCTGGCGCTCCGTCTTAGCCGGCACGCCAATGGAGTAAGCAAATTACACGGCGAAGTTACCCGGTCCCTTTGGAAAGATGTCTGGGCTGGCGTTCCTGTCCACGAAGTGCCGATTACCAACATTACAAACGGAGTCCATACCAAAACCTGGATGGCGCCGGAGTTCGCAGCACTCTATCGCAAGCATCTGGGGACATGGGAGGAACACCTCACCGAGCCGGGGTTCTGGCGTGGCGTCTTCGATATTCCCGATGCCCAGCTCTGGGACACGCATCAAAGACTCAAGCTCCGCCTGATCGAATTTGTCCGCGACCGAGAACGGCGGCGTCGCGAACGAATGGGAGAATCGCCCGAGTCTATTCGCAGAGTCAACCGCATTCTTGATCCGGAAATTTTGACGGTCGGTTTTGCGCGGCGGTTCGCGACTTACAAACGCGCGACACTTTTATTCAGCGACAAGGAACGCTTGAAGCGATTGCTGAATGACGCGACGCGCCCTGTGCAATTCATTTTTGCAGGCAAAGCGCATCCACGCGATGAAGCCGGCAAGGCGCTGATCCAGGAAGTTTACAGATTTAGCCACGAAGCAGGCTTGGAAAATCGCATCGTCTTTTTGGATGATTACGACAGCTACATCGCGCGCCGTCTGGTGCAGGGTGTCGACCTTTGGCTAAACCATCCATTGCGTCCTCTGGAGGCGAGCGGAACCAGCGGAATGAAGGCCGCCCCGAATGGGGGAATCAATCTGAGCGTTCTCGACGGCTGGTGGCGCGAGGGGTACAACGGCAGCAACGGCTGGGCCATCGGCGCGGAGATCAACAATGGCACCACGGAATTTCAGAATGAGGTGGACGCGAGCAGTCTTTACCACTTACTGGAAAACCAAATCGTTCCTCTCTATTACGCGAAACCGGACGGCAAACTTCCTCTCGCGTGGCTGCAACTGATGCGGGAATCGATCCGCAGCGTCACGCCGGTCTTCAACACGCAGCGGATGGTGAAGGAATACACCGAGCAACTTTATGTCCCAGCCGCGAAATCGTACGAGAATTTTTCCCGGGACGGCTGCGGCGCTGCGACGCTTCTCAGCCAATGGAAAACGCAAATACGCAAGGATTGGTCGGCGGTAAAAATTTCGGATGTTCAAATAGGCAATAAAGATCGGCAAAGCATTTTGGTCGGCGAATCCCTGGAAATCACGGCGCGAGTTCATCTCGGCGCCGTCGATC
>WNGB01011772.1_pt1 | contig 11950 bp, 13 predicted proteins | sample 5400681 | NCBI WGS metagenome assembly WNGB01 (sample SAMN13153367, study PRJNA577476) | soil metagenome | isolation source: 115 cm soil or saprolite under grassland replicate 2 | place: USA:California | collected 2016-06-15 | reverse complement strand
TCATCCCGGGCCACCGCGACGACCCACCGCTGATCCCCCGACCCGGACCACTCCAGGCGCGGCTGCTCGCCCTGCTCAACGTTGATCCACTCCGACTGGCCTGACCCACTCCCATTCATGTGCGGAACACGGGGCTAGCGCAGGGTCTGCGTCGCGGCGGCGTCGACGTCGTCGTTTACGAGCGGGACCCGTCCCCGTCCGACCGTCTGCAGGGTTACCGGGTGCACATCAACACCGACGGTAGCCGGGCGTTACACGCATGCCTCCCACCAGTGATCTTCGACGCCTTCCTCGCCACTTGCGGCCAGCCGAACACCGGCATTGGCATCTCGACGCACCTGTTGCGCGAGCTGATCTGGTTCGGTGGCCAGAGCGCGGCGGGAGATAGCGGTCCGGTCGAGGGCGTGAAGTCGGCTAGCCGGGTCTCGCTTCGCCAGGTGTTGCTGGCCGGGCTAGCCGAGGCGATCCATTTCGGCAAGACGTTCACCGGCTATGAGCGGAACGGGGACGGGCGGGTCACGGCCCATTTCGCCGACGGCACCAAGGCCACCGGCGACGTGCTGGTCGGCGCCGACGGGGGCAACTCTCGGGTGCGCCAGCAGTATCTGCCACATGCCGGGCGGATCGACACTGGCGTCAGCGGCATCCAGGGCAAGGTATGACTCACCGAAGACGTCAAGGCCATGCTGCCGGGCCGGCTGTCCAGCGGGCCGCTGATGATTCCGGGGCCGCGCGGGCTCGGCATGTTCCTGGCCGTGCATGAGTTCCAGCCAATTCCCGCCGGGGTGAGGACGCTGGTCGGACCCGAGGCCGCCGCCCAGCGCGACTACGTGATGTGGGGGTTGCTGACACGCCGCGCTCTGCTGCCCGCAAACCTTGAGGAACTGGATCCGGCGGCCCTTCGGTCCCTGGCGCTCACGCGCATCCAGGCGTGGCACCCCACATTGCGCAGGCTGGTGGCCGTGAGCGACCTGAAGACGGTGCTGCTCACCTCTATCCGCAGCTCGGTGCCGGTTGGCCCTTGGTCGCCAACCAACGTCACGCTGCTCGGCGACGCCATCCACAGCATGCCGCCCACCGGCGGAATCGGCGCGAACACCGCACTGCGGGACGCCGCGCTGCTAGCCGGCAAGCTCACTGCCGTCGCCGGCGATGCGCTACCCCTCATCCAGGCGATCGGCCAGTACGAGAACGAAATGCGCGGCTACGGCTTCGAAGCCGTCCGCAGCTCCATGCGCAACCTGCGACAGCAGCAACGCACCGAGAGCCCGCTCGCCCTCGCCGGGATGAAGATCGCACTGCGGACCCTCAACGCCATCCCGGCGCTCAAGCGCCACGCCTTCAAGTAGATCCTGCGAGCGAAGAACCAGCCAGGACCGGCTCGGCCACCAAGGCCCCGGCCAATACCCGGCGACGGGAGCCTTGCGCAATCCACCACCGGGGCGGCACAAACACCAAGGACAGAGAGGACGCGAGTCACCTTGCACACGACAAAGAACTGGCCGACCGGCAAGGCGCCCGTCACGAGAACCGTGGTCGCCGGAATCGCCGCCGGGGCGGTCTTCAACGCGGTCGGCTTCCTCACCTTCGTGGTGATCGGATCGGGTCTCGACAACCGCCACGGCCCGCTTCTGGACCCGGCACTGCAGAGTTCTAAGATGATCGCGGTCTGGACCACGCTCGAACCGCTGCCGTTGTTTCGGACTCAGCCCGCGACGATATTCCTGTTGTACGTGCTCTTCGGGATCGCCTACGCCAGCCTCTACCGGTCGGTGGCACGAGCGTGGCCCGATGGTTTCTTGCCGCGCACGTGGCGCCTCGCATTGGCGGTGTGGGCACTGTCGTGCCTCTTCTTCGAACTCCTCGGACCGTTCAACCTGCTCGGTGAGCCGCTCGGCCTCGTCGTCCTGGAACTGAGCTTCTGGGCGGTCATGGCCTTCGTTGCTGCTGGCGTCATCGTGACCATCGTGGAGCGCGCAAACCTGAAGCGGTAACCACACGGCCGCCGCCTGTCCTGCTGACGCTTACCCGGATGCCATGGTATGCCGACCGGCGCGGGCCGTCCTCCTTCAGCAGGGATCGGGCTGTGCAGAGCCGGGATCAGACGGGGTGTCAGCGCCGTCAGCGGAGCCGGTCGGCGTGGGTAGAGGTCCCGCACCTACGGATGACAAAAACGGAGATCAAATTGGAAGGCTCAGGGCCGCGGCGTGTTGCACTGGGCTGTTGCACCGGGCTGTTGCGGCTGTTGCACCGGTCACGGCCGGCGGCGGGGCGGCGCGTCGATGGCGGTGGTCAAGGTCGCCTCGGCGATGACCTCCGCGTCCGGGTCCGGCAGCACCCCCGAGGCGATGGCTTCCACCAGCCGGGCCTCGGCGGCCCTGCGGCGCTTGTAGACCGTCCACCGCGACACCCCGGCCCGATCGGCGTACTCGGCGACCGACACGTCCTCCAGGTACGTGGTGCCGATCAGATCGGCCTCCTCGGCGCTGATCACCCCGGCTGCGACCGCACGGGCCAGCACCAGATCGGGGTGCCCGTACGGAGGCGGCGGAAGCACAGAGCCCGGGGCGAAGTTGGCCTCCCCGGATGCGGCCGGCTCGCTGGCCCGCAAAGCGGCGCGGCCGAAACGCGGCCCACCCGGCGCCGCGCCAGCACGTCGACCGATGGGGGCGGCGATGAACGTTGAGCTGTTGCTGACAGCGGACTGCCCCCACGCGGCCGCGGTCCGCGCGGTTCTGCCGAGATCATCATGGTGACGCCCACCTACACGTGACCGCCCGGATCGTGCTGCAGCCCTACCTCGAACCGGGTGGCTGGGCCGCACCCGGCCACGCATGGCTGAGCTGCACGGTCAGCGTCACCCCCCGGATCACCGGCAAGACCCGCTTCGACGTCCCCGCGACCATGGCGGTGCGTCTGCCGGCCGGCCAGCTGGTACCGGCGCCGCCGGGTACGCTGGCCAGCCCCAACGCGGACAACGAACCCGCCGCGGCGCCCAAGGCGACCGCGACGGTGAACTTCGACGTCCCGGACACCACGGCCGTCGGGACCATGGTGGTTCACCCGTTCGGCGCGCTCTTCCTGACCTTCAACGACCGGCCCACGCTCTACAGCGAGCTGGTCTCGTTCGTCGTGGCGAGCCCCGCCGAACTGGCCTTCGATCTGACAGGATGACACGGCGTGGTTCACACACACCAGCTGACGGTCACCGGGTCGGTGCTCACCAAGCGGTACACGTCGTGGAGCCGGGGCGAGCACCGCCGCGAGTGGTCGGCGCTGTGGCGGGTCCACCGGTACGCACCGGACCTGGTACCCCGGCCGGTGGCGGCGTGCCTCGACGCCGTCCCGCCCGAGGTGAGCATGACCGTCGTGGCGGGGGAGCCGCTGGGAGGTGCGCTGCGGCCAGTACAGGTCGATGCCCTGGCCGACGCGGTCGGCGAGCTCTGGATCGTGCCGTACCAAGGCCTGGACCCGCCGGGGGACGACCTGGACTTCGCGCGGCGGCTCACCGCGGGCCCGCGCCCGGCCGGCGGCCCGGCCGCCGCGGCCTACGACGCCGCCCTGTCCTGGTGGGACGGTCCCGATCCAGCGCTGCTGCGGGCCGCGCCCCGGACAGCGGTACTCGGTCACCGCGACCCCAACCTCGCCAACTACCTCTGGGACGGCCACCGGGTGCGCATCGTGGACCTGGAGGACACGGCCATCTCCGACCCGGCAACGGAGCTGGCGATCCTCGTGGAACACCTGTCGGCGCGGGCGCTGGACGCCGAGGAGTTCTGCGCCCGCTTCGCCGTCGACTCCGTCCGGCTGCGGGCGGCACGCCGGCTGTGGGCGATGTTCTGGCTGCGTCTCCTGCTCCCTGGTGGTCCGGCCGAGCAACGTAACCCGCCTGGTACCGCCGATCTCCAGGCGCGGCGCCTGCTGGCCCTGCTGGACACGTGACGGGTACCAGCCAGGGCCTGCGGCCGCCGGTATCCAGCTCCACCCGCGCGCCGGGGCTACCGCCGGCGTGCTGTCGTGGTCGGGTCGACGGCGCGGGTCTGGTCAACGACCGGACGCGGAAAGCAGGCTGCCGACCCGGGCACGCACGGCGTCGATGGTCTCCCAGTCGTCGGTGCGGAGCGTGGTCAGCGCGGCGGGGAACACGCCGTCCTGCTCCTTGAGGATATGCTCGCGCAGCACGTCCAGCACCGTGACGAGCCGGGCCGGCCAGGTCGGGTCGTCCGGGGTGCCGTCGGCGGCCTCGCCCAGGACCGCTTCAATGCGGCGGTGTTCGGCCTCAAGTGCGGCCACATGGTCGGGAAACTCGTCGACGAGGGCGGGGAACAGGCCGTGCTCCTCGACCTGGGTGTGCGGGTCGAGCACGGCGGTGATCCGCCGGGCCAGGTCGGCCATCCGGATGGCGTCGGCGGCGGCATGCGCGGCGCGCACGCCGCCGATGAGGGTGACCACCAGGTCGTGCTCGCGGGTCAGTTCGTCGATCGCGGTCAGCGCCTGGCAGCCGCAGTACTCACACATGGGCAGCGGTGTCCTTACCTGCGGTGGAGCGGGTGACGCGTTCCAGGCGCACCTGCCATACGTCCGGGCCGGACTGCAGCCACTGGGAGCGCACCTGGCGGCCGAACCGTTGGTCGACCTCGGCCAGGACGGGTCGGGGGGGCGTGCGGTGCGATCAGCACCACGGCCTCGCCGGGCGGCAGCGCGGCGACGGTGGACAGCACGACCGCGTGCCGCCGGTCGTGCGGCAGGTCCCGCACGTCCAGGCGGGCGTCCACCGTGAGTACGGGCGCCGCGGCAGCGGACGAGCCGCGGTCGCCGCCGCAGCCGCACGCCCCGCCGCAGCCAGCGGGCTGCGGCGCGGCGCCGGTGGGCTCGTGGTGTCCTGCGGCCGCGCCGAGCAGGTCGTGCATCCCGCTCAGCACCCCGGCCACGGAAACGCCCGGCGTCGTGACCAACAGCGGCAGGACCAGGTCGTTCTCCTTGGCCAGGTGGACGGCGAACAGCGCGGCCAGGGCACGCGCGGCGGTGGCGGCGCGTACCGGCGAGCTGGCCGCGGCCAGCTCCTCGACCAGGGCGGTCAACGCCGCGTGCTCGGCGAGCATGCCTTCGACGAGGAGGCGCCCGTCCGGGTGGGCGGCGGCCGGCGGATACAGCGCCTGCTCCTCGGCCCGGGCGTGCGGGAGAACCTCCCGCCGCAGGAAAGCCAGCAGATCCTCCCGCGCGGTTTGCGCCGTGCGCAGCTGATCGGTCTCGACGCGGCGCACCAGCGCCTCGACCCGCTCGGTCAAGCCCGCGGCCAGTTGGGCATGGTGGCCGATGACGGCCTGGACGGCAACCTCGTCCGCGGCGATTGTCGTCGGGTCAGGCTGTGACATGGGACCCTCCACTAGTTTTGCTGGTACCTAACGTTATAACGTTGGTCCTTGTGGAAAGGCGAGCACGGGGCCCCTCACGTGACGCAGCTGACACCGCCCGGCACCGGGCGCTGTCGGCGGCCAGCCGCGTCCGGATCCTTGACCTGGTTCGGCGTGCCGAGCAGGGCATGACCGCTGCGCAGGTGGCGGAGGCGACCGGGCTGCATCCGAGTACGGTGCGCGCGCACCTGGACCAGTTGACCGAGTCGGGTCTGCTGACCCGCCACCGGCGCGGCGACGGGTCACCGGGCCGGCCGGCCTGGCGCTACCAGGCCACCCCCCGCCCAGGGGACCGGGAGGAGCCCGGCCATGACACCGGCGTGGACCAGCCGTTCCGAGACCTGGCCGCCGCCCTGATCGGGCACCTGGCCCGCGACGCGGACGACCCGCACGCCGCCGGCGTCCGCGCCGGCCGGGACTGGGGCCGGGCCCTGGTCGCCCCGCTTGGCCGGACCGCACCGCTGGACGGGCTGGTGACAGTCCTCGATCGGCTGGGGTTCACGCCGCGGGTCGTCGACCGACCCGGACCGGGCGCCGCGGTGGTGCAGCTGCGGTCCTGTCCCTTCCTGGACCTGGCCCTCGCCCACCCGGACGTGGTCTGCGGGGTGCACCAGGGCGTCATCGGCGGCGCGCTCGGCGCGCTGGGCGCCTCCACGGCGGACATGGAGCTCGAGCCGTTCGCCGCCCCCGGCGCCTGCGTGGTGCGGGTCGGTCGCCGGGCCACCGCCGTGCCGGACGACGGCGACCCGCGCGGCGGGCAGGTCCGATGAATGCCCGGCCCGGTGTGCCGGTGCGGTGCCGGTTGCCGCTGCTCGCGGCTGGTGGGCTGGCCCTGACCGGTGGGCTGTACGCGGCGCTGGTTCTGCTGGACCTGCCGTTGCCGGACACCGACGCCGGGCTCGGTGTGGTGCACGGGCCGGTCATGGTGTTCGGTTTCGTCGGTACCCTCGTCGCGCTGGAACGCGCCGTCGCGCTGGGGGCCTGGTGGGGGCTGATCGGGCCGGCCTGCTCCGGCCTGGGGGCGCTGGTGCTGCTGGCCGGCGGGCCGGCGCTGCCCGGACGGTTGCTGTTGTCGGCAGCCGCGGTGGTGCTGCTGGGTGTGTACCTCCGGCTGTGGCGCCGCCAGCCGGGCGTCGCGCTGCTCGCCCAGGCCGCCGGGGCGTTGTGCTGGTACGCCGCGACGCTGCTGTGGCTCGGCGGATTCCCGGTCAACCAGATCGTGCCGTGGCTGGCCGGGTTCGTGGTGCTCACCATCGCCGGCGAGCGGCTCGAGCTCGCCCACGTCGGCCGCACCAATCTGGCGCAGAGCTGGTTTGTCGCCGCCGCGGCCGGCGTCCTGGCCGGGGCGGTCGCCAGCCTGCTGTGGCCGCGGCCCGGCCACCAGGTGTGGGGCCTGGCGCTGCTGGGCCTGGTCGGCTGGCTGGCGGTCTTCGACGTCGCCCGCCGCACCATCCGTGGCCGGGGGCTGCCCCGCTACGTCGCGGCCGGGCTGCTGGCCGGGTACGGATGGCTGGCCCTGGCCGGGCTGCTGTGGGCCGGCGCCGGCGCCACCACCGACGGTCCCCGCTACGACGCCACCCTGCACGCGGTGTTCCTCGGCTTCACCATGTCCATGATCTTCGTGCACGCGCCGGTGATCCTGCCCGCGGTGCTGCGTCGCCCACTGCCATACCACCCGGTGCTGTACGCCCCGCTCGGCCTGCTGCACCTGTCGCTGGCCGCCCGCCTCGGCCTCGGCGACGCCGCCGGGCTCACCGCGGTGTGGCGGTGGGCCGGTGTCGCCAACGCCGTGGCCGTTGTGGCGTTCGCCGCCTGCGCCGCCGCCCTCGCGGTCCGCGCCGGCCGGGCCAGCCGCACGGCCCGGTCAACCGCGGCGGCCGATGCGCCGGTGGCGGTGCGGACGTGACCGCCACCGGGGAACGCGCACCGCTGGCGCGGGCTGCCTGGCACCGCCGGGTCGCACTCCTGCCGCTGGGTTACCTGGCCGCGACGGTTGCGGTCGCGTTTGCCCACCCGGTCGTGCCGCAGGCCCACTGGCTGCTGATCCACCTGCTGTTGCTCGGCGCGGTCACCAACGCCATCCTGATCTGGAGTACGCACTTCGCGGCGGCGATCCTGCGCACCCCCGCCGCGGCCGGCCGGCGCGGCGAGGTGGCCCGCCTCGCGGTGCTCAACGCCGGCGTGCTCGGTGTGCTGGCCGGCGGCGCGCTCGGCCCGCCGCTTCTGGGCACGGCTGCCGCCGGACTGGTGTTCGCCGCCCTCGCCGCGCACCTGTACGCACTGGCTGTGCGGCTGCGCCGGGCGCTACCGGCGCGCTTCGCGATCACCGTGCACTACTACCTCGCCGCCGCCGTCGCGGTGCTGGCCGGCGTCCCGGCCGGAGCGTGGATGCTGGTGATCGACGACGACCAGCGTCCGCGGCTGCTGCTCTTCCACGCGCACGTCAACCTCCTCGGCTTCGTCACCCTCACCGTGCTGGGCACCCTGCTCACGCTATGGCCCACCGCGCTGCGTACCCGCATGGTCGAGGGCGCGCCCCGCGCGGCGCGCCGGGCGCTGCCACTGAGCCTGACCGGCCTCGCCTGCCTCGCCCTCGGCGCCCTCGCCTGGTGGCCGCTGCTAGCGGCGGCCGGCCTCGCCCTGTTCGCCGCCGCCGTCGTGGTCATCGCGGTCCCCGCCGCGCTGACCGCCCGGCAGCGGCCACCAGCCTCGTTCGCCACCTGGTCCATCGCCGCCGGACTCGGCTGGCTGCTCGTCGCCCTCGCCTGGGACGCCATCAGCCTGCTGTCCACGGGCGACGCCGCCGTCGCCGCCGACCGGTTCCACGCCATCCTGCCCGCACTCGGCGGTGGTTTCGTCGCCCAGGTCCTGCTCGGCGCGCTGGCCTACCTGCTGCCCATGGCCCTGGGCGGCGGTCCCGTCCCGGTGCGGGAGCGCACCGCCCGCCTGGACGTGCACTGGCCGCAACGGGTCACCACGGCCAACCTCGCCCTGGCCGTCTACCTGCTGCCCGTCCCGCCCTACGTGCGGATCACCACCGCCCTGCTGATCCTCGCCGCGCTGGTCCAGTTCCTGGTGCCAGCGCTGCGCGTCCTGCTGTCCCGAACGAGGTAACCCCATGCCCACCGCAGCCAGCCCGACAGCGCCGGCGGCCACCAGCGCCGGCCGGCCGACCGTTCCGCCGGCCGCGGCTGCCCCGACCGTGCGGCCGTGGGGCGGCATCGCTGCCGGGGTCGCCCTGGTGTTGCTCGCCGTCGTCGTCGGCGTCATCGGCCAGCACGCCACCAACCCCGGCACCGCCGCGACGGGCGCGGCCATGGTGCCGCCGACCGGGCACACCACCACCGTCGAGGTGGCGGCCAGCGGGATGCGCTACCGTCCCGACCGGATCACCGTACCGGCCGGCGACCGGCTGGTCATCGTGCTCACCAACACCGATAGCCGCCGCCACGACCTGGTCCTGGCCACCGGTCCGCGGACCGGGCTGCTCGCCCAAGGCGCGAGCGCCCGGCTGGACGCCGGCGTCATCGGCGGTACCGTGCACGGCTGGTGCACCCGCCCCGCCCACCGGCAGTCCGGCATGACCCTCACCATCACCACCACCGGTCCCACCGGCGGCTCCACCACCCCGACCGCGTCGACGTCCGACACGGCCGACGCGACCGGCGCGGCCAGGATCGACGCGATGGCCGACCCCGGACCCGGGTTCACCGCCGCCGACGCCACCCTGGCCCCAGCATCGGCCGAGCGGACCCACCGCGTCACCCTGCACGCCCAGGACGTTCGACGCGATATCGCCCCCGGGGTCAGCCAGACACTGTGGACATTCAGCGGCACCGCACCCGGCCCGGTGCTGCGCGGCCGGATCGGGGACAGCTTCGAAATCACTCTGATCAACGACGCCAAGGTCGAGCACGGCATCGACTTTCACGCCGAGGCACTCGCCCCGGACACCGCGATGCGCACGGTCGAACCCGGCCAGCGCACCACGTACCGGTTCACCGCCACCAAGGCCGGGATCTGGATGTACCACTGCTCGGCGATGCCGATGCTCTACCACATCGCCAGCGGGATGTACGGGGCGCTGATCATCGATCCTCCGGACCTGGCGCCGGTCGACCGGGAGTACCTGCTGGTCCAGTCCGAGTTCTACCTCGGCGGCCAGGCACAGCCCGGCGACGCGGCCAAGATGGCCGCCGACCGGCCCGACGCGGTGGTGTTCAACGGCTACGTCTCCCAGTACGCGTTCCGGCCGCTGAGCGCCCACGCCGGCCAACGGGTACGGATCTGGGTGCTGGACGCCGGCCCCAACCGCTCCAGCGCCTTCCACCTCGTGGGTGCGCCGTTCGACACCGTGTACGCCGAAGGCGGCTACCGGCTGCAGCCGTCGGATCCGGGCGGCGCGCAGACCCTCGACCTCGCCCCGGCCGGCGGCGGGTTCGTGGAGACCGTGCTCAGCCAACCCGGCAGCTACCCGTTCCTCACCCATGCGCTCGCCGACGCCGACCGCGGCGCCCGCGGCACCATCCACGTCACCGGGTGACCGGAGGGCCACCGTGGACAAGACAGAGGCCGCGACCACAGCCGGGCTCCGGGTCGCCCGCCGGCCCCGACGGGCCGTACTGCGGCGGTTTGTGCCCCCGCAGCACGGCGCCTGGGCGATGCTCGTCGTGCCGTACCTCGCCGGGATCCTCGCCGCCGGCTGGCGGTGGCCGGACGTGCCGCTGCTCGGCGCCTGGATCTTCGGCTACCTGCTGTCCTACTACCTGTTCCAGGCGGTCAAGTCCCGCCGGCTATCCCGCTACCGCAACCAGCTCACGTTCTATGGCGCGCTCACCGCGCCGTTGGCCGTGCTCGTCACCGCGGCCCGCCCCGCCGTGCTGGTGTACGCGCCCGCCTACGCCGCCCTGGTCGCGGTCAACATCTGGTTCGCCGGCCGCCGCCGGGAACGCGCCCTGATCAACGACCTGGCCTCCGTCGTGCAGAGCTGCCTGATCGTGCTCGTCGTGGCCACCATCGCCGGCACCCCGACCGCCGAGGTACTCGCCGTGTACGCAGTATGCCTCGGCTACTTCGGCGGCACCGTGCTCTACGTCAAAACGATGATCCGCGAGCGTGGCAATCCCGCGTACCGGCTCTGGTCGGCCGGCTACCACCTGCTCGCCCTCGCCGCAGCCGCCTGGCTGAACCCGTGGGCGGCCGCCCTCTTCGCCTGGCTGCTGGTCCGCGCCGTCCTGCTGCCCGGCAGCGGGCTTACCCCCAAACACGTCGGCCTCATCGAGGTCGTCAACAGCGCCCTACTGCTCGCCTGCACGCTCGTGCTGTAGGAGCACCCTGCCATCGCCGGCAACCACGCCGGCCCGCCAGGCAGCAGCAGCCCGCAGCGACCGGTACCGCCGGGACGACGGCGAGTTCGTGACACCACGCTGGAACGTGTGGTCGTGGATGACGTGGCGGCTCGGCTGCCGGTTCTGGAGTTCCGCTGGTACTCCTTGACGTACAGCAACGCCCGCTCAAACCCGACGTCATCGCCCACCTGGGCGCGCTGGACTTCCTCGCCCGCAGAACGCAGTATTCCTCGGCCTACCCGTTATTCGCGGTGCCTGAGCGAGCCGCGTCTACCTCAACAACGAGGATGACCTGATGCCTGACCTGACCTGACCTGACCTGACCTGACAGGGCGATGATCATCGCGCGGCCACCTCGCGAGCCTTGACCTTACCCTCGCGGACCCTTGATTGAGGGCGAACGCATGAACGCCACCGGTCGCAGTTTGGACGAGTTCCTTCGCGCTTGGTGGCGGGTCAGTCACGCACTTCCCAGCGAAGGCTGGTTCGACCTGGACACGGTGGCAGCGATGGTCGCCGCCGCGGGCGCGGTCGACCCGCCACCGCTGTCGGCCGCGTGGCGCTCGGCTTCCTTCCAGCATGTGGATGAACCGGTCTCGTACGCCGATTGGGAAGCCATCGTGCTGTCCCAGATCGCCGATCTGGCCGACTTCGTCGACCACGGGCCGCTCGACGAGCACGCGTACTTCGGCGTCGACGCGCCACGACCTGACAGCTGTGTGCGGGCCACCGGCATACGCTGGTACAACTTCGATCCGCGTGGGTACCTGGAGTGCGGGGTGGCCGGCTCTCTGGGCGGCTGGGACGAGGACGACGGCGTGCGCAAGCCGGTACCCGGTCCCGTCGTTCCCCTGGTGCCTGAGCCGGAGCCAGGCGAGCGCAGCGTCGCGGCGGTCGGTGGGGCGGAGCTTGCCGAGTTGGCCCGATGCGGGCAGGAGTACGAGTAGTGCCCGGCGCGGGCTGACCGTTCGCCATCCGATTCGCGACAGATCCGTGCACGGCGTACGCCGCTCGCAGGCGCAGAAGAGGATGCCGTTAGCGTGGGTCGTGCCTAGCCTCGGTCTTTCGCTAGCGGTCGATCATGGTCGTTGAGAACGATTGTTGATCTTCTGTGGGTCGCTCGGCGTGGTGGGCGTGGTGACGGCCCGACGCGGTGGTCGGGGTCCTCCATACGGTGTCGGCGGGTCG